>TARA_R110001592_G_scaffold67059_1_pt1 | contig 57689 bp, 52 predicted proteins | sample TARA_R110001592 | Tara Oceans TARA_R110001592 (sample SAMEA4398387) | marine metagenome | biome: Polar Biome; feature: [SRF] surface water layer (ENVO:00010504); material: water (ENVO:00002006), including particulate matter (ENVO:01000060) such as... | depth 5 m | reverse complement strand
TCGACCGCCATGGTGGTCAGTGGCGTTGCATATATTTGCTCACCAGATTCTAACAATGCGGCCGTCAATACCGTGCGCATTTCAGAAATGACGGGGGCTTGGCCGGTCAGAATATCGGTAGTATTTTCATCTGAGGTAAATTCAAGAATGTACGGTGGAGTAATCGGGAATGGGAGAGATAAATTTTGGATCTGGGCTTGGGCATCAGTGGAACCGGGGGTTCCGACGACTGTGCCTTTGAAATCTGCTGCTGTGGGGTCAACTTCGTATACTGTGACTATCGCATTTACCAGAGGGCCTTTGATCCCCCCGCCCGTGAGGCTTTGCGAGGTTGCGGTGGTTTCTCCTCCACTGCTACTGCCGCCTCCGCCACCATTACAGGCTGCAAGGGCGAGTGAAATACTCAGTAAAATAAGTTTGTTGACGATGGTTAAGCGCATAGTTTTTCCCCGATTTAAAGCCGAATCTAACTAATTAGTGTTTTACAACTGTAAACGTTCTACAAAAAACGAATTATTTTTAACATGACAGGTTTGTAAGAATAGTAAAAAAAACAGTGTGCGCCAGCTCACATTACAATAAACATGATAATTTTTTTATCAAATGTAAAACGACTATCAGTCACTAAATGAAGGGTAAGATTTTTTCTTTTCAAAATTAATAAGATGCAAGATAATTATAAGAAATGTTTATATATAAATTTATTTGTAATCTACCTACAAAGAATTAACATCCTCCCAAGCTCTTTGCGTTCTTTTTTGATATGTCTTTTTAGCCATTTCTAGAAACACCTTATCTCTATTCCATAAGTCATAAGCTGGTGAATTATGTCGTTCAAATAAGCTATTGGTCTTCATGATGAGTTCTTGAAATTGCGAACGGCAAGCCGATAGGCCAATATGAGCAACCGATGTCCTTAAATCCATCTCTGCCAATAGTGCTTCAATCGCAGATTGATAATCTGAAGCAAAGGCAAAACTGACATTCAGACTAAAACGGCCACCCAAAATAGCCCGATCAATCGGCTGTACAAAGCAACGAGTCTGGCAGTTGAAATCCTCAAACCACGCCTTCATTGAGGTAAAACTTTTGCGTTCAATCGACACGTTAAGTAAGCGATTAACCAATCTGTCTAGATCAGACTTTAATGCGCCTCATCCCAATTATCACCCACGCCTGCTTCAACCAATAACGGCACATCCAAGTTGGCAGCCGACATCATTTTAGCAACTAATAAAGCTTGCACCTCGTCTACTTGTGATTCGACCACTTCGACAATTAATTCATCGTGTACCTGCATAATCATGCGTGCATCCAAGCCTGATTCTGACAAAGCAGCATCCACGGTTAACATGGCTTTTTTAATGATATCTGCAGCCGTTCCCTGCATCGGGGCATTAATCGCGGTGCGTTCTGCGGCTTGCTGAAGCATTTTATTGCGGGCATTAATGTCTGGCAGATAGAGGCGGCGGCCAAAAACCGTTTCAACAAAGCCATCTTCATGGGCTTGTGCACGAATACTATCCATATAAGAAAGCACACCGGGGTAACGCTCAAAATAACGTTCGATATATTGCTGGGCTTCATGTCTGGCCACTTTAATCTGTTTCGCCAGGCCAAAAGCCGACATGCCGTAAATCAATCCGAAGTTAATGGCTTTGGCTTTGCGTCGCTGATCGCTGGTTACTTCTTCCAAACTGACATCAAACACTTCTGCAGCGGTCGCCTTGTGGACATCTTCGCCTTTCGAGAAAGCCGTGAGTAAGCCTTTATCCTGAGATAAATGCGCCATGATACGCAGTTCGATTTGGGAATAATCGGCGGCTATTAACTTGTAACCTTCAGGCGCTACAAAAGCCTGGCGAATTCGTCTGCCCTCCTCACTTCGAATCGGAATATTCTGCAAGTTAGGGTCACTGGATGATAATCGGCCGGTCGCGGTAACCGCCTGGTGATAAGAGGTATGGATGCGACCGGTTGACGGGTTAATTAATTGCGGCAGTTTATCGGTATAAGTGGTTTTCAATTTTGCCAAACTACGATGTTCCAGAATCACTTTAGGTAGTGGGTAGTCGAGTGCCAGTTCCTGCAAAATGGGTTCGGCCGTTGAAGGCTGGCCTTTGGGGGTTTTCTTGATCACCGGTAAACCCAGCTTTTCGAAGAAAATAACCTGTAATTGTTTGGGTGAACTAAGATTAAATTCTTCTCCCGCTAAGTCATAGGCTTCTCGTTCTAACTCAATAATTCGTTTCGCTAGATCCTGACTTTGTTGACCGAGTAGATGAGCATCGACAACGGCACCGGTGCGTTCAATTTTTGACATCAATGGCACAAGCGGCAGATCTATTTCTTGATAGATATGGAGTAAACCGGGCTGTTCTTGAAGCTTGGGATAAAGCGCGTGATGCAAGCGTAATGTGATATCGGCATCTTCAGCGGCATACGGTGCGGCGGTTTCGACTGCTATCTGATTAAAGGTCAGCTGCTTCGCGCCTTTGCCTGCAATATCTTCAAAGTGGATCGTTTCTTTACCTAAGTGAATGGCGGCCAGGGCATCCATATCATGTCTGTTTGAAGTGGAATTCAAGACATAGGATTCGATCATGGTATCGTGTTCGATCCCGCGCAAATCAATACCATGATTCAATAAGACATTTTTATCGTACTTAAGGTTTTGACCGACTTTTTTAATCGCAGCATTTTCTAAAATTGGCTTTAATTGTGCTAAGGCCCAAGATCTATCTAGTTGCTCTGGTGCATCTAAATAGTCATGCGCTAATGGCACGTAAGCCGCACACGCTTCTTCAACAGCAAATGACACACCGACAATTTCGGCTTCCATATATTTTAAACTGGTGGTCTCGGTATCAAAGGCAAACAGGCTTGATGCCTTTATTTTTTCAAGCCAGTGATTAAAGTCAGCTTCAGTCAGTATCGTTTGATAATCTATTTCAGCCTCTATTTCAGCTAGTTGAACATCTTCAGCATTATTTTCTGAAAGCTGATTTTTAGAATGATCACGCGTAAATATGCCGTCTTTTTCTAAAGCGGTCACCCAAGTACGGAATTCATATTCTTTGAATAATGTAAGTAATGTCTCTTTATCTTCAGTTTCATGCTCAATTTCGTGTAATCTTTGCGGTAAGTCCAGATCTGTTTTGATCGTAGCGAGCTCATAAGACAGTGGTAAAAAAGGTATGCTTTCGCGCAGATATTCGCCGACTTTGCCTTTAATTTCATGAGCATGCTCGATCACACCGTCAAGGCTTTGGTATTGCGTTAACCATTTGACCGCCGTTTTGGGGCCGCACTTTGGTACACCAGGAATGTTATCGACAGTATCACCAATGAGCGCTAAATAATCGATGATCTGATCGGGCCGGACACCAAATTTTTCTTGTACACCGTCTACATCCATTTTGCTATCGGTCATAGTATTCACCAAGGTGACGTGCTCATTAACAAGCTGAGCCATATCTTTATCACCGGTTGAAATAATGACTTCTTGCTTATTTTGGGTAGCTTCATTGGCAAGCACCCCAATCACATCATCGGCTTCAACATCAGGTACAATTAAAAGCGGAAAACCCATGGCCTTGATAATTTGATGTATGGGTTCAATTTGGCAGCGCAAATCATCGGGCATCGGTGGACGATTTGCTTTATATTCAGGAAAGAGATCATGACGAAAGTTTTTCCCTTTGGCATCAAAGATGACAATGATATTCGCACCAGGATAGTCTTGAGGAATGCGTTTTAGCATACTGATCACCCCTTTTATTGCGCCTGTAGGGTGGCCTTTTGAGCTAAGCAAGGGAGGTAAAGCATGAAAAGCACGAAACAGGTAAGATGATCCATCCACCAAGATAGTCGGTGCGAAATTAAAACTATCTGATGAAGTGAGAGTAGCTGTTGTCATAAGTCTTGATCACCCTTGTTATGCTTATCATGACTCGCATGAGAGTAGGAAGCTAAAAATTAGGGTGATATAGTAAGGAAAATCTGCCCAACACTAAACAAGGAATTGCCATGCGCGCTTATTTAATTTCTCTGACCCTGATTTTTTCATCTTTAATCTTAACTCAGCCAGCCTTTTCGGAAGAAGCGGCACTACCTGTTGAACCAGAAATAACTATTCGTCGTGAAGCTCAAGAAACGTTTTATGAGTACCGGGTCAATGGCATTTTAAAAGAAATAAAAGTAATTCCGGAAGTAGGTCCTTCATACTACTTAGTACCTCAAGATGGAAATGCCTGGATTCGTGAAGACCGTTCTCAGGTTTTGGTACCAAGCTGGGTTCTATTTAAATGGTGAAATTTTCTTAATATTACGAAAAAAGTGAAAAATAAATAAAACCTTAGTATGAATACTCTAATTTATACGCGTATTGTTCATCCTGACTTCAACTTATAGTGAATCAAAAGAAGCCTGAAAATTTTCATGTTTTGATTCATCAAATGCAAGAAAGCAAAAAGGAAATTATTATGGGTACTATCAAAACTTACCAAGAACAAGCTCAAGACATCGTTGCAAAAGCTATCGCTACTGTTGAAGAGCAGCATAAAGCAATCGCTGCAGCTTCTTTCGAATATATCGAAAAACTATACAAGTTAGACACAGTTAAAGCTAAGCACGACGAAGTCGCTAGCATTGCATACAACAAAGCACGTGAAATCAACAAGTTGGTTGCTGATTACACTGCAGACCTTATTGCAAAAATCGAAAAAGACGAAACACCTACTGCTAAAGCAAAAACAGCTGTTAAGAAAACGGCTGCTTCTGCTAAGAAAAAAGCGACTGCAGCGAAAGAATCCGCTACTAAAGCAGTAAATAGCGCGGCAGCTAAAGTTGAAGAAGCGACAGCTTAATTTTGAGTTTTAGAAAACGCTGCTAGCTTAACCCCCTAACAGCTGAATCTTATACCCGTCTATATGGCGGGTATTTTTTTCATAGCTTTTCAGTAAAAAATGAATTAAAAATGAATTAAAAATGAATTAAAAATGATCAGAGTGTTGGGCTTTGCAGAACAATGCTCACTCGACGATTCTTCTGTCGATTTAAATCGCTATCATTTGTAACAAGCGGTTTGGTATCACCGTAACTAACAGCCCTTAGCTTTCCTTTAGGAATTCCCTCTATCTCAAAGAACTGCAAAACTTCAGTTGCTCGCGCTGATGCTAACTCCCAGTTTGAAGCATAGGCTTCTGATTGTATTGGCTGGTTGTCAGTATGCCCTTCGATAAAGATTAAACCATCCGTTGCCAATAACACTGGTACAAGCTTTTCAAGTAATGACTCACCGGAACGCGCCAAGCTTGCCGCGCCAGAATTGAAAAGCACTTGAGAGCGAATTTCCAACTCTGAAAATTCACTGCTTTCAATAAATGAAATATGGGAATTTAGCTTATTTTCAGCAATCGTCGTTTTGATTTTTTGAGCCCAGGCATAGTTAGGCTGAACTAAATCAAGCAAGACCTCATTTGCTAGATTTTTAACTGGTTCTAGCAATATGGCATCTGTTTCTCTAACTGACGCTTCTTCCACTAAATCCTCTGGTTTGTTCATCATAAATAAAACCACAAAGATACTTGTCATTAATACAAAGACATCGATATAACTAGTCATCCAGCTTTCATCGTTTACCGATTCAGACTCTAATACCAGATTATGAACACTCATTGATGGTCGACTAGACATGACTCAAACCTCTATTCCAAAAATTAGTCTTGAGATGCTAAACACTAAACTTTGTCATCAACGGACTATTCGATTTCTTGCTAGGGGCGTTATCCTGCTCGGCCATAAAACTGACTAATACATCTCTAATCGCAGACGGTGTTCTTTGCTGCTGAATAAGAGCGACACCTTCAGCCATCATGGTTAACTGGATAAGCTTCAGATGACGTCGTTGTTCTAATTTTGTCGCGATGGGTTTGAACATTAAATTTGCTAACAACAAACCATAAAAGGTGGTGACTAATGCAACCCCCATATCTGAAGAAACTGCACTCAAGTTACCCGTTTCTATGGTTTGTAGCATATTCACCAAACCCACTAATGAACCCACCATACCAAAGGCCGGTGCAAAGGTCGCCATGGAACGATATATATTAATCACTGCAGATTCTTTGGCTCTTATTTGAGAAATGCTCCAATTCAACAATGACATAATATCTTCATTGGATTGCTTGTCTCTGACCATTTGCAGGCCTTTCTTTAAGAAAGGATTACCGAGACGCTCCAAATCTCTGTCGATCATGGCATATTGATTGCGAAACCAGAGCGTCGCGAAATGCAAAATTTGCTTCGTTTCTCTTGTGAAGTCACGATTTAATGGCTCGGTCACCACTCGCCCCTGCTTCAATGCAGCAAGCACTTCTTTCAGTGGAAAACTCACTAGCATTGCGGTCATGGTGCCACCAAAGACAATTAACAAGCCCGGCAAGTTAATAAATGCCATGGGCTCATCGGCAGAAAAACCGATTGCCATGACTAAAAAAACAACACCTGCAAACACACCAATAAAATTGGAAAACTTGGCTAATTTCATAACGGACCCTTATGACAAAATTCTAACACCTCTGAGAGAGTTTTATAGACTTATGCATAAATTAAGCCCATTCATATAAACATAATAAATACTTATTTATCAATAAGTTAAAATAGAATAAATAATAAGAATTTTGCCGTGAAAGGAATGACGGGGTATTTTTGACGGAAAATTGCCGCTTTGTATAGGCGATACTTTGGGTCCCTGAGCCCAAGTCGAAGGGTTTTACAAATTAAACTCTGAGTTACATCAAACACATTTCGACAGGCTCAATGAGCGATACTTCCGGTCCCTGAGCTCCGTCGAAGGGTCTTCCAGATTAAACTCTGAGTTGCATCAATTCACCCCACCCTAACCCTCCCCTTCACAAAGGGAGGGAACATGCTTAAGCTCTACCCCTTGCCAAGCAGAAGCTTACATTTATTATCCCTCTCCCTTGCCAAGCGGGAACTTTCATTTATTATTCCTCCCCCTTTCTTCAAGGGGGAGGCTAGGAGGGGGTCTAGTCTTTAAGCTTTACGAGCAATTAGCTCTGCTAACCTTTCAGGCGTGCCAACATCTAACCAATAGGCTGTTTCACGATCACCAGCAATAGACTGTTTTTCAATCGCCTCTTTTAAAAGCGGCCCCAAGGCTTGATAACCCGCATCAAGCTTAGAAAAAAGTGCGCCCCGATAAAGCCCAACACCAGAATAAGTAAAAGCAATATCAGAAGATGCCTTCTTTAAGTTCAATACATACGTTTCATCCTCGACACAAAAGTCACCTTCAAGGTGATGCTGAGGATTTGGCACTAAAGCCAAAAATGCTTGCTTACCCGCCATTAAGGCTTGCGCTTTGTTGAGCCATTCAGCTAATTCCCACTCAAAATACACATCGCCATTTATTAGTAGAAAACTATCCGAGTCATCATCGATCAAATATTTAAGTACGTGCCGGATACCGCCGGCGGTTTCAAGTAGTTCAGGCTCATGACTATAGTGAATATTTAAACCCCATTTTTCTCCCGTGCCAAGCGCTGCCGGAATTTGTTCGGCCAGCCAATGGGTATTTATCACAACATCTCGAATACCTGCATTGGCTAATTTTTCTAAATGGAACTCAATAAGATAATGATCGCCCACTCTTAATAAAGGCTTAGGAATGAAGTCAGTCAGTGGCCGCATTCTTTTACCTAGTCCAGCCGCTAATATCATTGCCTTCATCACTGCTTACTCTTGTAGAAATACAGCATGCTTAGTGAGCGGCAATATTCTATTTTCGATTAAATTTACTAAAGGGCTCAGAATATTGAAGTTTTGTGGTGCTGCTGAAATAAGTGTTTTACTAACAGATAGTATATATTCAAGAGTGCGAGGGATGTCTGCCAAATAGCCATGCTTACCATCACGCAAAGACAGACGAGCAAAAATACCCGCTACTTTCAAATGTCTCTGAAGCCCCATTAAATCAAAATCCTCTTTGAAATGTTTGAAATCAGCTATTTTGTTAAATGCCTCGGGATGATGTTTTTGTAGCAAGCCATAAAACTCATGACACCATTGGTTTACCCTTTCTACCGGCCAAACAATATAGCAATCTCTTAATAGAGACACTAAATCGTAAGTGATAGGGCCCTGCACCGCATCCTGAAAGTCGATGATACCTAAACTATCATCATCACAAATCATCAGGTTTCTAGCATGATAGTCCCGATGAACCGTTACCTGCACCTGGTCCAAGGCACGCTTTTCTAAAAATGCTAAGCAGGCCGTTAACTCTGAGGCTTCTTGCTCGCTTAAGGCTAAACCTAACTTTGCTTCTATCAGCCAATCTTTGAAAAGTGCCATTTCTTTATTAAGAAGAGCGGCATCGTAAGGCGGTAAATTGAGTTGGCTAGGGTCTATTAATTGGATCTGAACTAATGCTTGCATCGCTTTAGTGTAATAATGCTTGCTCTGAATTTCATTTGGGTGTTTCGGATTCAATTCGGACAATAATACCTTTTCTCCAAAATCACTTAAGAGCATAAAGCCTTTTTCTAAACTAAGTGCTTTAATTTGAGGTACCTGAATACCTTGGGCCAACCAATTTTCTGCAATCGCAACAAAACCTGAAGAGTCTTCTTTTTCTGGCGGGGCGTCCATCACGATCCAACTATCGTCATTCAGAGTAAAACGAAAATAGCGCCTGAAACTGGCATCACCAGACACAACAGACAGCTCAACTTGATCCAGTTGCAATACATCTGCAAGCCACTGACAAAGTACTTGATAACGGGTATCCATAAATCTTCCTTAGCCGAAAAAAGACACACTTCAACATGAAGCATGACCATCCTAATCAAAAACAGTGATTTCAGCAAAAGATTGATTGTCGAGCCAAAAAAAATACCCCATAAAAGGGGCATTTAACATCAAAACAATTTTAACCTGGATTATTTCAAATCGATTGGTAGAGAGTATGAAACAGCCATTTTTAGGTCATCATCACATCCGCTGTATACACTAAATCCAGGCGCACAGTTAGCTTCATCCGGAGCGTCAACTATCTGACTTAATGTAAAGCTTAAATTATCATTATACGAATAGGCTAAATCCAAGTGAGTATAATCTGTGCCTGTCGCTTCAGAGTCACTGTAACCAAGCGTGGCTGAAAACGCATCAGCACTTGCATTTAAGGTATAATATTCATAGCCTGTTGCGCCTGAGATATTATCATAGTAAGAGAAGTGAACTGGGCCGTAACCTAGCGTTAAAATAATTTCAGATAAATCACCAAACGTGTCATCCTGAACCTGATTACTCGAATAAACATAAGTAACCAACATCAGGTCATACATGAAACCCTCTATTTCACCGCCATAACCAGCGTAAATATCCAATTCATTGCCTGACTCTTTGTCACCTGAAGACGTCCAAAGGCCACCATAGGAACCAGCCATACTGGCAGTTATATCACCTGAGATTGCTGGGGTAGTGTTCCCCAAATTATTACCACGCCAGAGGTACATACTGGAAATTGCAACCGATGCAGCCACTTCAACTTCTGACATATCGTGACTATCCATCATCGATTCATCTATTGCAACTTCAGCAGCAGCATGCTGGGCCATCATCAATGATCCTGAAACAGCTAGCCCTAAAGCAGCCAAACGAAATGAAGACATTTTTTTCTTTAACATAGCAGAAACCCTCAAAGGTTGGTGTAATTGAGCATATGTTGCTCGTAGTTAGTATTCTTATCATAGCTAATGCACTGACCATGCCAAAATAATTATCACCAATATAATCAATATATTATACAAAGAAATAGCGTTTTTATGGCAAACACATAACTATGGCTAGCACCAATACAGTGCAGATAAAATCATCAAGCACCAAATTAGAGCTTGCAGGCTTAATTCAAGAAAGCAATAAGAAAAACGGGGCGCAACTCAAATGAGAATGACTTGCAAGCGCTGAAAAGCAGCAAGAGCTCATCGATAAAAAATGTTTAGACTGGAAGAAGAAATGACCCCGCTAACAAAAGCAGGGTGCTTCCCTCTGAAAGTTCAAGAAGACAAGCTTATTTATGCACCAAAATGCCATCCATTTCGACTTGTGCACCACGAGGCAAGGAGGCAACGCCAATTGCGGCCCGTGCGGGGTAAGGCTGAGAGAAATATTTCGCCATAATTTCGTTTACTTTAGCGAAGTGCTGAAGGTCAGTCAGGAAGATATTGAGCTTAACAATATCCTGAAGAGAGCCTCCTGCCGCTTCACAAACAGCAGACAAGTTTTTGAAAACCTGTTCAACTTGCGCTTCAATTCCGCCTTCGATTATTTCCATCGATGCCGGCACCAATGGAATTTGTCCTGAAAGATAAACGGTATCGGCTACTTTGACTGCTTGAGAATAGGTGCCTATCGCTTCCGGGGCTTGATCTGTTAGTACAATCGAACGATTACTCATGCTTTTGAATTCCTTTTTTAACTGGCTTATTTCTATGTTTTGAAACCACTCTATACAAACGAACGACCGCCTTTATCATTCTAACCCGCTTCATAACACTGGCTAAGTGCCGGCGACCCTGAATATGCAAAACAACACTGACAACACTTAATTTTGCATTTTGCTCAATCACGCCAATTCGCTCAATATTACCTTCCGCTCGCGTAATAGCCGATGCCAACTCTGCAATAATGCCTCTTTGTCGCTCAAGCTCAACACGAATCTCTACCGTGAATTCATCAGTGATATCTTTCACCCAAGATAGGTGCATTTGAGCATAATTGTCATCCAAATTAAGTATTTTTGGACAGTCTGCAGAATGCACAGTCAGACCTGAAGCGGCATCAGGTAAACCTATAATCGGATCCCCGGGTATTGGATAGCAGCAATGCGCAAATAATAAATGCATGCCTTCAGTACCTTTCACCAGAACTTTTGCGTCAATCGCAATAACTTCTTTTTCTGGAGTAGAAGGATTCACATCTGACACTAGCTGTCGAGCAACAATATACGGCATACGATAACCCGCCCCTATCGTTCTCAATAAAGCATCGACAGTTTCAGCCTGATTATGCTCAAGAACTTTTTGAATCTGTTCCTGGCTAATATCTTTCCAGCTCGACTGGATACCATTCAATGACTTCTCTAGCAGTTTACGGCCTAACCCTAAGCTTTCAGCTTCTTGCTGTTCTTTTAGGAAGTGCCGAATACTACTTTTCGCCTTACCTGTTGTCGCGATATTCAACCATGCCCGGTTTGGCTTCGCACTTGGCGCGGTGACAATTTCAACCGTTTGCCCACTTTGTAAGGGCTCACTTAAGGGCGCCAGCTGCTTATTAATACGACATGCCACACAGGCATGACCAATATCCGTATGAATACTGTAAGCAAAGTCTATCGGGGTTGCACCCGCAGGTAATTCTAAAATGGCGCCTTTCGGCGTGAATACATAGATTTCATCGGGGAACAGATCGATTTTAACGTGCTCGATAAACTCCATGGAATCATTAGCATGCTCACGCATTTCTTTCAGACCACTTAGCCAGCGATCTATGCGCTTCTGATTGGCCAAAGCAATATCAGAGTCATCCTTATACTGCCAATGTGCAGCAATACCATAGTCAGCCAGATCATCCATATCTTGGGTACGAATCTGGATTTCAATATTCACATGCATACCAAATAAGGTGGTATGCAAGGATTGATAACCATTGACTTTCGGAACCGCTATATAGTCTTTGAAGCGAAAAGGCAGCGGTTTATACAAACTATGCACCGCCCCCAAGACACGATAACAGTCTTCTTCGGTGTCGGTAATAATTCTAAAGGCATAGACATCCATAATTTCATGGAAAGACTTATGCTTGTATTTCATCTTTTTATAGATGCTATTCAAGTGCTTTTCACGACCAATAATTTGGCCTTTTAAACCACGTTCTGCCAAGCGCACTTCAAGGCGCGTTTGAATATCCCGAATAATCTCATTGTGGTTGCCACGTAATTTTTGAACCGCTTTTTTAATATATTTAGAACGCATTGGATATAAAGCTGAAAAACCTAAGTCTTCTAATTCGACTCGAATGCTGTTAATACCTAAGCGATTGGCTATAGGTGCATATATATCAAGGGTTTCGGTCGCGATACGTCGCCGCTTGTCATAATGTAGTGGCCCTAAAGTACGCATATTGTGAAGCCTATCGGCGAGCTTCACTAAAATAACCCGAATATCCTTGGCCATCGCTAAGGTCATTTTTTGGAAGTTATGTGCCTGGGCCTCGGCTTTCGATTTAAATTCAATTTGAGTTAACTTGCTAACACCATCTACCAGCTCTGCAACGGCTGAACCAAAATGCTCCGTTAATTGCTCTTTGGTGGCAGCCGTATCTTCTATGACATCGTGTAATAAGGCGGCCATCAGCGTTTCATGATCCATGTGAAGGCCAGCAAGAATTTTAGCCACCGCAACCGGGTGAATAATATAAGGCTCACCACTACGCCGAAACTGGCCTTCATGGGCCTCTTTAGCGAACTCATAGGCGCGCATAACCTTTTCGATTAAGCTGTCGTCTAAATAGCTTTTAAGCGTATCTGCTAAAGTTTCCATGGATTATCTAATTTTCACTATCTGCCAGTAAGAATTTTCGTTATGGGTCATTGCGGCTAAGTACCAGAATTTGAAGCAAAAAAAAAGCTGAACGGATACCATTCAACTTTCCGAGCTCTCACTATATTAAGTGTGTGAGAGATTGATTTTCAAGCACTATTTTAGTTCAAATAGTACTTAAGGTATTTTAATTGCATCAAGTTGCATCAATTAGAGCAGATCCTGCTGTTTGATAACATCATAATCAATCAAACCTGCTGCAATTTCACGCAACGCGACCACAGTTGGTTTATCATTTTCCCAATCAACAAACGGTTCTTTACCGCCATTTGCAAGTTGACGCGCACGCTTTGTCGATAGCATTACTAATTCAAAACGGTTTTCAACGTGTTCTAAACAATCTTCAACGGTCACTCTAGCCATTAAATTTTTACCCCTGGGCAAGATGGAAAATGACCGAGCATCTTACGAGAACCCGGTCAAGAAGACAAGAGATCAGCTAAGATATTTCCATTACCTTGAATTTGCTGGGGAGTCAGTAAACGTTGTGCTCTGAAAATACTCACTAAATCTGCCAATGCATTAGCAAAATCATCGTTGATGACAAGGTAATCATATTCTGCATAATGGCTGCTTTCCGATTCGGCTTCAGACATGCGTCTGTCAATAATATCTTCTGTATCCTGCCCCCTCGCCTTTAAGCGCGAACGAAGTGCTGCTTTTGAGGGCGGTAAAATAAAAATACTCGTGGCTTGGGGCATAATCTTCCGAACTTGCTGAGCGCCTTGCCAATCAATTTCCAAAATTACATCCTGACCCACGGCTAAACGTGATTCTATCCAAGGCCGAGAGGTACCATAATAGTTATCAAAGACTTTGGCATACTCTAAAAATACTCCTGCTGAAATGAGTTTTTCAAATTCCTGAATATCAGTAAAATGATAGTTAACACCATTTATCTCAGCTGGCCTTGGCCTGCGGGTTGTATGCGACACCGAAACTTCAATAGCAGAATCTGCGCTTAAGAGTGCTGCGACTAAACTGGTCTTACCCGCACCTGAGGGTGCTGAAATAATATATAAACGACCTTGATATGCTAAACTGGACTGATTTTGAGGCACGAGCTGAAGTATCCTGTTTCAAAAGAGTTATCTTTACGTTCTAATATGCCATTATGCTTTTTTTATTGGTAAAAAATAAGTCTGGGCATTAAATCGTGAATCACTATTGTCATTTTCATCCTAATTCACCTGCCAAATGGCGCTGCAATAAATGTAGCCGATTTTACGACAATGCCTGCTTGCCTCTAGCAAATGAAAAACAACAGCAAGGTCAATGCCCATTTTGTCAGTCTCCGTTAAGTTATTTATTCACAGAAAACTCATCCAAAAGCGAACGATATCTACCTAAACATCTCATTAAAGACTGCCTGACAACAACGAATTTTTACCTCTTATGCATGTCAGTGGCTATCGCTGTACTATCAAACTTTGTAAACATCAATACCACCTTAAAAGTCTTACTAAGTTTTTCAGCCATTTTGTTTATTAACCTGCATTTCGCTAGAAACAATATTTATGAGCTACACGAGTACCGATTAACCGGTAGAAGAAAACCTTTTTCAAAAAACAAACATCAGCAATCAGATAACATATTTTCTCCTACCGCGAGTGCTCAGTTAACAGTCGTTGCAGGCTTAATACTTTTATTGCCTATTTATTGTTTTTACTCTCTAAACTGGTTCATCGGCCTATTACTTATTTTATTGGGTGGAAGCACCTTCCCCTTCTTAATCATTTTTTCGCTTCACTCTTCGGATAATGAACAAGACATTTCGCTTTCAAAATTATTTAAAGCCTTAAAACCCTATTTCCTGAAGTTAAGCCTGCAAAGCTTAAGTCTTTTCTGGCTGGTACTTTTTGTTAGTGACTTGCTTATGCCTCTAATGCCTTTCGTTATTACATTAACGCTAAGCTCGGCCTTGAGCGCCCTCGCACTCTTCAGCATTTTAAACCTCTCCACCAGGGTATTTATGCTTAGAATGCACAAGTTAACTCAATATAAAAGCATTCAACATAAGAAGGAGCAAGCGCCGACTGGACCTGGCTCAATTTATAATCATGACAAAATTGCCACACTGGATACCGATATAGATCTGGCATTAAAAACAGGACAATATCTGAAAGTCGTTTCCATGCTGGAAGAAGCTCTTAAAAGAAATGGCCATTCAAGCTTGAGAAGACAGCAATTATTTTTACTGCTAAATGAATTAAAAGATCTTGAGAAATTAAGCCGCTATGCAGGCTTGTTTCTGAATTGGATGCTTGAACGCAATAAAATAAAAGACGCAAGCCAGTTTATTTACCAACTTAGGAAGAATGACCCTGCTTTTTTGTTGCATGATCTAAGCCTAATGAACAAATTGGCTAAGCAGTTTTTCCGTACAAAAAAATATGCACTGGTCTTATGGTTAGCGGAAGATGCTAAAACTCGCTTTCAACCTTCTGAAGACTTAGCCGGGCTCTACCTTACTGCCGCTCAAGCAATGATTACCCATTTTCATGACCTTGAAAAAGGGGAGGAGTACTTATTGTTTATACTTAAGGCTTGTAGTGAATATTCAAGTGCAGAAGCAGCCAAGGCACTGCTGCTTCATCTACAGCACAATCAAAAAAAGCAGCAAGATTTAAGAGACTAAGCCTGCAATGTAACCTTTTTTAAACCTTCATGTATGGCATTTAAGACTGCCCATTTTTTGCCACACCACTTTGGTGCTAAGAGGATATCTTCTGACGCCGTTCCCGATAGCCTATGCACAACAACATCCTTGGGCATTTTTCTGAGCATCTGTACGACTAAATCAACATAGTCTTCAAAGACTATCGGCGAATACCGCCCTGCTTTCCACTCACGCGCCAACTGAGTTCCTTTTACAACATGTAGTGGATGTACTTTGATGCCATCTGTACCTAAATCCAAGACCTTAGCCAACGAAATAAGGGTATCACTTAAGCGCTCACCCGGCAGACCAGCAATTAAGTGCGTACACACTTTTAGACCTTTAGCTCTGGCTCGTAAACAGGCATCCTCATATTCTTGCCAGCCATGACCCCGATTTACTCTAGCCAAGGCAGCGTCAAAAGAACTCTGCAAACCTAACTCCAACCAAATAATAAAACCCTGCTGTTGATATTGGACTAATAAATCCAAGACCTGATCTGGCACGCAATCTGGCCGAGTACCAATAGAAAGTCCAATCACACTGTCGACAGCAAGAGCTCGATCATAGAGTTTTTTTAGATTTTGAATGTCATCATAGGTATTGGTATAGGCCTGAAAGTAAGCCAAATATTTTTGTGCACCCGTTCGCCGTTTTATTACGGCCATACCATTGGCTAACTGCTGTTCGATTGAATCTTGGTGCTTGGCATTTGGAGAAAAAGAGGCATTATTACAAAAGGTACAGCCTCCTATACCTTTTGTGCCATCACGATTCGGGCAGGTAAATGCGGCATTAATTGATACTTTATGAACATGCTCGCCCACGGTCTGCTGCATATATTGACCGAATGAAAGATAAGGTCTGGCCTCAGTCAGCATGCGTTGCAAACCGGATATGGGTATGAACATCACCACTAGCAATCTGCTCAGGGCTCACATACGTCATACCCGGCTGAGCAAACCAATAACCATTGCAGTCATGGTCTTGAGTCGGTATCGAAGATTCTGGCTGATTATTCTCAAACCGCAGTATCGCATCTTTAAACTGCTGAATAATACGGGCGCTACCTTCTTTACGCGGGCTGATTCGTAAAATATCAACGCCAATATCAGCCATCTCGGGTATTTGATGGATCAGGTTATAAATAGCGGCAGACTGGGTTTGGGTGCCATTTAGGTTAAATAAAGCCTGTTGTTCCTGACTATTAACCGTTAAGCCTTCAGGGAACTGAATGCAGCTAAACTCACATTTATCTTTTGGCAAATCGAGATAGCGTGCCGTGAAGCAACGAGCCGAATAAGCCAAAGGTAAATGACCATAAGAAAACACTTCTGTTTCTATTTTTTCTTTAAAGCCTAATTCTTGTGCATCTTCCAATATTGAAGCTAAACAAGCTCCAGATAACTCAACCGGCATGACCCAGCGATACGCACCTTTTTTATTTAGCAGCCTTAGCGTTCTGGCATTATAAATATTGATACTTGGCCCACAGACAAAGGGCAGGTTTTTCTCCGTCAAAAACTGCACCGCTGACATATCGTTCGCTTCAACTCTGACAGGAGCGTTATCGCAGAGTTTCTTTAAACTATTCAATTCTGAATCGGCCATTAATAATGCCAAACTTGACAGTACAATTTCTTTATCTGAATTAGATAAATCTTTTGCTAACTCAAACCATTCTAACGTGCTTAGCTCACGTCTTTTTGAGCAGACCGTTTCACCTAAATAAATCGTATCGACAGCCGAATTTTTCATTTCGTCATAGAAATCATAAAGCGCTTGTTTCGGCCAAAAAAACAAGTTTGGCCCTAGCGATAACTTCATCTATTCGCCTCCTTATTAATTGTATTGTTAGTAGTAATAAAGACAGCTACTGCCAAGCGCGGGTATAGGCACCCAAAGTTGTCTGCGAGCCCTCAGACACGTTTTCGAGGGACTTCAACCATTGAGGTCTAAGCTTGAACTCATCAGGATTTCGCGCATATGAATCCAGTGCTTTTCGCCAAACAGAGACAACCTGTTCAACATAAGCAGGGCTACGTTGACGCCCTTCTATCTTAACGGCTTTGATACCCATACGGTGCAAATCCGGGATCAACGCTATTGTATTAAGACTGGTGGGCTCCTCTAAGGCATGATAGCTTCGATCATGCACCTGGAATCGACCTTTACACAAGGTTGGATAACCCGCCTTCTCGCCCTCTTGGTAACGGTCAATCAAGACATTATTCAATCTGGATTCCAGACCTTGTGAAGTTTCTTCCCATCGAACAAATTGAGCGGGTGAGCACGCACCGCAGGTATTGGGTGACTGATCAGTCATATAAGAAGAGAGATAACAACGACCTTCCGCCATGATACATAGTGAACCAAAGGCAAAAACTTCCAATTCTACCGGCGATTTTTCAGCTACTTGGGCAACTTGCTTAAGTGAGAGAACTCTCGGTAAAACGGCACGCTTGATATTAAAGTTATCTTTGTAGAAGGATAACGAGGCATGATTTGTACCGGAGCCCTGTACAGAAAGGTGTAAATTTAAATTTGGGTAGCGCTGGCTGGCATAATCGAGTACGCCCATATCGGCACAAATTAAAGCATCGGCTTGAATATCCGCAGCTAAATCAACCGCATGCTGCCATTTATGAAAACCACTTGGCTGTGCATAGGTATTCACCGCTATAAATAATTTTACACCTTTAGATTTGGCATAATTAAGTGCTGATTGAACACCCTCTTCTTTAAAATTTAAGCCTGAAAAGTGTCGAGCATTGGTTTCATCTTTTAAACCTAGATAGACAGCGGATGCGCCACTATCGACTGCTTTTTTGAAAGCCGGCAGGCTTCCGGCAGGGCAAACTAATTCCATAAACACCTCTAAGTCATTTTAGTGAGGGTTTATTCACCAAGCAAAATAACAAGAAGTATTCCTATTCTGATTCATGAAAACGGCAGGCATTATAAACAACTTGGCGCATATACTCCATCCCCTATTAGGGGTATATTCAGAAGTAGTCTGGATATTTATAGTATATCCTCTACATTTACTCTGCATTTACTCTACATTTACTCTACATTTACTCTACATTTACTCTGCATTTATTCATTCAGGAGCAAGAAACGATGACGGCCAATGAATCACACTTTTCCACTTTTTCATTCCCAAACAGCCTTCTTCCTCCTCACCCTAGAAGGCTTCTACCCAAAGTACCTGGCATTCTTGCAAAGCCGTTTACGCATGCACCTTTTTTTGCGCAGAGCTTTCTACTCAAAAAAGTAATTACCCCTATCTTCAGCCAATTAATGCTCAATACGGAACCAGAGGTATTCAAAGGTAGATGGATTAAGCTGGCCATTAGTGATATCGATCTTGAATGTGTCATGCGTGCTAACCATAAACTTGAACTGGAATTTAAGAAAGCCGGGCAAACAGATGTCACCATTCGAGGAAGCCTGAAAAGCTTCGTGTTACTGGCCTCTCAAAAAGAAGACCCAGATACGCTTTTTTTTCAGCGTGATTTGGTGATTGAAGGTGATACTGATTTAGGACTTCATCTTAAAAACTTATTAGATGCTTTTGACTGGGAAGGTCTTGCACCTGAATACCTTTTCGCTATCAGAACAACAGCTGAATACATGCAAATATTTTCTGAATAGACCCTTACTTGAATGGTACTTACTTAAGTCTTCCCCATCTGACCCACTGGCAGGACTAGGAGCTTAAGACTAGTCATTCCCCCTGCCAAGGGGGGGTCAGGCGGTAAACATAAAATTCCATATCACCTCGAGAAACTACCCCCTCCTAGGAGGGGGTCTTCTCTTTTCACTTGCCTTATCTCTTCGCGGCAACATCTTTAGCCCACCCTAACCCTCCTCTTCATAAGGGGAGGGAACTTATTTTGTATTAAACTGCACAGCCCTTACAATAAGCTGTAAAAGGAAGTGCTTCTAACCTTTCCTGGCTTATATCATCATGACAAATTTCGCACTTACCATACAAATTTCTCTCCATTTTCAAAAGAGCATTGTTAATCTGTTCTAACTCTTCTTCGGCTTCACTTTTTAAACTGTACAATACACCATCATTATGTTGATCTACAGACTGTTCAGAGAATTTATGACTAGTTTGGCGATGCGATAAATCTGCATCTATCTTTTCTACACGCGTACTAAGTTCTGCTTTTAAGGAAAGTAATTTTGCTTTTAAGTCTGACATTGTAATGCCTCATAATTGAATATTGGGTATTGATTACCAGCTCATTTAATTCTATCTCAAGACCAAATATACTCATTGATGTGCATCAATATAAGCAATCAGTCTCTGAATTTAACGTTCAAGCCAGATAAATGACATTTCTTTTGAAATATATCTTCCTAAATACTCTTTTCCGTATCCTGATCTTTCTTCAAATGTGTGGCTTCTTGAGAACGAGTAGTTGTATGGGCGCTTTCTACATTTTATTTAGAGCTGGCGCCTCAGAAATTACATTGTATATCGGTCTGCATGAAATAAGCAGAAATAAACTTGAAATCTGTTTATCCATACAGTACTTTTAGCATTCTTTTAATATTTTTATAGTGCAAGCAAACCATGAAACTTTATATTGCCGAAAAACCGAGTCTTGGACGAGCTGTTGCGCAAGTTCTCCCCAAACCTCACAAAAATGGGGATGGGTTCATTGAGCTTGGAAATGGCGATATAGTGAGTTGGTGCATTGGTCATTTATTGGAGCAAGCAGAGCCAGAGGCATATAAGCCTGAATATAAAAAATGGCATTCAAATCATCTTCCCATCGTTCCTGAAATCTGGAAATTAGAAGTTAAGTCACAAACACGTAAACAATTTACCGTATTAAAAAAGCTAATTAAAAAAGCGGACATATTGGTAAACATAGGTGATCCAGACCGGGAAGGACAACTATTGATAGATGAAGTCATTAATTATTGTGGCACCTCAAAAATAAAAATTGCTTCGAGCCAACGCTGCTTGATCAGTGACTTGAATCCTGCATCGGTTAAACGATCTTTGGCAAACCTTCGTAGCAATACAGACTTTATTCCACTAGCAACTTCGGCTTTGGCCCGCGCCCGTGCAGACTGGCTTTACGGTATTAATATGACGCGTTTATGTACCGTACAGGGTCAGCAATCTGGATTTAGTGGCGTACTATCAATCGGTCGAGTTCAAACTCCTCTACTGGGTTTGATCGTTAAGAGAGACCTAGAGATTGATAACTTTGTATCCAAGCCTTTTTATGAATTGGAAGTAAGCCTGACCACCGAGACGGGGTTTACATTTAAGGCGAAATGGCAGCCCAGTGAAGCTTGCCAAGCATTTATGGATGACGAGAATCGGGTATTATCTCATAAACTCATGGAAAACGTTTCTTCAAGGGTGCTCAATAAAACCGGTAAAATTGACAACTTTTTTGACGATATAAAAAACCAAGATCCGCCATTACCCTACAGCCTTTCAGCCCTACAAATAGATGCGGCTAAACTATTTAGTCTCAGCGCAAAACAAGTTCTGGATATTTGCCAAAACCTTTATGAAAAGCACAAACTTATTACTTACCCTCGTTCAGACAGTCGCTATCTGCCATTGGCACACTTCAGCGAGTCCTCTCAAGTCATTGCAGCAATTACCTCTGTAGATGCAAGTTTGGGGGATATTGCCAGATCAACCAGCACTCTAAAGAAATCCAAAGCGTGGAACGATAAGAAAGTAGACGCGCATCATGCCATTATCCCAACTCACAAAAAATCCGGAACTGGCTCCCTTTCCCTGACAGAGACAAAAGTCTATAAGCTAATTGCTCGGCAGTACTTGATGCAATTTTTACCCAGCTTTGATTTTCGGCAAATCAAAATCGATTCTATTGTCGAAGGCGGACTTTTTATCACAAAGCGCAAAGAAATTATTGCACAAGGTTGGAAGATAGCCCTATTAAAGGCTGCAGAGAATAAAAATAATGAGAATGAAGATAGTAGTTATTTCGAAGAAAAAATGCCTGTGCTGAAAAAAAATGCCCCCCTTACTTGTATTGACACGCATATTCACAACAAAACAACATCGCCACCAAAGCGATTCAACGATGCTTCGCTGCTGTCTGCGATGACGGGTATTTCTCGCTTCGTTAGTGACCCAAAGATTCGGAAAATTCTTCGGGAAACGGATGGTATTGGTACCGAGGCTACGCGCGCCAACATAATCGAGCTTTTATTCAAGCGTGATTTTCTAGCACGTCATGGTAAAGAGATTCGATCAACAGAGGTAGGCCGCCAATTGATACAAGCACTACCCGCGTGTGTTGCAACCCCCGATATGACTGCGCAGTGGGAATCTCAGCTCGAGGCGATCAGCAAACGCGAATTACGTTATAAGGATTTTATGGATCCCATGGTAACAACGCTTACGACACTGATCGATCAAGTCAGTCAGCTGCGTTTTGATGGCTTGAGAGGAAAAGGTTCTCGTGGTCAAATAAAACGCAAAACAGCAAGGCCCAAACAAGGGAAAACTTCCCCCGGTGGCAAGCTGTCAAACCCCAAGTTGATTAAACGGCTATACACCCCGGCCCCTCAATAAAGCTTTTCCCGCCATGATCAGGCAACACTTGGACTTGACAGCTAATCCGTTCTTTCAAGGCAGAAACATGGGAGATGACACCAATCAGTTTCCCTTCTTGATGAAGTCCTGACAAAACTTCTAATGCTGTATCGAGTGCATCTTCGTCCAAGGTACCAAAGCCCTCATCCAGAAATAGCGAATCAACGCGAACTTTCTTGCTAGACATTTTTGAAAGGCCTAGTGCCAAGGTTAAACTCACGATGAAGCTTTCACCGCCAGACAAATTCTTCGTTGACCTGATTTCACCCGCCTGATAATTATCTACAACATTCAACTCTAGTGGCTCCGCTTCATCTCTAATCAGCAAATACCGGTCAGTCATTTTTTCCAACTGCCGGTTAGCATGGGAAACCATTAGTTCAAAGGTCAGGCCCTGAGCAAAGTTACGATACTTTTTTCCATCAGAAGAGCCGATAAGCCTATGTAATTTTCCCCAACGATGACACTCATTTTTCTGCGTCTCTATCAAGAATTGCTTTTCCTTAATTCGCTTCTTAGCCAGCATATTCTCATTTAACTTATGTTTGAACCCTGAAATAGCATCACGCAGTTCACTCAGGGTCTCTTCATATTCTTTGAGTGTGGGCTCCAAATCAGTCAAGGTCTTATCCGTAAGCTTTTTTTCAGTCTCTGTCGACAAGCGTGTTTCGCGATCTTTCTGCCTGGCCTTTAGCTCGGTTAATGCATTATCCAGGCTCTTTGCCTGAGATGATAAAAGTTCACGCTCTTCATGTTTCAACCTAGCCTCAAGGAATCGCTCTTCCCCTGAAAATCCGGCTAATTTCAATGCATCTAAAAAGCCTGCTTCTGTCTTTTTTAGCTCAGGTTCTCTATGCTCAATTCGTTTTCTCAGGGAGTCAATATACATTGTTGCCGACGTCAGTTTTTGTTGAAGCTCAGCATTCAGGGTTCTCGCTTTCTTATCCGCTTCCTCGGCATCGGCAATCGCCTTATTCAGGCGAGCTTCTTCATGATCAGGTATTTTAGTCGCGTACAGTGCATACCGCTCATCGCTACCTTCAGCATGTTCCTTTTTCAATCGATTCAGATTTTCCTGCTTTTCAGTAAGGGCCTTATCTTGCGTTTCAATGACGGCTCCTAAACGCGTTATCTCGCTTTCGATAAGTGCTATCTGTTTTTCGATTTCACTCTTTTGCCTGACCTGTTCTTGCCAAGCCTTCAGCCTTGATTTGAGGGCTTCGAGTAGCGATGAAACCTCCGATTCCAGTATTTCCAAAATACCAAGAGGCCTAAGCTTTTGAGATACACCTAGCTTGAGTTCCTCGAAGCTAATCCGAAGCTTCTCAAGGCCATCCTTTAATTCCTCAACGACTTTCTCTGCGGCCTTTTTGGCATTGGCAGCATTAACGTGCAACTTTTCACTGTCATTGAGATTTTTGCGGGCTGCTGCTGCTACGTCCACCAGTTTACTGATCGCAACTTCCTGATCCTCAGCTTTGCTTATCAATTCGGTCAGCCACTCGATTCTCTGTTCGATTTCATCCGGCACCGGAATATTCCCCTCGGCAAAAGGATGTTCGGGAGATCCGCATAGTGGACAAGGTATACCATCTTCCAGCTTAGCTCGGTGATCTTCAAGCTCCTCAATCTTTCTAATATATGCAATCTCACGCAGCTGGTTTTCCTTTTCCGTGCGATACTCACGGAGTAATTTATCGGCCAGCAATGTGCTTAAGACATCTTTACCTTGCTGAAGGTTATTCACAGCCTCTTCAAGCTCCTGTTTGTAGGCGACACATTGTTTTGTCGCGACATTCAGGTTCTTTGATGCGACCTCATTCGCAGCATCAGCATGCTTGATCTGTGTTTTTTTCTGAGCAATCTCCTGTTGTCTGGTAAGCAAGTTACTGACCTGCTCTTCGATACCAGCCAATCCACTTATCAGCCATTCATCCTGTATATGTTCTTTGAGGTATTGCTCCGAAAGCGCCAATAATTTCTCCGCCTCAGCCCGCTTGCGCTCTTCGTTCAGCCGAGTCCGCTTATCTGAAGCAATTTTTTCAGCTTCTTTGGCGCAATGCTCTGAACCTTCCAAAACCGACTTTGTCTGATCAGCAATCTTTTGATCAAGGGCACGGATTTTCTGGATCATCGGTGCGGCGGCTTTTAGATCCTCTTTAACTTTGATAGTACGCAGTTCTGCGACTTTAAGAGATTCAGCTTGTGAGTTTGCAGATATTTCCAACCGTGGCAGTGCGGATAGCTCTTTTGTCAGAGAATGCTGATCGTCAGAGTGTTGTTTGCGAAGGGCTGTGAGGCTTGCAAACTTCCCATCAAGTGACGCAGCTTTGATGGCTTGATCAAGCTTGTTACGTTTTGGTTTAAAAGCCTCAAGCTCAACCTGCAATCTATTCGCATCATCTGTCAGATTGTTAATTTCGTTTTTCAGGCCACTAATGATGCCAAGCCAAGTAATTGCTTCACTAGTAATCTTGGCTTTACTTGATAGTTCCTGATCTTGTCGTTGCTTTTCCTCAAGTTCAAGTTGAGTCGCTTTTTCCTGTTCAGACTCCATGATCACGATACCGGAGGTCTCAGCTTGCAACAGGTTGAGTTTATCGCGCTCCTCGCGATGTCGCTCATGAACACGCCGAGAAATGTCGGAATATATCTCAGTGCCTGTTATTTGCTCTAGAATTCTGGATTTCTGCTCGACATCAGCCTTGAGAAACGTATCGAAACCACCTTGAGCCAACAAAATAGATCGCATAAAGCGATCAAAATCCATTCCTGTTTTTTCTTCGATAACCGCAAGCACGAGACTTTTCTTCGTTTCTATCAGTTTACCGGTATCAGCATCCGCTATCTGATGCTCTTGATCTTGTAACTTGCCATTGGGCGACTTTCTCGCTTTGCGCTGTTCCCAGTGGCAACGATAACGTCCCGCCTGAGATTCGAACACCACCTCGGCGTAACACTCGCCAGTCTGGCGCGACATAATTTCATTACTGTTTTTGGTAATCTTGCCAAGACGAGGGGTCGCTCCATATAAAGCAAGACATATTGCATCCAGTATTGTCGACTTGCCAGCGCCAGTTGGCCCTGTTAGTGCGAAAATACCATTAGAAACATATTCTGGATCAGTAAAATCGATGCGCCATTCGCCGTAGAGCGAATTGAGATTTTTCAAACGTAACTCAAGAATTTTCATTAGCAGCCTCTCTACTCAGCATTCACGTCATCTTCATGAAGAGACTTAACAACTTCGTTATAGCAAGCGCTTAAATCCTGGCGCTCATTTTCAGGGACTTCAAATGCATCCAAACACCGAACAAAGACATCGCTCGCGTCTAAATCATCCAGTGTTTCGTTTTCAGAGAGTTGGCTGATCACCCGTTCGATGACGCGCCTGTTCTTTATCCGCCGAATTTCCATCCTTGAATCCGCAAGTGCCTCATCCAGCATCTCGTGCAAATTCCCGATCACTTCTTTGCCGGTAAATTCGATCTCAAGCCAGGCATCACTGTCATCCCTTTTAAGGCACGCTAATTCTTCATGAATATCTTCTAAAGAACCAGCAATGCGTACTAACTTTTGAAAGCAAGGAACATTAAGAACCTCTACAGCGGGAGTCTTAGCCTCAAAGTCAACAATCAAGACGAGCTTTTGTTGTTTTGCTTCACCGTATCCCATTGGAATAGGGGAGCCGCTGTAACGAATCATTTCGTTACCAGAAACGACTTGAGGAACATGGAGATGTCCAAGAGCAACATAATCAAGTAGTGGTGGGAAGATATCAGCACCAACATGCGCGAGAGAACCAACATACAGCTCTCTAACACCGTCGCCGTCAACTGTTTTACCGCCAGCGGCAAATAAATGGCCCATTCCAATAATAGGAATGCTGATATTATTCTCTTCAGAAATATTCGAACGTCGTCGTTCTGCAACTTCGCACACGTCTGAATAATGCTTTTTTAAACCGGCAACTAACTTGGCATTTTTATCATCTATTGTTTCACCTGCCTCTGCGGTTCGAATATCTTTGTCCCTTAGATAAGGAACAGCGCACACAATGGCCGCTGGTTTATCCTGATGATGAAGCACAATGACTTCGTCCTCAAGCGATTCGCTGATAGCGCCAACCACATGCACATGAAGAACTTTTAGGAGTTCCTTCGGTGCATTCAAAAATGAAGGCGAGTCATGATTCCCGGCAATCACTACAACATGATGACAGTTCGAAGCCGCAACGCGACAAAGAAATTTGTAATAAAGCTCTTGAGCTTTATTACTTGGCGTACTGGTATCAAAGACATCACCAGCCACAAGAAGAAGGTCGATGCTTTCAAGAGCTATGGTCTCAACCAACCACGCAAGAAATGCCTCAAATTCAGCGTATCGCTTTCTTCCGTATAGTGTGCGACCTAGATGCCAGTCTGATGTGTGTAATACTTTCATTGCGCTTCCCCTGATTCAGGCGCCTTACCAAGCAGGTCTTCACCAAGACGATTAAGAAGGGCTGAATACTGGGTAGAATCAAGCTCTCTTATTTTGGAAAGGATAGATATAGTTCAAAATTTTCTTGTCTTGTTGCCAAATTTGTAAGAGACAGTGTAATTATCATCAGTGATTAACGAGATCGATGCGCACGTGTCAATCTGGTGAAACAGGACATTGAACGCCATAACATATTCTTTTAAGTACCTTGGCATCAACTTTATTTCACTTTATTTCACTTTATTTCACTTAATTTGCTCAACAACGCGAAAAACTGTAAATGCCCAACATTTAACCTGATTGATAAGAGGGTCTTAAATGAGGTGGCGCAAATAGGGAGCATTCACGCTTGTACAGGGGCGCGATGCTCTCGGTGGCTATTTTTATCTGCGAATTTTGAAAAAATCTTCATAATAAGCTATATATAGTAAAGCCTAATAAGCTAAGTATAATAAACCTCAAAAGCTATAAATGGTGGCGTTATGAACAAGGTATCACAGAAGCTCGCAGATACCTTGGAGCAGTTAAAATCCTTGCAAGATCAAGGTATTGTCGCTATACGCTCCAAGGAACTTAGCCGAACCCACAGGGAGCGCTTGTTAAAACACGGTTTTATCAAAGAGGTCATTAAGGGATGGTATATACCTGCTATGCCTGATGAAACCCCAGGCGACAGTACCTCTTGGTACACCTCATTCTGGGCGTTCAGCGCCGCCTACTTAGCAGAACGTTTTGGTAATGACTGGTGTCTTTCTGCTGAGCAATCCCTCAATTTGCACATAGGGGATAGAACCGTGCCATCGCAGTTACTTGTGCGCTCCCCCAAAGCTAGAAATAGACCGACAGAGTTCTTGCACGGCACCTCTATTTTTGACCTTAAGTTGACCATGCCAGCCGGCTCAGAGATCACCAAAATCAGTGGGTTGAATATGTATAGCTTGTCGTCGGCCCTGGTGAACTGTTCCAAAAGACATTTTACCGCCCAGCCCATGCAGGTACGAACAGCACTTTCGATGATTTCTGATGCTTCCGAAGTCCTTACGCTTTTGCTTGAAGGGGGCCGCAGCGTGGTGGCAGGCAGAATCGCGGGGGCTTTTCGCAATATCGGGAGAGATTTAATTGCCAATAACATTTTGAAAGGTATGGCCGCTGCGGATTACAAGGTACAAGAAGTGAACCCTTTCGACGATGAGCCTGCTATGACCTTTGGCCGACGTGAGATTTCCCCTTATGTAAACCGGCTACGGCTAATGTGGGCGACAATGCGTCAAGCTGTTATAGCGTGTTTTCCTGCTGCTCCGAAAAAACCGCTCATCACGAAAGATTATCTACATGAAGTGGATGATAAATATGTAACCGACGCTTACCACTCACTTTCCATTGAGGGGTACCGTGTAACGCCTGATTTAATAGAGCAAGTTCGCTTGGGGGGATGGAGCCCAGAACAAAATGGTGCTGATAGACGGCATGTGGATGCTTTAGCGGCAAAAGGTTACTGGGATGCGTTTCAGGAAGTTAAAAAGGCGGTCAAGCGCATGCTTGAAAATGAAAATCCGGGCGATGTTCTGGAGGAAGTACACGGAGATTGGTATTTGACTTTATTCGGCTCTAGCGTTGCAGCAGGTATTATCAAACAGTCCGATTTGGCCGGCTACAGAAATGGGCCAGTGTATATTCGCCGTTCAATGCATACCCCCCCCAGTCCTGAAGCGTTGCGCGATATGATGCCGACCTTATTTGAGCTCTTGCGCGAGGAGGAAAACCCTGCGGTGCGAGTGGTGCTAGGGCATTTTTGCTTTGTTTTTATTCATCCCTATTTTGATGGTAATGGCCGCATGGGTCGATTTTTAATGAACGTCATGATGGCTTCTGGCGGATATTCATGGACAGTCATCCCCGTAGAACGGAGGGATGAATATATGGCATCCTTGGAAGCCGCAAGTGTCCGACAGGATATTTTGCCATTTACGCGCTTTCTAGCATCGCTGATCGATAACACTTAATCGTTGGGCGGTGTGTGTTTTCGCCAAGCGACAAGAGTCAGAATAAAATGCCTCTTTGAACGCATTTGACATGCCAACCTCTCTCCCCCCAAAGGTTACCGCAACGACCTTTACAGTGGGGCACGTACGTACCATAGAAATCCCCCTCACTTTAGGCAGCCTTCTGTATACTGCCCTTGAAAGAACGTTTAGACCACCTCTTGTCGGAAGTAAAACAGATGAAATTAGTGACTAAATCTGAGTACAAAATAAGCAGGCGAAAGAAAAGAGTAGAAATTCGACTATAATTTAAATCGATATTTTTTATTCATGACCATATTGATAAAATAATACTAAAACAATTAGTCATTTCAGCTATATCATGCGTATTGCCATTTTATCTAGCAGAAAATGCAATATCATTTAGTAAGCGCACAAAAGGTTAAGTTATGACGACTCCGTTAGAGATAGCAGGCCATAAGATTCTACCTGGTGAAACCAAAAAAATAGAACTTCCAACCGTTTCACTGTATACCGACACCAATATGTCTATCCCTATTTTTGTCAAAAGAGGTAAGCGAGACGGACCAACCTTATTTGTTAGTGCTGCCATCCATGGTGATGAGTTGAATGGTATCGAAATTATTAGCCGCCTTATTAACAGCAAGAAAATTAATTCCCTGAAAGGCACCTTAATAGCCGTTCCCTTTGTAAACGGGTATGGGGTTTTAAGCCAAAGTCGTTACCTGCCGGATAGAAGAGATCTAAATAGATCTTTTCCGGGCTCTAAACGGGGCTCTTTGGCGGGTAGAATTGCGCATTTGTTTCTCAATGAAATCGTTGCAAAATGTGATTATGGCATCGATTTACATACCGGTGCGATTCATCGAACTAACCTACCCCAGATTAGAGCAAATTTGGATGACCCTGAAACCCTTGAAATGGCAAAAGCCTTTGGTATACCTGTGCTGTTAAATGCCAATCTGCGCGATGGCTCTCTTCGACAAGAAGCCAATGATTTAGGTGTAAAGATTCTGTTATATGAAGCGGGAGAAGCGCTTCGCTTCGATGAACTTTCGATTCGAGCTGGCGTCAAAGGCATTATCAATGTCATGAGACACTTAGGGCTGCTGAATAAATCTCGAGCAAAAACCCACACAACAGATCCTTTTGTGGCTAACCAAAGCAGCTGGGTTCGGGCCACTAACAGCGGCTTTATTAACTATAAAAGTGAGCTCGGTGATTATGTCGAGAAAGGCGAGTGCTTAGCCAGCATTAAAGACCCCTTTGGAGAGGTCCTTGATACGGTTGTGAGTAACACCAATGGCATTATTATTGGAAAGCAAAACATTCCTCTAGCGCAAGAAGGTGAAGCTATGTACCACATTGCCTACTTTAACAAACCAACCGATGTTGCCGAGCATATCGAAATCATGAACGATTACTTAATTCCCGAAGGTTAACAAGATCTAATGACTTAGCATGTCCATGCAATAACATGCTAAGTCATTGACTTCAGATCAACGAAATGCACAACCAGACTCTTTCCCCAAAGCTTTTAAAATCATTGCCATAGGGCAAAAACCAGTAAATGCAGCCTGCAACATATTTGCTCCCACAAAAGCCGTAAACCATAACCAGTAAACTGAATGTAACTGACTCAAACCGACACTCACCAAAATAAATAAGCCCGCGACTGCAAACACGATTCGATCAATATTCATAAACACCTCTAAACTATAAATAAATATACACACAAAACTAATAAGAGTTATATTAGCAAGCTCTAATATTTGCATTATATTAGCAATACCTAATGTAATGCAAATATTATTATTTCTTAGCTTAAATAAACAATTCGCTTACTTAATTAAAGAGTCATTCAATAGAGTTAAACAGAAAAATAAATCTTAGATCGATATTCCAGCATTGGAATAACTGATATTTTACGTTACATTCTTAGCTTGCTTTTCTATCTTTTGATAGCCAATGAGCAAAATTAAACACGCAACGATCGAGGAATCAATATGTCAAATGAAGGTTATCACGAACCCATAGAAGAACTCAGCGATGAGACAAGAGACATGCATCGAGCCATTACATCGCTAATGGAAGAACTTGAAGCCGTTGATTGGTACAACCAAAGAATTGATGCATGTAAAGACGACGAACTTAAAGCCATTCTCAGACATAATCGAGATGAAGAAAAAGAACATGCGGCCATGGTCCTGGAATGGATAAGAAGAAGAGATAGCCGTTTAGATAAGGAGCTGAAAGATTATTTGTTCACGGATAAAGCCATAGCTCACTAGTGACATTCTGGTAAATTTTTCTAAATAAAATAATAAAAATGAACTAATTTGCTTACTCATAGACCTTTGCACGAAGGACAGAGATATAATCAAATTTAAAAAAGACCGTCATTCCGGTGTGCTTTTCAGCCGGAATGACCAGTGTTTATTTCGTCCAAAGGCCTTACTTAATATAAATCTATCAATTTTCTTGGTGAGCTAAGTATTCCACCCTAAGCGAGAGATCTCTCCATGAACCCCCTTATAGCAAATAATAAACCTGCAAAAGTAAGCCTTACCAAGGGTGAAGACTATTACTTCTGTGCCTGTGGTCGCTCTAAGAAGCAACCCTTCTGTGATGGTTCCCACGCTGGTACGGATTTCAAACCCAAAGCCTTCACCGCTGAAAAAGACGGCGATGCCTATTTGTGCCAGTGCAAACATTCAGGAAATCTACCTTTCTGCGATGGCAGCCATAAACAGTTTGACGAAGAAGCTATAGGTAAAGAAGGGCCTGGTGTTCAAAAAAAAGACTCTGATATTCCTGTCGCTAGTGCCACCAAAGAAGAACCTACTGTGGAATTTATACACCAGCTCGCCAGAGAAGGCTTATCTAAAATGGGCCATCATGGCCCCATGGTAGCCATGGGCGTGCCTCGATATCAGTTACCGCACTGGGATGATATCCAGATCATGACGGCACAAATGGCCACAAAGCCCTTACTTGAAGAGGTAGCTGTCAGCACAGAATTAATTATTGGCCCAAAAGCCAAAAAACCACTGAAGTTAAAAATTCCGCTTTTCGTCTCAGATATGAGCTTTGGTGCACTATCTGAGGAAGCAAAACTGGCCTTATCCAAAGGCGCAGAATTAGCGGGTACCGGAATCTGTTCTGGCGAAGGGGGTATGTTGCCAGAAGAACAACAAGCTAACTCGCGCTATTTCTATGAGCTGGCCAGCGCTCAATTCGGCTACGATGAATCTAAATTAAAACAGGTACAAGCCTTCCATTTCAAAGGTGGACAAGGTGCTAAAACCGGAACCGGCGGTCATCTCCCTGGCAACAAGAACACCGGAAAGATCTCCCAAGTCCGCGGTATTCCAGAAGGACAACCTGCCATATCACCCCCTACCTTCAGAAACTTACATTCTGCCGAAGATTTCAGAAAAATGGCAGATCGGGTTCGCGAAATTACCGGTGGTGTACCCATCGGTTTTAAACTCAGCGCCAATCATATTGAAAAAGATATTCAGTTTGCCTTGGATGCCAGCGCCGATTACATCATTCTTGACGGTCGTGGCGGCGGCACAGGTGCAGCACCGGAGCTCTTCAGAGATCATATTAGTGTGCCAACCATTCCCGCATTGGCAAGAGCGCGCCGTTATCTGGACAAGCAAGGTGCAAGTGGCGATGTGACCTTGATCATTACTGGTGGCTTGCGCGTGCCCATTGATTTTATCAAAGCACTTGCCTTAGGTGCCGATGGTGTTGCCATTTCAAATAGTGCCATGCAATCTATAGGCTGTGTGGCAGCAAGAATTTGTAATACCAATAACTGTCCGGCAGGCATCGCCACCCAAAATACGGATTTGAGGCAAAGATTAAACGTAGAAAAATCCGCTCATCAACTTAAGAATTTTTTTGAAGCATCAGTTTCATTAATGCAGGTCATGGCACGTGCATGTGGACATGACTCTTTCACTCAATTCAATAAAGAAGACTTAGCAAGCTGGCACAGAGAAATGGCGCTATTAAGTGGAGTTAGATACTCTGGCTATATGGATCCATCAAGCTGAGACTCACAGTGCAAGGAGATCACAATGGCTACCGTCCTTTCCGGAGATCAACTCAGGTTTCTTCTCAATCGCTTTCGTGACCGGCTTTGGGTAAAGCCCCTAGTCGTATGCCTGCTTTCCGTGGCTGCGGTCTTTATGGCAAAACTGGCTGAAGGCACCGAACTTATGCTGTACATGCCAGCTATAACCGCTGACTCCATTGAGACACTGCTTTCTATTATGGCATCTAGCATGCTGGTTATTGCCACCTTTTCGGTAGGCTCGATGGTCTCTGCCTATGCGTCTGCAAGCAATACAGCAACGCCTCGGTCATTTACCTTGCTGGTCGCTGATGACGCATCCCAGAATGCACTTTCGACCTTTGTGGGTGCATTTATTTTTAGTATTGTCGCCCTTACTGCATTTAAGAATAACTACTTCGAAACAGCCGGCCTATTTATTCTTTTCGTTCTGACCGTCATCGCCTTCGCCGTGGTCATCGTGACCTTTGTTTACTGGGTTGACCGTATCGCCAGGCTGGGTCGAATGGGGTCGACGATTGAAAAGGTTGAAAATGCGACTGCCGCAGCGCTAAAAAAACGGCGCAATGCTCCTAGACTACGAGGTATGCGAGTCGAATCCAAGAATTACCAACAAACTGTATTCTCAACAAGCGTGGGTTACGTCCAACACATTGATATTTGCGCCCTTCAATCATTAGCTGAAGCCGCTGATATGAAAATTGTAATAGCGGCTTTACCAGGAACATTGGCCGCGCCTGGAAAGCCTCTGGCATATCTCCGTTTTGCTTCGGAAAATCAAAGTGAAATCGACTGCAAAGCATTGGAAAAAACATTCCAAATTGGCAGCACTCGTTTTTTCGATGATGATCCACGATTTGGGCTAGTGGTCTTGTCAGAAATTGCCGGCCGCGCATTATCACCTGCGGTTAATGACCCCGGTACTGCTATTGCTATTGTTGGCACACTCTTGCGTCTCTTTGTTTTGTGGAATGAGACAAAAATAGACGGTGATGATAATTCTCCTGAATACGACCGAATAGAAGTACCAGAGCTATCCGTCAGAGATATGTTCGATGATGCTTTCACCGCAATAGCTCGTGACAGCGTAGGAATGATTGAGGTCTCAGTGCGCTTGCAAAAAACCTTGCATGCTTTAGCTATAAGCGGAGATTATCAAATACAAGATGCCGCCAAATATCATAGCCAGCTCGCTTTGAAGCGCTCACAGCTTGCGCTGAAAATTAAAGAAGATTTAGCCGCTGTTGAAGATGCAGCAAATTTCTCAGCTGGGGAAAAGAGCACATAAGTTACAAAAATTCAGATATTACTCCCAGCCAAACATTAGATTTTTTGTATCAAACACGCCTGCTTCAGAGTTGCCAGAAATGCCTCTAGTTCATCAAGATACAAACCATCCATGGCGATATGAATAATCACCTTATCCTGATATTCGACCTGATGTATGTCAGATTCATATTGTTTTAACCAATGGCGAATGCTTTGCTCATCCTGAAAACCACAGCTCAAACTAAATTCATCCAATTCGACATGCATTTTTATGCTCATTGCATCAAAGGCCATTTGCGCTGCCTGTGAATATGCACGCACCAAGCCACCCGCACCTAATTTAATGCCCCCGAAATATCGAATAACAATCAACATAAGATCGCCCACCTCTTTGTGTTGAATAACATTCAAGATAGGTTTTCCAGCGGTGCCACTCGGTTCACCATCATCCGACATCGCAGCCAAATGCGGGCTAGTCGGAGAACCTATTTGATAAGCCCAGCAATGATGCCGAGCATCAGGATAGTCTTGCTTGGCAAGCTCTAGAGCTTGCATGGCTTGGTCTCGATCAGTGGCAAGATATAAGCGAGCAATAAATCGACTTTTCTTGATTTCATAAGACACTTCCGTCATGCCATCAGGGATTTGATATGCTAAGGACATAAATGTGATTTCCCGATAGTTAATCTATTCCCTAGATGCTTATTCATGACGGATTACCAATAACCTGCCACTCAAGCTTTCAAGATCTAGCCAGTAAGAATATTTGTAGTAGTGAATGTATAAATTTTTCAGCTGATTTTGTGAATCAAAACTAAAGCGCATACTGATTGGCTTGCCTTGTGTCTTCCAGACAAGCTGTTCACTCCGAGCCAAGAAGTCGAATTCGTAACGTAATGTTTGCTCACCCTTCACACCAATGATGATGTCTTGAGTTTCTCCGAAGACCGAAATAAGTTCTTGCCGAGAAGGTAAACTTGGCTTTGAAAGCGAAGATAAGCTAAAGCGCATATCTAATTGCTTCAAGCTTAAATCGTAGTCATCCGAGCATAAAGAGCGCAGCATGGGCTCAAGGAGTGCGGGGGAAAACAATTGGCTTAGTTTTGCATCCAAGTAAGCACTTTCGAGTAAAGCATGTTTATCTAATGGATGATATGTGAGCTCAAACCGGAAGGCTTCTGCCAATTTACCAGGCTCTGTATGAAGCCGTCGAATCGCAAAGATATCCTTACTTGGCATAGTCATTTGAGTGCTTAAATTTTCCGTATACAGGCTTTGAAAAGCCTGTGCATTCAAATAGCGTAATAAGATACTTCGACTCAAAACAGGCTCATGAAACTGTATTTTCACCTGTCCGCTGTCAAGTTTATCGTCCATTGAAATCCCGATGTATTCCTCGAAAGTACAAAACTGTTCGACAAATTCATACATGACCCAATATCGACAACCAGTTAGTGATAAGCAACAGAACATAAGTAATACAAACAATCTTGTCATAGTTAATATCGATCTGAAATGTAAATAATCATCAAATACAGTTATTTTTTATCATTGAACTTCGCAAGCAACTATAAGATAGCGTCAATCTCGGTTATCCTTGCAATCTTATTTATTGTACAGAATCTTTAGTTACTTTTTGGCGACTTAAAGCTTCTTTCAACGACTTTTTTAAAACGACATAACGCTTCTAGGACGGAACCAGAATGAAACCATTAAGTTTGGCAGACCAGTTATTTCTTTGGCTTGAGAAAAGGCAACAGCCAATGCATGTCGGCGGCTTACACTTGTTTGATTTTCCTGAAGGCGCAGGGCCGAAATATGTGACCGAGCTTGCTGAATATATGTACTCCTTCCAACAACCCATTGCGCCATTCAACCAGCGTTTAAAAACGCGTTTTGGTCAATATTATTGGGAAGAAGATAGCCAGTTTGACTTAGAGCATCACTTCCGCCACAGCGCGCTTCCCAAGCCAGGCCGTATCCGTGAATTACTAGCTCTTGTTTCCGTAAAACACAGTGCTCTAATGGACCGGGAAAGACCGATGTGGGAATGCCATTTAATTGAAGGCATTAAAGGTCGAAAATTTGCCATGTATTATAAAGCACACCATTGTTTATTTGATGGTGTTGCCGCAATGCGTATGACATCCCGATTGCTATCTGAAGATCCTACGGCCAGAAATTTACCACCACTCTGGGCTATTCCAGAATCCACAAGAAAGCATAAGCCCAATATTACCCAAACAAACATTGTCACAAGCTTAGCAGCACTTGCAGGCGAAGCAGGTAAACAAATTTCAACGATTCCAACCCTAATTAAAGAGGTAAGTCATGCCATTGGTCAAGCACGTAATAACCCAGATTATGTGTCCGCATTTCAAGCACCTCCAAGTATTTTAAACAAACCGATTACCGGCTCACGTCGTTTTGCTGCACAATCTTATCCCTTATCACGCTTTAAAACCTTGGCCAAGAAAATGGATGCAACATTAAACGACGTGGTATTAGCGGTCTGTGGCAGTGCACTGAGAAACTATTTAATCAGTCAAAATGAATTGCCTGATAAACCACTTATCGCAATGGTTCCCATGTCGATGCGTAAAGACGACAGCACCTCTGGTAATCAAATTGCGATGATTCTAGCAAGCTTGGGAACCCACATTGCAGATCCTGCAAAACGCCTGCAGCAAGTAAAGAATTCCGTTAAAGACTCCAAACAACGTTACTCGCAAATGAGCTTGGAAGAGGCGATTAACTATACCGCTCTGACTTTAGCGCCTGCGGGTTTGAATATGCTAACCGGACTTTCTGATAGGCTTCAGGCCTTTAATGTGGTCATTTCAAATGTACCGGGGCCAAACAAAGAATTGTATTGGAATGGCGCAAAGCTGAGCGGCATGTACCCTGTCTCTATTCCATTAGATCGAATCGCACTAAACATTACTTTAGTCAGCTACGTGGATCAGTTAGAATTCGGTTTCACTGCATGCCGTCGCACATTACCTTCGATGCAACGTCTATTGGATTATGTCCAAATGGGTATTGAAGAATTAGAAGTGGCGGCAGGCCTTTAATTATTCTTGAAGGCTTTCCTCAATGGGTAAGCCTTCTCACTTTACAATCTAATTGGATATTCAAAAACTATGTCAGAAACGAATGCGACCTTAAATATAACCGCTGCGACTCAAAAGCCGGAAAGCTTTGAAAAAAAAGTTAGCTACGGTTTTGGTTGGCAGTTTGGTCGCCAATTACAAAAGAACCGTTTTGAAGGCATGGATGTCGAATTTGCAGTTCAAGCGCTGCGTCAATGCTTTGCGGGCGAGCCGTCTTTGTTAAGTGAAAATGAGCTAAATGAAGCGTATGACGTGATCAAAGAAAAGCGCATGAAAATTGAAAAAGAACGCGCTGAAAAATATAAGTCTCTTTGTGATACCTTTCTTGTTGAAAACGCTAAACGTGATGGCGTTAAGCAAACAGAGTCTGGCCTCCAGTATGAGATTTTAGAAACAGGAACAGGCGAGAAGCCGAACAAGAAAAATACCGTGCGTATTCACTATCATGGTTCGTTTATTGATGGCCAGGTCTTTGATAGCTCTATTACCCGAAATGAACCTGCTGAGTTTAATCTAGATAAAGTCATTAGCGCTTGGGCAGAAGCATTAGAAATGATGCCCGAAGGCTCTAAATGGCGCATCGTTGTGCCACCAGAACTCGCTTATGGTGATGCAGGTTTTCCACCTGCCATCCCCTCAGGCGCCGTGCTTATTTTTGAAATTCATTTTATAAAGGTGGTTTGGTAAAGTTTGAGCACTTAGCCAGCAACTCTGCAAGTCGAGCAGCTTATCTCAAGCTGCTCTGTCTAAGCTGAGGGTAAACCTAAAATATCCTATTCCAAGTGAAGTAACAGAATATCACGCAACGTCAAAATCTAGGATATCGACTGAAATAAAGCACCTGCCAATACTGGCCAATGCGCAGACCAGCCTTGTGTAGGTGAAATTTTAAACTCGGTACGCACAAACTGATGAATTCGACCTTCAATATTTACAGATAATAGGCTGGCTCCGCTTGCACCCGTTAAACGTAACTTCTTTTGCTCACGGATTTCAGCTTCACGAAGCACCTGGCGTAATTCGGTTTCCAAACGAGAAAAAAACTGTGCTGCACGTTGACGTATTTTCGGCTTTTCACCCGCTAAAGCACCGCCCACTAACAAACAACACATACCCGGGTTCTTCTCTGCAAAGGCCAAAACAAAAATCAAAATACGCTGTAAGCGCTCAACACTATTCGGTACCTCTTTGTTAATAAGTTTAATCCGTGCAAAGACGGTTTCTTCCACAAACTCTAACAAGCCTTCAAACATTTTGCCTTTACTCGGAAAATGTCGATATAAAGCGGCTTCGGTGACACCCACCTCTTTTGCCAAACGCGCTGTGGTAATTCGTTCACCTGGATTTTTTTCAAGCATACCGGCCAAGACTTCCAAAATTTGCTGACGTCTGTTTGGTTTGCTCTTTTTATCTGTAGGCACTTTTTCAGTCATAGCCGCTTGTTCCTGTTTCGCTTTATAAAGTAAGGTCATTCATTCTGGAAATTTAGCTGATTAAACCATTTATAGGTGAGGACGCAGAGGCATAAAGTTTACGCGGCATTCGCCCCGCCAAAAATGCATGTCGTCCGCTTTCTACGGCTAACTTCATTGCATGCGCCATTCGAATAGGTTGCTGTGCCGCCGCAATCGCGGTATTCATTAATACACCCTCACAGCCCATTTCCATAGCAATGCTGGCATCGGAGGCAGTACCCACACCGGCATCGACGATAATCGGCACCTTGGCATTTTCTAAAATTAATTGAATATTATACGGGTTGCGAATACCCAAACCTGAACCAATTGGCGCGCCTAAAGGCATCACAGCCACGCAGCCCATTTCTTCCAGTCGCAAGGCAATTAAAGGGTCATCCGTGGTATACACCATGACCTTAAAACCATCTTTAATTAAGATTTCAGCCGCTTCTAAGGTTTCCGTAACATTTGGATACAGGGTTTTTTGATCGCCCAAGACTTCAAGCTTAACCAAGTCGTGCCCACCTAATAATTCCCTTGCTAATCGACACGTACGCACGGCATCTTTAGCGTTATAACAACCGGCGGTGTTTGGCAAGATGGTATATTTATCTGGAGAGATTACATCGAGTAAATTCGGCTCATCTGTATTCTGGCCAATATTGGTTCTGCGAACGGCAACGGTAACGATCTCTGCACCACTGGCCTCAATCGCCAGCTTGGTTTCTTCATGATCTTTATATTTGCCAGTACCCACCAGCAAACGTGACTGATAGCGTTTACCTGCAATGATAAGAGGGGAATCGTTTAATGCATTTTGAATCATATTATTTCTGCTTCACGTGATAATTTTCTTGAGGGTTAAAACCAGCGTATTGACATAGAGGCCTTTAACCCCCACCGATAGCTTGCACGACTTCGACACAATCACCATCTGAAATAAGGAAGGCGTGATGCTCACTTCGAGCAATAATTTCTTCATTCACTTCAATGGCGAAGCGTTTACCTATTAAGCCAAGATGAGCGATCAGGTCTATTAATTTAGCACCTTCATTCAACTCAAAAGCATCGCCGTTAAGCGTAATATTCATGCTGTATCCTATGAGAAAATGGTCTTGAGTCACTCAGACTAATGAACCATAGAGACTACCATAAAACGCATATAATCCAAGTTCTCTGTTTGTTTTAACTTGTCTATTCTACAAACAAATGCTGATGGCGCTATTTTGACAATGAATAGTTCTATAAAATAGTTCAACTCAAAATGACACACTCGATGCAGGATTTTAAATTGGCTAGCAATTCTTATCATCATGGCGACCTCAAAGAAGCGCTTATAGCTGCATCTCATAAAATTTTACGCGAAAAAGGTGCTGACTCATTATCACTGCGTGCTGTTGCCGCTGAAGTCGGTGTATCTCACATGGCACCTTATTCGCATTTCAAAAGTAAGAAATCTTTATTTCAAGAAGTTGCAGCTTCGGGCTTTGATGAGCTTGCCCGTAAAATGACTAGCGACAGTGAAGATTTAAGCAAAGCATCTGATTTGATCCTTTCTTATGGCGTCACTTATATTAAATTTGCACTGGCACAGCCTCAGTTATACCGTTTAATGTTAGGCCAAGTTGAAAACTTAGGTAGGAGGAGCGCCAGTAAAGTGGATGAAAATGACAAGCCTGTTCAGGCCAATTTAAATGTCTCTTCTGAACTTCAAAGAAGCTCTAAGCGTCCTTTTGATTTGTTAGAAGGCGCCTTTACCCAAACCAGTCGCAACGAATTAAAGGTAAAAGCGCAAGCACTGGGTGCTTGGTCTATGGTGCATGGTATGGCGGCCTTACTTATCGAGGGCCATTTTGAAATTCCTGCGGGTATGACGACTAAAGAATTTCTAGCAATGGCTGCGGTTTATAAGCCTAACTAACATCCATGTTCATTAAGATTCGTCGCTGTAGACAATATATTAAAAGGGCTTTCGACTTATTTTTCTTTGGACTAAGTTAAAGCCTCTTTAACTTGCCAACAAATTTTGACACATTAAAGGGCAGGCGTTTACTTATTTTTTTTACTAAAGGCTGGAGGTGACGCTCATTGATTTGCGGCATACCGCCTTTAAAGGCCAAGACAATCAAGTTATCACCGCCTATCGAGCAGGCTAAACAATTGTCATCGAAGCGCTCTTTTAGTACTTGCTTGGCTTTAGGATGAGAGCCCTTGCCTTGATCCCAGAGATTTAAAATCAACAGTCCATTTCGACTTAGGGCATTAAAACAGTTGTTTAAGAATAAAGGGCTTAACTGCAGCTCTGACATACCTTCATCGTTATAGATATCAGCCAGGATCAGATCGGTCTCTCCGCAAAAATCCTCCATAAAGTCTTCTGCATCTTCGGGGTATACATTCAAGCTATCGTCTTCAATAGGTAGTGCAAACCAGTCTTGTGCTACGTTAATCACTTGCGGTCTCAATTCCACCACATCGATTAAAAGCTCTTTGGCATACTGTCGAAAAGCATGCACCAAACTACCCGCACCTAAACCTAATAAGGTCACTCGCTTTGGTGCAGACAAATAAATAAGCCCAAGAAACATGGCTTGGGTATATTCAAAAACCAGATCACTCGGGCGAGATAGATCAATCGCACTTTGTTGGGAATCTTCACTAAAGGCGAGATAGCGAATAGAGCCTTGTTCAAACACACGAATCGGGCCAAGATCGTCATAACAACGGAAAATTTCAGTTCCTGGAATACTCATAGTGAAGCGCGTCCCAGATAGTAAGTGAAACAGGCCAAATGAATGGTATTTATAGACACCTTTTGCACTTCCTCTAAACATTATATTTCTGCACTCTGGCAACTATATCTTTCAAGCGTATCTAGATTTAAAGCGGTTAACTGCCCACCCCAGACACAACCCGTATCAATTGCTTGAAACTGCTCTCCATACCCCGTCTCACCGCTTAATGCTGCCCAGTGCCCAAAAATAAAACGGGTATTATCTTGAGATGGAAAACTAAACCAAGGAGAGAAACCTTCGGGCGCAGAGTCCAAATCTTCTTTTGCTGCAAAATCCAGCTCGCCATTGGCTTTGATAAAACGCATACGGGTGAAATAATTAGTAATGACCCGAAGACGGATAGACCCGGACAAGGTATCTGACCACGTCGCAGGTTGGTTACCATACATATTCTCGAAAAACGCTCTAAGATTAGCTTGCTGAAGCCTCGTTGAAACTTCCCGACTTAAATGACATGCTTTTTCAATCGTCCAGATATGTGGAATTCCGGCATGACTCATCACAAAATTGGCTTCTTTATCCCAAAGCATCAGCGGCTGCTGGCTTAACCAGTGCATGAGTTCATCACAATCGGGCGCATTCAGAACATCCGAAAAGGTATCTTTCTTTTTCGCAGTTCTATCTGTGTAGTAACAGGCTAGCAAATGCAGGTCATGATTACCCAACACCACCTTTGCAGCATGACCACCGGCTTCACCCAGTTGTTTGATAAAACGCAGGGCAGCTAATGATTTTGGGCCTCTATTCACTAGATCGCCCGCAAACCATAATTCATCCTGCTCAGAATGAAAGTTGATGGTTTCTAGCAAGACCATCAGGGAATCAAAACAGCCCTGAACATCGCCAATTGCATATCTTGCCATGCTTTACTCCTATTGAAACTTGTTAAACTAAGTTTCCTTTTCATATTTTAGCGGATCAGTTAAGCCATTTTCTCGAAAAGCTTCCAAACGCTCCTGGCAGGCGCCACATTTACCACACGCTCTTTCACGGCCGTTATAACAAGTCCAGGTTTTCGAGTAATCCAAGCTCATCGCTATGCCTTTACTCAAAATATCGGTTTTATTAACGCTCTGGAAGGGCGCGATTATTTCAACCGGCTCATAGTTAGCAATTTTGGACACCGCATCCATTTTCTCAATAAACTCCGGACGACAATCGGGGTAGATCGCATGATCACCCCCATGTGCACCGTAATAAACCGCTTCGGCTTTAAGTGACACGGCATAAGCAATCGCTAGAGAAAGCATGATCATATTACGGTTGGGCACTACCGTTGATTTCATACTTTCTTCTTCATAGTGACCTTCAGGTATTTCGATATCGTCAGTCAGAGAAGAGCCCATTAAGAGTTGATGAATGGGTGTGATATCGACAATTTTGTGTGGCAGACCCAAATCATCACAAACTTTCTGGGCATAATGTAATTCTTTAGCGTGCTTCTGACCATAATTAAAGGAGAGGGCATAAACGCGTTTACCTTGGGCAATAGCTTGATTCAGCAAGGTAAATGAATCCATACCACCAGAGTAAATCACGACGACCTTGTTTGTCATTTTTCTCTCTCTTTTCTGCGTTTCAGTCATTCACTGTTTATTTAAATCCGAGTCATTAAGACCTATTAGTTTAGCCTTCATCACATTGAAATAACAGATTCCCATAGTTTGAATCAGCCACTAAACCAAGTGATCCAAGGGCACTTCGGTGCGATTAATAATTTTGCGCAGCACGAAGCTTGAATGCACGCCACTCACGCCCGGTATCCGTGTCAACTTACCTAATAAAAAAGCCTGATAAGCATCCATATCGCTCACCAACACTTCGACCATATAATCGGCAGATTGCCCGGTTATCAGCATGCACGATAAGACTTCCGGGCAGCCTTCCAAGGTCTCTTCGAAGGCTTCAAAACGATCTGGCGTATGCCGATCCATACTCACCTGAACCAAGGCTGTCAGTTTCAAACCGAGCATATCTCGATTCAACAAGGTCACGGTTCTTAAGAGTAAGCCGCTATCTTCTAAATGTTTTACCCTGCGCGCACAGGGCGAGGGTGATAGACCCACTTTCTCGGCAAGCTCTAGATTGCTTATTTTCCCATTCGTTTGCAGTTGATACAGGATTTTTCGATCTAAACGGTCCAATTTAATCATTATTAGAAGCCTTTTCGACACTCAATGACAACATAACTGCAATTAATAACATATTTAACCAATAATAATATTTATATTAGCGATATTCACCTTTTAATTATTATTTTCATATATATTTTGATGATTAACACCAAGCCAGATCGCTTACACTTATTTTAAATCTAAAAGTAATAGCACCTTACCCCCTCCCAACCTCCCTATCCACAAGCGGGAGTAGCTAAAAACTAATCATTCCCTCCCCTGCCAAGGGGAGGGTTAGGGTGGGGTGAACTTACGAACCACGAATAGACAGGATATACATGATGAAAAATATAAGCGGCCAAGCAACTCGATTCGATCATAAAAAATATCGCGCTTTTGAGGCTATTCGTTTAACAAACAGAAGCTGGCCAGACAATGTCATCACTCAGGCGCCTCAGTGGTGTAGTGTCGATTTACGTGATGGCAACCAAGCCCTAATCGAACCCATGAATGTTGAGCAGAAAAAGACCCTGTTCGCCTTGCTGGTTAAATTAGGTTTTAAGGAAATTGAAGTAGGCTTCCCTTCAGCATCGCAACCCGACTTTGATTTCGTTCGCTGGTTAATCGAAGCCAATCAAGTACCAGAAGATGTCACCTTGCAGGTATTAACGCAAGCTCGGCCGGAATTGATCGAGCGTACTTTTGAATCCTTGAAAGGTGCCCGACGCGCCATTGTCCATGTATATAATTCCACCTCAAAAGTACAGCGTGAGCAGGTATTCAAACTAAGCAAACAAGGCATCATTGATATCGCCGTTAACGGTGCTAAAACCGTTCAATACTATGCCAAGCAACAGCCTGAAACCGAGTGGGTATTTCAGTATTCTCCGGAAAGCTTTACCGGCACCGAATTGGATTTCGCAGTTGACGTCGTCGATGCTGTCACCGCTGTATGGCAACCTACAAAAGACCAGCCTGCCATTATCAACTTGCCGGCGACGGTTGAAGTGGCGACACCGAATGTTTTTGCTGATCAAATAGAATATTTCTGCCAGCAGATTGCACGGCGCGATGCGCTTATTATCAGCGTGCATACCCATAATGATCGCGGCTGTGGTGTGGCAGCAGCTGAATTGGCGATGATGGCCGGTGCCCAGCGCGTCGAAGGCACCTTGATGGGCAATGGCGAACGTACAGGCAATATGGATATCGTCACCATGGCGATGAACATGTATAGCCAGGGCATCGACCCTGAATTGAATTTAAGCAATATGGATGAAATTGTCCGTACTGTGAAAATTTGTACACAGCTACCGGTTCACCCTCGTCACCCTTATGCGGGTGAACTGGTATTTACCGCATTTTCGGGTAGCCATCAGGATGCGATTAAAAAATGTTTGGCATTACGAGACGATAACAATGACGGAGTGTCTTCGTCTCAAATTTGGGATGTGGCCTATTTACCAATCGACCCTCGGGATTTGGGGCGTAGCTATCAGGGAGTGATCCGCGTTAACTCTCAGTCTGGCAAAGGTGGCGTTGCTTATAGTTTGGAGCGCGATTATGGCATTCAAGTACCACGCTGGATGCAAATTGCCTTCAGCCCTGTTGTTCAAAAAATGGCCGAAGAGCAAGGTGGAGAGATCAGCCCAGACGCTATTTATAAGTGTTTTGAAAAGCAGTATATGCAGCATGAAACACCCGCTGAAATGTCTAGCTATACCATGACCCGCAATACCTACGACGAGATGCAAGCGCAGCTAATCATCGATGGTGAATATTTTAAGGTTCAAGGCAAAGGTCAAGGTGCATTGGCAGCCTTTGCCGATGCCATGAGCAAGCACTTCGCTTATAAAATGGACATTCAGGCCTACAGCGAACATGCCCTAGAAACGGGTAGTGAATCGAAAGCCATTGCTTATATTCATGTTTTGATAAACGATCAGGCTTTTATGGCCAGCGCCGTTCATGAAGATATTCTTAGTGCGAGTTTGAATGCTTTGCTTAAGGCGGGAAATCAGTTTTTGGAAATAGTTGGAAACACTTTACAAGAAAAGGAAGTATTCTGAAGTTAAAAAAGTGACAATCGTGTTACTTAATGATTGTCACTTAAATTTGGCAAATTTAGGCGCTACATACAGGGTCAAGCACATAACTAGTCTGGTCAAATTGTTGCCATGCTCCAGTACCTACACCATCAACAAGTAAAACAGTTATTACACCAAAATCTATCAAGACACCTAATAGCGTTGTTGCATCAAAAGATTTTGAAGCTTGAACAGAAGAATCAGTACAGCCATCCTTTCTTGCTACTATGTGATAATCTTTTTTCTTTTTAAAAGTAGTAACACCTGATTCCTTACCTATAAAACCTTCATTTACATACAACATTGCACCATCAACATTGCTTCTTATACTTACCTGTTGGCTTGAACCATTAAACATGGAAGCACAACCAGATGCTAATACAATCGAAGAAACAACTGCTGCTTTTATCAGACTATTTTTCACTACATTTTCCTCTGTTAAAAAATCCTTATACTTCAACTTGAAGCGACCGAACTATAAACTAAATAAATTGTAATTTCGATCAAAAAAGCCACACTGTGGCGCTTGAATCCCTTATTTCAAAGCCTAACTTGAACTATCTCACATTTAGAAAAATGCCATACCCCAATTCTTTATAACGAGCCCCCCCCCCTCTTATAATTCACCTGTAGAAAAGTCTTAATCTTGCCTTAATAAAGATGCTTTACACTGACTGTTTTGATGCTGTTAGTCATGTTTAAACACATTAAATATAAGCACTCCAAGCCTTTAGCTTGTAGTATAAAAACATAGCAACTTCTTGCTAACAGCAATTTTGTAGCTTTCTTATACTTTTTGGCACTTAATCTCATGAAAAATCAGTTTTCATACGCTTTATCTCATCACCTAGTTATCAAATGTTTTCTTTTACTATTAAGCTTGTTTTGCACCCAGGGATTTGCCTCAGATAAAAAAGGCACAACCGAAACGATTGGCGATATTCTTCAATTTGGCTTACCGGCAATTGCCTATTCAAGCACTTTTTTAATGGATGACCCTGATGGGCGAAATCAGTTTTATTGGTCATTTTTCAGCAATGTCATTGCCACCCAAGCACTTAAGTATACGGTGCATAAAAATCGGCCGGATGATTCTGATAACGATGCCTTTCCATCGGGTCATACATCGATGGCCTTTCAGGCAGCAGGCTTTTTACATATGCGCTATGGCCTTATGTATGGCCTTCCTGCTTATGTTGCGGCCACGTATGTTGGCTGGGGCCGTGAAAAAATTAATGAACATGAAACGATAGATGTACTCGCTGGCGCTGCGATTGGTTTAGCAAGCAGTTATTTTTTAACCACACCTTATAAAAACCTTCAAGTTGCACCGGTTATTGATAAAGATAATCCCGGCATCACAGTAAGCTATCGTTGGTAAGCATCACCTCTTGATAGAAAGAGCATTAACATCCCTGTAATGCACTTTCTTTTTATTCCCTGTTATCATGCCGCAGCTGTTATGCATTCTCGCATACTTATTTTTCAGCATTTCATTACAGGGAACTAATCACATGAAAAAAACACTATTGGCTACAGCGATTCTTTTATCCAGCGCAAGCTATGCACATGCAGGCTTTTTTGATTTCTTGTTTGGTAGTGATGAAGCCGCTCCAGCAGCCGAAGCTCCAGCAAAAGTAGCGCCAAAAGTCACGGCGCCAGTCGCTCAAGCAGCACCTACAGAAAGCTCTATGATGGACACAGCTACTGACGTCGCGATGGGTTTACTACCAATGCTGACAAGTCAGTTAGGTGTGACCGAGACTCAAGCAGAAGGCGGTATGGGCTCTCTTCTTCAAGTTGCTCAAGGTGCTTTATCTTCTGATGAATTCGGTCAATTAAGCCAAGGTATCCCTGGCATGGATACGTTATTAGCAGCTGCACCGGCTTTAAGTACAAAAAGTGCTGGCGGTAATGCTTTAACGGGTATGTTAGCTAATGCAGGTGGTCTAGCTGCGGGTTTGGGTAGCATGGGCAAACTAACTGAACAGTTTGAAGCCTTAGGTTTAAGCCCGGAGATGATTATGCAGTTTGCTAACCTGGCGATCAGTTATTTTTCTAACAGTAATGCCGCCGGCACAGACAATACCGCTAAGCTCCTTCAAACAGGTTTAAGCACGATTCTTGGCCAAAAGTAATCGTTTTCAGAGAGATCCTTAAAACATGAACCAAGTACCCTCAAATACACCACTTTCTTCTCAAGATGATGAAGCTAAGACCCATGCCTTAATTGCTTATGCATTAATGTTAACGGGTTTAGTCACCGTGGTTTTTTGGTTAGTCGGTGGTATTTGGGCGATGGTAAAAAAGTCGGATATTGAAGGTAGTCGTTTTTCGGATCACTACGATAATTTGATTTCGACTTTTTGGTGGGGAATTTTCTGGGCTGTTGTAGGCGGCATACTCAGCCTTCTTGTAGTTGGTTATTTTATGCTGGGTATCTTATGGTTATGGGCTTTATATCGCTTAATAAAAGGTCTTGCAAAACTCACCTCGAATAGACCTTATAAATCATAAGCGAGTATATTTAAGGTTGACATATAGCCTCATAAAAATCCAAGTAAGGTAAGTTATTCGGATTTTTTATGCTTAGGATTGTGCACATAAAGCGTTTTGTAACACCTCTTTCAACTTACCTATTTCAATGGGTTTAGATAAAAAATCACTCATCCCCGCATTCAAACATGCTTGCTTATCCTCATCGAAAGCATTCGCTGTGACCGCAATAATTGGCTTGTCATAAGCTAAGCCTCTGATTAATTGACTCGCCTCTAAGCCATCCATGTTAGGCATTCGAATATCCATCAAAACTACATCAAATTGATTGTCTTGTTTAATACGCTCGACAGCCTCTTTACCATCATGCTCTTCAGTCACATCTTTAATACCGAGTTCTTCCAGTAAGGCTTTTAAGATAATACGGTTCATCGAGACATCATCAACGATCAAGACCCTAAGAGAAGAAAGGTCACCTTCAAGGCAGCTATTTTTAGAATATGCTTTTTCTTCAATGTGATCATTAGACAGAATGACCAGAGGAAGTCTGACACTAAACGTACTCCCTTTGCCTTCAATACTGTCCAAACTGATGGTGCCTCCCATTCTATCGACTATGCGCTGAATAATCGCTAAACCAAGACCTGTACCTTCAACTTGTCTTTTTGCATGCTTGCGAACTTGAACAAAATCCTGAAAAAGTTTTTCCGCATCCTCTTTAGAAATACCTATACCCGTATCTTGAACGACAATAGTGATACCTTGATCATCATCTTTAACAAGGCTGAATGTAATGCTGCCTCTTTCAGTAAACTTCACTGCATTTGAAATCAGATTCAACATAACCTGGGATAATCGATTCTGATCTGCGTTGATATAATTGGGCTTATCAACGCCTTCTAAAACAAAACTAACACCCGGCTTGAGCTTTGCTTCCATCATCCGATGAATTCTTTTTATCTGATCAGAGATATCATAAGTATCGATATGCAGCTCAATGCCATAGGTATCAAATTTACTTAAGTCTAAAACGTCATTAATAATCGAAATCAGTAATTGTCCTGCGGAATATATATCGTTTATTCGTGACCCTGTTTTGGACTCAAGCTTTTCTCTCGATAGTAATTCTGCATTTCCAAGAATCGAGTTTAAGGGGGTGCGTAATTCGTGGCTCATGGTGGCTAGAAACATTGATTTATTTTTAACGGCCTGCTCGGCTAGCTCCTTCGCCTGCTCCAATTCTTTTGCGATTACTTTTCTGCCTTCTATTTCAGTGGACAGTTCTTGCTCTCTCAGTCTAGTCATACTGTATAAACCATATAAACAGAAAGTCACGATAATAATAATACAAATAGAAATACTAAATTCGAGATTTAACCACCTTTCCTTTGTCGTTATCGGATCGGGTAAAAAATCCATTTTATAGAGGAAAAAATTAATACTCATACCTAAAATAACCAGCAGGGTAACTTTAAGGGCGGCTCTTCCTCCCAATAGCATTGCACTGAGCGACGTAGGCAGAATCCATGTAATAGTAAAAGGGCCACCAAAAGAATCATTATTATGGTCTATGTACATCACGGTTATTAATACCATAACAACAATATACCAAGATGCTTGATGGGTATTTTTGTAGTGCCACATAATGGCAAAAGAAAGAGCTTGCAAAGCGATTAAGCCAATAGTGATCAAACGTCTAAGCGGCACTGACTGATCAATAACAATGACAGATGCCATACTAAAAGCTGAAAGCAATAAGAGAATACTAACCAATAAAATCAGGGTGCGAGCTTTGAAACGCTCAGACGCATCAAACAACAGCTTTGCAGGAATTAATTTATCCAAAAACTTAAGTATTGAATTCTCTTGATCAAGCAATGGCTGTACTTGTTGTTTTTGCCTCAAAGAAATCGCCTTTTACATTGTTCATCAATTTACTGACTACACATTAAGCTTATGCGAAATTTCTTATCTTGCCATTTAATACTTTACCCCACCCTCCCCTTAGCAGGGGAGGGAATGATGTGTTTTTAGCTCCTCCCCCTGCTAAGGGGGAGGTTGGGAGGGGGTACTGAACTTATCGAAGGGCCAATAAAACTACTGCATTAAAGGCGATGCCGAGACACTAAAGTCAAAACCATCTATGTTGGCTTGTGAAATTAGTGTATGAATATATTGAGCAATGGCTTTACGCCTTACTTTTTCATTCAAGTAATCTGCGATACGGGTTTTCACCATATCATAGGGTAGTGGCTTTCCTTCTACATGATGATCCAGAACTACAATATGCACGCCAAAACGTGACTCGATAGGCGATTGCGCTAAACCTTTTTCACAATTCAGTAACTGGCGTTCAAACTCGGGTACCGTCTGACCTTTACTTAATTGACCTAATTGGCCACCCATCGATGATGATGGGCACTTTGAATGCAAACTAGCTAGTTCAGAGAATAGCGATAGGTCTTCATTCAAACGCTTAATAATTTCATTTGCCAATTCATTTGCTTCGGATCTTGCCTGCGCATCATCCGGTGCTGCCTCTAATAAGATATGACGCGCTTCTATTAATGGCGTGGTCATAAACTTTCTTGGGTTCATCTCAAAGTATTGTCGACAATCATCTTCAGTTGCCGTAGGCATGTCTACTTCTGCATCTAATAAGGCTTCCAAAAACGCCTCATTGGTACTATCAATACCTTTAGAACTTTCTTCTTCTAGTAATGAAAGTTCTTGTGCGCGCTGCTTTAATAGCTCACTAATAATAAGCGCTTCACAGGCTTTGTTTTTAGCTTCTGTATGGGTTTCTGCAGCGTGATACTGCATTTCTTTGACAATGGCAGTTTCATCAAATTCGGTATTATTGACTCGGATCATAATGGGCTCCATTTAAATATTTCGGTTCTTGCGCATTGGATGGGGACTAACCTTTTGAACGAACAACCTGATAATTACGTGAGAAGTATTTAACGGGTACACTCCACACATGGACCAAGCGACTGAATGGGAACAATACGAATAAGGTCATACCCAAGAATACGTGTAACTTGAAGATCGGATGCACATCTGCAATCACAGCAGAGGCAGCAGCACTATCAAACAGTACGGTATTTTGAGCCCAGCTCATTAATTTAAGCATTTCCTGCCCGTCTAAATGCCCCATTGACACAAAGATGGAGATTAAACCCAGTAATAACTGCACTAAGAGCAATAATAAAATCACAATATCCATCGTTGAACTTGTTGCTCTAACACGTTCATTGCCTAAGCGGCGCTTCACTAGGATCAGCAAACCGTATAAGCAGATTAAACCAAAGAAGCCCCCCACTGCCATGGCTACCAGTTGCTTGAAGCTATCTGATATACCAAGTGAGACCCAAAAAGCATGCGGGGTTAGCAAACCAACAAAGTGGCCTATCAAAATAGCAATAATACCAACATGAAACGGTAAACTTCCCTTACGTAGTTGCTTGCTTTCTAACAACTGGCTTGAGCTTGTTTTCCAAGTATATTGCTCCCGGTCATAACGCACGATAGAGCCCAATACAAATACTGCCAAAGCAATATAGGGATAAATACCAAAGAATAAATGATTCAAGTAAGCCATTTTCTTATCCTCTTTGTTTTGATGCAGAAGGTGATGCAGAAGATGCGGATGGTGACGCGTCAAACCCGACCCAATTTACAGGGACAAGTTGATCACGACGCTGAGATTCACTCGGCCGATTCGTTGCCGAATCACAGTTCTTCTCCAGGCCGTTGTTTTCAAGAGAAGCAGCACCGAAAGTAACCTCTTCTTCTTCCCACTCTTTATCAATTGCTTTCTTTGTGTCGTCACGCTTTTCACTGGAAATTTGTTGACGAATTTCATCTAGGTTGACAGTACTTTCAGCAATACTTAGTACCGCTTCAAATAACACGGAATAATCACTACCACGCTTTTCTAAGCGGCAGAGTAATAAGCCCAAAATATGCTCCATCTCTTGTAGCCAGTTTTTGGCATTCTCTTCACCTTGGGTGGAAAGAAATTCAAGAAATAGCGGAATATAATCAGGTAATTCGTGTTTATTTAGTTCCAAGCCTGCTTCACGGTACATATTGACCAGCTCAACCATGGCTTGACCACGATCTCGCGACTCACCATGAACATGCTCAAACAACCATAATGCCAGAGAGCGTCCGCGTTCAAACAAGCCATCGTATTCACTCTGGCACTCCAAGAGCTCTCTTGATGCTTGTTTCTCAACAAATTTAAGGAGCTTGCTTTCGATAGCCGGCACGAGACCAGCCTCTCTAACAATCTGATCAATTTCTTCTTTATGAAGCAAAACGTCTTCATGCGGATAGTCAATCAGGCAAGACAGCACATTGAGTATTCTCATATCATCTCCAGCCATGATCACTCTCCCCTCGATACAGCAATGATGTTCGAACGATTGCTTGGCTTGTTACCACCAAACATACTGACTTCGTTGTTACCATCGCTACAACCGTTACCGAAGCTGAAACCACATGAACTCTTCATATCGTAAGCATCTTCTGCATAGGCTTTATGGCTAGTTGGAATCACAAAACGATCTTCGTAATTCGCGATGGCCATATAGCGATACATTTCTTCAACTTGTAATGCTGTTAAGCCTGCTTTCTGCAAGACTTCCAGGTCTTCACGACCATCCACTTGCTGTGAACGTTTGAATGAACGCATGGTAAGCATTCTTTCCAGTGCTCTCACCACCGGAGGTTCATCACCTGCGGTGAGCAAGTTAGCCAAGTAACGCACTGGAATTCTTAAAGACTTGATATCTGGAATCACACCATCCATACCAATATTGCCTTGCTCCGCCGCATTCTGGATGGGAGAAAGTGGTGGAATGTACCAAACCATCGGTAAGGTACGATATTCAGGGTGAAGCGGTAAGGCCACTTTCCATTCCATCGCCATCTTGTAAACCGGTGACTGCTGTGCTGACTCAATCCAGCTATCTGGAATGCCTTCTGCACGTGCCGCTGCTTGTACTTCTGGGTCACTTGGATCGAGGAAAATATCTAACTGAGCCTGATACAAGTCTTTCTCTTGCGGCACGCTTGCTGCTTCTTCGATACGATCTGCATCATAAAGCAGCACGCCCAAGTAACGAATACGGCCAACGCAGGTTTCAGAACAGACTGTTGGCTGACCCGCTTCAATACGTGGATAGCAGAAGATACATTTTTCTGACTTACCCGATTTCCAGTTGTAATAAATCTTTTTGTAAGGGCAGCCAGAAACACACATTCTCCAACCACGGCATTTGTCTTGATCGATCAAGACAATACCGTCTTCTTCACGCTTATAGATGGCGCCCGATGGACAACTGGCGACACATGCAGGGTTCAAACAGTGCTCACATAAACGCGGCAAGTACATCATGAAGGTCTTTTCGAATTGACCATAAATATCTTTTTGCACGACTTCGTTGAAGTTAGAGTCTTTCTTACGTTTCGCAAACTCTGTGCCTAGAATTTCTTCCCAGTTTGGCCCCCAGTTGATTTTTTCCATGATCTTGCCAGTGATCAAGGACTTAGGTCTTGCTGTGGGCTGATGACTACTTTCAGGTGCCGTATGCAAGTGCTCGTAATCGTAATCGAAGGGCTCGTAGTAATCGTCAATTTCTGGCAAATCCGGGTTACCAAAAATGTTGGCAAGAATACGTAGCTTGTTACCTTGACGAGGCGTGAGTTTACCATCTTTACCACGTACCCAGCCGCCGTTCCATTTTTCCTGATTTTCCCACTCTTTCGGGAAACCAACGCCGGGCTTGGATTCAACGTTATTGAACCATGCGTACTCCACACCATCTCGACTGGTCCACACATTTTTACAGGTGATAGAACAAGTATGACAGCCGATACATTTGTCCAAATTCAGGACCATACCTATTTGCGCACGTACTTTCATTTGCTTGCTCCTGTTCCTGTATTTTCTTGAGACGAGAGCTGAGATGGTTCATCTAACCAATCAACCTTATCCATCTTACGCACAATTACGAATTCATCTCGGTTACAACCTACTGTACCGTAGTAGTTAAAGCCGTAAGCTTGCTGTGCATAAGCACCAATCATATGCGTTGGTTTCATCACTGCACGTGTTACAGAGTTATGAATTCCACCACGTGTTCCGGTAGTTTCTGCACCAGGCATATTTATCTGACGCTCTTGGGCGTGATACATCATGCTCATACCTATTGGAACCCTTTGTGAAACAACCGCTCTGGCTGCAATCGCGCCGTTGACGTTGAACACTTCAATCCAATCGTTATCTTCAATGCCGGCACTCTTTGCATCATCTTCACTGATCCAAACAATCGGACCACCACGAGAAAGCGTTAGCATCAACAAGTTGTCAGAATAGGTTGAGTGAATACCCCATTTCTGGTGCGGCGTAATCCAGTTCAATACCAGCTCTTTATTGCCATTAGATTTTTTACCTAATAGCGGCTTAACTGTTTTCATGTTAACCGGTGGCTTGTACAAACAATGTGCTTCGCCGAAGTCGATCATCCATTCATGGTCTTGATAGAACTGTTGACGTCCGGTCACGGTTCTCCATGGAATCTGCTCATGCACGTTGGTATAACCTGCATTATAAGAAACATGTTCATCTTCTAAACCAGACCAGGTCGGCGATGAAATAATCTTACGCGGCTGCGCCTGAATATCACGGAAGCGGATTTTTTCGTCTTCTTTTGGTTTAGCCAAGTGACTATGATCTTTACCGGTGAATTCAGACAGTGCTGCCCACGCTTTAACCGCTACTTGGCCATTGGTTTCAGGTGCCAAACTTAGAATAACTTCAGCGGCATCAATCGCTGTTTCAATCTTTGGACGACCTTGATTTACACCTTCATCGGTGTGTTTATAGTTCAACTCACCCAAGAATTTGACTTCATCTTCCGTATTCCAATTAATACCTTTACCACCGTTACCTAGCTTCTCTAATAGTGGGCCAAGCGAGGTAAAACGTTTATAGGTATTCGGGTAATCACGTTCAACAACCGCAAGATTTGGCGCAGTTTTACCTGGGATCAGCTCACATTCACCTTTCCACCAAGCTTTCACACCGTCTGGCTGGGCTAACTCTCCCGGGCTATCGTGCATCATGGGAACGGTGACCAGATCTTTTTCAAGACCTAGATGACCGACACATAATTCAGAGAACTTCTTCGCGATCCCTTTGAAGATATCCCAATCAGATTTTGATTCCCAAACAGGATCAACCGCTTTAGAAAGAGGGTGAATAAACGGATGCATATCCGAGGTATTCATATCATCTTTCTCATACCATGTAGCAGTAGGAAGAACGATATCTGAGTACAAACAGGTAGTAGACATACGGAAGTCTAAGGTCACTAACAAATCAACCTTGCCTTCAACTGCCTTTTCATGCCATTTCACATCTTCTGGCTTCTTGGCGCCGCGTTCATCGAGGTCTTTGCCCATCAAACCATGCTTAGTACCTAAAAGGTGACGCAGCATGTATTCATGACCCTTACCCGATGAACCTAATAGGTTTGAACGCCAGATAAACATGTTATGCGGATGGTTTTGAACCGCATCAGGGTCTTCACAAGCAAATTTCAGCTCACCGCTCTTTAAGTTCTTAACCACATATTCTTGTGGTGTAAGACCTGCTGCTTCTGCTTTTTTAGCAATTTCAAGCGGGTTTGCATCTAACTGGGGGGCGGATGGCAACCAACCCATGCGTTCTGCGCGCGTGTTGTAGTCCAGAATAGAGGATTGCCATTTTGACTTGTCCGCTAAAGGTGAAACCACTTCGGTCATTTCTAACTTCTCGTAACGCCATTGGTTCGCATGATTATAGAAGAAAGAGGTACCGTTCATTTGACGTGGTGGACGCTGCCAATCCAAACCAAATGCAAGCGGTAACCAGCCACACTGAGGGCGAAGTTTTTCCTGACCCACATAGTGCGCCCAACCACCACCAGATTGACCGATACAACCACACATCATCAGCATATTGATCACGCCACGGTAGTTCATATCCATGTTATACCAGTGGTTCATTGCGGCGCCGATAATGATCATGCTACGACCATTTGTCTTGTCTGCATTTGTAGCAAACTCATTGGCAATTTTGATGATTTGCTCGCGCTTCACACCGGTAATCTTTTCTTGCCAAGCTGGTGTATAAGGTTTGTCTTCATCAAAGCTCGAGGCCGAATTAGGGCAATCTAAACCATGTTCTACACCGTAGTTAGCCAGCGTTAAGTCAAATACACAGGCAACTAAACGCTCGCTACCATCTGCTAATGTAACTTTCTTAACCGGTACTTTACGTAATTGAATTTCATCATGATCGGTATGATCGAAGTAACCATATTCATGTTCTTGACCACCAAAGTATGGGAAAGCAACATCAACAACCGCATCGGATTTTTCTTTCAGGCTTAGTCCAAGTTTGATCTTGTCACCCGTATTACCGTCTAGTTGATCAATATTCCACTTACCTTTTTCACCCCAGCGATAACCGATAGAGCCAGTTGGTGAAACGAGATCGCCTGTTTCATTGTTAACAGCAATGGTTTTCCACTCAGGATTATTGTCTTGTCCTAGGTTGCCGTCTAAGTCAGAGGCTCTTAGGAAACGACCTTGCTGCCAGCCTTTATCAGACTCATCTAACAATACCAAGTAAGGGAAATCAGTGGTGGTTCTAACATATTCTGTAAAGTAAGCACTTGGCTTATCAACATGGAAGTTTTTCAGAATAACGTGGCCCATCGCCATCGCAACGGCAGAATCAGTTCCTTGTTTTGCATGAATCCACTCATCTGTCAGTTTTGCAACTTCTGAGTAATCCGGTGTGATCGAAACAGTTTTGGTACCCTTGTAACGTACTTCTGTGAAGAAATGCGCATCTGGCGTTCGCGTTTGAGGCACGTTGGAACCCCAAGCAATGATGTAACCGGAATTATACCAATCTGCTGATTCAGGAACGTCTGTCTGTTCACCCCAAATTTGCGGCGAGGCAGGGGGTAAATCACAATACCAATCATAGAAACTTAAGCAATTTCCGCCAATCAATGAAAGATAACGTGAGCCTGCTGCGTAAGACACCATCGACATCGCTGGAATCGGTGAGAAACCGGAAATACGATCAGGGCCAAAGGTTTTAGCCGTGTAAACGTTTGATGCGGCGATAATCTCATTCACTTCTTGCCAATTTGAACGAATCAAGCCCCCCATACCGCGCTTTTCTTTGTATGACTTGGCTTTTGCAGAATCTGTAACAATCGATTCCCAGGCTTTGACTGGGTCAGAATGTTGTGCTTTGGCTTCGCGCCATAACTTCAATAAAGCTTTACGCACTTTCGGATATTTTAAACGGTTGGCACTGTAGATATACCATGAGTAGCTCGCACCACGAGGACAACCTCGAGGTTCGTGGTTTGGTAAGTCTGGACGCGTACGCGGGTAATCTGTTTGCTGGGTTTCCCAAGTTACCAAGCCATCTTTGACATAGATCTTCCAACTACATGAACCTGTACAGTTCACCCCATGGGTTGATCTAACGATTTTATCATGCTGCCAGCGACGGCGATAACCATCCTCCCAGCCTCGATCTTCATTGGTTGTTACGCCATGCCCATTGGCAAAGTCCTGTTTTTTCGTCTTGAAAAAACGTAACCTGTCTAAAAACTGACTCATTTGCGGCTCCTCACCCTTGATCTACTTTCCTTTGCTCATTTAAAAGGAGCTAACGGTGTAGACAATTATCTTGAATAGTCGTTATTCAAAGTGCGTGAAAATAAATTCATTCCCAGCACGAATGCAGCC
>TARA_R110001592_G_scaffold340657_2_pt1 | contig 58100 bp, 38 predicted proteins | sample TARA_R110001592 | Tara Oceans TARA_R110001592 (sample SAMEA4398387) | marine metagenome | biome: Polar Biome; feature: [SRF] surface water layer (ENVO:00010504); material: water (ENVO:00002006), including particulate matter (ENVO:01000060) such as... | depth 5 m | reverse complement strand
CAAAATTATTGTACTTTCAGACTTATGACAAATTACGGACATTCAAACATCTTTTTAAAATTTGGTAAAATGACGTTATTAATCATCTTTTTAGTATTTATTGTTCCTATTGGCTCCATTGGTGGCTACGAGTATTTTAAGGTGGTCAATGCGCCAAAATACAATCCCGAAACCATGCCTTTAAATTACGAAATCGTTGGCTCTGGCGACAAAAAACTGGTTTTTATCCATGGTTTAACAGGCTCAAAAAACTATTGGAAAAGAGAATTGGATAGAATTGGTAAAACCCACCAACTACTTTTAATAGATTTATTGGGATTTGGCGATTCACCAAAACCCAATAGCGATTATAGCCTCGATGTGCAGTTAAATGCCTTGGAAAAAATAATTACCAAAGAACACTTTAGCGATGGCAAAACTGTAATTGTTGGTCATTCCATGGGAGCCATAATAACCCTTGCGCTACTTGCAGAACACAACAATTGGTTTGATGGTGGCATAATTACAGGACTCCCTGTTTATAAAGATAAAAACGAATTTAGGGAAATCATGTCTGGACATGCCGTTTTTGATCGTTTGGCAGCAGGAAAATACGCCACACTTATATGTATGCTGCACCCAATTTTCATGACCAATCTTTTTAAGCCTGAAAACTTAACGGATGATGTTTTTGAAGACGCAAAAAAACATACTTGGCAAAGCTATGCCAACTCATTAGATGAAATTGTAATTAAACCGGATTTATATGCTTTTTCAAAAGCAATTAAAGACAAGCGAATTGTGTTTATCCATGGTAATCAAGACACCTCTGCTCCCTTTGAAAATGCCAAAAAATTCGCTAAAACGATTTCAAATGCTCAATTTATAACCGTTCAAGATGGCGATCATCAACTGTTTTTAAAGGAACCACAATTAATTTGGAATGCCATTAATCAATTTAAGCATTCAGCCGTTAACATTAATAAAACACTTATTACAGATCAACTCTAAAACGCAGGCAATGGCAAAGAAAAATTTATTGGCCCCAGATACATTAATTGTTTTTATTCTGATTTTTGCAACAATAATTTTGGAAATAAGTCTTTCCCGCCTATTCTCCTACCTTCTTAGTTTTCATTTTGTACTTATCATCATTGCTTTTTCGATATTGGGGCTGGGCATTGGTCAGTTAACATACGCAAAACGGCATAAAAAGATAGAAAAAAACATGCTTTTTTGGTTCGCTTTACCTGCAATTTCAACTTTTTTTAGCTTTTTAATACTGCTTTTGGCGTCAAAAACCGGGATTTCATCATATACTGCGTTTAGCTTGCCTGCCTTTATCATCTTGGCCACTATACCGTTTATAACCATTGGAATTGTCTATGCCCATATATTTGAGAAAAATAAAAATTATATTTCTGTTATTTATGCTATTGATTTAATTGGAGCGGCAGGCGGTGCATTGGCCTCGGTTTTTTTGCTGAACACATTCAATCTGGTTAGTGTTGTAGGAATTACAATATGGCTGCTCTTGCTCACCGTTGCTATATATGCCCTGGCAAATAGAACTCATTACTCAAAGGCGCTTGGGATTCTATCTTTGGTGCTTATCATTGCTGTATGGGCTGAAAAAGATAGATTTGACTTTAATATACCAACTGCTAAAGATCCTTCAAAAGATATGTTCAGGGTAATGAGTAACCCTTCGGTACTAAGCGAAATAATTGAAAGTAGATGGAGTTCTTTTGGTAAAACCGATTTGGTACAGCTCACTTATCCAGACAGTACAGTATCAAAAGTAATGTTTATTGACGGTGCCGCTGGAACCGATGTGGTCGATATAGATAAACTGGAAAAAGACATGGTTGAAATGAGTCAGTTGCTAAGTAGGTTTCCAGCTGTATTTGCCTTAAATTTTGTTAGTAAAAAAGATAAAGATTCAGTATTAATCATTGGTCCAGGAGGTGGCATTGACATTGCTGCGGCCTATTTTTCAGGCTATGCATATATTGATGCTGTTGAAGTCAATCCATCTTTTGTAGATTTGATGAAAAAATATAACCCTGCCACATTCCTCAATAAAGAAAACATAAACATCCATATAAATGAGGGCAGAAACTTTGTTCGTAAAAACAGAAGCAATTATGATGCTATAATGTTAACTATACCTGTTACCAAAAGCTCACGCAGCAGCGATTTTTACGCCCTTACCGAAAACTACTTGTTTACCAAAGAAGCACTGATGGATTACCTGAATGGTTTAACCGAAAACGGAACCATTTATTTTACCATGCACGCAAAACACGAAGTCTATAAAATGCTTTCAAACTATCTGGAACTACAAAAAGAATTGGGGGTAAACCAGACAGATGCATTTAAAAAAATCTACATTTTCTCGAATGGTATGAACCCAGTTATGGTTATCAAGAAGAAACCCTTTGAGAAAAAAACAATTGAAGACATTCACAGGGCAGCCCATTATCTGGAATATGATAATGATATCTTCTTTTTTCCATACTTAGAGCAAGTTGGTTTGGATACTATTGTACAAAACGTAGATTATCAATGGTATATGTTTGATAATCTTTTATACGATATTTCCAAAGGCACCTATCCGCAGAATAAGCTTTGGGAAGCATCATCAATGAACTTAAAACCAGTAACAGATGATTCTCCTTATTTCTTCAACTATAATAATGGTTTGCCCGATGCCATGACAATTCCCCTATGGTTAGGTATATTAATAATTATCTGGTTTATATACAATCAGGTGAACAGATGGAAAATAGTTTCGTTTTCCGAAGATACCACACTTGTTTTACGTAAAAAATTCAGTGTATTGGCCTTAGTGTCTTTTTTGTTGGGGTTTTCGTATATTCTTATTCAGGGGTATCTATTTCAAGTATTCAATTTAAAACTTTCCAACCCGTCGCAATCATTTTCACTATTGCTTTTTACATTTTTACTGGGCAATGGAATAGGCAGCCTAATGACCCAGAAGTTCAAACAAAACCTGATAAAAAGAATAATGGGCTATACGGTAATCATTGTTTTAATATGTTTACTGACGGTGTATATATTACTGCCGATATGGTATGACCAACTATCGGAATTCGGGATAGTTGCCTTTTTACTGGTTCCATCTTTTTTTATAGGGGTGCCTTTTCCATTATTACTAAAAACAGCGGCCTCTTTTAAAGATAAAAAAACCGTTCCTTTTTTGTTGGGAATATCAAGTGCGGCAGGGGTTTCTGCTTCAATTTTTGCTATAGTTATCTCTATAATATTCGGCTATAAATTTGTTTTCTTATTTGGTTTGGTAGGGTACAGTTTAGTGGTCGTGGCAGCTTATGGATTAAAACAACCCAAAAACACACAATTATGAAAAAATGGACTATAAACATAGGAAGCTATTTTGGTATAAAGGTATTCATCCATTGGACTTTTTGGATCATAATTATATGGATATTGTTGCTGCATTTTAAAATGGGGCATGGTTGGGCAGAAGGCTTGAAAGGTATACTTTTTATATTGGCATTGTTTGCTTGTGTGGTTTTCCATGAGTTTGGCCATGCACTAACAGCAAAAAGATACGGCATCCCTACTCGTAATATTACCCTCTACCCCATAGGTGGAGTTGCCAGCCTTAATAAAATGCCCGATAAACCGGCTCAAGAGCTTGCAGTGGCACTGGCAGGGCCTGCGGTAAATTTAATACTGGCAGGGTTTATCTATTTTTTTCTGGATGCTAATAACCAAGTATTGCCGCTCTCGGAAATAGACCACATGAGCGGTAATGATTTTTGGTTTAACCTATTGGTAGCCAATGTGGTTCTTGCGGTTTTTAATTTGATACCGGCTTTCCCTATGGACGGTGGTAGGGTACTTCGTGCCTTATTGGCATTAAATATGGATAAGCTACAGGCCACGACCATTGCTGTACGAGTGGGACAATTTCTGGCCATTGTGTTTGTTTTTCTGGGGTTTTTTACAAATTTCTGGCTGGTATTCATTGGTCTGTTTATTTATCTGGGTGCCGGTGCAGAAGTAGTGCATGAAACCGCTAAATCCACACTTACCGGATATACAGCAAAAGATATCCTGGTTCAGCCACATACCCGTTTTTCGCCCCATGATAGCTTGGAAAAGGCAGTACAGTTGTCGCAGAATACCCACGAACAGGGGTTTATAGTTGAAGATAAAAACCGGGTACAGGGTATTCTCACACGAAAAGAGCTCGTTAAGGGCTTCTCTGAATATGGAAAGGCTAGCCCGGTATCTAGCATAATGCAAAAAAATTATATTACATTTTTACCAAATGCGCCGTTGCAGGAAGTGTATCAAAAACTTTTGGACAATAACCTTTCAATGGCCCCGATAATGGAAAATGACAAGCTTATAGGAATTGTGGATGTTAAGGGTATTAATGAGTTGATTATGATAAAAAAGAATAAAAAAAGATAATTAATATAAGTAAAAATATGGCTAACTGTTTTGCAGAACCTTAAATAACTATTTTAATTTGAATAGTTAATATAATAATTAGCAACACATTAGCAACTATTGAAAAGATAAAAACAATAAGACAATGAATTCAAAAACCGTACATATTATTGGTGCAGGACCAGCTGGTTTGGTAGCGGCAATACAACTTGCCAAAAACAACTATAAGGTGACGATCCATGAAATGAAAAAAGATGTGGGCACTCGTTTCAATGGTGACTTTCAAGGGATAGATAATTGGTCAACCCAAGAAGATGCCCAAGAATTTTTAGAATCGTTAGGCGTATCCATAAACTTCAGGTTTGCGCCTTATAGCGGTGGCGAATATTTTGATGCTTCATCAAAAAAGTATCACATTAAAACCTCCCGCCCATTATTTTACCTAGTGGAACGAGGCACAAACGAATGGTCATTGGATCAAGGTTTAAAAAGACAGGCTCTAAAAGCAGGTGTCCAAATTAAGTGGAACTCTCGTATTACAAAAGTCCCAGATGGCAAGGTGATTATTGGTACAGGTCCCAAGGCAGCTGACGCTATAGCCAAAGGCATTGTTTTTGAAACCACACATAAAAACTATTATGCTGGTTTTTTAGATGATACTATTGCACCAAAGGCGTATGCTTATCTTTTGGTAAATGAGGGCAAGGCCACGTTTGCAACCTGTTTGTTCAAATCCTTTCCAGATGCACAACAGTATTACGAACGTGCCTATAAACGGCTCCTTGAAACGGTGGATATTGATATCATTGACCCTAAACCATTTGGTGGCTATGCCAACTTTTTCTTTAATAAAACCCTGACCAAAGACAACCGTATTTATTACGTGGGCGAAAACGCAGGGTTCCAAGACGCCCTTTGGGGCTTTGGCATGCGCTATGCCATGCGGTCAGGCTATTTGGCAGCGCGCAGTATCATAGAAAACAGTTCTTATCAAGACCTTTGTAAAACCCATATTTTCCCTCAAATGGAAGTGTCATTGATTAACAGGTGGATGTTTACCAGACTTGGCAACAAAGGGTATGAAAAAGTTCTGAAAATGATTGCAGCCAAAAAAGATCTTATCCCAATCTTGACAAAAAAATATAATCCAAACGGCATGGGCAGGCACTTGTTGTTCCCTTTGGCAAAACTCTGGTTTAGACCTAGATTAAAGGATAAACAGTGTATGCACAAAAACTGTTCGTGCATATGGTGCAAACATGGTAAGCATGAAACCCTGGAGATTAAAACGGATTGCTGAATTACTATCGAATAATAAAAATTACTTAAAATGGAAAAAACAGTCAACATAGTAAAACATTCAGGAGATATCGTTTCTTTTGATGTTGACAAACTTATCAACTCCTTACGTCGTGTCCAAGCAAGTGAAGAGGTAATTCAGCAAATAGTAGAACAGGTTGAAAATCAAATTTACGAGGGAATTACCACCAAAAAAATCTATCAAATAGCCTTCAAATTGCTTAGGGGTAAATCACGAGTAAGCGCTTCAAAATACAAACTCAAAAAAGCAATCATGGAATTAGGGCCATCTGGTTTTCCTTTTGAAAAATTTATCGGCAAAATCCTTGAACAAGAAGGGTTCAAAGCAGAAGTTGGTGTTATTGTACAAGGTAATTGTGTGCAGCACGAAGTAGATGTGATAGCGCAAAAAGATAATAACCATTATATGATTGAATGCAAATATCATAGTGACCAAGGACGGTTTTGCAATGTGAAAATTCCATTATATATCCATTCAAGGTTTTTGGATGTGGAAAGGAATTGGGAACACCGAAAAGGTCACGAAACAAAATTCCATAAAGGCTGGATCTATACAAATACTAGATTTACAACAGATGCCATACAATATGGTGCCTGTGTAGGTTTAGGTCTGGCAAGTTGGGATTACCCAAAGGGAAATGGACTTAAAGAACGCATAGATAAATCTGGCCTACATCCATTAACGGCTTTAACAACCCTAACAAAAGCTGAAAAAACGAAGTTGTTGGACACAGGGATTGTGCTTTGCAAAGACCTTCACGAAAATCCGGCATTATTAAATCAAATTGGGATTGATAAAACAAGACACAAAAAGATTTTGGAAGATTCAGAAGCACTATGTAAAAGTACTTCAGGATAAAGGATGAAAAATTCAACAATATTAAAACAAAACTTATGAAAACTCAAGCATTGCAACAACAGAACAACATCGACTTGGAACCTTTTTATGAAGCATTGGAAGATGACCCGAAGTTACTTGAAAAGGCTTTTGAAATAGTACTGGAGATGGTGAGCACCGACCCAAAAGCTGCCAAGAAAATGGCCCTTTTAATCAAAGAGGAGTATAACGATTTATATAGGGAAATAGCAATATTGTGCAAATCGAGCCAAGACAAAGGAAACACGTCTTCTTGTTGTAGTGGACACTAAATAAATACGATAAAAATGAAAAACAATAAAATAAACATACACTTTTTGGGCGCAGCAGGTACAGTAACCGGCTCAAAATATCTGGTGGACACAGAAGATAGAAAAATACTAATAGACTGCGGACTTTTTCAAGGCCTAAAGGAACTTCGCCTTAAAAACTGGGAATATCCTCCGGTCAACGTATCGGAAATTGATGCCGTATTGCTTACCCACGGCCATATGGACCATACGGGCTATCTACCAAGATTGGTAAAACAAGGGTTTAACGGCCCCATTTATGGCACCAATCCCACGTTGGACATTGCAAAAATCATCCTTAATGATAGTGCCAAAATACAGGAACAGGAAGCTGAACGTGCCAATGAGGAAGGTTATTCAAAGCATAGCCCCGCAGAACCACTATACGATCTAAAGGATGTGGAAAAAACGGTTCCACATTTTAAGGGTGTTCCGCAATCACAATGGATTCCATTGTTTGAGGGTATCAGGGCTCGTTTTCAATATAACGGACATATATTAGGTGCTACTCACATCGAATTGGATGTGCACGGAAAACGCTTTGTTTTTTCAGGCGATATTGGCAGAACCAATGATTTACTATTGTACCCGCCTCTAAAACCAAAAAAAGCAGATGTGCTATTCATAGAATCGACATACGGAGGAAGGTTTCACCCTGATGAAGTTGAAGCCATTCCACAAATTGAAAAATTGGTCAATGAGACAGTCAATAGAGGTGGCAGCCTATTTATACCAAGCTTTTCAGTAGAACGTGCCCAACTGATGATGCTTATCTTTTGGAGATTGTTAAAGGAAAACAAAATGCCTAAAGTCCCGATGGTAATGGACAGCCCTATGGGCGCTAATGTTCTGGAATTGTTTCACAGCACACGAGATTGGCACAAACTTGAGAAACAAGAATGTGATGAAATGTGTTCTTATTTCACCGTGGTGAGCAGCTATCGCGAAACCATGGAATTGCGAACTGATAACAAACCAAAAATTGTGATTGCAGGCAGTGGAATGCTAACAGGTGGTAGAATGCTCAACTATCTTGAAACTCAAGCTGAAAATCCAAACAACACCTTGCTATTTGTAGGGTATCAGGCCGAAGGAACCCGTGGCAGAAAATTGTTGGAAGGCGAAAAGGAACTAAAAGTGTACGGAAAATGGGTGCCTTTCAAAATGCAGGTAGTCGAAATTGAAGGCCTATCGGCACACGCAGACCACGCAGAACTTATGGATTGGATGAGTAAGATAAAAAACAAACCCGAACGGATTTTCATTGTACACGGTGAAAAAGAAAGTGCAGAAGCCCTTCAAAAAGGTATCAAGGAAACCTATGGATGGGATGCTGAAATTCCGCAGTTGTATAGTATTGAAGAAATAATGAGCAAAGAACAAGTATGATTGAATCGATGATTTGTTGCGAATAAAAATTAAGAGTAGGATGAAATCTGCTCCCCTTTTACGGTTGTGGAGAGCTAGCTTGAAATATTGGATTTAATAATCCATTCAAAAAAAGCGTGATTGCCGAAAGCGGAATATTAAAAAGAGTAAATTGTGTTTAATACATAAATAATAAAACAAATGAAGCATCGAAATAAGGATAAAACGACCCCACCGGATCTTATGGGCCATGATATGGGCGTTGGCCCCATAAGAAAGCAACGCCCGGAATATGTGGATTTGCTCCCTCCATGCAACCATGCATGCCCCGCCGGCGAAAACATACAGGCATGGCTTGCTTTGGCACAGGGTGGAAAATTTGAAGAAGCTTGGCAGGTCATCATGCAAGACAACCCCATGCCCGCCGTGATGGGGCGTGTTTGTTACCATCCATGTGAAGATGGTTGTAACCGGACCTTTATAGACAGTCCGGTAAGCATCCATGCCATCGAACGTTTTCTGGGCGATGAAGCCATCAAACATAATTGGAAAGTAAAGTATGATAAAAATTTGGAAGGCAAGCGTGTGCTTATCGTAGGAGCTGGCCCCAGTGGTTTGTCTGCGGCATATCACCTTACAAGAATGGGGCATACTGTTGAGATACACGAAGCCGGCCCAGTGGCTGGTGGAATGATGCATTTTGGCATTCCTGCCTACAGACTTCCACGCAATGTATTGGATCAAGAGATAGCGCGCATTACAGAAATGGGTATTAAAATTGTTTTGAACCATAAAGTTGAAAATGTGCTGTCTGAAAAAAAGAAAGGTGATTTTGATGCCATATTTATTGCAGTTGGGGCACATCTTTCAAAAAAAATTGATATTCCCGGTAACGATGCAGGAAAGATTTTGGATGCCATTACCTATTTAAAACAAGTGGAACAAGGTGAAAAGCCAAAAATAGGCAGAAGGGTCGCTGTTTATGGCGGCGGAAATACAGCTATGGATGTCGCACGTACAGCAAAACGAATGGGTGCATCTGAAGCTATGATCATTTACAGACGCGATAAAGAACACATGGCTGCCCATGAATTTGAAGCAGAAGAAGCCTTGGAAGAAGGAGTCAAGATCAATTGGCTTCGTACCATTAAAACAATGGAGGAAGGCACGTTCACTGTTGAAGTAATGCGGCTTGAAGATGGAAAACCCATCCCTACGGGGCAATTTGAAACCCTTGAAGCCGATACGCTCATCTTGGCTGTTGGACAAGACACAGATACATCTTTTTTGAAGAATATACCGGGTATTGAATTTAGTGACGATGGAACCGTTATCGTCAATTCCGATATGATGACGGGTCATGAAGGCATTTTTGCCGGGGGCGATATGGTACCTAGTGAACGAAGTGTAACGGTAGCTATTGGCCACGGCAAAAAGGCAGCTAGATATATTGACGGCTTTTTGCGGAAAACCCCCTACCATAAACCTCCCAAACATCCAATTGTAGGCCACGAACTACTGCAGCTTTGGTATAAAACAAATGCCCCACAAAAGGAACAGGCCATGCTCGCTGCCGAAAAGCGTGTGGGTGGATTTGATGAGATAAAGGGCGGATTAAGTGAAGATGAAGCACTATTTGAATCCCAAAGATGCCTCTCTTGTGGCAATTGCTTTGAGTGCGACGGCTGTTATGGCGCCTGTCCGGAAGACGCCATTATAAAGCTTGGCCCCGGCAATGGATATGAGTATGACTTTGACCGTTGTACAGGCTGTGCAATATGTTATGAACAATGTCCCTGCCATGCCATAGAAATGATTCCGGAACCTAAAAACACAAAACAATGATCATGGATAATCCAACAAAAATAGCAACCATTGACGGCAATGAAGCCGTTGCCTATGTGGCATACCGCACCAATGAAGTCTGTGGAATCTACCCGATCACACCTGCATCGCCCATGGCAGAACATACCGATGAATGGTCTGTCTTAGGAATAAAAAACATTTGGGGCAATGTGCCCGATGTCATCGAGATGCAAAGCGAAGGCGGTGCTGCCGGCGTGGTCCATGGCGCTTTGCAAACCGGAGCATTGACTACAACTTTCACAGCTTCACAAGGGCTGATGCTCATGTTGCCCAACATGTACAAAATTGCGGGCGAACTCACTTCAACCGTTTTTCATGTTGCGGCTCGCTCACTGGCTGCACAGGCATTGTCCATTTTTGGTGACCATAGCGATGTCATGGCAGCGAGAACCACAGGGTTTGCCGTAATCGCTTCAGCTTCTGTTCAGGAGGCCCATGACATGGCACTTATAAGCCAAGTGGCAACATTAAAATCCAGAGTGCCTATTATGCACTTTTTTGATGGATTTCGTACATCCCATGAAGTGAATAAAATCAACCTTCTTACCAATGAACAGATAAGGGAAATGGTAGATGACAATCTGGTTTATGCCCATCGGAAACGGAGCCTAAACCCCGACAATCCCTTTATCAGGGGGACCGCCCAAAACCCCGATGTGTACTTTCAGGCCAGGGAAACGGTTAATCCATACTATTTAGGGCTTCCCGAAATCGTTCAAAATACCATGGAGGATTTTGCCAAACTCACTGGCAGGAAATATAACCTATTTGAGTACTTCGGGGATCTAGAGGCCGAAAGGGTCATCATTATCATGGCTTCTGGGGCAGAGGTCGTCCGCGAAACAGTAAAAAACCTGAATGCGGATGGCCAGAAAATCGGAGTGGTACAAGTACGGCTCTACCGTCCTTTTTCCTTAAAACATGTCATTGAAGCACTTCCTGATTCGGTAAAAAACATAGCGGTACTGGACCGTACAAAAGAACCCGGAGCTGTTGGAGAACCGCTTTATCAAGATGTCGTAACAACTTTAGCCGAAGCTTACCGCTTGAAGCAGATACCTACTTTCCCAAATATTATAGGAGGCCGTTATGGGCTATCATCAAAGGAGTTTACCCCTGGCATGGTCAAAGGTGTTTTTGAGGAACTGAAAAAAGCATCGCCAAAAAACAGTTTTACCATAGGGATTATGGATGACGTTACGCATAGTAGTATAATTTATGACCCAGACTATGACATTGTTCCCAAAGGAACGATCAGTGCCGTGTTCTTTGGGCTGGGATCGGACGGTACCGTCGGTGCCAATAAGAACAGCATAAAAATAATAGGCGAAGGAACAGATTTATTTGCCCAGGGCTATTTTGTGTATGACTCCAAAAAGGCTGGAGCCCAAACGGTTTCCCATCTGCGATTTGGCAAAAAACCCATTTACGCTCCCTACCTTATCCGCAATGCCAACTTTATTGCCTGCCACAAATTCAATTTTATCGAGAAAGTGCAAATGCTCCGTTTGGCAAAGCAAGGAGCTACCTTTTTATTGAACAGTCCTTATGGAGCTGATGAAGTTTGGAACCATCTGCCAGTTCCGATACAAGAACAGATTATAGAAAAAAACCTCAAATTATATGTCATAGATGCTTCCAGTGTCGCTCAAGCCGCTGGTTTGGGAGAAAGGATCAATACCATTATGCAGACATGTTTTTTCGCGCTTTCAGAAGTGCTGCCCAAAGAGGAAGCCATAGATAGGATAAAAAAATCCATTGAGAAAAGCTACCTCAAAAAAGGGAAACAAGTCGTAGAGCAAAATTTCCGTGTAGTGGATGCCGCCTTGGAAAATTTATTTAAAGTGGAGATTCCTTCCAAAGTGACCGGTAAGCTTTCCTTCCCTCCAACGGTACCGCTAGAAGCACCTGAATTTGTACAGCAGGTTACTGCCATGATGATGCGCGGAGATGGCGATAAACTACCAGTAAGCCAACTACCGGTCGATGGCACTTACCCAAGTGCGACTACCCGTTGGGAAAAACGCAATATATCCGATATGGTGGCACAATGGGAAGAGGATATTTGTATCCAGTGCGGTAATTGCAGCTTTGTATGTCCACATAGTGTCATCCGATCCAAATTCTACAATAAGGCACATCTGGAACAGGCCCCAGTGGAATTCCTCTCGGCGTCTATTAATGCCCGTGGATTTCCAGAGACGAGATATACCCTGCAAGTGTATGTAGAGGATTGCACAGGTTGTAATCTTTGTGTGGAAGTGTGCCCAGTTACAGACCCAAATGATGAAAACACCAAAGCCATCAACCTAAGGCCAAGAGTGCCTGTCCTGGAAAAGGAAAGAGAGAACATAAGCTTCTTTGAAAGTCTGCCAATGAATAACCGGGCAGAAGTGGATTTTTCTTCAGTTAGGGGCACGCAGTTCCTTGAACCCTTATTCGAGTTTTCAAGTGCCTGTGCGGGCTGTGGCGAGACACCCTATATAAAAGTACTGACACAATTGTTTGGAGACCGAATGATCGTGGCCAATGCCACGGGCTGTTCTTCCATTTATGGAGGCAATCAACCTGCAACGCCTTGGGCAGTGAACCAACAAGGTAAAGGGCCTGCCTGGTCAAATTCATTGTTTGAGGACAATGCCGAATTTGGACTGGGGATGCGTATTGCATCCGACAATCATCTATCCATGGCAAGAAAGCTGGTGCACTATTCAAGTTTGGCAATTGGAGAGGAATTGGTGGACAAACTGCTTAACAATCAACAGCTATATGAATCCGAAATCAGTCAGCAAAGGGAGGCAGTTTCTGAATTGAAGGAAAAATTGGCCAGGACGGATTTGGATGAAGCCAAAAAACTACTGTCCGTGGCAGATCATCTGGTTAGAAGAAGTGTATGGCTGGTCGGCGGTGATGGATGGGCTTATGATATAGGTTCAGGAGGGCTGGACCATGTCCTTTCCACAGGTAAAAATGTCAATGTGCTGGTTATGGATACCGAAGTCTATTCCAATACAGGTGGGCAAATGTCAAAAGCAACCCCAACCGCCGCGACTGCAAAATTTGCCGCCGGTGGAAAAAAAGTAGGCAAGAAAGATCTTGCCCTACAGGCAATTTCTTATGGTAATGTGTATGTGGCACAAGTGGCCATGGGTGCCAACCCACAACAAACACTATTGGCCATGCGCGAGGCCGAAGCCTATCCCGGGCCATCGATTATTTTGGCATACAGCCAGTGTATTGCTCACGGCATCAATATGCAAAAGGGAATGACCCAACAAAAACTAGCGGTGGAATGCGGACATTGGCCATTGTTGAGGTACAACCCAACATTAAGAAAAGCAGGGAAGAATCCTTTTGTCCTGGATTCCCCTAGGCCTACCATAAAATTCGAAGATTACGCCTATAATGAACTGCGGTACAGTATTTTGAAACGAACGAACCCTGAAGAAGCCAAACGGCTGCTCAATGCCGCACAGGAATTGATAAACCTTCGTTGGAAAACATACGAGGATATGTCGGGATGGGGGGCAAAGAAGTTTTGCCCAGTTATTTAAGCAATGTTATCTCTTGAAAAATAAGACATTAAGAACTTTAACGAATATTGAATTTAACCAGCATAAGAACAATGACTTATAGTGATGAAGCAAAATAATAACTCAACAAAAAATAACTGGCAGGTCATAACAGGAGGCCCAAGTACAGGAAAAACTACGGTAATCAATTTGCTTGCAAAAAAAGGTTACAAAACCACTATTGAGCATGCAAGGCATTATATAGATACCATGCGCATTGATGGAGAAACCGTAGAAGAGATACGGAACAATAAAAAAAAATTTCAATTGGGTGTGCTTGATATGCAAATAGAACAGGAAGCAGAAATACAGCCTGAAGATTTGGTTTTTTTGGACAGGGCCGTTCCGGATGCACTGGCCTACTATCAATTTTTAGGGCTTGATTATGATGAAAAATTACTGAATGCGGTCAAGAGTGCCTCGTACAAAACGATTTTTATTTTGGACCGATTGCCATTTATAAAGGACTACGCACGAACAGAAGATGAAACGGATCAAATAAAAATACACCAATTAATCATAAAGGTCTATACATCTTTAGGGTTCCCAATTGTTTTTGTTCCCGTTTTGCCGCCTATGGAACGTGTGGAATTCATTTTAAAAAGCATATAATAATCTAATATTATTATGCTAAAAAAGATTTGTTTTAACCCCTAAAAGTAATAGTTTTATATAATGAGAAAAACCCATGGTATTACTAGATCTTCAATACAGAAACCTAACTTTTTTCTGGTGGTAACGCCATCCCTTTTGTTGTTTTTGGTATTGAGCAGTACAAGCCTTAAAGCCCAGAATGAAATGTTTATCAGGCAACTATCGGAAAGACTGATAACCAGATATAATTTTGATAAAAATGGAAGTTTAATTAACTCGCAAATCTTTCAAATAGGAAAAGTAAAAACCACGGAAAAATACTATGAAGTTGAGGTCATTACCGAATTGTTTGACCAAAACGGGAAAACCACCGATAAATATAGCACATCCTACCGTTGTAAACCTGAGGAATCCAGTACCATAGTTATGGTTTTTCCTTTTTATAACCCTAAAAAAATGGCAACAGAAATAAGTACAACTTCAAAAAATTTTAAAGAACTTTATGACTTAAATGCCCTTGACGATTTGGAATTGGAGATTAATTTTGACTCGGGCCTGTTGAGTTTTTTTGGTTCCAAAAGCAAAATAAGGATTTATGACCGGAAGCTGGAGCTTAACAACAGTACAAAAACCATTCGCTCCCAACTTACCGCCAAAGCCTACGCCCTTGGTATCAGGATAAAACAATTTGAATATACTGTTGTCGAGACATTAAACAACAAAAATTTACTGTCCTATCAAAAATTTACCGAAGAAGATGGCAGTTATTTTACAATGACCTATCAATAAAGAAAAAATGAAAAATTACGATACCCTTTCCGAAGCCATAAACGACTTACAGGCAAACGGTTACACCCATGATTTCAACTTGAATACTGAATGTCTGGAATGTGCCCCGCTTAAAATTGAGGTTTACCCTGAAGACTTTAAAGTTGACCAAGTCTATCGTTTTGAAGGCATGAGCAGTACCGATGATAACAGCATTCTATATGCTATTTCTTCCAAAAACGGCATCAAGGGCCTTTTGGTGGATGCCTATGGCGTATATGCCGAAAATATTTCGGAAGCAATGCGAAAAAAATTACGATAACACTTAAATAGAACAATATGAACAATCACAAAGATCACAAGAACAAAAAAATGGACCACTCAAAAATGGACCACAGTAAAGAAGACCACTCAAAAATGGATCATTCCAAAATGAATTCCAAAAAAGAAGACCACTCAAAAATGGACCACGGGGGCGGAGGTCATTCCGGTCACGATGACAATGCACCCATGGGAATGGCAGGGCACGACCATCACAAGATGATGGTAAAGGATTTTAGAAAACGCTTTTGGGTTTCTACAATCGTTACCATTCCCATCCTGTTCCTTTCCCCGATGATACAGGAGTTTTTTGGTTATGATTATTTATTACCTGGCAACCCTTATATATTGTTTGCCCTTTCATCCTTTGTCTATTTCTGGGGTGCATTGCCATTCTTAAAAGGATTTATCAAAGAAATAAAAGCCAAAGGGCCAGGCATGATGACCTTGATTTCGATGGCAATAAGTGTGGCGTATTTTTACAGTACAGCAACGGTTTTCGGGCTTAAAGGCGAAGATTTTTTCTGGGAACTGACGACCCTTATCGATATTATGCTCTTGGGGCATTGGCTGGAAATGAAATCTGTTTTGGGCGCCTCAAAAGCCTTGCAATTATTGGTAAGCATGCTGCCTTCCGAAGCGCACAAAGTAGTGGGAGACACCATTGAAGATGTAAAACTGGATGATCTTGTAAAAGATGATATTATCCTGATTAAACCGGGCGAAAAAATTCCAGCGGATGGAGTGATAACCGAAGGGTCCAGTTATCTTAACGAGTCCATGCTCACAGGCGAATCCAAACCTGTAAAGAAAGAGTTGGACGATAAAGTTATAGGTGGTGCCATAAATGGGAACAGTACTTTAAAAGTTAAGGTAGTGCATACAGGTAAGGACAGCTATCTTAACAAGGTAATCAAGATGGTTGACGAGGCGCAACGCACCAAGTCCAAAATGCAAAACCTATCCGACAAGGCTGCGAAATGGTTGACCTATATTGCCTTGATTGTTGGTTTTGGCACCTTGGCCGTATGGCTCATTTTAGGCTTTCCGTTTGTATATGCATTGGAACGAATGGTAACGGTCATGGTCATTGCATGCCCTCACGCCTTGGGTCTGGCCATTCCTTTGGTGGTCGCCATATCCACAGCCGTTTCGGCCCAAAATGGCTTATTGATTAGAAATAGGACTGCTTTTGAAGAATCACGAAAAATATCAGCATTGTTATTTGATAAAACAGGAACATTGACCAAGGGGGATTTTGGGGTTACGCGCATTGAATCTGTTAACAAATCTTATGCCGTAAATGAAATCCTGCGTTTGGCAAGTGCCTTGGAACAAAGCTCGGAACATCCCATCGCCGTTGGGATCATTAAAAAGGTAAAGGCAGACAATATGACCATTCCAAAACCGGAAAAATTCAATGCCATTACCGGAAAAGGTGTGGAAGCCAATGTAGAAGGGAAACAAGTAAAAGTGGTAAGCCCTGGCTATTTAAGGGATGAAAAAATAGATATTCCTAAAGACGCTTATAGTGATGCTGCCGAAACCGTTGTGTTTGTCTTGATTGACGGGAAATTGGCGGGCTATATTGCACTTTCTGATGAGATCAGACCAGAATCGGCAGATGCCATCAAGACCTTTAAAAAGAACGACATCAAAGTATATATGGCCACTGGTGACAATGAAAAAACGGCCAAAGCCGTGAGTGATAAACTTGGGTTGGATGGTTATTTTGCCGAAGTATTGCCACATCAAAAAGTAGAAATTGTTAAAGATCTACAAGGTAAAGGTGAATTTGTTGCCATGACAGGCGATGGGGTCAATGATGCACCGGCACTGGCACAGGCCAATGTTGGCGTTGCAGTGGGTTCGGGTTCTGATATTGCTGCCGAAACCGCCGATATTATTTTGGTAAACAGCAACCCAAAAGACATTGCCAATTTAATCTTGTTCGGCAAAGCCACTTTTGGTAAAATGATACAAAACCTTATTTGGGCAACAGGTTATAATATTGTTGCCATTCCGTTAGCCGCTGGAGTCTTCTATACTTCAGGATTTGTTTTAGGGCCTGCTGTTGCTGCAGTATTTATGAGTTTAAGCACCATAATAGTAGCCATTAATGCACAACTGTTAAAGCGGAAAATTGGTAACAAATAATGAATGGTAAAGAAAAGCTTAACAGGATTTTTTTGATCTTGTTAAGCTTATTTGTAGTCATGCTAGGGTATGGTATTTTATTGCCTATCCTCCCCTACTACACAGAAAGATTGTCACTCAAAGACAACCTGGATACCGATCTAATCAATTTCCATATTGGTTTATTAACCAGTATTTACCCCTTATTTCAACTGCTATTTGTTGTGGTTTGGGGCAAACTATCGGATAAATATGGTCGCAAACCCATTATAATAGTAGGCCTTATTGGTTTTGTAATCATGCAATTGCTCACAGGGCTTGCCACTTCACTTACAATGCTCTATGCAGCACGTATATTTGGAGGCATATTCACATCGGCTGTAATTCCGGTAAGTAATGCTTACTTGAGTGATATCACATCTGAAAAGCAAAGGACTAAAATAATGGCTTGGTCTGGTGTGGCTTATAGTTCCGGGGTTATTTTCGGTCCGGTAATTGGAGGTTTCTTATCGCAAGCAGATTTACATTTAGAATATTCTATCGGTCAACTACATTTAGACCGGTTTTCGGTACCGTTCCTTTTTGCAGCACTGCTAGGGCTCATTGTATTGACCGTTTTAATCAAATGGTTAAAGAATACAACCCGAGTATATAAGTTTAGTAACAATAAAACAAGTTTACGACTCTCTTTTAACAAATATTTTATAGTATTATTACTGCTCTCGTTTGTGTTACAGTTTGTAGTGACACTTTTTGAAACCGTATTTTCAATTTATGGTAAAGATGCGTTGGCATTTAATAGCAACCAAGTAGGAATTGGCTTTATGCTCTGCGGAGCGGTTATGGCCATTTTGCAACCGGTTTTTGCCGGTTATGGGGAGAATACACTATCCACAAAACAACAAATTGCTTTAGGATTGTTAATTTCCGGAATATCCCTCATTGTCTTTCCTTTTTTCAAAAATGAATTCTCGGTGTATGGATTGATTATTGTGTTTGCCGTCGGTGGTGCTATGGTAACCCCTAACTTGCTCTCTGCGGTTTCATTGATATCAAAGAAAGATGTAGGAAGAAATATATCCATACAGAGCTCCACCAATAGCATTGGTCAGATTTTGGGACCGGTCATTGGAACGTGGTTGCTTGCAGGTGGTTTTTATTATCCATTCATCATTGCTGGAGCCATTATTTTACTGACCTTATTTTTGGTTTTACCTTCCTTAAATCCCAATGGCATGAAAAAAGAATGATTTCAAAAACAGACACTAAATTTTAGGAGATGAAACATAAATTGGTAGAAGAAAACAACCATAAGCAGATTTTTAAACATAATGTTCCTGAAGATGAAACCTTTACGCTGATACATTCTGGCGACGAATATTTCATTAAAATGAAAGAAATCATTGAAAATGCACAGGAAGAGATCCATTTGCAAACGTACATTTTTGAACATGATGAAACAGGAAATGAGATAGCCAATTGTTTAAAAGAAGCGGCACGTCGAAATGTGAAAGTTTATATTCTGTTAGATGCTTATGGCAGTGCTTCTCTTCCCGACACTTTTATACAAGACCTGCAACAGAGCGAGATCTTTTTTAGGTTTTTTTCACCGATGTTCTCTATAAACAATTTTTATTTGGGAAGAAGGATGCACCACAAAGTGCTTGTGGCCGATGCAAAAACAGCCCTAATAGGTGGCATAAATATTGCAAATAAATACCGTGGTAGTAAAGACCACGAGCCATGGCTGGATTATGCCCTGAAATTAAATTGTCCAGCTGCACAGGATTTACAAAAACTATGTCGCGATTATTTTTTTAAAGATAGAAGTTCAAAAAAAATAAAGCCTGTATTACATTCTGCTGGGAAAACACTCGTTGGCATTAGACAAAACGATTGGCTTAAAAACAAAACAGAGGTATGTGATGCCTATACAAATTCGATCAATCGAGCCAACAAAGAAATTGTTATTGTCAGTTCTTATTTTTTACCGGGTAAAAGGTTGACCAATGCCATTATAAAGGCTTGTAAAAGGAAGGTTAAAGTAACCCTAATATTGGCAGGAATCAGTGATGTGCCTTTAATACGAAGTGCAACTTCTTATTTGTATTCATTGTTTTTACGTCAAAATGTGTCAATATACGAGTGGGATAGTTCTGTGGTGCACGGCAAAGCAGCTGTGGTGGACAACAACTGGTCAACCATAGGGTCATTTAACCTCAATGACCTTAGCTGTTATGGCAGTATAGAAATGAACGTTGAAATACATTCTCAAGATTTCGCAAAAACCCTGCTAAGAGATTTTGAAAATGTAATAGAAAAATGCAATCAAATTACATTAACCACACTTAAAAAGAGACTAAGCATTTTCAATAAAGCAAGACATTGGGTTGCCTATTACATGGTTAGGTCCACCATGCGTATTTTAACTTTTCTTCCGCATATAAGACTATTTGAAAATTACCGTTCATAAAAATTATAAATCGGCCGCCATTTATTTTGGCTTAACAATTCACTAAATAGTATTGGAATTTTCATTTTCCATATCTATAATGTAATCCATCAGCAAAAAACCTGACCATTTCAGCATTAAAACATCACTAAACCTTATTCCAGCAAAGTAGAAAAATCAACCAAGTATGACCCACTCCCACTACAAGGGAACCAAACAAAAAGTAACGATATTAACTATTTTTTCTATTAGATTCAACCTAAGAAAACAATTAAATATGTTTTTAGCACAAATAGGCAAACTTAAAAATATTCCAAAAAGGATGTTGAATGTCCGTATTCATAATACCATTTTTGTCAATCAGAATGAGTGAAACGAAATGAAGAATCTATTGAAAACCAATGCGGTTCCTCCTTTGTCGGAATGACAAAATTATTATGTTTTCAGACGTATGACAAATTACGGACATTCAAAAAAAGAATTTATATAGTCGTATTATGTTAAACTGTTTTTAAATAATCAATTATATTTTGGCATACTTTCTCTCCAGTAAAGCCAAATTTTTCATCAAGTACATTGGCTGGGGCTGAGTATCCAAAATGATCCAATCCGAAAACCTTTCCGTTATCGCCAACAAGTCCTTCCATGTTTACCGGTAAGCCAGCTGTTAAGCCATATAACGGGGTGTTTTTTGGAATGGTGCTTTCCTGGTACGCTTTTGACTGTAATCTGAATAGGCCTTCTGAAATGATGGAAGCAATACTTACTTTAAGAGGTTCTCTTTCTTCCAATAATTCAGCAGCTTCAACCAATGTTGAAACTTCCGATCCGTTAGCTATTAAAACCACATCTGGGTTCGCTGCTTTCTTAACTAAATACCCGCCTTTTTCTGATGCCAATGCTTCAGTATATCTTGAAGTGCCCATTGCTGGAATATCTTTGATGTTTTGTCTTGAAAGTATTAAACCTGTTGGAGTCTCTTTGTTTTCCAAAGCCATTTTCCATGCCACTGTGGTTTCAGCAGAATCTGCTGGACGTAACGCTAAGAAACTTGGTTTTCCACTGTGGTTTTTAAGTTTTTCAAGCAAACGTATTTGCGCTTCTTGCTCGACCGGTTGATGGGTTGGACCATCTTCCCCTACACGAAACGCATCATGTGTCCAAACATATTTTACGGGTAATTCTTGAATCGCACTTAAACGTATGGCCGGTTTCATATAATCTGAAAACACAAAGAAGGTTGCCACTACAGGAATTATTCCACCGTGCAAAGCTAATCCGTTTGCGATACATGCCATGGTCAATTCGGCAACACCGGCCTGTAAAAATGACCCGCTGAAATCACCTTTTTTAAGGGCTGTTGTTTTCTTTAAGAACCCATCCGTTTTATCACTGTTGGATAAATCGGCAGAGGACACAATCATGTTTTCCACTTTTCCTGCCAAATAGCCTAAAACATTTGAAGAAGCAACTCTTGACGCTAATCCTGCTTTATGCTCAATCGATTCGAAATCCAATTCAGGGAGTTTGCCTGATAAAAATCGGTCCAATTTATTTGAAAGCGCCTCATTTTCTTTTTTCCAGGTTGCAATCTCTAATTTCTTTCTAGCCGCGTTGGCTGTTTTTTGCTTTATTATCTCTTTATAAAAAGTGCTTACATCCCTGTAAATATCAAATGGGTTTTCAGGATCTGCTCCTAAATTCAACAAGGTTTTAGTATAATCAGCTCCTGTATGCCCAATAGGTTGTCCGTGTAACTCACAGTATCCTTCGTATTTGCTACCATCGGCAGTTACACTACCTTTTCCTATAATGGTTTTTCCAATGATTAAAGTAGGTTTTTCGGTTTCATTATTTGCTTCGGTTAAAGCGTTTCTTATTTCATCGTGATCATGACCATCTATTGAAATAACCTTCCAGCCCCAAGCTTTATATTTCATGGCGGTATTTTCGCTGGTCACTTCATCAGTAGCGCTTGATAATTGAATATCGTTGGAATCGTAAAACATGATAAAATTGTTCAACCCTAAATGTCCCGCAATTCTACCTGCTCCTTGGGAAATTTCTTCCTGAACACCACCATCTGAAATAAAACCATAGATTTTATGGTCCATCCAAGTACCAAAACGGGCACCTAAAAATTTAGCGGCAATGGCAGCACCAATACCCATTGCATGGCCTTGACCCAATGGACCGGACGTGTTTTCAATACCTCTTTTTACATCAACTTCCGGATGGCCTGGTGTTATAGAGCCCCATTGTCTGAAATTAGCAACATCATCTTTTTTGTAGTTTCCTAAAAGATAGTATTGAGCATACATTAAAGTAGATAAATGGCCAGCATCCATAAAAAAACGGTCCCTAAAAGGCCATGTCATGTCAGAAGGATCAAAATCAAAGAACTCTGAGTATAAAATATGCATAAAATCTGCTCCACCCATGGGGCCTCCCGGATGCCCGGAATTGGCTTTCTCTACCATGGCAACCGCTAATGCTCTTATGTTATCTGCTGCTTGTTGATCTAATTTATTGTTCATTTTATTCAATTATGATTATTTTTTATTTTGGTGACGAAGTTATTATTTTTTCTGCAATCAACAATGCGCTTACAAAAGTATTGGAACAACGAATGTGAGAATGAAACACCTCATCCATATTTCTTATAATTCTTCTTGGATTGGCATTGAAGTTTAGCTCACGACATTTTAAGCCTCGAACACTGAGGAAAATCAACAAATTTTTGTGATTTCTTGAAAATTATTTGTGATCTGATCTATTCCTGATTTTTTTTAAATGAACAGACCGCTTTTTCCTTGATACCAGAACCACGTTATAATCGCTGACCTTTTTTTGGTGTTTCTAAATGACTCCATTCACTCAGCTGAACGGTTTAAATTCTATTATAATATCTTCAAAATAATTTGCTTTAGAAAGTTTCTTGTTTTACCACCAAAAAATTATTTGGTTCAATTACAGTTTTACCTACTAAAATTTTTTCATTCGCTTTCAAAGAAATTTCCTTTGGGTTTTCACTAAAGTTGAAGAAACCTTTAATGGTTTCACCATTATATTCTCTTGTAAATGATATTAAATCATTAGAAAAGGATAATTGGTTGTATTTACCGTATTGTAATACCGGTTCTGAATTGCGTAATGAAATCAGTTTTTTATAATTGTTTAGCAACGAATTTGGATCTTTCTCTAAAGATGCAACGTTTAAATACTTGTAGTTTTCATTTACTTTAATCCAAGGTTTTTTAGTAGAAAAACCTGCAAATTCGGTGTCGTTCCATTGCATGGGGCTTCTAGATTTATCTCTATTATGTTCATTCCCAATTTTAAGCGCTTCTTCTTTAGGTTTTCCATTATTTAAAGCCAAATTGTAGTGTGTACAACCTTGAACATCCATCATTTCTTCTATTGAATTAGCCTTAATGTTTTCCATCCCGATTTCTTCGCCATAATAAATAAAAGGCACCCCTTTAGCCGTTAGCATTAAAGCCGCCAAAGCCTCTGCCCTTTCGAAATTGTTTTTTGCCAAACGGTTTATAAGACGTGGCATATCATGACTTCCAAAAAACAGGGTTGGATAGTTGCTCATGTTTTTCTCCATGCTCTGCAGCTCATCAAAAATCTGTTGCGCTGAAAACTCAGGAATACTTCCAAAATTAAAATTGAATATCACATCCAATAATTCGGTGTCTTGATATTGTTTCAATACTTCAATTTTATCACTTCCTATTTCTCCAACTATAAAACGGTTTTCATATTCATTTACGGTTGTTCGGATTGTTTTCATGGCTTCTTTAATGCCTTTTTGGTTGATGTCATATAAATGATTTTGTGCGCCATCTTCATCTATGGGATTATCAAGAGCAATACCCTCTGTAGTCAAAAAGTTGATAACGTCTAACCGAAATCCATCAACGCCCAAATCCAACCAAAACCTTAAAACGTGTTGAATCTCTTCAACCACCTTCGGATTTTGCCAATTTAAATCGGGCATTCTTTTATCAAACTTATGATAGTAATATTGGTTCGAAATTGAGTCAGATTCCCAAGCTGAACCTCCAAAAAATGATTCCCAATTGTTGGGCTCGTCTTTCCATATATAATAATCGCGATAGGGATTGTCTTTTGCTTTTTTTGATTCTTGAAACCATTTTGATTCGGTAGAAGTATGATTAACGACCAAGTCCATGATTATTTTTATGTTTCTTTTATGTGACTCGTTCAGGAACTGTTTAAAATCATCCAAGGTTCCATACGTTGAATCCACGGCATAATAATCTGAAACATCATACCCATTATCAACTTTTGGCGATTTTAAGAAAGGTGTTAACCAAATACCTTTTACACCAAGATTTTGAATATAATCCAACTTGGATGTCAAGCCTTTAAAATCGCTGTACCCATCGCCATTACTGTCTTTATAACTGGGCATATAAATTTCATAGAACACCGTTTCTTTCCACCAAGCCTTTTCAGTATTTACAGCTTTCTCATTAATACAGGAAAATATGGTTAAAAAGATCAAAATTAATAGGGTTGTTTTTTGAAACTTCATTTTATAACTATTTTTATTTGACTCTGTTCTAGACAACAATAAGAAAAACAGTCATTTTCTATTTTTTGAAATCGGGATCCATATCTGGTGTGCGAAGTCCTGCCACCTCATTTGCCATGAGTATAAACACATTCCAACTTAAGCCTCGGGTTGATGGCCACCAAGAATCGGTTGTGGTCCATTTTGTGGGAATAAATTCTTTGCTGTACGGCCATTTTGGATTGAGATTAATTTCTGCCCAGGCCCTGTTTTCCATAAATGTTTTTGCCTTTTTCCATCCATGTCTTAATCCAACTACATACCCGGAGTATTCTGCACGCAACCAGCTTCCGCCATTGTAATAGAAGCCATCTCTTGCGCCATCTTTATAGTTAGCTTCCCCAAATTCCCTGAAAGGCTGATAATTCGAAGTTAAATAGGAGTAGCCTTTTTCGTCGTCTGTTAATTTGATAATTATTGGTGCAGTTGTGCCATATTCCGGATGGGGGGAGTTTGGAACTTTATTGAGCATGGGTATCTGCTCTAAATGATTAATTACCATGTCGTCTGATAGCATAGGCCTGTTAAATAACCAGAGAGAGAAAAATTCGGGCTCTAAATCGGTTAAGGAGATTATATCCGGGAAATCCTTATCAAACAACAAATGTTTTCTTTGTACATCATAAAAATTAAGATACCCTGCTTCTGCCCTTTCAAGATATGAATCTGATATGTCATAACCTAGTTCCTTAATTGTTTTTAATGCAATGGCAAACATGCCCTGATTTACTGCCAGTTTATCCGTTTTAGGTTCATATTTATTAATATCTACCTGACTTAACGTAAAATGCGACTCAGAAATACCATCTCTATCGGCATCAAATTCATTTAAAACATAATCTACGGCTTTATCAATTTTGTCTTTAGGAAGGGTAGCTTTAAAACGTCTTTTATTTAGCATGGCCCAGATTAAAAACTGAATACTGGCTTCATTGTCTTTAGCTTCTATAGTTCCCATATAAGGGGTTATAATGGTAGCTACGGCACCATTAGTGTTTTGGGTTTTAGCCCATTGCTCCCAAATTTTCAAATTTAATTCTTCATTATAACTGGAAACTATTGAAAAAAATGAATCCCGATTGTACATATCGGGCGCATAATTCATATTGGGAACATTTAAAGGGGTAAAATCATTTATAGACGTTATCCACGTTAACATATTGAAGTTTGCATACAACATTTTTTCTGTCAAAGACCCTTTAAATCCTTTTCCTTCGGCAAGACGGGATTGTGACGACATCACAAAATCGTGATGATTGGTCCAAGGCTCAACAAATACACAGCTTGTTTTGGTGTCCTTTTTACCCATTTCCATTCTGTTATAGGGCTGCTTTAGGGGTTGGTGTTCTACTATTTGCAAATCTTTTATATGAAGCACAGCTTCTTTTCTAGATTGTGTTCCTATAAACATAGACACGCTGTCATTCTCTATATAAGGGACTAAAACACTTCCTTTAAAAAGTGTCCATTCCCTTTCCTTTATAGGAAACTGATCAATGTATTTGATGCCGTGTTCTAATTCAATTGTTTTTTTACCATTTTTGATTCTGAAAAGTTTTAGGGCTATGGGAGCATTTCCTTTGGAAAGAAATGAGATGGTATAAACTTTTTGATCTTTGAATGGTATAATCATTTCAATTCCTGAACGACCTGAAGGTTTACAGTTTAACGTTATTGATCCTGATTGTTTTTCAATTTCAACGGATCCAACTTTTTTGAAATCGTCACTGATTTTTAATACCGACTCTTTACCGGCATCCAGATTGTACATGTCTCCAAATTTTTGTTGGATATAATGCTGTCCTTTTGCTCTTTCTGCCAGTGTAGCAACGGAAACCAATTCGGGATCGGGTAATTTCCGCATTCCTACAAAACCGCCGCCATGCCCGTTAAACCTGCGACGCGTAGTTCGTGTATAATGATTCTTGTATCCTGCATCCATTAAAACCCCAACTAATTGATTATCTGAAGTTACAAAACCAGCAGACGGAAAGATTTCGTGGGCAAAACCTCCGGGGAAATTATCTTGCTCAAAAGTGATATATTTAGACGGTGTTTTTGCCGGCTTAAAATTTTCTTCAATAGTATAATATAAAGATGGCATTCCCGACTGAAAAAGATCAATGCTCTTTTTAACCACATTTGAATTTACGACCTCATAGGTTACTGTAATTGATACATTCAAATCAAAATCTGATAAATAGGTCTCTTTTGAAAGCTTTATTGTTTTTTCATCACCTGTCCATTTTGAACCTTTCCAATCATTGATTTCAGTGGTTTCACTTAAATCTAAATTGGCTACTTTAAGTTTAAATTCTTCCGTGTTATGAATCAATAATTGGGTGCCATTATAAATATCTACATTAAATCCTTGTTCTTTAGTTCCAATTACTTTTAGATTGATACTTTGACTCCATCCATTGATTCCAATGAAAATTAAAAGATATGTGAAAAGAATAATGCTAATTTCCTTTGATAGTTTAGTCATTTTTAAACGTATTAGTTTGGGATAGAATATCTGTAATCTATTATAACATCGTTAGCATATAATTTACCATTCTTTACAGTTATAGCAGCGTCTTGAGGCACCCATACTAATAAGGAAGCTTGCTGTTTCGCTACACTAAATTTGAAATTACCCTTTATATTCTCAGCAATAAAGGCTCTTTGTAAAGCATCATATATTTTTAATAGATTATCACCGACAGAAATTGTGACTTCTTTAGCTTCTGAATTAGGATTGTAATATAAAAAAGAAGGGAAAGCTTCGCTACGATAAAAATCGGTTGCCAATAAATTTAATTGAAGGATATTTTCAATAGTTGTCTTTGAAATAATAGAACCCGCAATACCCACATGTCCACTTCCATAAACGCTAAATTGAGATACGTCTGGATTTCCTTTTACCCAATGCGGCCCATCTCCAATGGCAACAGGAGCTTCTATATGTTCATATTTTACAAAATGAGCTTTTTTAATGAGCCCTTCATAAGCTATCACGCCCTTGGTATATTGCTTTTGTTCTGGTATGGTTTGATGTTCATCAGGCATTTCATAGGGATAGAAAAATTTCAAGGCATTGCTTGCATTCAACATCCACTTTCCAATCATAGTGGCATACCGCTGATCATATCTAACCATGGCCACCAAGGGCCACATCGTATCGTAGGTATTCATCAAAAAACCAAATCCACCATGATCTACAGTACTTCCAACGATTCCCGACACATCATAACCATTCCAATTATCAAGCAGGACGCCCCATCCTTCCCTGCATTCTGGTGTGCCGTTAAAAGTCCATTCAAGAATTCTATTGTAATCATAATTAGTTCCTTCTTCAGCATTTAAACGTGCTGCCACATAGGCCCCAAAGGGCATTAATATTTCATAAAACCTATTGTCCTTTTGTGCCAACAACGCTTCTAGTGAAGATTTGGCTCCTTTTAAATATTTTGGGTCGTGAAATTTTTGATAGGCTGAGTACAATACGTAGGCATGGCCTGCGGCCACATCTTCTTGCTTACAAATCCAATTATCTTTGGGTTCTAAGGTGGCATAGTCAAAAAAGGAATGCGCGTAATTACTTGCTAATATAGAATCCGCTTCATAAAATTTATTAGCAACCGAGCGCATAATTTCAGAATAATCCCTTTCTTCAGGATAAAAATTTGCCACTCCATAAAATAATACATTTGGATAGACATCGTACCACCAATCCCTACCGTAACCTCCCCCTAATAAAGCTACTTCAGGGCTGGTGTTGTTCATTACAATGTTCCAGTTAGTATTAGAATTAAAATAATTCTTTAACATAGCAACATAATTTTTTCCGTTTTGATTTGACTTATCAACACCAACTAGTGTCGCACCAAATACAGAGCCAATGGTTGCCAATGATTCATGAAAAATACCGTTGTAATGTTCTGTCCCTTGCCTTAAATCTCCCATAGCCGTGTAGATTCCAAAGGTTTCTTGGTCGTAATTTTTACGGGAATCATCCTTCCATATTAATGGCCAATAATCACCTGTTTGCGTATCATCAAAAACCAATGAATCAAATCCTTTTGCCAAATTTTTAAAATCCAGTATTTTAAATGGTTTGGGGAAATTGGGCATGGAATCAATTCTGCTCAGTTGAAGCTGATTGATTGGGTGTTCTATTATAAATTTAGATGGCTCGGTTTTACATGAATTAAAAACGAGGCCAACCAGTAGAATTATGAGGTAATTTATTTTATGCATTTTCTTGTGGGATTACAGTTTTACTAAATACTCTTTCTTTATCTACTGTTCCTTTTTCCAAAGTTTCATTTTCCAATGTTTCTTGTTGCTTTAAAAGTTGTTTAGCGATAATTATAGAAAGCAATTGAAGTATTCCTATAATCAACAAAGCATATCTTAAAGCAATATCTGTATTTATAAAAAAAGCAATCACTAAAAATGTACTGGCGCCGATAAAACGTCCTATAAATAATCCGAATTCATGATTTAAAATATATGAAAACTCGTTTCTGTTCTCAATTTTTGATAAGACATCAATGACTTTTAATTGAATTGGAAAATAAGCAATATCTAAAATTGGTCTGGCAATTAATAACAAGAACATAAATAGGATAACGCCGGTTGAATTAAACAACAGTCCATTGAAAAAAGAAGCCAGAAAAAAGGATATCAATCCGATACTAAAAATAATCAAGCGGTGTTTAGGTTTTGAATATTTACCTAACAGCAGCATAATGACTGCCGCAATTACTGCTCCAATGGAAATAGCGGATCCCAAGGCACCTTCAGAATTAAAGAATTTCATCATTAGCATAGCTGGTGCCGTTACTATAAAGCCCTGTGCCAATCCCTTTAATATGGATAGCTGAATCATTTTTTTCCAGAGCTTGTGAAATTTAAAATAGAGAAATTTTTCGCTCTTTGGTTTTTCATATTTTCCAAAATGGAACACTATAGATGCAAGAATGGTAATTATAAAAACGATGGTTGTTATGACTCTGTAACCGGAATTGACAGCTTCATTAGAGCCTATACCCGAATCGCCATTTTCGTTCATTAAATACCATCCAATGAGCACGGGTACTGTTGATGCTATAATGGTATAAATAAACGTTTCCAGTCCATAGTAAAAGTTCCGTGTTCTATCTTTTGTAGTTGAAAGCACCAAATAATCCCGGTTCGCCCAATACAACCCAAACGACATACCCATAATTAAACCAGCCGCTATTAATCCAAGATAATTAATTTCATTTAATGACATCATAAAAACCATGGAGACGCCACTAAGCAACATTCCTAGTGAGAATAAGCTTTTAATGTTTACTTTATTCAACAAATATCCATTGATAAAAAATGTAATAGGAATCCCCACATAAATGGCCAATTGATATAAAATAACTTTGGAAGGGTCATTTGAATTCCGCATGATATATGATGCCACGAAAATATCTATGACTGGTAACACAAAGGCATAAATTGTATTGGTAATTATTAATATTTTCGCGCTTCTTGTAAAATCCTTTAACCCTACTCTTGCTAAATCTATCATTATTGCCCTAGTGTTTTTAATATTTTGTTAATTGAAAAGTTGGCTAAACATACATGTTCGTCGGATGCCCCATAATACATTTGGATGGTGTCTCCATCAACAATGTGTCCATTTGTGAACACTACGTTTCCAAAAAAGCCAGTTTGTTCATAAGTAGCAATGGGTTCCATAATAGGTTCGTTAGAACGTGCAATAACTTTAGAAGGGTCTTTTAAATCCAATAAAAGGGCACCTAAACAATATCTGTTCTCTTTAGTTGCACCATGATAAATTTCCAGCCAACCTTTATCTGTTTTTATCGGCGCTGCTCCTGCACCAAGTCGTTTACTATCAAATTTTCCTTCACGGGTTTTTGCAATACACTTATGATTTCCCCAATGAACCCCATCCGGTGATTCGGCCAACCAAATATAATTTCCTCCTAATTCAGGACTGCTTGGTCTGTGCAAAGCATAATATTTATCGTTGATTTTCTCCTCAAAAATGGCGCAATCTTTATTGTGAGGACTAAAAATCATTTCCTTTTTTTCAAAATGCTTCCAATCTTTTGTGATTCTTAAACCAACACCAACACCATAGGAAGAAACCATGGTATAGGTTAAATAATAGGTGTCATCAATTTTTGATACTCGACAATCTTCAATTCCATAAGATTCATAGTCTCCTTCTCCAAAAAGTGAAGGATATTTTTTATCTTCTTTAAATATAACACCATCCTCACTAAAAAGTAATCTAAGATGGGATATTGTTGTTAAATAATCTTTTCCATTATAGTTGATTACTCTGGCGTCAGAGGCGTCTAATTTTGGATCATCAAGTTTAAAATCCAATATTTCAACTTTACCAACGTTATTATAAATAGGGACAGAAAGCACACCTTCTTTTTGAACAGTCCGTTCTGCAACCCTAACTAGAAGTCCTATTTTTCCATTAAACTCAAATACTCCCGGATTAAGCAAACACTCAATAATCATATACTGATTACTAGGTTTTAGATCTTTGGGAGATAATAAAGGGTTTTGTTTATGTCGAATTGCAATATCTGTCATATTTAATTTATTATTGAAGGGTAAAAAGGAAAATATCTTTATTCAGTTACCATAAAAAAGAAGTAGCAATCAATAAAATAACTACTTCTCTTTAAAAAAACTAAACTAAATTCAAAAAATCTACTATTGTGAAAGGTTGGTTAATAACCAGCGTTTTGCGTGATTGTTCCTCCCGACTTATCAACTTCCCCTTGAGGAATTGGATATAAGTAATTTTTGTCTTGAAAATTTCTTCCAAGACCTGTTAACACAGCTTTTGCGGTTCCCCATCTTTTTAGGTCATTAAATCTTTGAGATTCAAACCCTAATTCAACGCGTCTTTCAGACATTAACCAACCTTTTATTTGGGTTTTATCGGTTGAACTTGGTCTGTCTGCTAAAGTTCCTAGAGGAACAATAGAACCGTCTGCTGTTATTGTAGTTCTGGCCCGTTCTCTTACTTGATTAATTATAGCAATAGCACCATCATAATCTCCTGTTTCATTAAGAGCTTCTGCTTTCCAAAGTAATACATCAGCAAAACGTATATAAATCTTGTTACTTGGGGCATCATCATTTCCTTTGTTGTCACCAACCGTATTGCCCAGTAATTTTGAAACATTCTGATTGGCTACATCTACGGTATATAACAATCTTGGGTCATTGGCCTCAAAAGCATTTATAAAGTCTGCACTCGGCGCTATAAAGCCCCAGCCAATTAAGGCACACAAACCATTCCCATTTCTTGGATTCTGGTTTGATATATGGTCGTAAGCAAAAATCACTTCGTTTTCAGAAAACTCTTTAGTTACATCAAAACTGTCAAAATAATTAGCATTCAAACTATAAAAACCAAGGGCATCCAATTCAGATACAAGGCTAATGACTCCTGCCCAATCTTCATTATATAAAGCAGCTTTGGCTTGCAATGCAATAACGGCCCCTTTTGAAGCTCTCCAAGGTTCAGATGGAGATGGGTATTTTGAATCTGGCAATAATGATTTTGCCTCTGATAAATCTGAATTTATCTGTCCCCAAATTTCAGTAGCAGGCACCCGTATTGCAACATCAAAAGCTTCAATAAATGATTTTAATGGCACCGTTAAAAGTGGCACATCACCAAAATTGTTCACTAAATCAAAATAATAGAAAGCTCTTAAAAAATAGGCTTCTCCCAATAATTGACTCTTACGAGCATCAGCAATACCAACTGCTTGGGTTATATCGGGATTTGTTAAATAACTTATGGCAAGGTTTATTCTGTTAATGCCTTCATAATCATAAAGCCATATTCCATTAAAAGCACCGTTATCGGCCGTAAAACTAAAGTTACTTAATTCATCCATCCAAGCTTGATCACCATCTGGATTCCATTTCTTGTTCATGTCATTAGCAGCGATGTCTTGTAAAATAAAATCATTTCTTAGTACGGCTCCTCCGTCCCAATTCCACTCACCTATAAGATTCAAGGTGCTTGCCAGAAGTTGATAGGACGAACTTACAGAAGACTCCAGAGTTGTTATTGTAGGAGTAGCATCTATTTGATCTAAAGTAAGAAGGCCTATTGGTTCTTTTGTTAGCTCATCATTACAACTCACAAAAGTAATCATGATACCTATTGCGATTAAACTATTATATATATTTTTCATAATTAATGCTTTTTAAAATTTAACATTTAAACCAAACAAAACAGATGACGAGGATGGATACGTTCCTCTGTCTATTAAATCTGTAGACTCAGGATCCATACCTGTATAGTTAGTTGTCGTAAATAAATTTTGACCAGATACGTAAAGACGGATATCTTGAACTCCCTTTATACCATTTATTGTATAGCCAAACTCTATATTTTTAAGACGTAAATAAGATGCGTCCTCAACAAAAATGCTTGACACTTTACTGCTACCGTTATCTTCAAATGCAACTCTTGGTATGGTATTACTACTACCTTCGCCATCCCAAGCCCCTAAAATATTGGTTGTATAATTAAATGGACGCGTATCATAATCTAATATTTTCTTAGAGTCATTATACCTATCAACGCCTTCTACACCTTGAAAAAGGAATGAAAAGTCAAAGTTTTTATAAGATGATGAAAATGATATTCCATATGTTAAATCTGGTATTGGGCTTCCAAGAAATTTTCTGTCATCAGAATTGATTATTCCATCATTATTTATATCCTGAAATTTAATATCACCAGGTTTAACGCTAGGATTCAATGTTCCACTTAAATAACTGTCTATTTCGGCCTGGTTTTGATAGATACCAATCATTTTATAGCCGTAATAGGCATTTAACGGTTGCCCAACTTGTGTTCTTGTAACTTCCCCCACAAGATTTGGTACGTTAGGATGTAATTTTTCAACATTATTTATTACAGTTCCTAAGTTTGCATTTACACTGTATTTAAATTCTTTACTTGATTCTCTATAGTTTAATGAAAACTCGAACCCTTTGTTACTTACTTCACCAGCATTTACAATAGTAGGGGACACATCACCTACAATACTTGGCAATCCAATTGGCAATAAAATATCTGATGTGTTTTTTACATAATACTCGACAGAAGCTGTCAATTTATTATTTAAGAAACCCATATCAATACCAATGTTTGTAGATTCTGAACTTTCCCATTTTAGATCTTCATTTCCATAACGGTTAACCACAACCTTACCATCTGTTTGACTGATTAAAGTTAAAAAGGCATAGTTGTCAATCTCTTGATTTCCTAATTTACCCCAACCCGCTCTCAATTTCAAGTTTGATAACCAAGAAACGCCTTTTAAAAAGTCTTCATCAGACATTTTCCATCCAGCAGAAATAGAAGGAAAATAACCCCATCGGTTTTTTTCTGAAAATCTGGATGAAGCATCCGCTCTTATATTGGTTGTAACCATGTATTTATTGTCATATACATAAGAGGCAGAACCAAACAAAGAGAACAATGCCCATTCTGAAGCACTTCCGCCATTCCATAAATCGGCTTCCGTGCCACCATAATCAATATATCTAAAGGTGCTATCCGTATTATCAAAACGTGCCCTGCTTGCTCCAATTGACGAACTGAAATTATCAATATATTCCGTACCTATCAAAGCACTAATATCATGTTTATCATTTAAGGTTTTTACATAATTAAGGGTGTTGTTAAATGTAATGGTACGTGCTTCACCTCGTTCTTCATTCAAATTATTTGGACGGTTTTGTCTTCCCGATCCTTGATCAGTTGCATTTCCACCGCCATCATCGTCCCCAAAATTCTCACCAAATGTTTTATTGTGAATAAATGATAAATCAATACCAACGTTGGTCCTAAAGGTTAGTTCCTTATCTTTTAAAAAGGAATATTCAGCATAAACATTTCCAAATGTTCTAAAATCCTTTCTTACATCATCTGTAAAATAAGCCAATGCTACTGGGTTTGATGTCCATTCATATTTATCACTTTCCCAGCCTCCATTATCTCTATCATTATGTAGATAAAAAGGCAAATCTGTAAAAGGATCTCTTTGAGAATAGGTCGGGTCATTAACATCTTTATAAACCCCAATAACAGGTGGTCTTAATAAGGCATGCCTAATGATACCTGGAGCATCGCCTTTTGAGGATAATTTATCCTGTGTGGCATATGTTAACTGAAGATTGGTTCCAATTTTCAAGCGATCTGTTAAATCAACATTAAGATTGGTTCTGTAACTTAACCTTTTGTATTTATCGTTATCAAATATTACAATACCATCTTGACCATAATAACCCAACGACATTAAAAACTGGACTTTATCGCTTCCTCCACTTGCTGTAAATTGCAAGTTTTGCGATTTTCCGGTTTCAAATAATTCATCAAGCCAATTAGTATCAGAAAAATCAGCCCTTCCTTTATCCGCAGTATAAGGGTTTGTTCCTGTTCTGTCAGAATTATTCCAAGCCTTTTCAACAGTATTCATATACTGATCTGCATTCAACATATTTGGAAGATTAGACGCATAATGTAGCCCTGTATAATAGTTTGCCTCAAAACTTATTTTTCCCTCTTGTCCACTTTTTGTTGTGATCAACACCACGCCACCAGACGCTCTTGAACCATATATGGCCGCTGCAGAAGCATCTTTTAAAACCGTCATTGATTTTATATCCGCTTGATTTAAAAAACTAATATCTCTAGAAGGAATACCATCTATTACATATAAAGGATTATTGTTTCCAATAGTGCCCTCTCCACGAATGCGCACTTCTATAGGATCTCCAGGCGCACCCGTACTGGATGTTACCTGTACACCAGCAATTTGTCCTTGCAGAGCCTGTGTAACATACGCCACCCTTGTTTTTTCAAGGTCTCCCATATCCACTACAGAAACAGCTCCCGTTAAGGTAGATTTTTTTCTAGATGAATACCCCACAAGCACCACCTCATCCAATGCTTCCATATCTTCAGATAATACGACGTTAATTTGGGTTTGTCCATTAACAGAGACCTCTTTAGTTGCATAGCCAATCATACTAAAAACCAAAACGGCATTGGGATTAACATTTTCCAAAGTATAGTTTCCATCAAAATCAGTTGCTGTTCCTGATGAGGTTCCTTTTATAATAACATTTACGCCCGGTATGGGCCCGGTATTATCTGAAACAATGCCTGTTACTGTTTGAGCAAACAAAGTGCTTCCAGATAATATTACGCACAATAAGAATATCTTATAAAGAATATTTTTTTTCATAATAGGAGCTTTTTTATTTTTAATTGATTTGTAGTTTGAGTCGTTTTTTTCATGATTCTAAATAATTAAATGAATTGAATTAGTTAATGTTTGTTTTTTGGATATGATTAAAAAATCACCTGATAAAGATATATGGGAGACCTACCAAATAGTGTGCACTATTTCATCAAAAGTGTACACTACATGCCAATAAACTTGTTTTAAGGGCTTTAAAATAGGTTATTCTTAAATTTTCGTTGAATTATTATTGAGCTGATAATCTTTAGGGGTACTGCTATACATTTTTTTAAACTCCCTATAAAAGTAAGAACGGTTATTAAAACCAGATTGGTAACATACCTCTGAAACTGTGTAATTGCTTTTTCGCAATAATTCGGCAGCGTACTTTAACCTAATTGTTCGAATTAGATCTCCAGGAGAGAAACCAAAGTTTTGTTTGATCTTTCTATATAATTGTGAATTACTGATCCCCAACTTTTCTTCAATAAACAGGCTTTGCAAGTTGTCGTTTTCTATATTATTGCGTATTAAGTCTATAACATTTAGCAATAACTCCTTATCATCATTATGTACTTCAAGATTTTTAATGTTTTCTATAAATGTATCTTGAGTCAAATGTTTTAAAATAAGCTCCCTTTCTTCTAGAAGTTTTTGCACTCTAACAAGTATATGATTTGGATGGAATGGTTTTGGAATATAAGAGTTTGCTCCACTTTCCAATCCTTCAATACGATGCAAAATAGAACTTTTTGCAGTAAGCATTATTATAGGTATATGGCATGTTCTATTCTCGTTTTTAACTTTTTTACAAAGTTCTATGCCATCCATTACAGGCATCATAACATCAGTAATAATGATATCTGGAATTTCCTTTTTCATCTTTTCCAAGGCCTCAAATCCATTGTTGGCTATTATGATTTTATACTTTTCTTTTAATAATTCATTTAAAAATAATTGAATTTCTCTCTCATCTTCAACAATCATTATCACTTTGCGTTTTTCTAAAAAAGCTTCAAGTGATGACATTTTATTTAATACATCCTCAGAGCCATTAGGCGTTTCGTCAAGTATATTTTTAAGATAATCTGAAATCAAGATTTGGCTTCCCCCTATATCTATTTCATTGTCTTTAAATGATTCCTTACTGCAAGGGAGCATAATTGAAAAAACAGTGGCTTTATTTGGCTTGCTTGAGACATTGATGTCTCCTCTTAACACCGTTACCAGTTTTTTAATATATGCCAAGCCAATACCTGTTCTAAACAAATTGGTATCCCCTTTATCTTTGGTATCTGTAAGAAAAAATTTATCGAATAATGATTCTAGTTTCTCTTTGGAAATACCCTTTCCAGAATTGGATACTTTAATAGAAAGTGTCTTTATTTCATCGCCTTGAATGTTAAACTGTAGTTTAATGCTACCATCTTTAGGGGTATATTTAAACGCATTGGACAACAGGTTAAAAATTATTTTTTCAATTTTATCCTTATCATACCAACCGACCAACTCAGTTGGCAACTCTAAATCATACTCAATATTCTTATCCAATGCCCATTCATCAAACAACTCTGCTATTTGCTCAATCAAATTAACCAAATCAAACTGTTTTACTGTAACTTCCAAATAATCGTATTCAGCTTTTCTAAATTCGAGCAATTGTTGCGTTAAAAACAGGAGTCTCGATGAATTTCTCTGGATCATATTTATAAACTTCTTGCTTCGCTCTCCCAGATTTTCAAATTCAGCAAGTTTTTGCACGGGCCCCACTATCAAGGTTAAAGGTGTTTGAAATTCATGGGCAATATTTGTAAAAAAATCAAGTTTATTTTGATGAATTTCTTCTTCTCGTTTTTGAAAAAGTATATTTTGCCTTAATTTATACTGTTTGTTAAAATAGCTCCACACAAAAAGTAAAAAAAGAAACAATAAGATAAAATAAATCAATATTGCCAAATTTGATTGCCAGTAAACAGGTTTGATTTTAATATCAATCGCATGAACTTTATTGCTCCAAACACCATCGCTATTAGACCATTTAATCCACAAAGAATAAGATCCCTTTGGCACATTGGTAAAGGAGATAATTTTTCTATTGTTAATGGTATTCCAATCTTGGTCAAAATTATCTAGTTTATAGGCATATTGACACTTTTCGCTGTTTATATAAGTTAAAGCTGCCAATTCAACATCAAAAAAGTTTTGATTATGTTCTAAAACGATAGATGGAAATGTTTTTGAATTTGGTGAAACAACAAGTCCTTGATAATATGGAACTTCTTGATTTTGACCACTAATTTTATCTATAAGAATATCCGGTATAGCTTGGGATTCTTCTATTTTAGAAGGCAAGAAATAATTAAAGCCTTTAATTCCTCCCATAAAAACAAAATCTGTACTATCATTTTGATAAAAAGCACCATCTGCAAATTCATTGTTTTGCAATCCTTCATTTTTAGTATAGTTGATAAATTTTGACTTATTGAATACAAAATTTGATAACCCAAAATTTGTGCTTATCCAAAGATTGGATTCTTTATCTGAAATAATACCGTGGACTGTATTATTGGGAAGCCCGTCATTTACTGTAAAGTTTTTAAACCTAGGCTTTTCACCGTCATTAAATTCTTCAAGTACATTCAAACCAAAACTCGTTCCTATCCAAAGTCTTTTTTCTAAATCAGTATGAAGACATAAAATATCATTATTTGATAGACTTTGTGGATCGTTTTTTCTGTTTTTGAATGTTTTAAATCTATTGGTTTCCTTATTAAAAAGATTTAATCCTCCTAATCTTGTGCCAATCCAAAGTTCCTTATTGTTTTTGGGAACTATTGAAAAAATAATATTGCTACTTAAAGATTTATTTACTCCATTTGCAGCTAAATATTGCTTAAATTCACTTATTTTTAAATTCTCTCTTTCACGTGAAATTTTAAAACGAATCATTCCATATCCATTCGTGCCTAACCAAATAAATCCACTTTCATCTTGATAAATTGTATACGTGGACTTAAAATAACTGCATAACTTAGTTCCAGAAATTTCAGACCAACCAATAAGCTTTGATTTTTTTAAGTCAAAAATATTAATTCCTTCTCCATCTGTACCAACAAAAATAAGATCGTCTTTTCCTTTAAAAAGAGAGAATACCGAATTGTTAATTGAGCTATTGTTTTCATTGAAAATTTGATATTTTAATGGTTCGCTCGGATTTAAATAGAATTTAGGAGGAAAGCGAAATACCCCTTTTCCTTTGGTTCCTACCCAAAAAGAATTTCCATTTATCTCTAAAAACACCCTAACAATACCTCCTTCAATCTCAGGAACCTGTGCTTTAGAAATAAGATTAAATACTTTTTTAAGCGGGTACATTTTAAAAAGCCCATCGCCATCGGTCCCTGTCCAGATAATATTTTCAGTTCCTTGAAATAATGTTGTAATCTTTTGGTTCTTTAGATTGTTAATCCATGAATCATTAATTATTCTTCCTAAACTGTCAATAACAAAATATCCTGAATCATTATATAGCAATTGACCTTCTTTGGTTTTGGAAATGATCCCTTTAATATTTTTTTCATTAACCGGATACTCAGTGCCGTCTTTAAATGAATATAATATAGAATTCCCAGAAACACTAATAAAGCACATTTTGTTTTGAGACAGTATTCCAAAATCTCTTACGCTTGTTAAAACCCGTTTTACTTGAGAAACTATTTTCACACCTTCCTTATTGGTTTTTATATTTAAGGAATAAAGTTCATTATTATCTAATAGTAGAAGTAATGTGCCATTTGGTGTGAATGCCATCTTTTTAACAGCATTTTTTGGAAGATTATTAATTTTTAACAATTGAAAATCATCACCATTAAAGTAACCAATTCCCCAGTCTTTAACGGCACAAAAGACTGTTTTGGAACCATCAAGAGCCATATTAAATTCTGATTCCGAAAAAGGAGGTTTATCCTTTCTAGAAAAATAATATCTCTTAAATGTGTTTGATTTTTTGTCGTATCTGTTTATGCCGTGCATGGTTAATACCCATATATGTCCAGTACTATCTTCGTCAATTTTAAGGATTACCTGATTTGTAAGGCTGTTTTCATTATCCAATTCAGGTCTAAAAATATTGAAACCATTACCATCATATCTGTTTAACCCGTCCCAGGTACCGATCCATAATAAATTTTCAGAATCCTGAAAAATAGTGTTTACAGAACTGTTTGAAAGCCCATTTGTATTATCTAATTGCTCCGTAGAATATTTAATAACATCAAAAACAGTTGAATTGTCAAGAAGGTTCTGTTCTAATGGATTAACATGTATTTGCAAAGCGTCTGACTCTGAAATATTTTTTGGTAGAGTTTGCACATGGTTTTTACCACAACTGATAATTGATAAAAAGATCATTGCGGTAAGTAATATACTAGGCTTCAAATTTAAATTAAATTTAATTAAACTTATGTGAAAAAGGAAAAACAACACTTTCAAAAATCTTTTAACAATAATTACAAGAATACGAATATTATAAAATTATTATTCGTTTTATATTGAATATTTTATAGTTCCCTTTAAATATATGACTTAATATTCAAAACATAATTTACAAATCTTTAGGGATATTTTATATCAACCAATAAGGGTTACAAACTACCCGAACAACATCGGATGGGTTCCATTGTCCATTTAAATGTAATAAATTAGCTATGAGTGCCGTCCATCCTGTTTGAAAAGCCTTTAAAATTCAATATTTATTCAAAATTCATAAGTAGCTTTGTAACATGAACATCTTACTCATTGAGGACGAGGCAGACTTAGCGAAAAGCATCCAAGATTATTTGACTGGTAATGACTTTGTATGCGGGTGGGCCAAGAATTTTTCCTCGGCAATGGATAAAATTTCAATCTACGATTATGATTGTGTTTTGCTGGATCTCATGTTACCTGATGGGAATGGATTTGAACTCTTAAAGCAGTTAAAAAAACTCAACAAAACGGATGGCGTAATTATTATTTCGGCCAAAGAAAATTTAGAAACCAGACTCGAAGGATTTAATCTAGGTGCAGACGACTATTTAGTAAAACCATTTCATCTATCAGAATTACTGGTGAGAATTCAAGCTTTAATACGGCGAAAGAAATTTGATGGAAATAATATAATAACCTTTAACGAAATACAAATTAACTTACTTTCTAAAGTTGTAAAGGTTAATGATGCGACTATTGACATTACAAAAAAAGAAATAGACTTATTACTATTTCTTATTGGAAACGATAACAGAGTATTATCCAAAGAAGCCATTGCAGAACACCTTTCTGGAGATATGGCTGATATGCTCGATAATCATGATTTTGTATATGCACATATAAAAAACCTTAAAAAGAAATTAAAAAACAGGCAAAGTAAAAACTATATTAAAACAGTCTATGGCTTAGGATATAAATGGCAAGATGAATAAAAAATTATTACATAAAACACAACGCGCCTATCTCATTTTTTCAATACTATTGTTTGTTATAGTTGCGCCGTTATTTTACGTTCTATCAAATAAATTTTATATCGATGAAGTTGACGAAACCTTAATGCTTCAAAAGTCCGATTTTATACAACATTCCATTTCAAAATTAAAGATTGAAGATATCCCAATCTGGAACAGGTTTAATAATACCATTGAAATACTAGACCCCTATAAATTAAAAAAGGACACACTATTTTATAGCACTTCTTTTAACAAAACAGAACAAGAAAACGACCGATACAGAGAATTAAACACCCCTATTACTATTGAAGAAAAACCTTTTGTGTTTTCTGCTAAAGTAAATTTGATTGAATCTGAAGATTTTATGTTGAGCATCGTTCTTCTGTTTTTAAGCCTTATTGCTTTATTGATATTAGGCATGTATCTTATTACTAAAAAATTATCGCAACGGCTGTGGCATCCATTTTATCAGACTTTAGAGCAAATTGAAGATTTTGAAATAGATAGACATAGTAAACTTCATTTTACAAATTCAAATATCGAAGAATTTAATCGATTAAATAAAAGTATCAATGATTTAATTGACCGCAATTTAGCCATCTACAATAATCAACGAGAATTTGTTGAAAATGCGGCTCACGAACTCCAAACGCCCATTGCTGTCTTTAAAGCAAAAGTTGATACACTCATTCAACGTTTAGACATTACAGCAGGACAATCAGAACTGTTAAGCTCTCTAAATAATGCTATTTCAAGACTTAGCAGGGTTAACAAAAATCTGTTGTTACTTGCCAAGATTGATACAGACCAGTATAATGAAACCGAAACGTTTTCAATACAACAAGTTATAGAAAAACAATTAGATTTTTTTGTAGAACAGGCTGAGCAAAAAAACATAACCATTAAAACGTCTTTCCAAAAAGATATTATGGTAAATGCCAATTATGGGCTTACAGAATTATTGATAAGCAATTTATTGCTTAATGCCATTAAACATAATGTGACAAACGGAATAATAACTATCACTATTTCTGAGCATCAACTAGAAATAACCAATACTGGAACTAAATTGGATTTAAAAGTAGAAGACCTTTTTAATCGCTTTTCAAAATCGAGTACTTCTACACAAGGTAATGGTTTAGGATTAGCGATCGTTAAAAAAATAGCAGACCACAATACATGGACCATAAGTTATTCTTTCTTAAAAAATGAACACTCGTTTACTGTGACTTTCTAAAAATTCAATATTTCTTCTAAATCATGTTGCACCTTTGGTAATAAATAAATTATTCACTAAAAAAATAAATCATGAAAATCTTAAAATTATCAGTAGTTGCTATGCTCTTTGCTGCCTTTTCTGCTTGTGGACAAAAATCTACCGTTCCTAACAATGTTAACGCGGCCTTTATGAAAAAATTTCCAAACGCTAAAAAAGTAAGCTGGGACAAAGAAAATGACACAGAATGGGAAGCAGAATTTAAAATGAATGGCCAAGAGTATTCGGCCAATTTCTCTTCAGCCGGAATTTGGATGGAAACAGAGCACGAAATAAAAAAAGCAGATATTCCAGCAGCCGTTAAAAAAACATTAGATACTGAATTTGCTGGATATGATATTGAAGAAGCCGAACTGTCTGAAACTGCACAAGGAACCGTATACGAATTCTCTTTGGAGAAAAATGATACCGATATGGAAGTGGCTATTTCTCCAGAAGGAAAGGTGATTAAAAAAGAAATGAAGACCGAAAATGATGCCGAAGATAACGATTAATACAAATTAAATAACAAGAGGCTGTCTTAAAAGTGTTTTGATTGTCATTTTGAGCGTAGTCGAAAAATTTTATTTGCCTAATTATCAGCAATTTAATTTTCAATAGATTCCTCATTTTTATTCAGAATGACACTTTTAAGACAGCCTTTTATTATTTTTGACATTTATACTATGAGACGTTTAATTCCTGTTTTTTTTCTATTCATTTGTTTTTATAATACAGGTTATTCGCAAAACAGTTTGCAATACTATTTAGATAGTGCCGAAAAAAGTAGCCCATTGCTGCTAAAACAAGAAAATAACAACCAGATTATTAACTTAGATTTAGCGCAATACCGAGCAATCTACAAAAGTGCCAAACTTAACTTAAATAGTAATGTATTATTTTCACCTATTTTATCTAAAGACGGTAATACAAATAAATTACAATGGCTTCCTTCTGGGAGTACCAGTTATATTGGTCAAGATTTAGCAGCGACTAATGGTGGCCAATTTCAGGCGCTTATGTCGATAAACCAACCCTTGTTTACCAATTCCCGTTTCGCTGCGCAGGAAAACAAAGCCAGCATCTTAAGGGAGCAAAATAAAAACATAGGACAACTAACAAAAGCTGAGTTACAGCAAGTAGTAACGCATCAGTTTATATTGTGTGTTCAGGTTCAAAAACAAAAAGAGAACACACAAAAAATTATTCAAATAATAGAAGATCAACTCCAACAAATGAAACCATTAGTGAATGCTGGAATTTATAAATTTATCGATTTAAAATTATTGGAAATAGCTTTGGAAAGCAGTCAGATTGATTACGAACGCCTTCAAGGAGAGTACCTTAATAATTTTAACGCGCTTATCTTATTGTCTGGCATTGATGATACAACCCTATATAACCTTGATACTATTGATTTACAATTGAATTCTTTAAATCAAAAGCAATCCTTATTTACATCGCAATTTAAATTAGACAGTCTTTCAGTGAATGCAAATCAAAAGCTATTTGAACTTCAATATTTACCCCAAATAAATGCTTTTGGAGATGCTGGACTTAATGCAACCTATAACCCAGCTCCAAATCGTTTAGGAGCCAGCATTGGGGTCTCATTAAACTGGAATGTTTTTGATGGCCATCAAAAACAAGTAAAAAGAGAGCAATCTCAAATACAGCTTGAAAATATTGAAACAGATAAAAAATATTTTGAAAATCAAAATAGTATTCGAAAAAAAAATATTTTAAGCCAAATGGCCAATGTCGATAAACAGCTCGTTCTCATTAATAATCAAATAGTTGAATACAACAAACTCCTTGAATTATACCAAGTTGAAATTAAACAAAGCTTAGTGTCGGTTTTGGAACTAAAAACCCTTATTAAGGAAATTTCCATGAAGCAGGATGCTAAGACCAATGCTTTGATGCTTAAAGAAATTTTAATCAATTCCTATAATTATTGGAATTTGTAAAACGTTGCCTAACATGAATAAAATACTATATAGACCCCTTATAACCAGTCTCATTTTTATGATGTCTTGCAATAATAAAACATCATCAACCGACAGTATTGCAGTACCAAAGCCAACTGTTACTATTGTTCATCCAATCATAGGAAACATTCAAAAAAGAGAACAGATAAATGGTCAGATTGTTTATTTGAATAAAACCACTATTACAGCACCAATTGCAGGATATGTTACAACCGTAAATACAGCACTGGGTAATTGGGTTAAAAAAGGAGAACTTCTCTTTAAAATACAAACCAAAGAGAGTAAAGCTTTAAAGGACTCTAATATGTCACCTTCAAATCAATTTGGGATTATATCGGTATTTGCTAGTGCTATGGGTTATATCAATACGCTTGACATTACAGAGCCCGGAGTTTACATAACGGAAGGAAATGCGATGGCAACCATAGTAAAAAATGAAGATATCGCCATACAAGTAAATGCCCCTTTTGAATATAGTAAACTCTTGAACAGTGATAATACTATTAATATTGAATTACCTAATAAGGATGTGATACCTGCTACTTTTTTTAAAGCAATGCCCATTGTCGATCCTGTTTCACAAACGCAACAAGTGTTATTTAAACTAAAACAATATAGTCCATTGCCAGAAAACTTAAACGTGATTGTATCTCTTTTAAGCGGTGAAAAAAAGAATGGTATTCTGTTGCCTAAGGATGTTATATTAACCAACGAAACTCAAGATCAATATTGGATAATGAAAATTGATAAGGATTCATTAGCTATAAAAGTACCCGTGGAACGTGGACTAGAAAACAATGATTCCATTGAAATATTAACTCCTAAATTAACCTTTAAAGATAATATCATACAAAAAGGGGCCTATGGTTTACCAGATAGCACTAAAGTTAAAATAGACTGATTATGGATAAAATGTATGTAAAATATAAGAGTCCATTAGCTGTTATTCTTGTTCTTTTAATTTTTATTGGAGCTTACTCTTATAAAAATTTAAGCACGTCTCTATTTCCAGATGTTACATTTCCTAAAATAAAAATAATCGTTAACAATGGGCAACAACCCGTTAATAAAATGATGGTAACGGTAACTAAACCAGTTGAAAATGCAATCAAACGGGTAGAAAACTTAAAATCGATCCGTAGCATTACCAGTATGGGAAGTTGTGAAATTTCTGCGTTTTTAGATTGGAATTCTGATATTGATATTGATAAACAACAAATAGAATCCAGGATTGCTCAAATAAAAAACGATTTGCCACCGAATGTTCAAATCACTGTTGAAAAAATGAATCCTTCCATTCTGCAGGTTATGGGATATTCATTGCAATCGGACACCAAAAATCAAATAGAGCTTAAAATGATTGGTGATTATATTGTAAAACCCTATTTATCTAGAATAGAAGGCGTCGCCGCCATTGAAGTTATTGGTGGAAAAACAAAAGAGTACCAAATACTTTTAGACCAAAAAAAACTTAGCATTTTAAAAATAAATCCACAACAAATTTTCAATGCCATTCAGCAAACAGGATTTATACAGTCTAATGGGTATGTAATAGACTATAAAAGATTGTATTTAGCCGTTACAGATGCTACCATTAAAAATAAAGACGAATTAGAGAATTTGATAATTTTTGATGATGCCAAACGAAAAACAGCAATTAAAGATATAGCACACGTTCAAATCTCTGAACAAACTGAATTTATAAAAATTAAAGCCGATGGAAAGAACGTACCACTAATAGCTGTTTTAAAACAACCCAGTAGCAACTTAATAAATGTAGCCAACCAAGTCACCCAAAAAGTTTCTGAACTGAATTCCATTTTGCCAAAAGGTGTTCAACTTAGGCAGTATTACAATCAAGCGGATTTTGTAGGAGATAGTTTAAAAAGTATTATTGATGTCCTTTGGATAGGACTTGTTTTAGCTATTATAGTCGTAATTATTTTCCTGCGCTCTTTTAAAGCGAGTTCGGTTTTATTAGTCACCATACCTATAACATTGGGGCTTACTTTCGTGGTCATGAAAATATTGGGATACGATTTAAATATTATGACCATTGGAGCTATTGCCGCATCTATAGGATTAATTATAGATGATGCCGTCATTATCGTTGAACAAATTCATCGAACCCACGAAGAAAATCCAAAAGAATCTGCTCATAATTTAGTTGGTAAGGCCATTAAATTTTTATTTCCTGCCATGGTAAGTTCATCGTTAAGCACTATTGTTATTTTTCTGCCTTTTATATTAATGACAGGAATTGCAGGCGCTTATTTTAAGATTCTTACAGAAACAATGATTATTACCCTCACCGTTTCCTTCTTTGTCACCTGGGTTGGCCTTCCGGTTATCTATTTGCTTTTTTCAAAAAAGAAACCTAAAGAATTAGCACCAGTGGTTTTACACGAACGAAAATGGGTTCGCTTTTTTATAGAAAAACCGATCATTAGCTACGCATTTACAGGAATTGTTATAACAAGTATCTTTTTAATTTTACCTAGATTAGAAACTGGTTTTTTACCTCAAATGGATGAAGGCTCTATCGTTTTAGACTACAATAGTCCTCCAGGAACATCACTTGAAGAAACCGATAGAATGCTTAACGATGTAGATAACATTCTTGATAACATTCCTGAAGTTAAAACCTATTCCCGCAGAACAGGAACACAAATGGGCTTTTTTATAACAGAACCAAACCGAGGTGATTATTTAATTGAACTTTCTAAAAAAAGGAATTTAACTACTGATGAAGTAACCGACAGTATCAGAAAAAAAATTGAAGCTGCAATTCCATCTTTAACCGTTGATTTTGGTCAAGTCATTGGCGATATGCTAGGTGATTTAATGAGTAGTGTGCAACCTATTGAAATTAAAATTTTTGGAACAGATCATGATAAACTCAAAGAATTATCAAAGGAAATTGCACAAAAAGTAGCTCAAATTAGTGGTGCAGCCGATGTTTTTGATGGCATTGTTATTGCCGGTCCCTTGTTTAATGTTCATCCCAAAGAAACCATTTTAAAACAATACGGATTGTCGGCCAATGATTTACAAACTCAGATTCAAACCTACATTCAAGGAACTATTGCTGGAGCCATATTGGAAAAAGAACAATTAACCAATATTAGGGTCTTATTTCCTGAAAATTATAAAACACCGATTGATAAATTAAAAGATGTAAAAATCAGTACTCCAAGTGGGAACTATTTTCCATTATCAACTTTTGCGGATTTTTCAATCCTTAAAGGGGTTTCGGAAATTAAGCGCGAAAATCTGCAAACTATGGGCATTGTCACGGCGCGTTTAAATAACAGGGATTTAGGTAGCGTAATGAAAGATATTAAAAATGAGTTATCAAAAATAAATTTACCTTCCTCATATCAAATTGAATATGGTGGCTCCTATGCAGAACAACAAAAATCGTTCAGTGAATTATTGTTAATTTTAATACTGGGCGGGCTTTTGGTATTTACTGTCATCTTATTTATGTTCCGAAATCCATTACTGTCTTTTCTAGTTATTTTTATTAGTGTTTTAGGAATATCAGGAAGTGTTTTGGCATTATATTTTACAAATACACCATTAAATGTTGGCAGTTATACAGGCATTATAATGATTATAGGAATTATTGGTGAAGCCTCCATTTTCACTATTTACTTATTTTTAGAAGATGTGAAACAGCTCCCGTATAAAGAAGCCGTTATTCATTCTATTTCGGCACGATTACGTCCAAAATTAATGACCGCCATTAGTGCCATTGTAGCCTTAACACCGCTTGCATTAGGTATTGGAACTGGAGCACAAATGCACCAACCCCTTGCCATTGCCGTGATAGGCGGCTTTATTATTGCCTTACCTCTATTGTTAGTGGTGCTGCCTACCCTTATTTATAAGTTTGTAAAAATAAAATCTTAATTGCACTTGATCATGAATATTTCCTTACTCAAATTTAAACTTAGATTTGTTTAAAAATTATACTGATTTTTGAATTTATTTATCGAATGTCCGTAATTTGTCATAAGTCTGAAAGTATAATAATTCTGTCATTCCGACAAAGGAGGAACCGTATTGGTTTTCAATAGATTCTTCATTTCGTTCCACTCCATTCTGAATGACAAAAATGGTATTATGAATGAATACGGACATTCAATTTATTTACTAATAAAAAAGATTTATTCTCTTTATTTTGTTAAATTATTGTGCTTTTAGTCTAATATATTTGCTTTTAATCGATTTTTAATTCATATTTGTTCAAATAATAGTCCCAAACTATTTTGAACTTACTTACTAATGAATTATGCCATCCTAAATTTCAGGACACTAATAACTGCTACAATACTTTTTTGTGGCAGTAATTCATATTCAAAAATTGTTAATAAAACAACTTTCAACGACTATTTTGCAAAAACAAAAAACATTCCAGAAATTGATTTTGACGGTATAGATGATTATATTGAATTTGGCAATGTACTCGATTTAACCAGTACATTTTCTATAGAAGCGTGGGTGTTACAAGAAACCACTGTTGCTAACGGAACTGTCATGTCCAAAGGAGACTCAAAAGCAGGATCAAGTGATCAAAGGGGCTATCGATTATCGATTATCAACAATTTTCCAAATATAACATGGTATGATGCTTCTGGAAATACCATAGTGAACTTAACATCACCTTATTCCATAAAAAACAATATATGGTATCATATATCATCTACTTTTGATGGCGCATCGGTAAAACTATATATCGATGGATTACATGTCAATGAAGTTGCAATCTCCAATACACCCTTAGGAGGAACAGAACCGTTTTTAATTGGAGCTTCTTATGATAGCGATACACCAAATACACCAAAAAATTATTTTAATGGTTATATAGATGAAGTCAGGCTATGGAATATCGCTTTAACCGAGAAACAAATTCATGACATGATGAATCAAGAAATTGAGCAAAACGGCGCTATCATAAAAGGGAAAGTTACTCAATTAGACATTTCTAGTGGATTAGCATGGTCTAATTTAATTGGGTATTACCCAATGAATGATAACCTAGCGACGGATAAATCTGGACATAATTTAAATGGAGTTGGTAAAAATATTAATTCAATGCAAACACAATCCGCCCCCTTGCCTTATGTTACCATTGATGTAAATTCTGACACAGCCATAGATTGGGATATAAGTACAACATGGGAAAATGGGGCTGTTTGTAGCATCCCAAATGCTATGGGGATTGATGGTTCAACCCCCATTGATTGGAATATTGTGGAAACAAAAGATAATGTATTTGTGAATAGAAATTTAAAACTATTAAGTTTAAAAAACAGTAATGAAACACTATCTATTAATGCCGATTATAGTTTAGAAATTACTAGGTATTTAAAAATAGATAATATAATTGACTTAAAAGGCGACTCTCAATTAATCCAGGGTTTAGATAGTTATTTAGATCCTAAGAGTTCTGGAGTATTAGTAAAGAATCAACAAGGGACGGCCGATACTTATACCTATAATTATTGGTCATCACCAGTAGGGAGTCCCAATAATACAACAAATAATAACAGCTACAAACTACCGGATATTTTTAAAGACGTATCGTTTTTAACCTCTGGTTACAACGGTACAGCATCTCCATTAGGTATTGCGGATTATTGGATTTGGAAATTTAATAATAGGCTCAATAATAATTTTTCATCTTGGCAGCATGTAAGAAGTACAGGAACTTTAAAACCAGGAGAAGGATTCACAATGAAAGGTCCTGGAACTGGCTCTTTTTACCAATATCAAAATTATGTGCTTAAGGGTAAACCGAACAACGGTGATATTAATATAGCTGTTAATGCAGGAAATGATTACTTGGTTGGTAACCCCTACCCGTCTGCAATCGATTCTAATCAATTTATTTTAGATAATAGCAATGTTTTAGGAGTTAAAGCCGGTTCAAAGTCCACAACAGGTACATTGTACTTTTGGGAACACTGGAGTGGTGGCTCTCATATTATATCAGAATATCAAGGTGGTTATGCTACATACTCATTAGCTGGCGGTGTGCCTCCAGCATCTAAAGGAACTAATAATCTTAATCTTTTAACAGGGAAAACGACTGATAAAACACCTGGACGCTATATCCCGGTTGCTCAAGGATTTTTTGTGGTGGCCGAAATTGATGGTAACATTAAATTTAACAATGGTCAGCGCGTATTTCAAACGGAGGATGGTACCAACTCACTTTTCATAAAATCGGCGAATACCAAAAATGCTGCAGTACCTAACAATGATGTACGACTAAAATTGAGATTGGGATACAATTCTGAAAATCAAATTCATCGACAACTGCTGGTAACAGTTGATCCATTAACAACTTCTGGCTATGATTGGGGTTATGATGCCTTAAGTATTGATAAACAAATGGATGATATGTATTGGTTAATTGATACTGATAAATATGTTATTCAAGCCACTAACCAGATTAATGATCAAACGATATTGCCTATTGGTATTCACAATAAAAATGACGGATTGAGCAGCATAACTATCGATAAACTTGAAAATACTCCAGACAACTTAAACATATTTGTGCACGATAAAGAATTAAATATCCATCACAATTTAAAACAGAGTAATTATGACGTATTCCTTTTAGCTGGTGATTATCTAAACCGTTTTGAAATTACCTTTGCTACTGCAAAGACCTTAACTATAAATGATGTTAGTAATGAAGGTCCAATAGAAACTTTTTATTCCAATGAAAAACAGAGTATTATTATTCAAAACCCTGTTTCTAAATTAATAAGGTCTGTAGAGCTATACAACGTTTTAGGGCAATCCATCTTTAAATTTAAGCCAAATAGTACTGAAAATTATCTACAGTATGGTGCAGCACAAATAAAAAGTGGCATATATATTTTGAACATAAAAACCGAATTTGGAATCCAGTCCAAAAAAGTATTAATAAAATGAGTTCGTTTAATTTTTGTTAGTGTTGGTAGAGCCCCAAATCTACTATTAGTTTGTTAAGAAAGAGGCCGTCTCACAACTTGAGTCGGCCTCCGTTTTTTAATTTTATTATTTTGTCCCTTATTTTGCACCCATTAACTCAACGTCAAAAATCAATGTTGCATTTGGAGGAATAACACCACCTGCACCTGCGCTTCCGTAGCCTAATTCACTAGGAATTACAAACCGTGCTTTATCTCCTACTTTTAACAGTAAAATACCTTCGTCCCATCCTGAAATGACCTGTCCTACCCCGACTTCAAAATCTATAGGTTCATGTCGTTTATAAGAAGAATCGAACACCGTTCCATCAGCTAATTGACCTTTATAATGAACAGAAACCATCTTTCCTTTTTCTGCTTTCTTTCCGTCTCCTTTTTGAATGATTTGATAACGTAATCCGCTTTTTGTTTCAAGAAATCCTTTGGCTAATTTATCCAATTCAGCCTGTGCTACTTTTTTAGCTTCGGCTTGTTTTTTTTCTCTGGATCCTTCAAACGTTCTAAATGCTTCTATTGAATTATAAGCTTCAGCTTCAGCGCCTTCTCTAATAATTTCTAAACTTTCAATTTTGTCGCCTTGAACAATGGCATCAACAACATCCTGCCCTTCAACAACTTTTCCAAAAACCGTATGAAGATTATCTAACCATGGTGTTGCTACATGCGTAATAAAAAATTGACTTCCATTGGTTCCAGGACCAGCATTGGCCATAGATAAAACGCCTGGACCGTCGTGTTTTAAGTCTACATGAAACTCGTCATCAAATTTATACCCTGGATTTCCCGATCCTGTCCCTTGAGGACATCCCCCTTGAACCATAAAATCTGGAATAACTCGATGAAATTTTAAACCATCATAATAAGGTGTCCCTTGAGGTTTTGCAGAATTTTCTAAATTCCCTTCAGCTAAAGACACAAAATTCCCAACCGTTCCTGGGGTTTTTTTATATTCTAAAGCCACTAAAATTTCTCCTTTACTTGTTTTAAATTTTGCGTATAATCCGTCTTGCATTACTCTATATTTTTATTAAAGATGCAAAGATAGCAAACAAAGTTAAAATAAGAAGTCAAAAGTTAGTAGTTCGTGTTTTAATTTGCAACTTCACTTATAAATTTAATACGATATAATCGAAGTTCTTGGTCATCGTAGTCTCCATCAAACTCATTAATAGCCGTGTCAATATTATCTGTTTTTGAATCCATAAAGTAATCATGAATTTCTTCTTGCTGGTCTTCGTCTAAAATCTCGTCGATCCAATAAGTGATATTTAACTTGGTTCCTGAATATACAATAGCCTCCATTTCCTTAATAAAATCGGTCATCGACATGCCTTTCGATGACGCAATATCATCAAGTGGTAATTTCCTGTCTATATTTTGAATAATGTAAAGTTTGATAGCTGAATTGCTTCCTGTAGATTTAACTACTAAATCATCTGGACGAATAATATCATTTTCTTCAACATATTTAGAAATTAATTCAATAAAATCTTTACCATATTTTTTTGCTTTTCCGTCACCTACTCCATGAACATTGGCAAGTTCGGACATAGTAATAGGGTATTTTAAAGCCATATCCTCTAAAGACGGATCCTGAAACACAACAAAAGGTGGTACTCCTAATTTTTTAGCATTAATCCTTCGCAAATCTTTAAGCATTCCCATCAACACTTCATCGGCAGAGGCACCGCCACCTTTGGCAGATGTAATAATATTAGCATCGTCCGAGCTTTCATCAAAAATATGATCTTCTGTCATCATAAATGAAAATGGGCTTTTTATAAAATCCTTGCCTGATTCATCTAATTTAATAACGCCATAGGTTTCAATATCTTTTTTAAGATACCCAGCGACTAAGACCTGTCTTAGCAGTGCCATCCAATATTTATTATCTTGATGACTGCCTTTTCCAAAATAGGCCTGCTCATCTGTTTTATGGGATTTAATAAGCGCATTTTCCTTACCAATTATAACATTTACCAAATCTTTTGATTTATATTTTTCATTGGTGTCTTGTACCGTCTCAATAAGTAGCTTCACATTCTCTTTGGCTTCTACCTGTTTTTTTGGGAACCGCACATTATCATCCATATCACCACCTTCCCCGGTTTCATTATCAAACTCTTCACCAAAATAGTGCAAAATAAATTTTCGTCTTGAAATAGATGTTTCGGCAAATGCAACGACTTCCTGTAATAAAGCCTGTCCTATTTCTTGTTCAGCAACGGGTTTACCAGACATAAACTTCTCTAATTTCTCAATATCTTTATAGGCGTAAAATGCTAAACAATGGCCTTCGCCGCCATCACGTCCGGCTCTACCGGTTTCTTGGTAATAACTTTCAATACTTTTTGGAATATCATGATGAACAACGAAACGCACATCTGGTTTATCGATACCCATTCCAAAAGCAATTGTGGCAACAACCACATCGACATCTTCCATAAGAAATTTATCCTGATGACTTGTTCTGGTTTTAGCATCCAACCCAGCATGATAAGGCACTGCTTTTACACCATTTACTTGTAATACTTGTGAAAGTTCTTCAACACGTTTTCTGCTTAAACAATATACAATGCCCGATTTTCCATGATTCTGTTTTACAAATCGAATAATATCACCATCAACGCCTTTCATTTTTGGGCGGACTTCATAATACAAATTAGGTCTGTTAAATGACGCTTTAAACGTGTTAGCACCGCCAATATTTAAATTTTTAATAACGTCTTCCTGAACTTTTGGTGTTGCCGTGGCCGTTAAAGCTATAATGGGTATATTATCACCAATACGAGAAATTATATGTCGTAAGTTTCTGTATTCTGGCCTAAAGTCATGACCCCATTCACTAATACAATGAGCCTCATCAACTGCCATAAACGAGATTTTTACCGAACGTAAAAATTCTACATTTTCCTCCTTTGTTAAAGATTCTGGTGCAACATATAAAAGTTTTGTTATACCATTGACAATATCTTCCTTAACCTGTTTTACTTCTGTTTTATTTAATGAAGAATTTAAAACATGAGCGACACCTTCTTCATTTGAAATTCCACGTATGGCATCAACTTGATTTTTCATTAAGGCAATTAATGGAGATACTACAATGGCTGTACCTTCTTGCATAAGCGCTGGAAGCTGGTAACATAGCGACTTTCCGCCTCCTGTTGGCATAATTACGAAGGTGTGGTTTTTTGATAAGATACTCTCCACAACACCTTCTTGTAGACCCATAAATTTATTAAACCCAAAATATTTTTTTAGCGCTGCATGCAAGTCACTTTTTGTTGTCGACATGAATTATATTAAAAATTAAATTACACAAATAAAAACACACCAAACATTCAATTACTACCAATTAATTTAGTTGTGAATTTAGAGAACCCTCTTTTTTTTCGTTAGTTTTGTACCCAAATCATTTTAAAATAAATCTTAATTTGACTATCATTAAAGATAGTAAAATCTTTAAAAGCATCACTCAAAAAAATATTAAATTTTGAAAAGCAAAAATTCTATTATTGATACAGCAAAGCAATCTATTGAAATGCAAAGTCAGGCTATTTTAAATTTGTCTGAATTAGTTACTGATGATTTCGCTAATGCAGTAAACCTAATATACAACTCTAAAGGACGCGTTATTGTTACAGGAATTGGAAAAAGCGCCATTATTGCTACCAAGATCGTAGCCACTTTAAATTCTACAGGGACCCCAGCTATTTTTATGCACGCTGCAGATGCCATACATGGTGATTTAGGACTTATTCTTGAAGATGATGTGGTTATTTTCATATCAAAAAGTGGAAATACTCCCGAAATAAAAGTTCTGATTCCATTTATTAAGAGTGCAAAAAACAAAATGATTGCCATTACAGGCAATAAAGATTCATATTTGGGACAGCAAGTTAATTATGTTCTTAATGCTTTTGTTGAAAAAGAAGCTTGCCCAAACAATCTGGCGCCTACTACAAGCACAACGGCTCAATTGGTAATTGGCGATGCACTAGCAGTATGCTTGTTGGAGTTGCGTGGATTCTCAAGTAAAGATTTTGCTAAATATCATCCTGGTGGAGCATTAGGGAAAAAATTGTATTTAAGAGTTAGTGATATATCAACGGTAAATCAAAAACCTCAAATTACGGCCAGCTCTTCTATTAAAGAAGTAATTGTTGAAATTACAGAAAAAATGCTTGGAGTAGCAGCTGTCGTTGAAAATGATACGATTATTGGAATCATAACAGACGGCGATTTACGAAGAATGTTAAGTAAAGTAGATAATATTTCCACACTTAGCGCTAGAGACATCATGAGTGCAAACCCAAAGCGAATTGACATAAATGCAATGGCCATCGATGCCATGGAGCTTATGGAAACTCATGGCATCTCACAACTTTTAGTAGAAGAAGATGGAAAATATGCTGGGGTGGTGCATGTGCACGACCTCATTAAAGAAGGTATTATATAATGGCAAAAAAAAATATAAACGAGATGTCATTTTTAGACCATCTCGAGGATTTAAGATGGCATTTGATAAAATCAGTTACTGCCATTATAATAGCAGCCACGGCAGCATTTTTAGCGAAAGGATTTATTTTTGATGTGCTGATTTTCGGCCCTTCAAAAGCAGATTTTGTTACCTACAAATTATTGTGTAAAGCTTCAAAATATATAGGTATGGAGAGCTTTTGTTTTACTGAGCTCCCGTTTGAAATACAAAGCAGAACCATGTCCGGTCAATTTTCTGCTCATATTTGGACCGCGATAACAGCTGGATTTGTTGTTGCCTTCCCCTACGTGCTGTATCAATTATGGAAATTTATAAGTCCAGGACTACGCGAAAATGAAAGGAAACATTCTAGAGGGTTTATTATTGTTTCTTCCTTACTGTTTTTTATAGGGGTATTATTTGGATATTATGTAATTAGTCCATTATCAATTAATTTTTTAGGCACCTATCAAGTAAGTACTGAGGTTCATAATGATTTTGATTTAAGTAGTTATATTGGACTTATAAGAGCTTCTGTTTTAGCTTCTGGTTTAGTCTTTGAATTACCTATAGTAATTTACTTTTTAACCAAAATTGGTCTTGTTACCCCCAAATTCTTAAAAACTTACAGGAAATATGCCCTTATATTGGTATTGGTTGTTTCTGCGATAATTACACCGCCAGATATTGCAAGTCAAGTGATCGTTGCAATTCCTATTCTTATTCTGTATGAAATAAGTATTTTAATTTCAAGAATTGTTATTAGAAATCAAAAAAGAAGAGAGAAAAAAAATGTCTGATTTAGTTACTGAATTTGATGAGTATCGTTCTAAAATGAATGATAAAATTTTAGCTGATAACAATAAGATTATCAAGCGTATTTTCAATTTAGACACCAACGCCTATACTGATGGTGCGCTCGACACCAAAACAAAGGAGTTATTGGGGTTGGTGGCTTCTGCCGTATTGAGATGTGATGACTGTATAAAATATCATTTAGAAACGAGTTATAAATTAGGCTTAACTAAAGATCAAATTGTTGAAGCTTTGGGTATTGCCACATTAGTCGGTGGCACGATTGTTATTCCACATTTACGTCGTGCCTATGAGTTTTGGGACGCATTGGAACAACAAACAAGATTAAACCAAGATAAATAGTATCGCTTCAATAATAGTCAATATGATTTTACTATTTTTAGCGTTCATTATATAATATATGATTTTAAGAGCCGAAAATTTAATGAAGTCCTACAGTGGGCGAAAAGTTGTAAAAAATGTTTCCCTGGAAGTGAACCAAGGTGAAATTGTTGGATTATTGGGCCCTAATGGTGCTGGAAAAACAACAAGCTTTTATATGATTGTAGGGTTAATAAAACCAAATGGCGGCAACATATATCTAGATAATACCGAAATAACAAAATACCCTATGTACAAGCGTGCACAAAATGGTATTGGATATTTGGCTCAAGAAGCATCGGTTTTTAGAAAGTTAAGTATTGAAGACAATATTTTAAGTGTGCTTCAATTAACCAAGCTAAGTAAAAAAGAACAACATGATAAAATGGAATCACTTATTGACGAATTTGGATTAAGCCATATTCGTAAAAACCGTGGTGATTTATTATCTGGTGGGGAGCGTCGTAGAACAGAAATTGCACGTGCTCTTGCCACCGATCCTAGTTTTATTTTGCTGGATGAGCCTTTTGCTGGCGTGGATCCTGTAGCGGTTGAAGATATTCAGCGAATCGTGGCACAATTGACAAAAAAAAATATTGGTATTTTAATTACAGACCATAACGTTCAAGAAACATTGGCGATTACAGATAGAACCTATTTAATGTTTGAAGGCAGTATATTAAAAGCAGGTATCCCAGAAGAACTTGCAAGTGATGATATGGTACGTAAAGTATATTTAGGTCAGAATTTTGAATTGCGCAAAAAAAAGATTCGAGACTAATATTTTTGAGTTATGTAAAAGAAAAATCGAGATTAGACGCTTACCGTTGTTTGGTT
>TARA_R110001592_G_scaffold176503_1_pt1 | contig 58184 bp, 43 predicted proteins | sample TARA_R110001592 | Tara Oceans TARA_R110001592 (sample SAMEA4398387) | marine metagenome | biome: Polar Biome; feature: [SRF] surface water layer (ENVO:00010504); material: water (ENVO:00002006), including particulate matter (ENVO:01000060) such as... | depth 5 m | reverse complement strand
TCACCGCCGCGAGCCAGCACGCCGGCGCCGGTTCCCTCTTCGATACGATTGAAACCGTCGGCAAAGACACTCGCATGGTCGGCTTTGCCGTCCCCGTCGCGGTCTTCGACCAGACGAATCCGGTCATGCTCCAGTGTATAATCGTTGATTTTGTCTTTGAGGTGTTTCCGGAAGTAGGCCAGCCGGTCTTCGATTGTTTCTGCTGCCAGATCGTCGTGCAGCCAGTTCATGTGACTGCGGTTGTCTTCGACCCCTTTTCCCTGGCGGTAGGTTTCCGCGACATAAAACCGCCCCTGCTCGTCAATGCAAAAGGCCACCGGATTCGCCAGCAGGGGTTCAGCGGCAAACAGGCTGACCTGCATTCCCTCGGGAACACGGAAACCCTGGATCGCCTGTTCGCCCTCTTTCGAGGCCTCCGCGATGGCGGGCGAATAGGGAGTTTCACTAAACGCCAGTCGAGGCAGGAATGAAGCGAAACAGATGACTGCAACCAGCACAACAGGACGGGGAAGCAGAGACAGTTTATGACAGAAAACGTACGACAAGATGACACTCCTCGGCGAGACGGCTGGCAGGTAATGAAAATGGATGAAGCAGAATTGATACTATCTTAACGGTCTATTTAAGCAGATCACAGCCTGAGATTCTCCTAATCTGCCTGATCAATACAGATTTGAAATTGGTCAGAAAATTTGTCCGACCCGCGCAGTACACTGCATTATCAACTGGCTTGCGAACCGCAATCTGAGTAACATGAACCATCTAAGCAAGACTGTTGTTCTTCTTCCATCTGTTCATTAAGTTTGCTAACAAAAGTGTACGAACTCACGCTATAAGGTGCTCTTTGCACTAGAATCGGAATGCGCTATGAAAAATGTCGTCAGCCTCATCCTCGGCGGAGGCAAGGGGACCCGCCTGTATCCACTCACCCAGCTGCGCTCCAAACCGGCGGTTCCGCTGGCGGGGAAATATCGCCTGATTGACATTCCCATCTCCAACTGTATCAACAGTGAACTGAGCCGCATCTATCTGCTGACGCAGTTCAACTCGGTCAGTCTGCATCGGCACATTCGTCAGACTTATAAATTCGATTCCTTCGGGGGCGGCTTCGTCGAAATCCTGGCGGCCCAGCAGACGATGGAAGGGACCGACTGGTACCAGGGAACCGCAGACGCCGTCCGTAAGAACATTCGCTGCATCGAACAGTCGGACATCGACTACGTGCTGATCCTTTCAGGCGACCAGCTGTATCGCATGGACTATGCGGAAATGTTGAAGAATCATATTGCATCCAAGGCGGACGTTTCGATTGCCACCGTTCCGCTTTCCAGCGAACAGGCTTCTGCGTTCGGGATCATGCGGGTGGATGACTCCGGCCGCGTCAAAGGCTTCCTGGAAAAACCGCAGACCGAAGAAGAGCTGGACATGGTCCGCACGCCTCCCGATTGGATCGACCAGCAGGGAATCGAAAGCCGGGGCCGCGACTGTCTGGCCAGCATGGGCATTTATCTGTTCAACCGCGATCTGCTGGTGGACCTGTTGAAGAAAACCGACTACGAAGATTTCGGCAAGGAAATTTTCCCGATGTCGATCCGCACGCACAAAGTCCACGCGCATCTGTTCGATGGTTACTGGGAAGATATCGGAACGATCCGCTCCTTCTACGAAGCGAACCTGGCGCTGGCACATCCCGATCCCCCTTTCGATTTTGTCGTCGAGAAGACTCCCATCTATTCGCGTCCCCGCTTCTTACCGCCGACGCGCTGTGAAGGGGTGACGATCAAACGCAGCCTGATTGCCGACGGCTGTGAAATTGACGAAGGAGCCGTGATCGAAAACAGTGTGATCGGCCTGCGGTGCCGGATCGGCAAGAATGTGACGATTCGCAATTCGGTGATCATGGGAGCCGACTACTACCAGGACGAATGCAAAGAGACGCTGGAAAACGACGACCGCCCGGCAATCGGCATCGGCGACGGTGCTTATATTGAAGGCGCGATCGTAGACAAAAACTGCCGCGTCGGCAAAAACGCCCGCATCGAACCCAACGGCCACAGCGAACAGGACTTCGATCACACCGACGTCTTAATCCGCGACGGAATCATCGTGGTCCCGAAAGGAACCGTACTCGCGGATGGGTGGAAGCTGTAGAAGAATTCGTAGTCAAAAAATGATTGATTACGAGTAAGGATCGAATACACTGAGTGTCATCGAGAAGATGGTCCTGCTGTTGTTGCGGATTGATTACGAGTAAGGATCGAATACACTTCAAACGAAAACGCAAAAAGAGGATCGGATGTTGCGGATTGATTACGAGTAAGGATCGAATACACTACAAGCGGTTGTAATATCTTCGAACGCTACGTTGCGGATTGATTACGAGTAAGGATCGAATACACTGAAACACCTGAAGAGGCTCTCTGAGTGCTGGTTGCGGATTGATTACGAGTAAGGATCGAATACACTGAATCGCCAGTTCCGTCGCGCCCTTGCTGTGTTGCGGATTGATTACGAGTAAGGATCGAATACACTGAAACCGGGAAATTTGAAATCATCGCCGGGGTTGCGGATTGATTACGAGTAAGGATCGAATACACTTCAAGTCGAAAATCGCAGAACTGAAACATGGTTGCGGATTGATTACGAGTAAGGATCGAATACACTTGCAGGGGGAAGTGACCAAACTCAGAGCCGGTTGCGGATTGATTACGAGTAAGGATCGAATACACTCGGGATCATTACCGATGTCAGGACCGATAAGTTGCGGATTGATTACGAGTAAGGATCGAATACACTATTGTGTCTGAGACTTTCGCACGTCGATGCGTTGCGGATTGATTACGAGTAAGGATCGAATACACTATGAATTCGCTGGCAGTACGTAGGTTCTGGGTTGCGGATTGATTACGAGTAAGGATCGAATACACTACTCTCGCAAGCGGTCGAAGTCTTCTGTGCGTTGCGGATTGATTACGAGTAAGGATCGAATACACTAGAGTACAAGCGTTGTGCTGTGCTGGGTGGGTTGCGGATTGATTACGAGTAAGGATCGAATACACTAGACTTCCGCATTTATGAAACACTCGCACAGTTGCGGATTGATTACGAGTAAGGATCGAATACACTGAAAGCCAAGAAGCCACTGGCAGACGGTCAGTTGCGGATTGATTACGAGTAAGGATCGAATACACTGCAGCCGCTGAAACACCCTCCACCCTGTATGTTGCGGATTGATTACGAGTAAGGATCGAATACACTTCTCTATTCTGGGTATCGAGGTCCCTGCAGGTTGCGGATTGATTACGAGTAAGGATCGAATACACTCAGAAGCAATGGAAGCCGACCGCAAAGACCGTTGCGGATTGATTACGAGTAAGGATCGAATACACTTCTCGCTGGAAAAATACGGTAACCGGCGGTGTTGCGGATTGATTACGAGTAAGGATCGAATACACTACCCCCTCCCACGTATGACCCTTGGAGGGTGTTGCGGATTGATTACGAGTAAGGATCGAATACACTGCCGGCAAGATTCGCAATCAGATCCTCAATGTTGCGGATTGATTACGAGTAAGGATCGAATACACTAAGTGCTGTTGAAGAAACTCGCAGGAGTCGGTTGCGGATTGATTACGAGTAAGGATCGAATACACTAGTACAAAAAGGAACCCACAGATTCAATGCGTTGCGGATTGATTACGAGTAAGGATCGAATACACTCCTGATTGCGTTCGAATGTGTATGACCAGTGTTGCGGATTGATTACGAGTAAGGATCGAATACACTAATTCCTGCTCAAATCGTTCGCTGGAAAGGAGTTGCTGTCGGATATTGTCAGAAAAACTCAAGCTGGCGGGGTGGTTTGGTCGTTGGTTTGCGCATTTTTCCCCAGAAAATGCGCATCTTTTCGAACTGCCTGTCAGTAACGCTGAGGATGCGCACTTCGCCGTCGGGGGGAATATTCTGCTCAATTCTCCGGATATGGACATTGGCTTTTTCCTCGCTGGTACAGTGTCGACTGTAGATTGAGAACTGCATCATATCAAATCCGTCTTCCAGAAGCATCTTTCGGAAGCGGGAATATTGTTTGCGCGCTTTTTTTGTGTCGGTCGGCAGATCGAACATGACTACGATCCACATGCTTCGGTATCCGCTGAAATGCATGGTACGGGTATCTCCAGTTCTTTACGGCTGCCTTGAAAACAATGCACGAGCGACGCGGTCATCCTGTTGATTGCCACCATCAACGGCCCGCTCTGATCGCCGGTGGTGACGGTTTCGGTCAACAGATCAAGCATGACCTGTTTGCTGTCCTGGTCCAGATCGGTATGACCTGAGAAGTAAAGCGTGCGGGCGCGTGCATCGACCAGCGGTCTTAACGGTTCGATCAGATCATCGGCCAGGCAGAATGCATTGGACCGGTTTCGATGATGAATGCCGATCGCGGGCAGCAGGCCTGCGGAAACCAGGGAGCGGGCGATGGCTGCCCGTAAAATTGCGTAGCCATAATTCAGAAAGTTATTCGGCGCATCGCCGTCCCGATCGCGTCGAAAATGATCGACCGAGTCGGGCGCTTCACAGTTCACAAGCCAGCTTGACCAGTAAAGACGGGCGGCCACCGCTTCACGATTGGTGGCATCGTCGGCTTTGACTTCTTTCGCGTAATTCAGCAGTTTCTTATGGGGAACCGAACCGGCAGTCAGGTTCGCAGCCTGGGCTCTGATTTTAGCCTGGATCAGCTGTTTCCAGAGTCGCTTGCGAACCGGCTTGGAAACACCCGTCTGTTCATCGATCCGCCAGACAATTTCCAGGTGTTCGGAAAGGGGAAACAGCACGCCTTTGGGGAGATGGTCTTTACCGCAGATCACCAGGGCCGCATTCGCATCCAGGAGGGCAGTCAACGCGTTATGAGTGTAGGTGGTGCCCGGATGATCGACGAGCACTAAAGCGAGATCTTCGCAGGGGACGGAGCCTACAATTTCTCCTTCCCGCTTGAGTTGCAGCTGTTTGTGCCGCGTGGTCAGGTGGGCCGCTTGCCGAGAGATTTCAATTGTTCGCTTTAACATACAGGCACCTTCGGAAAAATAAGCCGAAGAAGCCCTCCGTGGATTCACTGCGTGAGAGAGTCAATCCATGAATATACTTCTATGTATCGTAAAGAAGATCCAAGGGCAAAATCCAGAGGATTATCGAAAAAGTTAGTCATTGATCTTACTGACAGTCCCCAAAGGATTTATAGACACCTTAAATGGGAGCGACTCGCCTACTCCTATATTTTTGAGCTTCTGTATAGATATCTCCCAGCGGTGTTGCTGATCTGCGCGCCGCGCATCCCAGTGCGGAGCAAAGAAAATACTTTTTTTACTGAGTTTTACAACTACAAAATATCCAATCCATTCAGAAACTTCGTTTTTTTTCTCTGGCATTTGTCCATAGATCATTTCGCCTTCAGCTAGTGACATGACGAAGGATTTATTTTCATAATGTTTTTGCAAGTGTCCCGGCAATCGGTTTTCTTGTTTTAACTTTTCAAGTTCCCTACCAATAACCATAGGTAGTTTTGCTGCATTTCCGTTTGTCTTTGGCGGATTAATTCTCTGCGAAACAGTGAATGTATCCCAAACTGTTCCGCTCCAATTACCAGTCTTTGTGTCTTCTAAAATTTCAAGATGATGGTTGTTCCCTCCAACAAAAACTCGTGGAGCTTTGTTTGGAGATTTTATAATAATAGGTGATTTTATAGTTCTAAGAACAACTATTGTTTTAATTGGAACACCGCTGGGCATATTTAATTTTCCCGATTTTGAAAGAGCTTTTATGTCGTTTTTATCAAATTTATCAGGGTTGATTTGGTTCTTTTTTAGGCATTCCCGAATTAACTTTCTTAGATTCCGATCTCGAACTAAACCTCCTTTTTCCAGCTTAGGTTCCTTCAGATATTTAGTTCCCTCGTTGGATACTATTAATTCTGGCATTCTCAACATTTTTGCAGTGAGTTTTTCGACCGGTAGCCGGAGGGTAAATAGCTTTTTATTCTCATCAACAATCCCGTAGTTCATCTCTTCATGTAACGCGCCAGTCAATTTTCGTTTCACTGGTCGGTGCGCAACTATCTGTTTTTTTGCCAGTTCCACAACTTGATTGCGTAGATCCCATGGAGGTTTGATAGAATCTTGTCGAAGTCGATGTCCAGTTCGTTCTTTATATTCAATAGCGTATTCTTCCAGTTTAACGATTTCTTCGATTAATTGTGGGCTGGAAAGCGCGATCATAACAGCGTCGATCGCATGGTGCCTATGATCAGAACGGTCCTTTTTCTCGCTTCGGGATTTCGGATACTGAGGTATTTCATTATCTTTTTGTTTTGCAAAGAACGGCTCATTTTCCTCCAGGATTCCCCAGTCTCTTCTCAATCGGGCTGTGATCGTACCTTTGGTAGTGAAAATTCTTTGTTTCTGTGATGTCGAGTTTTCCGAATCGGGATAGAGAGCCTCTCGTAGATAAGTTGCCACCTGTTTTGCTGCATACGCGGTATCAGTGAATTGTGAGTTGGCGAATTCTTTGAGATCAAAGTTATCTAAGACCTGATGGAGATTATCCCATTTGGCTTTGTTGGGAACACATTCGAAGACGCCGACCTTCTGGCGTTGTTTTCCTGCCAGATGTTCGAATCGCTTTTCAAGAGCTTCAAAGTCATCTGCTGACATCCACTCTTTCGGAGTTCGATTCCCTTTATTCCGATTCGTATCTCGATAACAGAGGACTTTGTTACTGAAACCATTGTGACCGCCTCGGCTGCGGGGAATAATGTGATCAACTTCCAGGTCTGTCCCGAATCCTACTTTCTCTATCCCGATCAGTTTGCCGGAATAGGCACATTTCTTTTTTTGTTCAACCCAGAGTCGTACGCGTTCTACGATCCGATGTGCCGGATTATTATCGCCAATATATTTTTTGAACTCCTGTTCAATTTTTTTGTTTTCTGCCTCTCGTTTGCGATTGAAGGCCAGTTGATCATTGCGGGATTTCGCAGACTGTGTGGCACTGCGTGCGTATTCAATGACAATTCGATCCGGCAGTTTCTGAAAGTGATTCAGATAGGCGTTCACATGTCTGCGCACTTCGTGAATGGCACGCCTGACTACAGGATTCGAACACATGGGGGCGGGAGGCAGTGAATTTGAATGCTTCTCCATGTAATGGCGGTCGGCTTTATTCAACTGTCTGGGTTTCAGAGGATAACCAAATTTTTGTTTGGCTGTTGTAAGATCGTCACCGGCTCTCATAAAAGGGAGCAGATTCTTGATCGCACGGCGGGAGAGACGCAGACGTTTATCTGGTTTGGGGCGGTGATTCCAGGCAGCGAGCAGAGTTTCGATCTGATTTTTGTTAAGTCCCCACCATTGAAGAGCTCCCTCTTTTAGTTTCTCTTCTTCTTCGAACTTTTGGATGGCTCGATTGATGGATTCTTTTTGCCGCTCATCCAATGCATTCCACTCTGTTTCACCAAAGACACCTGCTACGATTTCTCGATGAAACCAGTCACTGTTCAATTCCGGTTTCTGTTCACGTTCTATGTTGAGTGAGTATAAGACTTTATTTTCTTTTGTGTGAATGCCCAGAGCTTTACGGATTGTGGCGATTGTGGGAGTTTTCGTAGTCCGAAGTGCTTGAATTACTGTATCCCGCTTCTCTTTCATTGATGGGTCGCAGAGAGAGAGCCCTCGGCCATCATAATTTCCCCGTTCTTCAATGCGGATACGGTTGACTGTTTCCAAAACCAGAAATTCAGAAGCATACATATCGGCTTTGGGGCATAAATGGTCTGATGGTTCCAGACTGCACCGGCCTAGCGTTCCGGAATCCCAGTATGTTTTTCTCTGTCCGAATAGTGCTCCCTGGTGACGCCAGGTTGAGTCTGCTTCCGGGTGGTCCAAAATCGTGAGTAACTTATTTGTCAGAAGCTTAGACAGTTTTCCCTTATATGATTTCTGATGTTCCCAAATTAGTAAAAATTCATTACGGATCAGCTGGCGAGTTGCATGGAATTCAAACTCACCTCCCTTATTTCGGATTGAGACCGGGTATGATGAATGAGGGGTGTTTTTAGAATTTTTAATTGGAATCTGGCGTTCTTCCCGCAGTTGATCCATTAATTCGCCAACGGTCCTGCAACCACGTTTTTCCATTTCTCCTTCAGTATGGCTAATGGCCGCTTTGACTAATCCTGATTCCTGATCGTCAGGATCTGCATCAACACCTAGAGCCCCTCGACGTTGATTTAGATGTATCAATATTCTTCCGAATTCAATAGGGGTCAGTTCTCTGGAGAGACCTTCCACTCTAAGTTTCCAGGGGTCCCAGCTTTTTGCCGTTTCAACATTCTCAGGATGAAACATCGCCGTTTGTTCTTCTGCGGTAGCAGGTAGCAGTTTGAGATCAACCAGAGTTTTACGCAGTTGCCGTTTTCGTTTGGCTTTACGTGCGATGCTACGGCGTTGTGAGCGTTTTTCGCGACGTTTCTGGTTTTTAGGGTCGCCTCGTTTGGTGTCGCTGTCTTCAACCCCTGCCGGGAAGATGGTAACCCCGAGTTGAATGTCTTTTTTTTTCGTATCAACCCAGGCAGAGCCTACCGAGTTGGTTCCAATGTCGAGTCCCAGGCTGATCGTCATGAGCGTCTCAGTGTATACGGAATATTAGTGTGTGTTGATTTTTGCTGTTGACATTATGTTCCCCACTGGTCACTATGATACCAAGTGTATTTGATCCTTGCCCGTATTTTTTCGCAACAAGATGATTGCTTCATCGCAAAAAATTCGTAGGCACCGCTCTTCACAGGGCGACCAGTCGCAGTTCGCACAAACGGTCTGCGACTTTTTTATGCGCAGTACATTCACGAATTTCATTGCTTCCCCGGTTCAATCTTCTACACTGAACGCATCTCATTAATCTTTCTTTCTTCCGGGGGGCAGGGTGATGCGCTTAAGTCTGTTGCTGGTGGCGGGGATTGTGTGGGCTGGTCTGGCTGGTGTGATCGCTGCTGAAGAAGACAGCAGTAATGAACATGGCGGTGATGCGCACGGTCGTTATTTCGATGAGACGCAGGCGACGACACTGTTTGCCTTTGATGAGGTCTCTCTTCCCTTTTCGCAGAATCTGAAACTGGTGATGCGGTCGCCTGAACGGCATCCGGCGAATCCGGTTGTGCAGCGCGGGGGAGCCGGGACGCCGGATTCGTGGGCCGTGCAGTTTTATGGTTCGGTCATTCGCGTGGGCGATGTGTATCGGATGTGGTATGTGGCGGCGGGGGAGGATCGGCTGGATAAGCGTGTGCCTCGCTCGTCTCCGTGGCGGGTGGCTTATGCCGAGAGCCGCGATGGCGTGAACTGGACCAAACCGGATCTGGGGCTGGTGGAGTACGCGGGGAATCGCAAGAACAACCTGGTGCAGATCGAGCCGCACATGGGGATATTGAACGTCAAAGTGCTCTACGAGCCGGACGATCCCGATCCGTCGCGGCGGTATAAAATGGGAGCGCATGTCTGGTTCCCTAAAAATAAAGTCCGGCTGGGAACGCTGGCGACGTACGCGAGTGCCGACGGCCTGCGATGGAAAACGCTGCATGCTGCAAAACCGGTTGAGGCGGAACTGCAGGTGGAAGAGATGCTGCTGCCTCCATTACATTTTGAGCCGGTGGGTGGGCTCTATAAATGGGATGGCCTGTATTATGTGAACGGGCAGAATGCGATTGCAGCGTCGCGACCCTATCATGGTCGCGTGGTGCGGCAGTTCATTTCACCCGACTTCAAAACCTGGTCGCAGGCGAGCACGGTGGGTTTCGTCCGGCCGCAACAGCATACCCTGCTGGGACCGGGACGCAGCCGCGAGGGAGAACAGAATCACGAAGGGGTGAGCGTGTGGAACCGGGGAAATGTGCTGCTGGGCGTTTCCGGGATCTGGCATGGGGGTAAGGAATGGAAGGATGTGACCGTCGACCTGGGTTTTGTGGTCAGCAATGACGGCGTGCGGTTTCGACAGCCTGCGCATGAGTGGACGTTTCTGAAACGAGGGGCCGACGGCGAGTGGGACCAGGGAGGCTTACTGCAGGGGCAGGGCTTTGAGAACATCGGCGCGCAGACTTTTGTGTATTACGGTGCCTGGGATCCACGCAACTGGCAGGGCTCGCCGCCGCGCGGGGGAGTGGGCATTGTCACACTGCCGCGCGACCGGTTTGCGGATTTGCGGGTGGATGATACGACGACGGGCAAGGGTGACTACCAGATGCCGGTCACGACGAGTGAATTTCTGACCGCCGCGATTTCCCGGAAGGGAGACGGGCCCCAGCAGTTTTTCATGAATGCGGAGGGGCTGGGACCCGAGGCACGGCTGAAGGTCGAACTGTTGAGTGCGAACGCGGTCCCGCTGCCGGACTATTCAGGAGCGCAGGCAGCGGTGGTAACGACGAGCGGATTTCAGACGCCGCTCGTGTGGAATGGCCAGACGGAGGTGACAGGGTTGCCGGAACGGTATCGGCTGCGGGTGACGTTTGAAGGGGAACAGAAGTCCGAGATCCGGTTCAGTGCGCTGTATGTCCGAGCGAAATGATCTTACTCAAAATAGAATCACGAATATTGGGCATGGATGAATTCTTCGACGGGCTGAAAACCGAGTGCATCGTAGACTTTGATTGCAGTTGTATTTTCATTCGAGACAACGAGCGTGACCTGTTTTCCCTGGTCGAGCCAGTGTCTGCTGATGGCACTGACGATCTGTCTGGCATGGCCTTTTCCCTGGTGGGCCGGATGCGTCATGACGCCGCCAATCTGGGCAAAGTTTTTTGAAATGCCGTGCAGGTTGGCTTTGGAAATCAGTTGTCCCTCTTTGTGCAGCAGCCATTCATAGTCAGGGAAAATGCGCGTGCGTTCCACCTCAGTGATTTCTTTGTCGGCTTCATTCTCTTCCACGAGATGTTCGAGGCGAATGATGTGATCAATCTCCTGGTGGGTTGCTCTGGTTTCTGCTCCGGTGGATTGGTCGTGGAACCGGTCTTGTTTCAGCAGCCGCAGAGTCTGTGCGGTGATCTTTTCAGGTTCCCTGCCATGTGTTTTCAGCCGCTCGATGGTCGGTAAGGCATAGCGTTTGATGGCGATGACATATTTGACGGGCAGTTTTCTCTGTATGAATTCATCGACAAATGCATTGATCACAGAGCGGCTTTGCGCATTGATCTGGATATCACTCCAGAGTCCGAAGTAAGTACCCAGACCGATCAGCGTGTCATTCTCGAAGTAACCCAGGTACGTGTTGAATTCAAACGGGTTCGGAGAGAATTCGAAGCTGCCGATGACAAACATGTTTTCGATTTCCCGCTGATACGCGAAGTCGAGAATGGTTTGTTGATCGTCGGGTGTGAGTTCGCGAAGCATGGTTTGTGATCCTGTATTTGATATCTGTAAACTGCCTGGGAACAGGCCTCCTGTCAGGGTAGGACAGATGATACCGGCAATGAGGTTCGGCCAGGAGCGAATATTTTACACGATGTGTTTTGTCGGGGCATGTGTATTGATCAAATATACATTTTTCGGTTGCAGAAGAGAGTAATATCTGGTCTTCTATGCTTGTGATGTGAACAAAAATCAATCGAGTATAAAGGTCTCAGCATGCTGCAAGATGATTTCCAGATCACCGTAACCGGTCCCGAGGGATATGTTGAAGATCAGAACAGTGTGGATCAGTATCTGGAACATTTTCGGACGCAGATTCTGGATCACTTTCAGCAGTCCCCGGAGTTCTTCAGAGCGGCCGATTTGAATATCAATTTGAAGGACTTCACGGCGCGGCGTTATGGCAAAGGTGTGATGTGGTATTCATTGCGCTGGGAAATCGAAGCTTACGTCACCGGGACGGTAAATGGAATGGAATTCGAATGCCCGGTTTATATCAAAAATGAATTTAATGTCAGAAAGATCGGCCTGATCTCCCTCCACAGGATGCTTACGGAAGGGTGGGATTTATATTCTGTCTACGCGAATAATTATGATCTGGCAGGCGATCATCCCAAAGTGAAAGTTACAATTGCAGATATCACCAACCAGGTTTTAATTGCCTTGGATCAAAGAGTGGGGCGTCCTCAAGCCCCGACCACAAAGCGCATCTACGCTCTCTGCTGGAGTCTGGCAATTCTGTCAGCTTTGTGTGTGTTTTTCTATATGCTGTTTATTGGCGGAGACTCGGCAAACCCTTCCGTGTCCCAGCTAAGTAAGCTCATCACTTCTGGTATCTTCGGTTTCCTTAGTGGAGTCACAGTATTCGCGATCGTCTTTTTTGTCAGCTTCCTGCTGCAGCCTGGTGATTACTTTGTAAAGGACCCGGCAGGGAGAAAGCTGCTGCATCTATCAGGCGCGAAATCAGTCTTTGTTGTGCGTTTGGCCTTGTTGTTCGGGCTCAGTACTATTGTCTTTATCATCTGTTTCGTGACGGCACAGTTCGTGTAGTGACAGGCCTGGAACCGGAAGTGCTAAATTGAAAACGCCCGACAAGGTATGCACCTTGCCGGACGCTCCCGCGGGGTTGCCTGGCTTCGTTGTGTTCTAATTTGAATTCTCAGCCGTTACCGACGGCGTTTTCCGGGTGACATATCTAACACTTTCCCCAGGTCGGAAGAGGCAAAGACGTGGTCCAGCATGCCGAAGTCGTTGCGGTCTCGTTTCGTATCGCGCTCGTCAGCGCCGTGCCGTTCTGGCCCCTGGGTGGGGCGGTGATTGTCCGGTCGCTGTGCGTGCTCTCTGCTGTGAGGTCCTTCGTGCCTGCGATCGTGTCTTACGATGTCCAGCACGTTGACATCAATGTCGACTCCGTCGGCAACCTGGACGGAATCATCGGCACTGGTGTGCTGCACGACAATCCGTTCGATGCCTGTGAATTCCAGTTGCAGGCCGTTGACTTCAACCGTGTTTTCATTCACGACGATCGTATCGCTCTGTTTTGTGCCGTGGATGACCAATGCGTCGTCGCGTCCTTTGCCTGCTTCGACAATCAGGCCACCGGGCAGATCTGCCGGGCTGATGCCCTTGTAACGGATGCGCAGCGAACCGGGGTCGGAACTCGTCAGCATCAGACGTTCCACGCTGTCCAGTGACTGACTGCCGATGACCTGCCTGGTGCGATTGTCGATGACTTCGAGGTTACCCTTTCGCACGCGAACTGATACATCATCGGAGTGCGTTTCCGCCAGGTCGACCTGCATGACCTTTGGGGCAAAAAAGACGTTTTCCTGCAGCCCGGAGACATCCGAGTTACGTTCGATGACATCTGCGAGTGTCGTATTATTGATTTCATTCAATGCTTCACCGGAAAACACGTTTTCATACCAGAAGCGATCTCCATCGCGGAGTCGCTGGAACTGATCGATAATGATCATTGAAAAAGTCACACCCATGCTCGATCCCGGCATATGATCTTCAGCGAGGCCGCCCACCCATAGATCGATGTTGTCAACGGTGCCGTAAAGTTGTTCCAGGCGAGCAGCGACGTCCGGATCGGAAGTGATGTCGGAGAAGTTCTCCACGGCATTCAGACCCAGGGCAACCCGTGTTGAGTTGTAATCCGAGAGACCATGGTCGCGACCCCGCTGGATATTGAGCGAGGCCAGATCAAAGCCGCCTGATCCCGGAGGACCAAACAGGAAGTTGCGTACATCGTCGACGACCTGATTATCGATTTCCTGCGCCAGGTTGACGGTCAACCCGCGTAACAGGGAATCGACGCCATTGTTTTCGACTTCACTCGGGTTGAAGAAGGCGTTCAAGAGCGCAAGATTACCTTCGTCAGCGGTGTTCCCGTTCTCATCGAGCCGCAGGAGTTCGGACGACAGCATGGTATGCCCGAAGCGATAGGCGGCGGTAGAGAACTCATTGGCGATACTCGGATCGACGGTGGAATCGTAGCCCTGGTAGCTGCTGATGATATTGGAGCCGAACAAGGCAGGCAGGAATTCATTGAAGGTAATCGCCTGTATTTCAGCCGAAACGATCTGCCGCGCCTGTTGATAGAGTTGTTCGTCAGTCAGACTTGGATCTTCCAGCGCCAGTTCGGTGGCAACACGATTATGCTCCCGCATCCAGATGGTCTGCATCGACGTCAATGCGGCGTTTTCGTTGGCGCGAATGTCGCCGGCCAGAAAGAAACCGTCATCTCCATAGGGGAGCAGGTTCCCATCGCTGGTTGCCAGCAGTCCTCCCTGAAATGTTCTCAAACTGGCGGCCAGTTCCGCATCCGAACCATAGATCACCGAACCATCGATGAACGCCGTAATCTGATTGATCTGCTGTCGAACGCCGTTTTCGTCTACCTCGTAGTTGGAACGGTTCAAGTCGATTACGTCATCGCCTGAGCCGTCTGGATCGAAATAGATGTCACCGGTCGGGACTTCGATCGGATATGATTGGAGTGGATTACCGAATTCATCGTGCGCGGACTCGGTGAGAGTGATATCATGATCGATAAACTGGCCCCAGACCCAGAAGATATCAGTCAGGTAACGGTCATTAGTTTGTGATGTATCCGCGGCAGCGATGACATTGCTGATTTCGCGAGCACTGGGTCGGTCTTCCCCGGCTGGTGTGTACTGGCCGTCGCCGTAGTCTGCGTCAGCCAGACGCAACAGTTCTGTGTCAGTACTGCCGTATTCCGGGTTGTCGACGTTATTACCGGTCCCGTCGATCGACGCATATTCGGGTGTGGTCCCGGACTCTGTCTGGGGAACGTTTGTGTCTGCCATCTCAGTGGGGAGGGAATTCATGGCTGACAGCAGTTGCCGGTCTTCCAGATGTTCAATGGCGGAAGAATGAGATGCTTTATGTGATGCCTGACGGCGATGTGATTTTGGGAATAGCATGATGTGTTCTCCTGAAGCGTGCAGTTGCTGGCGCGCAGTTCTTTCGAACTGAGCGACATAAGCCACCAGACGCGTGGTTGATTTTGTAATGACGAAGGCCCGCCCTACAAAAGAGTTGATCAACCGGATTTCCCAAGACAGCGGGTTATCCTAAGAGAGTCTCAATGATTTAAAACGGAAGCCCACCGCAGCAATCCACTGAATTCGACAGAAAAATCTTGAGAAAAATCAAAATGATCGGTGATCGAGTGGATGAATTGTAAGTTGTCTCTCTCCCCAACAAAAAAACGCCCGACAAGGTTTGCACCTCATCAGACGTTTTCACGGGGTTGCTTGCATCATGCGTTGCCTGCTCCCTAGAAGTTTGCGGTTGGCAGACGCGTCATCTGCACGGTTGCTTCGAGCTGAGGACCGTCGATCGATTCGAGCAGTTCCAGTTCCAGGACACCGCCGGATTCTGCGATCACCTGTCCGAATGTGGTGTCGTCGGTGATGACGACGCCGTTACATTTTGTGATGACCATACCAGGTTTGAGTCCGGTCAGATCAGCGGGAGAATTGGCTTCAACGGATTCGATGCCGATGCCTTTACCGGGTAACATCAATCCTTTCATTCCCAGGTACCAGCGAACGTCTTCGATGATCTGACCGCCGGGAGCGACATAGTCGCAGGTCGGGTACACGTAGTTGCAATACTGGTAGTTGCCTGGTCGATAGTTTTGCAGAGGCGTGCAGTAGTTGTACCACCACCAGGAAAACCGGGGACGATGATTGTGCCAGTGATGGCCGTGATTTCCATGCTGGTGTCCATTGTGATGACCACCAGCGTGGTGCCCGCCATTGTTTCCGCCATGATGTCCGCCACCGTGATGACCGTGTCCGTTGTGACCCTGGCCGGGATTGGGTTTAGGCGGACGTGGTTTGGGAGGACCGTTACCAACGGGAGGTTGGGGCCGAGGTCGTGGTTTTGGTGCTCCCATTCCTGGTTTAGGACGAGGTTTAATCACGCCTGTACCTGGTTTGCCGTTTCCAATACCCGGGTCAAAGGGTTTGATTGAAGGTCGTGGTTTGGGAGCGCCGTTACCGGGACGAGGACGAATCACGCCTGTACCTGGTTTACCATTTCCAATACCCGTATCGATGGGCTTGAATGTCTGGCGTGGTCGTGGAGCCGAACTCACTCTTTTGGGTTTGACGCTCATCTGGCGATGGTCGCGGATGACATTGGTGTTGCCGGTCCGGTGATCACGGATGGTGGGAGTGCGATGATCCCGAATGGTGTTCATTGTTGGTTTACGGTTAATGGTCGTCGGGCTTTTACGAACGTTGGAAAAGTTCCGGGTTGATCGCTGCGACGACTGCATTTTCGGTGACCGGCTTTGCGTCCTGCCGCGAGAAAAGCTACTGGATCGTGAAGAGCGGGAAAAGCTGGAACCGCCTGAGCGTTTTGAACCACCGGAGCGACCACGATTACCGGCTTCAACATCCAACAGGCTGGTGCTGAAGACCATGGTGATAATCATCAGGCTGAGTGCGATACGTTTCATTGTTCTGTCTCCTGAATTTGCTTCTGTTATGGTGAAGTGAATCTGTTCCACGATTGATTCACCGTTGTGTGGCAGGTTGTCATCCCCCCTGCATGTACTACCAAGCGAGGGCCTGCGAAATGTGTTACAGGCTGTTTGAGAAAAAAACAGAAATGCCCCGAAAATGCCGATTTGGGCGGGATTAGTTGCAAACCGGGGAGCGGAGAGGGATACTGGAAGGGATGGCAACCGGCGTTGTATGGTTGCTGTCTGTCATTACTTACAACTTTTGAGAATGGCCCGCCATTCCACTCTGACATTCAATCAATGGGAAATTCGACTATGAAAAAGTGCTTGAATTATATTGCGGTGGCTGTGGTATTCAGCGTAACTGTCTCGCTGTCGGCGGCGGAGAAAGTCGAACCAGTGCGGATGGGCAGCGGGATCATGACCTTCGATACAGTGCCCGGCTGGGGATTTGACGAGCAGGGGCGTTCGGTCCTGGGACCAACCCACGGCGGCGTTGTGATTGATAAAGCGGGGAATATCTACACGAGCGCCAAAATCGGTGTGGTTGTCTTTTCACCTGATGGAAAAGTCGTGCGGCGTTTTCTGGGGGACGAATATTCCAACATTCATGACATGGAGATTCGCGAAGAGGAAGATGGCGAATTCATTTACGGCGCCCGCAATGCGAACGCGGAGGGTATCAAGTTCAATGCAGAGACGGGTGAGATGATTCTCAAAATGCCGTTCCCGAAAGAATCGGGGCTCGATCTGAAGAAGTTCGCTCCGACGGCAATTACTGTGGCTCCCAATGGCGACATCATTCTGTCCGACGGTTATGCCAGCAATCACATTTTCAAGTTCGACAAGAATGGCAAATACAAATCTCACTTCGGCAAGAAGGGAAACGGGTTGAAGGAATTCAATACCGCGCATGGCATGACGCTGGATACGCGTTACGACCCGCCGCGGCTGCTGATCTGCGACCGCAATCATATGCCCAAAGGACGTCTGCTGCATTACGATCTGGACGGCAACTTCATTGAAGAAGTGATTACCGGACTGGGCATGCCGACATCAGTTTCGATTCAGGGCGATTACGTTTCGGTTCCCGACCTGCACGGACGGTTGGTGATTCTGGACAAGACCAATACCATCGTCGCGGTGCTGGGCAACAATGAAGATCCTAAAACGCATCGTAATTTCAATGTGCCCCAGGATCAGTGGCGCGAAGGCATCTTCAGCGGCACCCACGGTTCCTACTGGGACAAAGAGGGCAACCTGTATGTCCAGGACTGGAACGTTTCCGGACGTTTGATGAAACTGGTTCGGGTGAAATAACGCGGGACGAGAAATCAGCATGGACAGATCAGCCTGGATTGCGGGTGAACTTGCCGAATGGCCCACGAAAACTGTGATGGCTCAACTTCTGCAGGAGGCTGGTCTGCGAGTGCATGTGGGACAGTATTCGATTCAGATCGGAATTGGTGGAGGAGCCGACTTTTCATTCCAAGAATATGGGGGTGATCTGGGTAAGCCGACTGTTTGTGCAGACGCTGACTCCGCTGAAGAATTAATGCGCGAAGCGAAAATTGTTTCCGATGTTTTAGCGACTGTGAAGTTACGGCATCGATTTGAGATTTACGACCACCGTCCCGACATGGCTGGCTATCTTCATTATGACTGGCCGTTGATCCATGAGTGAATACACTCCCCCGCAATGCCGTCGAATCGTGCTGGTCTTATGCGTTTTGTGTGGCGGGATCTGGCTCGTTGGCTGCGGAGGGCCAGAAGGGCCGCAACGTCGCGCTGTGACAGAACCCGGGGCTGACTTCACGCATTACACGGGGCTGGCCTGGCCTGCTGCGGCGCAGGTAGTTTCTGCCGGTGATATCTGGTTGGACTTTGTGGGAGATGGTGAATTCCATCTGGTATTTGACTTAGATCATGCGACGCTGGAACAATGGCTGGCAGAACCACCGCCGTGGGAACAACTGAAATGGAAAGGTGGACCGGTCCCTGATGAAATCAGTTGGCAAGCTGGTTTTGGTGTCAAAGGGATGAGCGCTGACCCAGCCGGGGGAGGCCCCGATCACAAAATCAGCGAAGTCGAGTATCAGAGTGTGTACGAGTCAAAGCAGACCTGGTATGTGGCTCAAGACCGTGGAGCAGGTTGGCAACATGGTCAGATTCTGATTCTTGATCTGGAGAAGAATCGTGTGTGGTTTTCCCGTTGGGATTACTGACAATAATTCGTGGAGCCCACGGGCACCTGTTATGTGAAGATTAGATTTTCTCAATGACTGACGATGATCATCAGACATCGGATCGTGGTACAATATTCTTTCTGATGATATATTCAACTTCTGAACTTCTGAGAAATGCTGATCATCAACCAGGTGGAAAATGATTCAAAGAAAAAGTAGCTGGTTTGTTTTTTACTCTGCAAGCCTGCCATTGCTTATGGTGGTTTGGGGTTTTTGCTTTTGTCTGCTTCCTCAGACACTGATTATGTCTGCTGAACGGAAAGAAGTGGATGGGTGGGGGATCCACAGGCAACTGGATGAACCGATCACGGAGGGAGTGATCTGGGTCCAGTGTCAGTTTGAACCTTCGAAAGACTGGAACAGCGGCGCGTTTTTTGATCTGCGGGGTGAGAAGTCGAACGATGTGATTGCACGGATTGCGGCGGAGCCTTATCAGCGCAAAGGTTCAGACGAGAAACAGATCCGCTGGCATTCGGCGTATGAGCGTCCCGACTGGCGTCTGTATACTTTTACTCCGTTTGCATCCCGGCCTTATACCCTGACGATGCGGGTTGATCTGGATCGGAAGTCGTATGCCTGCTGGGTGGATCAGCAGACGCTGGGCGAAGATCTGCCATTGACGAGCCGTGCGGCTGTCTCGCAAATTTACCTGGGGAATGCGGGCGAACCCGATGACGCGGCGCAGGGGAGTCAACTGGTTGTCTCAAAAAATGCGCCAAAGGGATTTGAGCTCCCGCGCCTGCTGCCGGAAACAGAGGACGGGCTGATCTTTCGTTTTGCCGCCGTGGGAGATCCGCAGTTGGGATTCAGCGGCTTTGAGGTGGACAAAGCCCGCTTCGCGCTGGCCGTCGATCAAATCAATCGCTCGGGGGCCGAGTTATCGCTGATGCTGGGAGACATGGTGCATGTCAAAACCGATTTGAAAGCCTATGACGCGATGCTGGAACTGGTCAAGGGCTTCGCTGCACCTTACCACTACGTGCGGGGTAACCATGAGATTCCAGAACTGTTTATCCGCTATTTTTATCGCGAGCTGCATTACTCGTTCGTGCACAAAGGGGTGCGATTTGTGGTGATTGACGCCGAGGGGAATCATGTGGGCATGAGCGACAGTCAACTGGACTGGGTCGAGGCGGAGTTTCAGAAAGCGGAAAAAGCGGGTGAGGAAATTGTGATCGCGTTGCATGTTTCTCCCTGGCAGAATAACGAACGGGGCCGGGGAAAATACAACCAGATCGGGGTCGGGCGTGACCGGTTGAGGGCGTTGATGAAACAGTACCAGGTGCTGCTGTGCCTGAGCGGGCACTATCATCGTCCGGTGTGGCACGGTCATGAAGAAGAGACACACTACCTGGTGCTGGGAGGCACAGCGATGGTCAGTGCAGGCAGTTTCGGCTGGTGCAGTTTCGATGTTTATCCTGACCGGATTGTGATGCATCATAAGCCGCTGTTCTTTGCCTATGAACGGGCCGATGTCAAACAGTTACATTCTGCACAGGGCTGGTTGAACTATCAGGAGATCAAAGCACAGCATCCCTACACACAGCAGGGGCCGTTGACAATTCCCCGAAAGCGACCGGTTACCGGGAAATAATTGATTCCCGATGTGAACTGCCTGTTTGCTGACTGCAGAATGTACCGTGTGCCGAACTGGGGCGATCAGCGGTCGAACTGTCGCGACAGGGGTGTGAACGGTGTACGAAAGGGGGCCGAAAAGGTTTGAACATGGTCTGAAGTGTGTCGATCCGCAGTTTTAGTGACGGTGCACAAACTGAACTCAATCGGGTGGGTGATATCGAGTATAATCTGTCTCTGTAGCGTTGAATATTCTTCTATTGCTTATGAAATTCAATTTCCAGTGGACCAGGGGATGCATCAACAGATCTCGCTAAGTCGAGTAAAGGACAGTAAAAGCGGGGAAACAATCATTTACCCCGCGCGCGACGCAGGTAAGGCATTCTGGCTCGATGCGTGAGTCTGTCAAGCTGATCATGGCGAACTGGTTTGGAATATTCCTGTTCGAATAGTGATGAAATCTGCAGCAACAGAAGTTGGTTCATTCCTGATTCGCGGCCCAGTAGACGCCGGTGGCGATGAGGGAATGTGGTCCGTTTCTGGTTTCGGCGTGCGGACTGAAGCAGATCACACGACCAGAGCCGAAGCGGGAGCGGATGATGGCGTGAGTGCCAGTCATGGCTTCAGCCGGGGCGCCGTTATTGGCGACTTCGGATTCGAAAGAAGCGAGGACCTGGTAGCCGGGGAGGTCGGGTTGATTGTCAGGGACGAGTAAGGGGCCGTTGGAATAATAGATGCTGTACTTCGATTTTGTTTTACCGGGAACTTCTGAGCCGGCGGGCGTCAACTGGATGGTGACGTTGCTTTTGCCCCGGTTCCAGTGGGAGCGATCCCAGACACGGGCATTGATGATATCGAGAGACCAGTTGTAATGCGAAGAAGCCAGATAAGCGCCGGCGCAGATGCCGACATAGCCGCCTCCGCTCTTCACAAACTTGCGGACTGCTGCACGTCCTTCCGTTTGCAGTGCTTTGGCCTGACCGCTGCCACTGCCGCCCGGCATGATAACGACGTCAAAGTTTTTGAGCTGACCCTCGCGAATCTCTTCGGGAGAAATGACGGTGCACTGGAATCCGTTTTGGGGAATGAGAAATCGCATCAGATTCTTATGCCCGCTGGAGCCGGATTTGGGGAAGTCAAATATGGCAACGCGAACCGGTGTGTTCTCGTCCGCAATCACTGCGGCCTGGAGAGATGGGAAAACTGATATGAACAACGCGATCAGCAGGAATTGTGAAACAGGTCGCATGGGAGGAGCCTTCAAATTAAACAGGAATTCAGGGAATCACAATTGTCTTTTTGACAGGAGCAAACGCGGGTGGCGGAGGGGTTGGGAGTGTAATCGCCGCCTGCTTCATTTCGCGGAGTTCCTGCTGCATGGCGTTCATCGCGAGATTCGCCATCTTTTGGTGGAAGCGGGTAATGGCACCGGCAGAGTAGCCATGCTCTTTGCGTGCCATCTGGAATTTACTGGTAAGCGAGAGGATCTTGTCTTCCACGGACCAGAGATCGGACCAGATACCTGGCAGACATTCCGTGTTGATGCCTTTTCCGTCGTCGGTTTTATTCCAGTTGCGGAGGGTGATGGCGATTTCTCCGAGCGCGGCTCCGTTTTCGTCTGTCAGCGGTTCAGCGATGGTCTGGACGTCGACCCAGGAGGGAACGGCGAGAGAAAAACTGGGATCGCCGAGAATGGTCCACATCGTCGCCAGTCGAGGATCCTCGCCCGGTTTGACGCCGTGGAAGACGGCTGCGGAAACCGTCGTTGTGCGGCTGATGGTATTTTTCGTGGCGATGGTGGCCGGCAGTGGTTTCCTGGTGCCGTTCACGGTCCCGGGATGGGGAGTGCCTGTTGCCTGAGACAGGTCGCGTGTGAGATGACGAATGGCATATTCGACGGTGATGCCTTTCGACTTTTGAAGTTCGAGTCGGGAACAGGCCTGGGAGAAACGTTCGGCGGAGTAGATGTCATTCAGTTGTTCGGGTGTGGGACTGGCGGGGAGGTCGCGGGCTGTAGTAGCGAAGTTGGAACGGACGATATAGCCGTGTGGTGCGACTGCGGGGTCGTTGGCATCGAACATGGTGAAGCTGGTGGGGCCGGTTTCGAAGAGGGCTGCGCCCCCCTGGGCATCGATGACGCCGAAATTGGCGACCGTGCGTCGACCGCTCTGGTTGGTTTCTTCGAGCAGTCGTTTGAAATCCGCGACGGTGTGGCAGGTCAGCAGGGCGCGTTTGATCAACAGACCATTGGCGGGGCCGGTCTTTTTACCAGGCTGACGGAGATCGGTACTGAGCGAGTTTTCGATACAGAAACCGGCCTCGTTCATGCCCATCCAGGCCGACTTGCGACTGCCGGCATTGACGACGGCAACAGCCCGCAGCGGGCCTTCCGTAAGCAGGGCGACTTCATTGTGCCGGGCAGGGGCATCGCGGTTCTTCCAGAGCAGAGGTCGGCCATCAACGGTTGCTTTGCCACTGATGACGGCGGTGGTACAGGCATCCGCAGGGGAATCAATCGATGCGATGATTGTGAGCAGCAGAGTGCAGAGGCGAAGGAGCCGAGTATCATTTACTGGCATGACTGGCGCATCCTTTTCTGGAGAAAGTCTTTAAGCCGTTTCAGTTTCAGAGGTTATTTGTCTTGTTCCGTTATTGTGATATCCAGGCAGGAACGTCTCAAGCCATTCAACTCAGGTTCCCGCATCCTACACCAAATCTTCATATTGTGCGAAAGATCGGTCTACAGGGGAAATAAAAAATCCCCGATTCAGGAGGATGGTCAAAGAAAATCTATAACTGGCGGGGCATTTGTTTTATACTGAATGATGATAAACAGCGAAGGTACGCTTTCAATATTCCGGTGTATTCAGAAAGGGGACTCTGATGCAGGAGACACGCTATACCGAGAAGCAGATTCTGTGTGGCATGTATGAATGCTGGGAAAGGGACCAGACGGAATTCTTCTTTCTTCCCCGTTATGTGCCCTTCCAGCCGGACGATCGGATCGATGTGCATATGCAATCTCGAATACCGAACTGGTCAGGCGAAGAGATCGATTACAGTGACTTAGTCGACTTGTACAAAGGTTTGCAATGCTGCTTTCGATTTGAATGTTCCCGAAAAGAATGGTCCGATTATTTCAAGCTGGATGTCTACGATGTTAATTATGAGGAGTGGGAACGATTGTATGCTGGCGACTTTACATATCGTCGTGTAGCGCAATTCATAGCAGATCGCGCGACGGTGATTTCTTTTGAGCCCGTCAATGTGATCGGGCAGGAGTGTGGATCTGCTGGTGCGTTTTACGGGATTCAGGAACTGGTGCGCGAGGTCAAACAGCGCCCACAGGAATTTGGGCCGAGCACCCGGATTCGGGATGTGTTGAAAGGGAACGCGTTCGTTTTTTTCTGGATGAAAGTACGCTGGGTCACAGCACAACGTGCACCGGATCTTTCTCAAATCTATCGGAGGCTGGGGACGCATGTAGTTTTTATTATGCTGGCCAGTGTGATGCTTATGGGGGCGATCCTGTTCTCATACCGGGTAGATCCGCTCTATTATTTCTATAGTGCTTTTGCAGTGATTCCCCTGTGGATTCTATTTGGGGGCCTGATGGAACGACGAATGAATCCCCTGCCAGCTGATCTGCAGACGTTTCGCGATCTGGCGGTGTGGATTGCCGAACATGACAGTGAAGCAGTACATCAATCCGTGGAAGGATAACTTTATTGGTGATTGCGGGAGGTTAATTATGAAATCAAGCGCTTGGCTTCTGATCCTGATGTTTACTTTCTGGTTTGTAACAGGAGTTACCGCGGAAGATAAACGGGTCCGCTTGACGTTACCTCCCGAGCAGATTCCAGATCCCGCCTGGAGGCGTGAGTATTTTGAGGGAACTTTGCCGTTAAAGAATCGTCCCCAGATCATTTCGAGAAAGAAGGTGCAGGACGAGATACATGTCGTTGTGAAAAATACTGGCAAAACAACCCTGGTCTATCGTTCCGCAGGACCGGAGTCCATTCAGGTATATCAGGAAATATTCAGGCGGGGGCTCTGGCGGAAAGCGAATTGGGACTGGTGTGGTACAGGAAAGGCTGATTACTCCATTCTGCCCGGTCAATCGGTTCAACTAACGGTTCGATTTTCTGATGAAGAAAGAGGAGAACGAATGCTGGGGAATTTTATAGAAGCCGGGACAAAGCGTTGCGGATTGATTGTCCTGGCAACGGAAGAATAAAAACTCACTTAATCATTGGTGGAAGCAGATACGCAGACATACAAATATGAAGAATCAGATGGGGGATTGTCTCACTCGAGCCACGGCGTAGAATGCCTCTGTCGCTCAAAATGGTTCTCGACGAAACCAGATTGTGTTTTAGAAATATCGACAAAGGAGTCTGAGATGGGTTATGAGATTCAGGGGCAGGTGGCATTGGTCACGGGAGCCAACCGCGGGATTGGGAAAGTGATTCTGGAAGGGCTTCTGAAAGAAGGGGTGGCCAAAGTGTATGCGGCTGTTCGTGATACTTCATCGGTGGCTGGATTGATCGACGAATATGGGGACAAGGTGGTGCCTGTAGAATTTGATCTGACGAAGCCGGCCTTGATCAAAAATGCTGCGGAAGTGGCCAGTGATGTCTCGCTGGTGGTGAATAATGCAGGGGTTCTCAAGCCGGCAACTGCTTTATCTGAAGATGCTGTTGAATCGCTGGAATTCGAGATGACTGCGAACGTGTATGGCCTGATTCGAGTGGCGCAGGCGTTTGCTCCCGTGCTCAAAGCCAACGGTGGCGGGGCGCTGGTGCAGTTGAATTCGGTGGCTTCGCTGAAAACGTTTCCCGATTTCACTACCTACTGTGCTTCCAAAGCGGCCTCATATGCTGTGACACAGGCCTTGAAGGAGCAGCTTAAGGGACAGGGTACCCTGGTGGTCAGCGTGCACCCCGGCCCGATTGCGACGGATATGGGTCACGACGCAGGCTTTGATGAGATCGCAGAGTCGCCAGAGTTAGTCGCTGAGGGAATCGTGGCTGCCTTGAAAGCGGGCGAATTCCATGTCTTCCCCGATTCGATGGCGAAGGATGTGGGAGCCGCTTATCACAGTTTCGCTGAAAATGTGATCGAAGCGGAGATGGCGGAAGGTTGAAAGCAGGAGAGACCGTTCCAGTTCAGGAAGGTCTATAATTGAAATCAGAATCGGAAACTCTATCATTCGACTTTAAGGGCTATGATGTATCGTTACTGCTTTCTCCTGTTATTGCTCGTTGGCTGCAATTCTGCTCCACAAATTGATTATACTACGCTGACGGTCGATCAATTACGAAGCAGGTTGACCGACTCTGATCCCAATGTCCGCTGGCAGTCTGTATTTGAACTGGAACGCCGCGAGGGAGGAGGGATACAGGCTGTGAAAGAACTGACGGCCCTGCTGGATGATAAGAATGTGGAAGTGAGACGCGTGACTACCCAGGCATTCGCTGGGATTTTTATGGAGGCGAAGCCACCCTATTCGAAAGATCTAAAACAGGCAATTGTGGTGTTGAAGAATAATCAGGATGCTGATGAGGTGGTTCAGACCGGTGTGCGAATTGCACTGGGGATTGTGGAAGCAAAACAAAAATGAAACCTGGAATGACTTTCACAGGAGAGATTCGATGTGGCGGTTTTTGATTCCTTTTATATTATCTGGCTCGAGTCTGCTGGCTGCAGAGCCCGTGTTTGATGCCATTGATTATGCTGATCCCGAGAAATATCTGACCGCTCCTGCCAGCCTGGGAGATCAGGCGATGATCAAGGTGCAGGCGCTGAAACTGAAGGCAGACACAGATCAGAAAACGGTTTCCAATGTGCTGGACTGGATGAATGCCAGTTTGAAGTATCAGGCTGATCTGGCATACCAGTGGCGCAACTATGATACGGTGATCGGGGATGGCTGCTATGGTGGTTGTGCCGATTATGCGATTGCCTGTGGTGTTCTGCTGAAAAGTGCCGGCATCCCGACGGTCTGGGTGAAAACGATGGATGTGCCCTGGATCTGGACTTTGAAACGAGGCGACGCGTTTCAGACCTGGTCGGGGCATGTGTTTCTGGAAGTTTATCTCGACGGGAAATGGGTGCTGCTGGATCCGGGGGCAAAACGTGTCTATCTGAATTATTCACCCGAGACGCGAATCCTGCCGGGGAATCGCTTCGCCTATCATAAAGGCAATGATCCCAAAACAATGATCATGTCTTTGCAGTGGGAAGATTGGAAACTGCAGACCAGAGCATATTTTTCGAAACTGGATCCGAGGCTGCTGCCCGTTGATACTGTAGCGTCAGTCGTGCTGGGGAAAACCTGTTTTGTGATCGGTAATTCTCCTTACTATCAGAGGCTGACGCAGCTGGCACAGCAGCAGGGTTTGACTGTAGCCAAGTCGTTCAATACCGGCTACGACACCTATCTGCCGCTGGCGAAGGGGCACATCCTTTACATTGCGACACACGAAGGCCAGCCCACGGTTCCCATCGCGACGCTGGAGAAGTATTTCCCCAACGCTTCAGCCGGGATTAAACCGGGAAGGATTACCATTGAGGGGACCGAGATTCTGTTTATCGAATTTCCCAGAGAGGTTTCAATCAACGAGAAACGGAACCAGTTACAGCAGGAAAGGAAACAGCTTGAGCAGAGGAAGGCAAAGCTTCTCGCGAAGTAAGTCAGCAGCAATGGCTGTGACAGGGTTTCAATCCACACGACCGGGCTGGCGGTTGTTTTTGCCTTTGCGTTTGGTGCCGGTATCGCCGAGGTCTTCGCGGGCCTGTTCTGCCAGCGCGGTCAGGCGTTTGACGACATCGGGATGCTGGTTGGCGACGTTTTTACTTTCACTGACATCGTCATCCAGGTTGTAAAGGGCCAGGCCGGTTTTCTTCTGAATGTAGGGGCCGGGAGTTCCACCTGAACCGGGTTTGTTTTTCAGGCTGCGATAAGGATGAGGAAAATGCAGTTTCCATTTGCCGCTGCGGACGGCGTTGAGATGATCGCCCCAGTAGAAGTAGAGGACGTCGTGTGGAGATTTGGCTCCCTGTTCGCCACTCATCAGGGGCCAGATGTTTTTGCCATCGATGATGCGATCCGACGGAACTTTCCCGCCAGACAGATACGCAATGGTGGGCAGGATGTCGATGGTCATGGCCATCTGGTGACAGACGGAGTCCGCCGGGATCTGTCCGGGCCAGGCCATGATACAGGGTTCGCGTTGTCCGCCATCCCAGGCGGTTCCTTTGCCTTCACGCAGCGGGAGTGCAGAGCCGGCGTGATCGCCGTAGGAGAGCCAGGGGCCATTATCGGAAGTGAAGATGACCAGGGTATTTTCTTCGATACCGTTTTCTTTCAGCGCCTGTCGAATCTGACCGACGGACCAGTCGATTTCCATAATGACATCGCCGTAAAGCCCCTGTTCGGATTTGCCTTTGAATTTATCACTGACAAACAGGGGGACGTGTGGCATCGAGTGTGGGACATACAGGAAGAAAGGTTTGTCATGGTTTTTATTGATGAAGGAGACCGCACGCTCGGTGTACCAGGTCGTGAGCTGGGCCTGTTCCTTGCCGGTGATTTTGGGGTTGATAATGGTTTCGTTTTCGATCAGCGGGAGATCGGGGAAGCGTTTGCCGGCAGTGGGATGGAAGGGCCACATATCGTTGGAGTAGGGGAGCCCGAAGTATTCATCGAAGCCATGTCGGGTGGGAAGGAATTCGGGGAGGTGTCCCAGATGCCATTTACCATAGATGGCGGTGGCATAACCCTGGGGTTTGACGACTTCGGCGATGGTGGTTTCTTCAGCATTGATCCCGATTTTGGATTGGGGGCCGAGTGCACCGCGGATACCAACCCGATTGGGATAGCAACCGGTGAGCAGTGCGACGCGCGAAGCAGAACAGACGGCTTGAGCCGCGTAGAAGTCGGTGAAGCGGATGCCTTCTTTTGCCATCTGGTCGAGATTGGGGGTTTTGATATTGGGTGAGCCGAAGATGCCGACATCCTGGTAGCCTTGATCGTCGGTGAAGATGATGACGAAGTTGGGATGCTGACGGGCCGGTCGGGCGTCTGCCACGTTTGACAGCAGTGACAGCAGTGACAGGAATGCCAGGCAGATCACAAGAAAGCTGATACCAGGGAACCGTTTTTTAACGCGCTGCAAGGAAGATCGTGTTTCAGAATCGGCCATGAAATTACCTTTCCGGGGAGCAATCGGGTTGTGTCATGTTTACAACCAGCTTACCGGAAAGGAGATTCATTTCAATGCTTGTGGAGTTTACTCACCGCGGAAGTGGGCATCCTGCACGGGAACGAGCTGTTCCAGGCAGGCGAGCAAAACGCCGGCTGGTGAGCCGATGGCGTCAATGTGGGCGACGATTTCTTCAGGATAACAGCTGAGAACGAGTGCCGATTCTTCGCGGTAGATTTCAAAACGACGACGAATGACCGTTTCGTTGGCATCGTCGGCACGGTTTTCACGGATCGCGCGGTGACGGATGCGGTGAATCATTTCTTCTTCATCGCTACAGGTCAGGTGCAGGACTTTGAGGACATCAATGTGCTGTTCCAGGATTTTGGCCTGCTGGATATTCCGGGGAATTCCATCGAGGATGAGAATGTCTTTGCGGGGTTTATACATCGAGAGGGTGGCGCGGGCATCGAGTCCCTGCTTCCAGATACGAATACTGAGGTCATCGGGAACGAGTTCGCCACGCGAGCTGTATTTGTAGATCTCCTGACCTTCGGGCGACTCAATATCAATCGAGCGGAAAACGTCGCCACTGGAGAGGTGAAAGAATCCGGGGATCTGTCCAAGGATTCGTCCCTGGGTTCCTTTACCAACGCCGGGAGCACCAAACAGCAGGACGGCTTTTCTACGTTCCGTCGCCATAGTTATGCCTCTATGTATCAAGGTCAATCATGGTTTCAGTAGCCACAGTGGTTACTGCTTTTTGTATCCAGACAGGCCGCCCGAATTCAGTTTATTACAATAACGTTTCAGCAGACAATTCTCACCCTAGCAGGGTAGTTATTAATGAATGTAAATAAAAAACACTCCGAAAAACCAGATAGTTTTTCGGAGTGTTGAATTGATTTGCTGGTAACTTTTAGCGTGAGATCAGAGCCACAACCTGACCGACGTCAACCGGGAGGCTGACATCTTCCATGGTGGGGGCAGTGACAACAGTGGCTGAGAGTTCTTTTTTCTCAAGTGTCAGCCAGGCACATCCGGGACGACCTGATTCAATCAGCTCTGCATAGAGCTTTTTGAGGTTAGGGCGATTACGGACTGTGATGACATCGCCGGGTTTTACCCAGATCGATGGTTTGTTTACAGTCCGACCATTGAGCTGGAAGTGGGAGTGTACGATTCCCTGACGCGCCTGAGGACGAGTCTGGGCAAAGCCAGCCCGGCAGATAACGTTATCGAGTCGGCGTTCGCAGAGAATCAGCAGGGCTTCCCCGGTGTTCCCTTTGATGCGACGGGCTTTGTCGAAGTAGCGACGCAGCTGACGTTCGCGGAGACCGTAATAGAATTTGATCTTCTGCTTTTCAATTAAAGCCAGACCGAAGTTAGATGATTTGCGGCGGCGTTGTGACATTCCAGGTGGAAGGTTCCGCTGGTCCAATGCACGTGTTGCACCTGCGTCTTCAAAAACCAAAGCTCCCAGACGACGGTTGACCCGTCCTTTTGGTCCTGTGTAACGACCCATTCAGAGTTTCTCCCAGATTAATCACAAGCTGCCGAACACTTAACTTGTTGAACGGCAAAGAAATATACTTAAGGTCTGATCGAAGTAAACTATTTTCACATAATAGCTTACATTCAAATGCCTAGAGGATCAGACCGGTTTGAGCAGTCAGGGTCTTGAGTTACATAGCTTAACAGCGCGTAACACAACCTTTAAAGCGGTCCGCTGTTATCGCAAATTCAATAAGAATCGTCAACCAACTGGGCAGCAGGATCGGAAAAACTCAGAAAATATCAGGTCTTCAAATCGGGAAATGGATTCAAATCTGCTGGAATTCTGGAAAGAGGCGGGTTCTTATGTACACTTTTTGCTGCTGAAGACCTGTGGGATTGAAACCGAAGATCGAAACAGTGAGGCAGGTTCTTCGGATTCCACAGCGATTCGAGGCAGGTCCCACGGATCGGGTTTTTCGAGAGGAGCAAATCCGCCGTAGTAGCTGAAGCCCCAACGGAATCCGGCCTGCTTCAGACAGTCCCGAGTATGCTGGTTAAAGCAGTCTTTACCGCCGACCGGGTAGCTGAAACTGGTAATCTCCTGTCCGATTTCAGTTTCGATCCGTTGTTTACAGTGTTCGATTTCAAACTGTTGAATCTCAGGAGAGTGCCGGGACAGAATCGGGTGGGTGACTGTATGGCCGCCGATGTCCATGCCGGCTTTGCTCATTTCGCGAATCATATCCCAGGTCATCCAGACGTAATCGGCGATTTCCTGCGGACAGCGACCTGCGCCGGTCGCTTCAGCCAGAAAGTTCAGAAACTTCTCTGTCTGATCTCCGCTCAGTTTTTTGAATCTGCTCAAGAGGATTTTAATCGATTGCTCGCACTCATCCGGATGAAGAGACAGACTGTCCCCCGTCAATTCATTGGTCTGAATCAGCTGTCGCGTGGCGCTGCGGACCATCCAGGAAATTTCATCCCACCAGGCTACTTTTCGATCATCCAGAAAAGCAGTTGTGAGGAAGAACGTCGCAGGAGCGTTGTAAGATTTGATTATGGGGAAAGCCCATTCATAATTATCAATGTAACCATCATCGAAGGTCACCAGCACATACCGTCCTCGTGGCTGATTCCAGATATGATCCAGATCCCGGATACGGATCATGTCGAAATTCAGGCTGAGAAATCGAATCTGCTTTTCGAAATCTTCTGCAGACGCACTCCATAGGTCATGATCGAACACTGAGTTGTTGATGTCACCAACGCGGTGGTAATTCAACACCAGCAGACCATTCCAGACGGAGACGTTACGAGCCAGCAGATTCATTCCGGTCCAGTCGAGCGCTTTGGCCAGCAGTTCTTTTTTACTCACAAGGCGGGTTCCTTTCAGACGATTTCTAATCTGGCGATACAGCTTCATTTTCAAGTGTCACTCAGACGGATTCAATCAGCTGGGGCGGCAGATGCAGGTAATGGCCTGCTTTGCGTTTCGATTCGATATCGCCGTAGACCAGAGCAACCTGTTCGGCTGGCAGACCGGTACCTGCGGCGATCTCCTCTGCAGTATAACCGTTATTCAAACCGTACAGGCAGCAGTCGAGTTTGTCGTATGAAACTGCAAAGAAGAATTCTTCCTGGGACTGTTCCAGCGAATAAGTGTCTGTGGTTGGTGGACGCATCCGAATGACTTCCGGTACATCGAGATACTCAGCGAGTTGATAGACCTGCGATTTATACAGGTGGGCGATCGGTTTCAGGTCTGCTGCACCATCGCCGTTTTTAACGAAGAATCCCTGATCGTATTCGAGGCGATTGGGAGTGCCGGGAACCGCGTAGTTCAATCGGTCGGCGTGGTAGTATTCCATCATCTTGCGACAGCGTTGTTTAAAGTTTGTCGCTGCGACAATCGTCTGGTAGGCAGAGAGAGGCAGACGTTTTTTGATGAATTCGCCTTCAGGGGTCTGCACGACGACTGAAAAGACACGGTACCCCCCCTCTTTCAGCAGGTTGGGCAGTACAATTTTCGATTTCCAGTGAGGCTCGTATTCCGGGATCACCTGCTTGATAGCGACGTCGCGGCGTTCATAGCAACCCGCGCCCTGCAACATGGGAGAGATGTTCTCCACGATGGCTTCCACGTTGAAATGATCTGCCAGCAACTGGCCGAAGGTTAAACTTTCGTCCTTCGTATCGTGTTCGGGCATCATGATTCCCAGAACACGATCTGCACCAAAGGCCCGCACACAGAGCGCCGTCACAACGCTGCTGTCGATACCTCCAGAGAGTCCCAGCACGGCACCTTTTTTTCGCATTGTCTTGCGAACGGTTTCCTGCATCCAGCTGACAATACGCTCTGTTTCCGCTGCGCAGTCCAGATTCAGTAATTCCGGTTTGAAGGTTCTGGTTTGTGTAATCATAGTATTGCGATCCTCGTGAGTAATGCTTATCGCGTGAGTGCGATTCAAAGTTTCCGTGTGGGTTGTGAGCTCTGTTTCAGGGAAGAACCAGCTGTTTTTTATCGACTTTCCCATTGGGGGATTTAGGCAGTTCATCCCGGAATTCCACCTTCTGGGGTACCATGAAATCCTCCAGGTGTTTGCGACAGTAAGCGATGACTGCTTTCTCTGTGAGTTCCTGTTCGGGCATCACAGTTACAATGGCGCGAATCGACTGGCCGAGAATCGCGTCAGGATCTCCTATAATGGCCGCTTCGGAAATTGCCGGGTGTGCGAACAGGACGTTTTCCACTTCCTTGGGACTGACTTTCTCCCCTCGACTTTTAATGATGTCGTCACGTCTTCCGACAAAGTACAGGTAACCTTCCCTGTCCATGCGAAACAGGTCGCCGGTATAGAGATACATTTCGCCCGGCAGTTCGCCTGGCTTTAATCGTTCTGCTGTGCGTTCAGGTGCTTCCCAGTAGCCAAGCATGACATTAGCACCGCGGACGACCAGTTCGCCTGTCTGTTCCGCTGGCAGGCGGTGACCTGCATCATCAACGATAAAGACTTCTGAGTCAGGCATGGCGATCCCGACCGAACCGGTTCTGATATCAACCTGATCCAGGGGAAGGTAGGAAACACGTTTGCATTCGGTCAGACCATACATTGAGAAAATCTGAACGTGTGGCAGACGTTTGCGGAAGGTGAGAATATGTTCGGTTGGTAATGCGGCTCCCGTGTTAGTAATGTAACGCAGGTTGGAAAAATCGTACTTTGAGAGATCCATCTTGAGCAGGATCGCCGACATGGTGGGCACGAGAGGAAATCCCGTGACCTGCTCGTCGATGATTTTCTGCAGTACTGCATGTGGATACGTGAACGATTTTTCGAGCACCAGCGTTGCTCCGACCCGGAAGGCCATCAGTAACTGGTACAGGCCATAATCGAATGAGAGTGGCAGGACATTTAAGATAATGTCCGCTGGTTCATTCATCAGATAAGTGGTTATCGAACGGGCAGCCGAGGTCATGTTCAAGTGAGTGAGCATAACGCCTTTGGGATTTCCCGTCGATCCCGACGTGTAGACCAGGGCAGCAAGATCGATGCTGATGGTTTTAATCGCCGGTGGTGTCAGTTGATCTGCGTATTCCTTCTGCAACTGATCCCAAGAATCAAATCGCAGAAGCTGCCATTCGGTACTTTCCGGCTGATCACAGTCAGCCCCGGTTGCGATGACGGTTTTCAAATGAGGCAGCAAAGCAGCATGTTCGAGGATCAGGTTCTGTTTTTTGTTCGGAATGATCAGCGTCGTGGCTCTGCAGTTGTTCAGGACGTAGGTCAGTTTATCAATCTTTGTAGTGGGGTTGACCATCACAAAGACGCCACCCGCTTTTAATACGGCGAAGATCGCGACCGTCGCTTCCAGCGAATTTTCGAGATGAATGGCAACACGTTCGCCGCGCTGCAGTCCTCGCTGGAGGAGTGCCTGTGCCAGGCGATTACTCTGCAGTTCAAGATCCTGATAGGTATATCGCTGCTGATCAACGACCAAGGCAACTTTGTCCGGATACTCGCGCGCACTGTTTTCTAAAAATGATTGCAGCAACAAGGGCCTGCTCCTCAGGAAATTAAGCCAGTTCTTTGAGTTTGGATTCAATAAAAGTAATCAGTCGGTCGATGGAGTCCAGATTTTCCGGGACCAGTTCATCATCATCTACTGCGACGGAATAGTGATCTTCAATGAAAGCGACCAGTTCCAGTACGCCCGTAGAATCGATGATGCCTGTCTCCAGGAACGAGTCGTCATTGTGAAGTGAAGCCGGATCTTCGCCGAACAGGAAGTTTTCCGCGACAAAGTTTCGTACGTCATTTTGGATCGAGTTCATTTTGCTACCTTTGAAATTATCTTTTTAAGTAAATCTAAAGACTGTTTGTATTATGCAAGTGATGTTGCATTTACCGTACTGGTCTGATTTGAAGAAACGGTCTGTCCGTGGATCATCTGTTCGACCAGTAACTGTGTTGAAAGAATTCCCACCAATGCCATATTGTCTCGCGTGCCAATCGCACGTCCCTGTTCGATTTTTTTGACGAGACGTTGAACTGCCCCTGGCTGGAACAATCCATTTGCCTGAAGTTTCTCTGCTGACAATAAGTGGTTCACGTATTCAAATCGGGCCGATTGTTTCTCTGTATCAATGAAACTATGGGCATCGGGAGCGCGGTAAGGTTGCTTGGGGCGTTTGCGGATACTGTCGGGAATCAGATCCCGCATGGCGTATTTCAGCAGATATTTTTCGTCCAAGCCGTTCATTTTAAATCGCACGGGGATACGGGATGCGAACTCCACAACGCGATAATCAAGGAACGGGAAGCGGCCTTCAATCGAATTTCCCATTGCCATACGGTCTCCCTGTGAGGAGAGAATATAACCTGGCATCAGGTTGATTGACTCCAGGTATTGTGCCTGACAGAAAGATGGCCATTCGGAGAACTGACCAGGTAGTTGGGTTTCAAAGTCAGTTAAGGGATTCTGATTGACCAGTTGTTGTTTGACATCATCACTGAAGAATGTTTTCAGTTTCGATGTCAAATCCCAGCGTGGCAGATGAGAAAAGAACGGGCTGTCGATTTCATCCTGACGGATCTTGAAAAATGCCTTGAGATAAGCGGGGGACTGTGCCTGCAGATTTTTCATATAGGGATAGAGTCGTTTCAGCAACAGCGGCCTGATTGCCGAATCAGGTTGACGGCTCCAGAAGCGGCGGATTTTGGTCTCTTTGAAAATATCGTATCCCCCCAGAACTTCGTCGGCACCTTCGCCGGTCATGACGACCTTGAATTGACTGTCCCGAACGAGTTTGGACAGCAGGTACATGGGAGCGGGGGCAGTTCGCAGAACCGGTTTTTCTGTGTGTTGAATGACAGTGGGGAAAATTCGCCCGATATCTTCGTAAGAGCAGCAGACCGTCTGGTGATCTGTTCCCAGTTCGCGAATCATTTCCTGCTGGTAACTGCTTTCGTCATAATCTTTGTCGTTGAAATTCAGCGAAAAAGTATTCAGGGGAGCATTCGTGTAATTGCGAATGATTGCTGCGGTGACAGAGGAATCGAGTCCACCACTGAGGTAAGCGCCGACAGATACATCGGCACGTAATCGGAGTTGAGTCGCGTTGATCAACAGATCGCGCAGTTCATCTGCCCAGTCATCCAGCGACCGATTCTCTTCATTGGGCTGGTAGTCGAGATGCCAGTATTGCCAGATTTTGACCTGGCCATTCTTCACAATCATCGAGTGTGCCGGAGGCAGTTCATTGATACCCGCAAAAAATGTTCGGGGGGGGAGGGGTGACCAGAATGTGAACAGCTCGTTTAAGGCGGTCAGATCCACTTCCCGTTTGACATCAGTCAGTGCAAATAATGCTTTGACTTCGGAAGCGAAACACAGTCGACCCTTGGTCTGAGTATAAACCAGCGGGCGGATTCCCATACGATCGCGGGAGAGGAAGACTTCCTGGCGTTTACGGTCATGGATGGCAAAGGCCCATTGCCCGTTAAAGTGCTGAACACATTCCGAGCCGTATTCCGCGTACATGTGCAATATGACTTCCGTATCGGAATGGGTGCGAAACTTATATCCTTTGCTTTTGAGCTGAGCACGCAATTCGATATGGTTAAAAATCTCACCATTAAAAGTGACTGTCAGCAGGCCATCAGGTGTCTGCATAGGCTGCAGTCCCCCGGCGAGATCGACAATACTTAATCGGCTGTGTGCGAAACCGACTGGCCCACACGTCGAGACTCCTGATGCATCGGGTCCCCGATGGTTCAGCGTTTCAATCATGGCATTTAATTCTGACTTAAGGACCGGAGCCTGGTCAGAACGAATGATGCCTGCAATTCCACACATAGATAAGCCAGTACGATAAAGAGAAAGATCAGATCTGAAATGGGGTGAGTAAATACTCCCACAGAAGGAATCTAGGTCACACGGATATCAAGTCAAACAGGAAGTGACTGAGCGTAGTAATGTTTATAAAAAACAACCGTTCCACTCGACTTCCGATGCTTAATCACTATGCACGATACAATCGGCACCCGGGTTGAGAGAAAGCGTTTGACTCTTGGGTTTTGAGTACTATGCTTAATTTGCATATTGCATTTCGGGCCGCATTTTCTAACAGACACATCTGACTCATCTGGAAATTCTGAAATCAGATGACCCTCTCATTATTAATTCAGCGCAGATAATTGATTGTGAACCGAATATGTCAGCGAATGATTCCGAATCTGTGGCAGTGAATTCCAAATCGGAAAACAGTGACTCCGGAAAACCGGGTCGTACCGCTTCCAATGCGGTCAATACAGAAGAGCTGCTCGCTTCACTCAGTATGTTGAATCTCAATTCGGATGAGGATTCCGGCGAGTCAGGGACAGAAAAAACATCAAAAAGCAGTATTGTTGCTGCTCACTTACCCCTGTCAAAGGGAGTGAGTGAACCCATGCGGGTCATTGGAAAAGATCAGCATCTCAGCCAGTTATTCAACCGGGTTCAGTCTCTGTTGAAAGGAGACAGCGAAGAGGCCGAAGGGAAATTTATCCCGCATTGTCCGGAAACTCTGGAAGATACCGGATTAACCCAGGACGAAATTGAGCGTCTGATCCTGAAGTATCTGCTCGCGAAAGGAACGCAGACCGGTCGTCAGATCTGTGCGCAGATCAAGCTTCCCTTTGGTATCGTGGATACCATTCTGAAACGGGCCAAGCAGGATCAACTGGTCGCCTTCGGTGGTACAGCGGAGATGGGGGACTACGAGTTTACCATTACGGAACTGGGCCGGGAACGTGCCCGTCGATACACGCAGGAGTGTACTTACTTTGGTTCTGCTCCGGTGAGCTTCAAGGATTATCTGAAGGCGATGGAAATGCAGAGCATTGCCAAGCAGGAAGCGACCGAGGCGGATTTAAAAGCAGCTTTTTCTGATCTGATTATCAATCCCAAGATGCTGGATCGTCTGGGGCCAGCCGTGAATTCGGGCCGCGGGATGTTTCTATTTGGTGAAGCCGGCAATGGAAAAACCAGTATTGCCGAACGGATTACAAAAGCCTTCGGTTCGACGATCTGGATTCCCCGTTGCCTGGGCATTGATGGAGATATTATACGTATATTCGATCCGGGCTTGCATGAAGAGGTGATTCAGGAAGATCATTCGGAGGGACTGTTTGATTTGTCAGGCATCGATCCGCGCTGGGTACAGATTGTCCGCCCGACAGTGATTGCCGGTGGTGAGTTAACCATGAAAGAGCTGGAAATCACTCAAAACCCGCAGACAAAGATCTGCGAGGCACCACTGCAGTTAAAAAGTAACTGCGGGACGTTTGTGATTGACGACTTTGGACGTCAGCGCATGCCTGTCGATGAACTGCTCAACCGCTGGATTGTACCCCTGGAAAAACGGTATGACTTTTTGAATCTGCCCAGCGGTAAGAAGATTCAGGTTCCCTTTGACCAGCTGATTATCTTTTCGACAAACCTTGAGCCAAAGGATCTGGTGGATGCTGCGTTTCTGCGCCGGATTCCCTACAAGATCGAAGCCCTGGATCCTTCAGAAGAAGAATTTCGGGCTCTCTTCGAATTGATGGCACCGATGATGGGTTTTCAGTTCGACGAACAGGCATTTCAGTATCTGATCGATACTCATTATAAGGCCGTCAATCGACCGTTTCGTGCCTGTCAGCCCCGCGACCTGCTGCTGCAGGTCAAGAACTTCTGCGTCTACAAAGAGGTCCCGCGAAAACTGACGCCGGGCGCCTTTGATTTTGCTGTCGAAAACTATTTTTCCGTGATGTGAAATCGGCAGTCTGCTGCCTGCTTACGCAGGCCATTCCGAATCACAGGAATGACAGCGAAACCCGACGACTGTTGCAGTACCGGGGATCAGACGATTTTTCTGGTTCAGCAGACCGTCTCGCAGTTCCAGCTTTTCTACAGCCGAGCTGCCACAGTCGGTGCATTGCTGATTCAGGAAAATGGTACGGGCGCGTTTCAGAACCCAGTCTTCCTGATTGCGGTTATGTGATTTCTTCACACTCGCGCGCCGAAAGGGCAGAATCATGGGGGTGGTTTCTTCCAGAGAGACGACCGGCTCGGTCTGGGGTTCATCCGGGTAATAGACTTTTAAAATGCTCATCCATGAGCTCCTTGCGTTCAGTCCCTTGATTAAATATTCCAGTCAATCCGGACGGGAATGTTTCCGGGGTAGGCTTCGAATGTCTGGTGAAACAGGAAAGGTTCGGAGAAACATACGAAGAGGTGAGCAGGATAAAATTCTCTGATTAAGTTGGCAAGAGGTTTTAACTCAAAGGTATCAATATTGTAAAAAATTCCTGCTGCAAATTGACAGAATGTGTGAAAATGGGAAGAGTTAGCGGTATGGCGATAATATTCAGATAGCAGCACTAAATAGAATGCTGTATGATTTTTGCGGATGGTCGTCAAAAACGATTCCACTCCAGCAATGCTGGGAGTTTTAAAACACGCAGGTTATTTCAGGAGTTGTTCCGATCAACAAGTCAAAGTTCATCAAGTTGCTACTCGGTTTAATTGTCACCATTGTCTGCCTGGTGGCAGCGGTCTGGGGAATTGACTTTGAGCAGATCTACACCAGTTTCAAACGCGCCAATTACTGGACGCTGCCTTTGATGCTGGGGGCGCTGTTTATGTTTTACTGGCTGAAAGCAGTGCGCTGGCAAATGCTGCTGGAACCCATCAAAAAACTGACCGTTGCCCAGGTTACGCCGGCAATGATGATTGGTTTTATGGGAAATAACATCCTGCCTGCCCACCTGGGAGAGTTTTTGCGTGTCTATGTATTGAGTCGCCAGTTTCAAATCCCGAAAACAACGGTGCTGTCCACCCTGGTTCTGGAACGGTTGTTTGATGTGATTGCCATTCTCTGTTATCTGGGTATCGGGATCTATTTTGCCCCTAATCTCCCGGAAAGATATCATACGATCAGCCTCATTGTCGCTTCCGGGATTGTGGTCATGATCATTGCGGTAGCGGCATATATTATCTGGACCGAAGCAGTGATTCGTCTGTTTCGCAGTATTTTCAGCTATCTCCCTTTTCTACCAGAGAAACTGACCCATCTTGTGCTGGAGATGATGCGGGCAGGCGCTCTGGGGATGACATCATTGAAAAGTAAGCGACTCTGCTTCGGGATCATCTGGACCTCATTTGCGCAATGGCTTTTCAATGGTCTGAGTATCTATATTGCACTCTGGAGTTTTAATATCCAGGTCTCGCCTCTGGCAGCTTTTGTCGTACTGGGTGTCACGGCGTTCGGGGTCATTGTCCCTTCAACACCTGGATTTTTTGGGGTGGTTCAGCTTTGCTTTTCCGTGAGTCTTAAGGCATTCGGCGTTGCCAGTGCAGATGCTTTTTCTGCCTCGATATACTATCAGCTCTCACAGTATTTTCCCGTTACAATTATTGGCTTGTACTATTCGAACCGGGAAGGTTTAAAATTCAGTGAAGCAGAGCAGGAAGCCGAGAATGAGCTGGAAGAACTGGAGGGGGGGCATGAATTAGGAGCAGACTCATAAAGCTGTTAATCACTCGTTCAGGGAGACAGGGTAGCTTTTTTACCCAGTTTGGTCTGCTTAAGATTTGCTACACCCTGTTCTGTGATCAGCAGGTCTTCGATCCGATTGTCAATGAGTTTTGAATCGATTACTTCTACCTGGGAAGTTCCGTTGACAGCCAGCCCACAGCGCCCGTTCCCGGTGCTGGTGACGTTTTCCAGGATAATATTCTTACAGCGGTCATGAACGTTAATGCCGTCGATGCGAAAGTTCTCAAACGTCACATCCGATATTTGAACCCCCTCTACATCGACCAGCGACAGTCCGACAGACATGCCGGCGAGTGAGAATACCTCATTGGGGGGGAACTGATTTTTCAGTTCCCGGTAATAAATCGACCCTTTATGTACAGCCCAGTTTCCCGATGGAATGTCAGTTAACTTAACCTCTTGATCTGTTTCAGGACGATATTCCGGCAGGGTTTTTCCCTCCAGGTACAGATTGAAGTATCCCTTTCTGAAGGGGGTGACTTTCCACAGTCCGTCCTTTAATGGTTTCCAGCCATTCTGGGGGACAGGGATGGCACCGCTGATTGTTGCGCCATTTCCCAGAATGGTAAACATTTCCTGGCCGATTCCACTGAAGCGTTTACCTGAGAGGGCGATCGATTCATGGTACGGGATCTCGTTGTTGATCAGGATGATTTTGTCACCGGGGCGGGCATACTCCAGGGCTCTTTTAATTGTTTTTACCGGGCCGTTTTTGCCGGATACAATTTTGGGGGCAATGCCGTTTAATGCATTGTTTCCTGCCCGGTTATCGACATAGATCACACCGCATTCTGCTGCTGAATGTGCCAGGCAGACTAGAAAGAGAAAACAGAGTAACCCGGATTGTAAATCTACAAAACGAAGCACGTTTCGCATGGTTGGCGGCTTTCTGTCTGATTCAGTGTTTTGAGTGTGTATCTAGGCCAGAGAGAAGATGTTTCTCCCAGCAGAAAAAACCCCGGTTGAAAACCGGGGTTTGTGAACTGGATCAATTCAAAAACTGTTAACGTTCGGTTACCGGAATGACGGGGCGTTCGTCGTACCCGATATAGTTTGCTTTGGGGCGGATGATTTTATTTCCGTCCAGTTGTTCCAGGATATGAGCACACCAGCCAGCGATGCGGCTGGCTGCAAAGATACAGGTAAACAGATCGCCCGGGATGCCCATGTAATGCTGAAGACTGGCTGAGTAAAAGTCCACATTGCAGTTTCGCTTGATTTCCTCGTAGACGAGTTTTTCCATCTCGATGGACATCTCATACCACTTGGGTTCGCCGGTCTCTTCTCCGAGTCGCCGTGAAAGTTCTTTCAAATGTTTTGCACGTGGATCTTCTACCTGGTAAACGGCATGCCCAAAGCCCATAAACTTGCCTTTGGCTTCGCGGACTTTTTTCACATAGGGGGCAACATTTTCAACGGAACCGATTTCGAAGAGTGTTTTCAGAACTTCGGTGTTCGCTCCGCCATGCAGTTTTCCTTTCAGTGCGCCAATAGCACCTGTGACTGCAGAATAAATATCAGGTAGAGTCGCGATAATGACTCGACCGGTAAACGTACTGGCATTTAATCCATGTTCTGCATGGAGTGTGAGGATGAGATCCATGGCACGGGTTGCATCTTCACTTGGTTTCTCGCCATTGATCATATACATGAAGTTCCCGGCATGGCACAGTTCGGGATCCGGTTCAACCGGTTCCAGTCCCTGGCGAACGCGGTGAATGGCGGCCACAATGGTCGGAATCTGAGAGATCAGTTTGATCGAAATCTGCAACCGATTTTCAAACGTTTCAATTTCGGCATTGGGGTCATAGACACCTGCCAGAGATGTAATCGATCTCAGCAGTGCCATCGGTGGTGCTGAAACAGGTAGCTTCTTCAGGGCGTCGATCAGTTCCGGGGGGATACTGCGGTACTGTTTCAGTTCAGCCTGGTAGGCAGCGAGTTGAGTGGCGGTAGGAAGCTCTCCGTTTAACAACAGAAAAGAAACGTCCTCAAATGTCGCATTCTCTGCCAGATCGTCGATGTTATATCCACGATACAGCAGTTTCCCAATGGTTCCATTTACTAAACAGATAGAACTGTCAGCTGCTATGATCCCTTTTAGCCCTTTGACAGCTTCGCTCGATGATTTCTCTACGTCTTCTGCGCTCATTTGAACTGGTTCCACTTTCTCAACTACAGCCAATAAATTCCAGTAAGGTGAAGGATCACGCACCAGGGGCTCTGGTGAGACAGTAATCGCCGCCTGACTTTAATTAAACAAACTATGGAAAACTCGTATCATCCCAGTATATCAAGCCCTTTCATAAGTTCAATCAAGCGAATTCTTTTCCAGCGGTGTCTTCAGGAATCATGATAATCCGGGCTCACTTTTCGGAATAACTTCACTATTTGTTCATTACCGGTTTGAAATCAGGGGATTGACTATTCAGTCTGTAGTGTGAAAATGTCTGTAGTGAATCAGGTTACATCCGGTTGCTCGTTTGTAATGGGTTTATAGAGAACCCGGGTGCGGTACCCCGTTTCAGAGACTTGAGCTGTTTTTGAATTTTGGTGTTTCCCCGTCAGGGGAGGGATCTTTTTAGCGCACGTAAGTTGTTATCTGGTAAGGTTGCCGAGGTTTTTTATTTTTTTTTAAATCGTCATTGTGGATTTCCGTAGACGTTACGAAAAGTTGTGGTAGGATGGAGCTATATGAGCTGGAGGCTTATTAGCTTTTTTCAGGTTCTCGGGAGAAGTAAGGATGTCTTGGGAGAGAACCCTCTTGACTAATTTAGTTGGCGAATCGGATGCTCCGACGAAGCGCGTAAAAGCGTATTTGAGCAACTTAGTTCTTCAGATGCTCTACGCAGTGCTCCACTTACCTCTAGCGATCCTTTTGTGCTTCGGGTCTAGCTTACACCTTACTCCCGGCAGGGAGAACGGTTTTACGGCAGGTATTAATAACACCAACGTGTTTTGGAGTTTTTTGCAATTATTTCATAGCTCTATCGCTATAGGAATCAGTTAGTGATGAGTAGAGTGACAGTAATAAAGTATTGAGTTGATATAGTAGAAAAATTGGAAAAGTATAGTGAAAAGATCAATTCTGACGCCTGCTGATCACACTGTCCTTTTATTCTCATAAACAGAAACGCCGTGGTTACACACGGACGTGTGGCCGTAATTTTTTTGATAATACAAATTAAGGGAGTGACCCGTGCACCGTTTCGATGCAAATCTGAACTTACTATTTCAGGAAGCGGAAAAACAAGGTTTTTTAACATTTCAACAGGTTCATACGTTCCTCCCAGACGAAGGAGGCGATCCCTCGCTGATTGAATATATTGTCGTGGGACTGGAAGAGCGTGGCCTTGATCTGATTGATGATCCGAATGCGGATATTGATGATGAGGAAGTTGCTTCCGTCGACTCCTCAGCGAACACCCACTCGGATGTAGCTCAGGGGGCAGATGAAGATTCAGATGATGCTTCTTCCTCCATTGTTGAACCCGAAACATCGCTCTCTTCGCGTGATCCCATTCGCATGTATCTCAGTCAGATGGGAAATATTCCACTGTTGAGTCGTTCGCGTGAAATTTTTCTGGCCAAGAAGATTGAAATCACCCGTAAACGATTTCGCCGCACTGTGCTGGAATCTGATTTCGCGCTCAAGATTGCCATCGACACTCTGGAGAAAGTCTTCGCAGGAGAGCTTCCTTTTGAGCGAACCTTACGCACCTCTGATACCGAAGATGCCACCAAAGATCAGATTATGGGGCGGATGCCTTATAATATCGCAACCTTAAAGGCACTCCTCCAGAAAAACAATGAGGATTTTGAGCTGATTCAGTCTGGTGAACTTGGTAAGGTTGAGCAGCGTGAAGTTCAAAAGCGGATGGTGGTACGTCGCCAGAAAATGGCAACCCTCTGTGAAGAACTCTGTCTGCGTACGCAACGTCTGCAGCCGGTTCTGAAACGAATTCATCAGATTGCCGGTCGGATGCGTGAGGTTCAGGAACAGCTTGAAGATTATAAGCAGCTGCGTCATAAGGCCACCGATCACCGTCTGCTGGAACGCGAACTGTCTGAGTTGACCATCATGGTGGTCGAAACATCAGAAGATTTTCAGACCCGTTCCCGGGAAATCAAACGTCGTTTTGATGACTGGACCGAAGCCAAGCAGCAACTCTCTGGCGGAAACCTGCGTCTGGTTGTCTCGATTGCTAAAAAATACCGAAATCGTGGCTTAAGCTTCCTGGACCTGATTCAGGAAGGAAACGCCGGCCTGATGCGTGGTGTGGAAAAATATGAATATCGCCGTGGTTATAAGTTTTCAACCTATGCTACCTGGTGGATACGTCAGGCCATTACCCGCGCTGTCGCCGACCATGCCCGGACCATTCGAATTCCCGTGCACATGTTCCAGAGTATCTCTACTCTGAAAGCACGCAGCGAACAGATTCGCCAGGAAACCGGTCGTGAACCGACGATGGAAGAACTGGCCGATTCCGTTGGTCTTGGTGTGGAAGAGACCGAACGGATCATGAAGACCTGGAAACATCCCATCAGCCTGGATACGCCTGTGGGAGAAAGTGAAGACAGCAGCTTCGGTGATTTCCTGGAAGATGGACACGAATCCTCTCCTGCAGACGCTGCCATGCGTGAAATGCTGAAAGACAAAATTGAGCATGTTCTCAAAAGCCTGACATACCGTGAACGTGAAATTATCCGTCTGCGATATGGCTTAGGTGATGGCTACAGTTATACATTGGAAGAAACCGGTCGTATTTTCAAAGTAACCCGCGAGCGAATTCGCCAGATCGAATCCAAGGCGCTGCGAAAATTGCAGCATCAGACACGTAGTGCCCATCTGCGAGGCTTTGTCGATGCCATCTTCCCGAACAAGGAAGATGAGGAAAACGAAGGTGAAGAGGGCGTGCAGACAGATCAGGAGTCTTCCACCATGGTGGGGGCGCTTGAGTAGGTCCTGAATTCTTACCATATTGCACCAGATTCAAGGCGGTTTGCTGTTTTCACGAACAACAGACCGCCTTTGACTTTTCTATTTCGCTCAATTCGAATAGTTTATACGCATCTGGAGCGAGCATAATAGAGCGAAGGCGCGATAATTCAATGGGATGCGCCCTGGATTGAAGGTTCCGGTAACTTCAATCCTCCTGGATTTCATCATATTTACGGAGTAACACACATGGGTCTTTTTGAAGGCAAAAAAGGTCTGGTTTTGGGCATCGCGAATGACCATTCAATTGCATGGGCCATCACTGAAAAGCTTTATGACGAAGGCGCTGAAATTGCTTTCACTCACCTTCCGGATAAAGATCCTGAGCGTCCTCGTATGGAGCGTCGTCTGCGAAAGCTGGTCGAGCCAAAGGGCGCCAAGATCATGATTCCCTGTGATGTGACCAAGGACGAAGACCTGGATAAGGTTTTTGAAACTGTCAAAGCAGAATATGGTGAGATCGATTTCGTGTTACACTCGATTGCCTATGCCCCGATGGATGACCTGAAAGGTCCCGTTTATAATGTGAGCCGCGATGGCTTCAAGCTTTCGATGGAAATCAGCGTCTACAGTCTGCTGGCGGTCGCCAATCGCGCCAAAGATATTTTGAAGCCAGGTGGCAGCATTCTGACTCTGAGTTATCTCGGCGGCGAAAAAGTGATCCCCGGTTACAATGTAATGGGGATCTGCAAGTCGGCTCTGGAGAACTCGGTGATGTACCTGGCAAACGAGCTGGGACCACAGGGCATCCGCGTCAACAGCCTGAGTGCCGGTCCGTTGAAGACACTCAGTTCCTCGGCTGTCGGTGAATTCGATCTGATGATGAAACTGTATCAGACGATGTCGCCACTCCGCAAAAACATCACGCCGGACGATGTTGGCAAAGCCGGCATGTATCTGCTCAGCGATCTGTCCAGCGGAGTCTCCGGTGAGAATCATCACGTGGATTCCGGTTACCACGTCATGGCAGCTCCTCCAATTGAACTTCAGCAGGAGCAGGCTCAGGCTTAACTCCGACTGCAAACTCTATATTCAAACGAAGCCACCTGTTGAACATAATCGTTACAACAGGTGGTTTTTTTACGTCTGCTCTTCCAGAAATCCCGGTCGGCTGTAATCGGAATCTTGAGAAAATATTGCCTCACGAGGATATATTTCCCGTTTTGCTCAGCCGGTTGCCGCATATTGAATGCTCTCTGCACAATTCCCTTTTTGCTAACGATTACGATATCGGGAAAAAATCTGCCGGTTTCGCAGGTTTTCTTGATCCTGTGAATCAAATTCCCGTTCTTATAGCTGCAGGTTGATTTTCAAGGTACATACTTGATGAACCGTACACGTTGAATTGTTTTCATCGCTGCTTGAGTCACTTGTAACCTTTCAATTTTTTCCATCATCCCGAGGTCCGGGAGTATTCGGTGCCTGAAATTATCAAAGTCAGTCTGGAATGGCCCACCCTGCCGGCAACGGTTCTGCTGGCAGTCTGCCTGCTGTACTGGATCTGTGTCATACTGGGATTCATGGAATTAGATTTTTTAGATTTTGATCTGGATTTTGAAATCGGTACAGAGGGCACTTCTTTTCTTGATTTTGGGTTTATCGGTTTACGTTTTTTGAATATCGGTGAAGTACCGGTAATGCTCTGGTTGAGTATATTTTCACTGAGTATGTGGATGCTCTCAGTGAATTTCGATTCCAAAGTAGAGATCAATACATGGCTGGACTATCTGCCATTATTACTGCGAAATCTGGGGATCAGCCTGGTAGTCACTAAACTGGTCACTCAACCGTTTAAAGGATATTTCCAGTTTACACCCCCTAACCAGGTTGAGACTTTGTTAGGGAAGTCGTGTGTCGTTACCAGTACCACGGTGACTGACCGCTTTGGCCAGGGAGAGCTGGAAACTGAGGGAGCCCCGTTAAAACTACATATACGTGCGGAAGACGAAACGATCCAGAAGGGAGATCTGGTTCGGCTAGCAGACTATAACTCGGAAAAACAGGTATTTTACGTCGTAAAAATTAGCCAGGAGTCATAACATCATGTCCATATCGGCATTTCAACTTCCCGCAGCATTTCTGTTGGGAGTCGACTTTCTCAGTGAGTCAGTGGTTGTCGCGGGCCTCATTATCGGAGTCTTTGTTGTCGGTTTTGCTGTCGCGGTTTCCCGCTTTTACCGCAAAGTAGGCCCGGAAGAAGCCCTGGTGCGGACAGGTGTGGGTAATTTAAAGGTGGCTAACGGTGAAGGGATTTTTGTGATCCCGGTTCTGCATCGAGCCGACCAGATGGATCTCTCGGTCAAGCGAATTGAAATTGCCCGCAAAGGCGAAGTCGGACTGATCTGCCGGGACAATATCCGTGCGGATATCGAAGTTGCTTTTTTTGTTCGTGTGAATAATACAGCGAACGATATCCGAAATGTCGCCCAGTCTCTGGGGTGTAAAAGAGCATCCAGCCGTGATGCACTCATTGAGTTATTTGATGCCAAGTTTTCCGAAGCTTTGAAGACCGTCGGGAAGCATTTCGACTTCGTCGAATTGTATAACGAACGGGATAAGTTCAAAGAAGAGATTCTGAAGATCATCGGCACCGACCTGAACGGCTACGTGCTGGACGACTGTGCCATTGATTACCTGGAACAGACACCTCTGGAAAAACTGAGTCCCACGAACATTCTCGACGCCGAGGGGATCAAGAAGATCACCGATCTGACGGCCCGCGAGCACGTCCTGTCGAACCATATTACCCGGGAAAAAGAAAAAACGATTAAGAAGCAGGACGTGGAAGCCCAGGAAACCATTCTGGAACTGGAACGTCAGCGTGTGGAAGCAGTCGAGAAACAGACACGTGAAATCGCTTCGTTAACGGCCCGTGAACATGCGGAAGCACGTCGCGTGGAACACGAAGAGCGGTTGAAAGCAGAGACCGCCCGGATTCGCACCGATGAGGAACTGGCCATCGCGGAAGAGAATAAGCTGCGTCAGGTCATTGTTGCCGAAAAGAGCAAACAACGAACGGAAGCGGTCGAAAATGAACGGGTCGAAAAAGACCGACTGCTCGAAGTCACCGAACGTGCCCGCGTTGTCGGACTGGCTGAGATTGACAAAGATAAAGCTATCGAAGTTGAAAAACGCAATATTCAGGAAGTGATTCGGGAACGGGTCATCGTGGAACGAGCCGTTGTCGAAGAGGAAGAACGGATCAAGGATACTCACGAATTTGCAACCGCAGATCGTCTGAAGCAGGTCACCGTCACCAAAGCGGAGATGGAAGCCCAGGAAAATCTGGTCAAAGAAGTCAAAGCTGCAGAAGCTCAGAAATCGTCTGCTGAACTACTGGCTGAAAAAGTGGTCATTGAAGCGGAAGCAGAGAAAACAGCCACAGAGAAGAAATCGGATGCCATCAAAGTCATGGCGGAAGCCAAGACAGCCGACGGCGCTGCCATTGGATTGGCTGATGCCCAGGTCATGATTGCCAAAGCCACTGCGACCGAAAAGACAGGTCAGGCCGAAGCCAACGTCATGATCGCCAAGGCGGAAGCCACTGAAAAGACCGGAACTGCGGAAGCCAAGGTCATGCAGCTCAAGTACAGCTCGGAAGCAACTGGAATTGTCGACAAAGCCAAGGCAATGAAACTCTTCGATGGTGTGGGACGAGATCACGAAGAATTCAAAATCCGCCTCAACAAAGACAAGGAAATCGAACTGGCTGCCATCGCTGCACAGCAGGAGATCGCAGAGGCTCAGGCTGGTATCGTGGGTGAGGCGTTGAAATCAGCCCGCATCGATATCGTGGGAGGCGAAACAACATTCTTCGATAAGATTGTGGACTCTATCAAAAGTGGTAAGTCGATCGACCGTTTTGTTCACAACAGTGAAACTCTGACGGACATTAAGAATACGTTTTTTAACGGGAACCCTGACTACTTCGAAGATCAGCTGCAGACCTTTATTACCCGGTTTGGCATGTCATTCGAAGATGTCAAGAACCTCTCAATAGCCGCTCTGATTTCCCAGATGCTGGTTCAGGCCGAAGGGGAAGAAGATCGGTCGACGCTGAATCGTCTGCTCGCGACTGTGAAAAACCTCGGGATTGCGGATAAAAAAGTGTCTTCCTTCATGAAAGCGAAAGTCGACAAGTAATACTTCACTTTCTGCATCAGAAACGTCGTTCAGTCGGCTGTCTCTTTCCGGGAAATAAACGTTCTGGAGAGAACGCCGATTGAAGTCGGTTCTTTCGTCTGCAAAAATTATCCGTAAAGCGTGTTTCCCGGAAAATAGGTTCTAGAGCGCCTCGTATTTCACCATAGCGTCTCTCAATCTATTCTGCTCGGTCCAAAAGGATCTGGAGACGCTGTAGTAAAACTGGACACCGTCTAATGGCCGATACGAAAAATAATTCAGAAGAGACTGCAGAAAGTAATGCGGATAGCATTGCCCTGGAGAGCAGTACCTACGAAATTATTCAAAATCGACTCAAAGGACACGGGAAAGAACTGCAGACCCGCCTGGGAAAACTGAACGAGCTTCGCAAAGAAGTTTTTGGTTCAATTGAAACCCGGTTGATCGGCAGTGATCGCATTACAACCGAACATAACTGTGTTCCCCGCGACATGCTGGCTGTCGGGACTCGTTTCCTGTTCGGCTATAATGTCAATTTTGGTCTGAAGACCGAAATCAGTCTCGGCGATGTCTTCGCCGTTTATGAATTCAAAGAAGGTACCTATCACGCGCTGCCTCTGGACCTGATTCGTAATGCTGCGTTCGAAAAAGATTTCAAAGACATCTACCGCTACTACAAAAAGGCCACTTTTGCGAAGTTTTTCGTGAAGGGCCCTTTTTTGTATATGCTGTTTAAAGTGGGAGATGGTCCTAAGGATTTCAAATCTTTCAAGTGGGCTTTCCAGGGCGATCAACTGGTTTATGTTGATAACCGCAGTGATCATGAAGTTCAGTATCCGGCGCAGCAGGAATTTGAATGGACGCGTACCCATCGTGATCTGCACTTCGCGGGACTGCATCCACATATCTCAATCGATGACCGATTATTCGTCGAAACCGTGGGCGGCGATCTGACCATTAAGATTGAAAATAACACCGAAACCGGTGAAGGCATTTATTCAGAACCAGTCGACGATCCGGACCAGATTCTGGATGATGCCGAAATCTTTTATGCCCTCATCGGTTCTCTGATTCTGTTAAAAATCAAACCCTATAAAGAAACAAAGTACCGCTACTTCATTTACAACGAAAAGCTGCAGAAAGCGCAACGTCTCGATTCCATTAAAGATGCCTGTATTCTGCTTCCCGATGATCATGGCCTGGTGTTTTCAAATGGTTATTATCTGCAGAATGGCGAATCGAAAACATTCGAAACTGATCTGCAGGACATGCTCTACCAGGAACGAATTGCGTCTCCCAACGGCGAAGATTTTCTGTACGTGTTTTGTCAGCCAGAGCAGGGGGCCTATGTCCTGCTGCAATACAATCTGATCGAACAGAAACTCGACACACCAATGATCTGTCATGGGTTTACCCGGTTCGAGGGGGGAGAGCTGATCTGTTTTTCCGGTCAGGATGAACCACAAAAACACCATACACTGCAGCTCTGGCAGACGCCTTATATCAGCGATTCATTTCAGGTTCCCCATAAGCAGGATTCTTACCTCAATAAAATCGGGAATAAAGATATCGTGCGGGGCATGGCGGAATGCCATGAACTGCTGGGCTTAATTAATCGTAAAGACGCTTACGAAAATCTGTATGTGGATCTGGTAAAAGTCACCAGCGATGTCCTCGATTCCTACTTCTGGATCAATCAGGAAGACACCTTTGCACTGGGTGAGGTCGTACTCGAGATCAAGCGCGCCGCTGAAGCTGCTGTCATCGAGTACGAAAAGGTTCTGCAGCTTCGTCAGAACACAAAACAGAAAACAGTTGAAGTTGAAAAGCAGACTAAAAAAACTTTAACAGACATTGATCATCGTCGATTTGACAAAATCGATGACTTTGTGCAGAGCCTGGCGAGTTTGAGGAGTCTGCGAGGCGATGTTATCTCGCTGCGCGATCTGCGGTATGTTGACCAGGGCCTGGTCGACAAGCTGGAAAAAAGTGTCAGTGAGAAGAACGAGAAGCTGGCAACTCGCTGCGTTTCTTTCCTGATGCGGGAAGACGCGCTCAAACCGTACGCAGAACGGATAGTGGCTGCGACCGAACAGATTGATCTGGTCGAGAAAGTAGCCGATGCGCGGAAGGTGGAAGAAGAGATCGAAGCCAGTTCAAAAGAGCTGGAGATGCTGATTGAGATTGTCAGTAATCTGAAAGTCGAAGATACCACTCAACGCACCGCGATTATTGATAATATTTCCACGAATTTTTCTAAAATCAACCAGTCCCGTGCTGCCCTCAAACGTCGCATTAAAGATCTGATGTCGGTCGAAGGTGTGGCCGAATTCAATGCACAGATGAAGCTGCTGAACCAGGGCGTGGTGAACTATCTTGATGTCTGTGACTCACCCGAAAAATGTGATGACTTCCTTACCAAACTGATGATTCAGGTTGAGGAGCTGGAAGGTCGTTTTGCTGAGTTCGATGAGTTTGTGGAACAGCTGACTGAAAAACGGGAAGAAATCTACGCTGCTTTTGAATCACGCAAGCTGGCGATTGTGGAAAGCCGGAATAAGCGGGCCAATTCACTGGCAAAATCAGCCGATCGCATACTGACTGGTATTCGCAGTCGCGCGGAACAGCTGAAAACGATCAATGAGATCAACGGCTATTTTGCTTCGGACCTGATGATTGACAAAGTTCGGGACATTGTACGTCAACTCGGTGAGCTGCAGGATACTGTCAAGGTTGATGATATTCAGGGCCGTCTGAAAAGTATTCGCGAAGACACCGTTCGGCAGCTGAAAGACAAGCAGGAACTGTTTGTCGACGGCGAAAATATCATCAAGCTGGGGAACCGTCAGTTTACGGTGAATCGTCAGGCGCTCGATTTAACTACCGTTTTTCGTGATGACAGCCTACAGTTACATTTAACGGGTACCAATTTCTTCGAAGAAATCGAAGACGAGCGACTGCTGGCTACCAGGGAAGTCTGGGATCAGGAAGTGGTCTCAGAGAACAAGGATGTATACCGCGTTGAATATTTAACCTACTGCCTGCTGAAATCGGTAGAAGCCGATCCTGATCAGTCCCTGCTATCGCTGTCCAAATTATCCGATGAAGAACTGCTGGCCTACATTCAGAAGTTTATGGGACCTCGCTATACCGAAGGTTATATCAAGGGGGTCCACGATCAGGATGCGTTGCTGCTTCTGAAATCTCTGTTGAAAATCAAGCCTGCATTGGGACTCCTGCGATACCAGTCTGCTGCCCGGGCACTGGCCGGTCTGTACTGGAGCTACTTTTGTGATCCGGAAATAAAGACACTGTTTGCAACGAAATTGTCCGGATTTGGCAGTGTGATGCAGGTTTTTCCTCGCACCGGCCAGCAGCAGTATTATATCAATGAACTCAGGCAGCAGCTTTCCCAGTTTGTATTGCAGATTTCCTGCCTCGATCAGACACTGGTCAGCGAAGCAGCCGAGTATCTGTTTCAGGAACTGGTACATGGCTCTACATTCGTGATCAGCAAACGGGCTGCTGATCTGTATCAGGATTTCGAAAAATATCTGAAACACAACAACGCCGCCAATCAGCTCACAGACAGCCTGTCTTCCACCAGGGAAAATCCGATCAACTGGTTTCTACTGGCGCGCGATTGGGTTCAGGCCTATCTGGATTATCTTGATTCCGAAGAAGACTTCGATTATCTGGACGAAGTCGCATTGCTGCTGCTTGATGCCAAACTGGATCGTAGTCGGCTGATTGACGCGATTGTGACCGAACAGATCTCTGGTCTTTCAGGATCACATGCACGCATCCGGAGTGGCGAATACCATCTGAACTTTAATCGCTACTCGAAGCGGCTGGCCGAGTTTCAATCTGTGAATGTGCCACGGTTTGAATCGTACCTGTCTCTCAAGAAAGAGATTGTCGACCAGTCGCGAGATGCCATGCGGCTCGATGAATTTCGCCCTCGTGTGCTGACATCATTTGTCCGGAATCGACTGCTGGATGAAGTCTATCTGCCCGTGATCGGAGATAACCTGGCCAAGCAGATGGGGGAAGCAGGCGAAAATAAACGGACCGACCGGATGGGGCTGTTGATGCTGGTCTCTCCTCCCGGATACGGTAAAACCACATTGATGGAATACATCGCCAATCGTCTGGGGATCATCTTCATGAAGATCAACGGGCCCGCACTCGGACATCAGGTGACATCACTCGATCCGGCAGCGGCACCGAATGCCGGGGCACGGGAAGAGGTCAAGAAGTTAAACCTGTCGCTCGAGATGGGGGATAACGTCATGATCTATCTGGATGACATTCAGCACTGTAACCCGGAATTTCTGCAGAAATTTATTTCACTCTGTGATGCCCAGCGAAAAATTGAAGGTGTTTATAAAGGAGAGACCCGCACCTACGATTTACGCGGACGCAAAGTCGCCGTTGTGATGGCAGGCAATCCCTATACGGAGAGTGGCGAAAAGTTTCAGATCCCGGACATGCTCTCCAACCGTGCAGACATCTATAACCTGGGTGAAGTAATCGGCGAGCATGCGGATGCATTCGAAATGAGCTACCTGGAGAACTGCATTACCTCGAATCCCGTGCTCAATCAACTTTCTTCACGCAGCCAGAAAGATATCTACACGATCATCCAGATGGCCGAGGATGGGGCCGGCGAACGGGGTGACCTGGAAGGGAACTACTCGGTGGAAGAACTCAACGAGATGGTTTCCACCATGAAAAAACTGATTCGCGTGCGCGATGTCATTTTGAGCGTGAACCGCGAGTATATCCGCTCGGCTGCCCAGTCGGATGATTACCGTACGGAACCGGCGTTCAAGCTGCAGGGCTCATACCGCAACATGAACCGCATCGCCGAAAAAGTATTTTCGGTGATGAATGATAAAGAGCTGGAGACATTGATTGTCTCCAACTACGAAAATGACGTTCAGACTTTAACCTCGGACGCAGAAGCCAACCTGCTGAAGTTCAAGGAACTGATGGGCATCTTATCCGAGGCTGAGTTGGAGCGCTGGAATGCAATCAAAAAGTCATTCCGGAAAAATCAGCAGCTCAAGAGCGTCGGTGGCGAGGACCGCATGGCCCAGGCGATTCTGCAACTTGCCAATGTGGGTGAAGGTCTGCAGGACATTCGCGAAAGTATGAATGCCGGCATCGGTCGACTCACGGCTGAGAAAGATTCAAATCTGGATTTGTATGCCAAAGATTTTGCAGAACGGTTCCAGCATCTGGCAGAAAGCCTGCACGCAATTCAGGCGGCTTTGACGACCGGAACCAAAGATGTGACTACAATGTTCGAACAGTCGATTAAAACGCGATCGGCACAGTCTGAGTCTGCTCAAGCGGGAGAGGCATCCGCTTCTACACCCGATGACAGAATTACGGTCGTGAATAAAATTCCCCGCTCTCTGTTGAATGTACTGGAAACGCAGTTCGACCTGATGCAGGGGTGGATGCAGCCTCTCGTCACTTCTTCCCATGCGAACCAGGCCGAGTTCAAAGAGCTGAAGGAACTGGTGGAACGCTGCCTCAAAGATTACAACGCGCTGATCAATCGCGTGGACGACGAGTAGAACTCGTATCAGTCCGCGGTTTTCTTCAGGAATTCCAGGCATCTGTAATCCTGATGCCCCTGCATCTCACACTTTATGATGCATCAGGCCTGCCGCGTGTTCATTTATCTCGTCCTGGCGTTAGGTTTGGGGTCCCAGGTTTCATGCTGTGAGGGGCCGCCCCGCATCCAGAGAATGTTGACTGAATTCTGTTTTCTGGCGGCGGGACCAGCGTGCGCTTCATGACGCAGGAGTTCCGGGAGTGACAGACCAGTGAGCCCTAAGCCACCCGCTTTCAAAAAGCCGCGGCGATTGAATCGCAGTGTCTTCTGGAATTCTGAGCATACACCCTGCGGCCAGATTCGCCTCATTCCTCCATGCCCTTAGTTTTATGAATCAGAGCAGTGTATCAATATCTGTTTATGTTAGCACGAAAAAGGTGAAGTGGAACTAAAACCCGGCGTGGAAATAACTTGTGATAGCTTCTATTAGAAGAAAAGCAATTACGGAATAATGTATGTAAATCAATTTATATTGTTGACTTAGTAATCTTGTATGTGTACTTAAGGGTCATGTAGACAATTGTGACTGCTTCTGAGGATATTTCTGCGCATACAGGAGAGGTAGATGTTTGATTCGTCAATGTTAGTGTTAGGGGCTGCGAATCCAGTGGCAGTGATGCTCTGTTTGCTGGTGGTTGTTCTCCCCATCGGTTTGCTGATCGGAGCGGTGATTTTGCGTGCTTCTGTCAGTTTATTCAACAAGTTTGCCGGCTTTGATGAAGACAGTCGCTACAGAGTTCCAGAGCCAAGCATGCTGAATGGGATGGGAATGCTATTGTTATCAACGATTGCCAATGCCATCTTTGGCTTCCTGATTGGAGCGATTGGTGGCGCTACTGGTATGATTCAGGTCGGGCCAGAGGGCGTTGATCGCGGGGGGGAGATGCTTTTAAACCTGGTGTCTTTGCCGGTCTCGTTTGTAATTTTCTCAGCGATCCTTTCTTCAATGCTCCCCACCACTTTCAAGCGAGCGATGGGAGTCGTGCTATGTCAGTATCTGATTGTTCTTGCTCTGGCCATTGTGATTGGTCTGCTTGTGTTTCTTGTGGTAATGGCAACGGGAGCAAATTAAACCAAGTATTCCTTGCACTATCGGATTTACTGGATTTCTATCTTGCGGTTTTTCATTTTAGAGAATACTCGAAGCATCGGAGGTCAGGTTTTATTCTGAGAGTAATCCCAGACACATACGGGTTTTTCTGTAATGCTTCTCAGCCGTTTTACACGAGGCTCCTGGAGCGAAATAGTCTGAATGATTTCCAGGGGGGCGATAAGTATTGGTCATCCAGAAAACTGGCATTTTTTGAACTGAAGTCAGGAGAAACAGGTAATGCAAATATTAGACTGGTCGGTGATTTCAGGGAATATAAAATTATTTCTGATCATATCCCTGGTTGGTTTATGGTTGAGTGCCGTTGTTTTTCGGGTCGCAATTCGCTTATTCAACGCACTTCTTGTCAGAGGTCGTCATGCACAGGAATTGGTCTTAGAGCCGACGGTTATAAACGGGATGGGTATCGTGCTCGTTTGTGTTGTGACAAATTTTATGATCATAGTTGTCGCGTATCAATTTACCTCGAACAGCCTGGCTACTATCGAATCTGCTGAACCATTTTTTCCTTATATTTGGATTGCCTTTGGTGTATTGGGCAGTATCGTACTCTCCGCACTACTTTCTCTGTTGCTTCCGGCAAGATTCAAGCATGCTTTTGGAGTACTGTTTTGTTCCTATCTCCCATCTGTACTGGCAGGGATAGCAAGCTTTCTAGTATGTTATTTTGTTGTCTCTAACGTAATCTCTTAGCCAGGCTGGCACCCTCACATTACTAGATTCACAATTAAGATAGTGAGATATTCAGATATGAGGCAGTCTGCGCACGCGTCGTATCCCGGAACATGCTGTATGCCTGATCGGTCAGGCATACGCAATCTGTTTATTATAAAACGAGACAGTTCGGCAGTCATGATTTCCAGAAGTCAGAACACACTTACTGAATCTTGCCGCGTCCCTGGATGGGCCAGACGACTTCCAGGCGATCCTTACGGAACCCGTAGAAGTTCTCGTGCAGGATGGTAGTGAAGTCGGCGTAACCGGGGATCAGTTCGATTTTGTCGCCGATCTTCAGGTCCTGGGATTCCGGCCCGAGTGTGACGGCACAGTGTTCGGCACTGAGGGCGGTGACTTCGGCATCTGGCCAGGCTTTGACCAGCGGTAGCTGGAAGTCGGGATGCATGGTCTTGCGGCCGCAGTCGAGAACCATACGTCCTTTTTCGGGACGGCTGACGACAGTGGCGAGCACGCTCAGGGAATAGTCGAGGCCCGTCAATCCACATTTATTGACATACATCGGGTCTGCGAAGATGCCTCCGCCTGCCTGCAGTTCGGTGATCCCTTCGCAGTTGGAAGTGATCTGATAGGAACCGGTTCCGCCGGCACTGACGATTTCACAGGGAATGCCTTTGGCTTCGATGGTTGTTTTGCAACCGACGAGGGTTCGCATGGCTTCGATGATCTTTTCTTCTTTCTCAGCCTGGTCCTGGATCTGGAGCAGGTGTCCTTCGTATCCCATGATGCCCGCCAGTTCGACCCCTTCCAGTTTGTCGATGGCCATCGCGAGGTCCAGGGTATCCTGACCCGGTCGGGATCCGACGCGGTTCAATCCGATATTCACTTCAGGCATCATGCGGCAGACAACGCCGGCATCAGCACACATTTTCGCCAGTGGTTCGATCTGGGCATAATGATCACAGGCAATAATCGGACGGGCGTGGCGACAGAGGGAGACGACCCGTTCCCATTTGGTTTTCCCGACAATCATGTTTGCGATCAGGATGTCTTTGACGCCGGCCGCCGCCATGACTTCGGCTTCGGAGACTTTCGCACAAGTGACGCCGATGGCACCGGCTCCCATCTGGGCCAGGGCAATCGCGGGAGTTTTGTGGCATTTTTCGTGAGGCCGCCAGGTCTTGCCGCGACTGAGAATATAGTCGGACATCTTCTGAATATTTGCTTCCATAATATCCAGATCGATGCAGAGAATCGGGGTATCCAGATCGAATTTATGAGATCCAATAACTGACTGAGACATGAAACTTCCTAAAATCCAAAAGGTCGATGAACGCAGCAAAGTCGATGTTTAGATACTACCGAAAACGTTTCGAAATGGCATTCCCAGGGAGAGTTTTCTTGAATTGAAACAATATTCGAAAAACTTTTCCCACTGCGTTGACAGTTCCAGAAAACATCGATAAACTCCGCGTCCCCATTGAAGTTCCTGCTCTTGTTTGTCGATGAAAATGGACACTTAAGAGCTGACAGCTGAGATGGTTGATCTTTGACAAAATGGTTGGTGGCCCCAAATTTTAAGAGTGGAAG
>TARA_R110001592_G_scaffold188358_6_pt1 | contig 58192 bp, 47 predicted proteins | sample TARA_R110001592 | Tara Oceans TARA_R110001592 (sample SAMEA4398387) | marine metagenome | biome: Polar Biome; feature: [SRF] surface water layer (ENVO:00010504); material: water (ENVO:00002006), including particulate matter (ENVO:01000060) such as... | depth 5 m | reverse complement strand
CTTTAAAAGTGTGAACTTTATCTGATGGCCAATCAATTTTAATTGGTGTGTTGTTCCACCATATAACATCCGAAGAATCAGTTACCCAGTCTAAACTCGCCAATTGTTGTTGCGATTCTATCTCTGCGTTAATATGTCGAAAGGTACCCGGTCCGCACATACCATCTGCATATAGGCCTTTTTCCGTCTGCCAATGTTTGATTGTCTTAGTTAACTTTTTGTCAAAAAGCTTATGACCAGGAAGAAACCAATCAGGTTGCCAACCAAGTTTTGCTGCTGAAGCTTCGTTATAAAATTCTTTATCTACTGCCATGTTTTTCTCGATGGGTGTATTTTGTAATTTTCATTTTATTTTTCAGCACCAGGTGACCAGTTTTCAGGTTCGGCTTCATGGGTTGCAATGTCATACATTATTTCGTCAACAGCGTTTTTTATATCCCGGGGGATTGAATCTACTTCCCAGCCGTTTTTTGGTCTGATTACTTTAACGTACGGCCTCTCTTTAGTCGGCACACGCTGAATCCATTTCATTTTATAAGTGCCACGGTTATATTCAACCATTACATAATAGCCGAAATCTTCGCCTCTATGATCTGGGATCTTGAATGTTCCACCGGTAGATGTCAGCTTATATTTCCACATGCCACCACCGAGCTCTTCGAAGAAGGGAGCAACTTCAGCCATTGGTCCACTCTTTGGCATTATAGACGAAAATCTACCTGCTTCTGTTAACAAACTTTCTTTGATAATATTTCTTAGTTGCCTTTTTGTAATTTTCATATTAAACCTTATTTTCCTTTTAAGCATTGATTATTAATAATTATGCGCTTAAATCATTTCGATAGAAACATCTACCTTAATTTCTAATTTCGGTACACGGAGGTGATTTGCTAATTTATGAGCTTTTGCTTCTTCAGCTTCTAAAAACCAGTCTGCATGAGCTTTATCATGAACTATTTTTGAAAAATAATCATCTGGGTGACCGCAATTTCTTGCCATCATAGCATACACTTTATTATTCAATCTTTTAGTTTCTGCAGCTGAGACTTGTACTTCGTCATTTTTTCCATAAGCCATTGATGATACATCATGAATCATAAGTGTGGCATCTTTATCCATATACCTCATTCCGTCTTCACCAAAACTAAAAAGAATTGCTCCGCAGGACATTGCTTTCCCTTCAATGATAGTAGCGACCGGAACTTCCGACATCCTAATGTTTGATATCATGCTCATAAGAGAATATACTTGCCCGCCATAAGAGTCAATAACAATAGGTATAACTTTCTGACCAGTGTTATGAGCAAGAGCCATTTTTGCAGAAAATTCTTTAGCAGAGTCTTCGTCAAACTTATTAACACGAATTATTATTGGATTATGTTTTAACTCTAATTCCCTAATTAGAGGACTAACCTTTGTTTTGTAATGCATTATTTCTCCAAGTGTTTGTTAATTAACCGCATGCTCCAAATCCGCATGCAGTGCAGGTTTGACATCCTTCCTGATATATGATTGTATCTTCTGCCCCGCAGTTTGTGCACACCGATTCAGAAGCTTTTAGCCCGTCTTCAATGTACTTTTTAAGACACCGCGCAATTACCTTTGAAAATGAAAACATATCCATTTCTTTGTCTTTCTGTAATTGCTCTGCCAAATATTGCACCGGAGCTCCATGTCTTAGTGCCAGTGAGATTGTCCTAGTATGCCCAGCGTGGTTTGGATTATCAAACACACTGACTATATCTTTTATAATTATCTCCGCGTCGGGTTCTCCAAAGACTAAATCGTATTTATTTGCTGTTGTTTTGTAAGTTCTCTTAGTAAGAGATCCTGTTGAGTACTTCTTAGGTATTTCTATGAGCTCAGCTTTTCCGCCCATAACTTCATAAGGTTTACCGTCTAGAAGACCAATCAAGACTACCCATCTCTCACCTTTGACAGTTGTATGGTGTATTTCGCAAGGTAGCGTCTCTGGTCTTTTAGGGGCATGACGTCCAATAATTTTTTCACTAGGGGCCTCCGAATCAGTACTAACTAATACACCTGAACGTGATCCTTCCCTATATATGGTGATTCCTTTACAGCCGGAAGACCATCCCATTTCGTAGACTTTTTTAACAGTTTCAACATCGATATCCGATGGCAAATTTGTTGTATTGCTGATTGCATGGCATATCCACTTTTGTGCCCCGGATTGGAGCATCACTTTATTAACCCAGTTAATTTCGTTGGCAGTCGCTCCAGCGTAAGGACTCATCTGCACCAAATCTTCATCGGCAATGCACCCGATATTAGGGTCAGATAAAGAATTTATCCATTCTTTGAGTTTGTGATGGTATACACTATACTCTTGCCACTTGTCTCCAAGATCATCTACGAAATCGATACGTACGTCTTTATCTTGAGGGTTAATCTTTCTTCTTCTTTTGTAAGACAGCATAAATGCCGGTTCGATACCTGACGTTGTTTGTGTTAGACAAGAAACTGAGCCTGCAGGTGCTGTTGTTGTATTTGCAATATTTCGTCTACCATATTTTATCCAGTCTTCCTGTTCTTCCTGAGACAATTCTTTAAATATCCTTTTCAGGAAAGGATGGTCCTCTTCTCGACTCCAATTGTGGATAGGAAAGGGCCCTCTTTCTTTTGCTAAACCAATTGAAGCTTTATATGAATTTAAAGCGAGCCATTTGTAGATTTTTTCGGTTGTTGTAATCGATTCTTCTGATCCGTATGTAATCCCCAGCATTGCCAACGCGTCGCCTAGGCCTGTGATTCCTAAGCCAGTTCTTCTACCATTTAGCGCCTGCTCTTTAATAAAATTCCATAGTTCTTTTTCGATTGTTTTAACAGAATCAGGTTCTGGATCTCTATCAATTTTTGCCAATATTTTTTCGATTTGCTCGATCTCAAGGTCAATCATATCATCCATTAATTTTTGAGCTTTTTGAACAATACTCGCGAAATGCTCCCAATTAAATACTGCATCTTTTTTCCAAGAGTCTTTTACAAAAGATGTAAGGTTAACCAACATTAGTCTGCACGAATCACCTGGGGATAGAATAATTTCTCCACATGGATTCGTAGAAGTAGAGCCAAAGCCTTCGGCTTCGTATATGTCTGATGGTGTCATATTTTTAGCGGTATCCCAAAAAAGTACACCAGGCTCTGCAGATTTATGGGCTGACTCAATAATTTCATTCCAGATATCTTCAGCAGGTATTTTCCTAGAAATAAATGGTGAAGTAGAATCAACAGGCCATCTTTGTTCATAGCTTTTCTTTTGTTTTACAGCAGTCATAAATTCATCACTAATGCGGACAGAAATGTTGGCACCAGTTACTTTTTCTAGGTTTCTTTTTATTTTTACAAAATCTAATACTTGCGGGTGATGCACACTTATTGACAGCATTAATGCACCGCGGCGGCCTCCTTGAGCCACCTCTCTACAACTATTAGAAAAACGTTCCATAAAAACTTCGATGCCGTCAGTACTACGGGCAGCATTCTCACAAGATAATCCTCGAGGCCGAATATTACTAATATCAAACCCAACTCCACCGCGGCGTTTCATAATCTGGACTTGCTGTTGATCTGTATGAAGTATGCCGGCATAAGAATCATAAGGTGACTCTATAACAAAACAATTGGAAATTGATTGAATCTGGTAGTCGTTTCCTATCCCAGACATTGGTGAGCCTTGTGGTACAATATACTTAAATCCCTTAAAAAGATCGTATATTTCACTTTGAGGCATTGGGTTTGGATAGTTTGCTTCAACTTTAGCAAATTCAGCGGCTAGCCGTTTATGCATGTCATCCGGGGTTGCTTCATAGTAATTGCCTTTAAGGTCTTTTAAAGCATACTTGCTAACAAAAACCCCGGCTGCTAAATCATCTCCATTAAAATATTCTAGAGACGCATCATAAACTTCTTTGTATGTGTAAACTTTCATTACAGTGTATCCTTTTTCTCTTTCTTAAATGAATTCCATGCCTCTTTTAATTTTTGCTTTGGAGCGTATTGCTCAGCTTCGGATTCAGACAGTGCTGTAAACGTAGACATGCTGGTGTCGATTTTAACCGGAAATATTAATCCGTCTCTGCCGGCTCTATTTTTTGCAACGAAGATCCTAGCAAACCCAGACGACTTTTCTTCAGGTTTTCTTGCTATCGTTACAACTACATCAGCAACCATTGCTTTTCCATAGGCTTCAGACATATTTTCTAAGCCAACGACGTCAGCACCAGATCCGGCTCTGTTAGATTGAGATGCGGTCCAAATTGGCAGGTTAAAATCTTGAGATAGTTGTCGAAGCTCTTCATAGATAAGCATAAGCTCATGTCGGATAGAATCATAGGACTTAGAGCTTCTCATAATGTCAGCATAATCAATAATGACTAAAGACGGAATAAAAGCCCTTAATTTAAGTTTTTCTATATGGTTTCTAAGAGTAGCAACAGAAGCTGTTCTGGTTGCATATTCTTTAATTACAAGCCGACCTAGATCTTCATTTTCTTTATAATAGTCTTTAATTAGATCCCTGTTTTCTCTAATAGAATTAGAATTAACTCCAACTAAATTTGCATCGTAACGTTTACCTACGGCGGTTTCGCTAAGCTCGAACGTATAGTGGACAACGTTTTTTCCTCTACGCATAGCTTCAGCACCCATAGCAACAAGCCAATGAGATTTACCAACTCCGGTAGGAGCAACAATAACGCCTAATTCTTTTCTTCCTAAGCCTCCATCTAATACTTCTTTTGTATCCAGGTAATCTAAACCGGTTGGGCATGTAATTCTAACTATTTCCTGGAATCTTGCTTCCATGTCTTCGAAAAAATCGTGCCCGATAGAATGTGGCATGCCGACAGAAACTGCTTTCTTCATAAGTTCAACAACAGACTCAAATTTATCATCGCCAACTAAGTCAACAGCTTGTTCTAAGGCCTCCTTAAAAGCTTGTCGTTTACAAAAGTCTAAAGTTCTATCTTTAACATATTGTAAATCACCTGGATGAGGGTTGGCTCGTACTCTGTGCAAAAATTCTACTATCTGCTCTCTTAGTAAACCGTCAGCACCCATTCCGTTTAATTCATCTCGGATGATCGTTATTAATAGTTGCATTGTTGGAAAACATTTATATTTTTCAAAATAAGCAAAATACCTATCTGTCAAATATTGGATATACTTTAGATCAAAAAAGTGTGGTTTCATTACTTCGGACATCTGTTTTGCCCATTCTTGATCAGTTATTATTCCTTGAAATATTTTTTCCTGGAAAGCTTTGCCGTATTGGCTAAAATGAGAGGGGCCGGATTGTTGAAGTTTAAAAGCTGCGTTCATTATTTTTCCATCACTTGAGCTGTTGTAGTATCTAAAAAGAATTTATGGGGATCAAAAGATTTTGGCATGTTGATGCCTTCTTCGATAAGTTGTCTAATCATTCCTAATTTATCTCGTTTGTTAGATTTGTATTGAGCCTTGCTCTTTATTTTTAAAACTTGATCTCCCGAAAGATTACTTATGTCAAGATACATAAGTTTCCAATTTCGTTTAATAAGTTCTGCATTTCCTATAATCGACCGGTGCATTTTTAGTCTTTTAGCTTCAGGAATCATTTGACATTTATTAATTATATCGTTGCAAGATACAAATTCAGCATTTCTTAAATTTGGGAACTTTTTTGCTAGAGTTTTTAAACCCACGCCTCGTATGCCTGAAATATTATCCGAATTATCCCCAACAAAACATCTTGCGGTTGCAAAATTAATTGGATGAATTTGATGTTCTTCGAGTACATCTTCAACTTTAATTATTTTTTTTCTTGTTGGAGAATACATCGTCACTTTATCTGATAAAAGCTGGTAAAAGTCTTTATCGGAAGAAGCAATTAAGACGTCGCCTTCTAGGAAATTTTTAGCTAAGTATCCAATGACATCATCAGCTTCACAGTCCGCAACATACAATTGTTGAGCGGAAGTGTAGTTTAAGAGCTTGGTTGTTGCTGCTACCTGATAATTAAAATTTTCCTTAGTATCTGGAATATCTTCATATATCTCTGATCGATTTAATCGAACCGGCTTGCGATTAGCTTTATATTCAGGTAATAAAGCCCGGCGTCTTGGCGAGCCGCCACCTTCCCATATTACTATTATTCTGTCTGGATTAAATCTCCTTGAGTAAGACCCTAAAGATTTTAAAAAACCCAGGGATCCCCCAAATTGATGTCCGTGTTCGCTCATGGTTGGATTGACTACGTATGACCTAACGAATATGTTCATGGCGTCAATAAGCATTGTTTTCATTTTTTACTCCGGGTTAACAAAATCACTGTCGTTTATATCAAGGGCGACTTGCCTTACTTCTTCGTAGGATTCAGTATTAATATTAGCGTTTTCACTCTTGCCCATAATTTCAGCATGGGCCGCGTTAAACACTATCTCGACAAATCTTCCAAACTCATTACTTTTCCAAACTTCTCCAAAATCAGCTTTATAAAATTTCTTTTCAGTTGTTTTTTTAGTGGCTAATTCAGTTACAATTATGGTTTTCCAAGCACCTGTGCCTTCAATCGCTACGCTATATTTTCCGTTAGTAACGGGGCCATTATCTTTACAGTGCCTTCTTAAAACGTCAAACGTTTGTTCGTGTTCTACAATTCCTTTTCCAAAGTGAATTTCGAAATTGCAGGTTCTAAAAGGAGGAGCAACTTTATTTTTTATGGTTTTAGCAGATACATTAATTCCAATTATACTTCCTTTTTTGTCTTTAATTTGTTGGCCTGCGCCTAGTTTAATTCTTACAGAGGAATGAAAAGGAATTGCCTTCCCTCCAGGTGTTGTTGTTGGATCACCATACATTACACCTATTTTAGTCCTAATTTGGTTAAGACAGATAAATAAAACATTTTCGTTTGCAATTACTCCATTAATTTTCCTCATTCCTTTTGATATTACACGAGCTTGAAGGCCAATCGTTTCTTTATCATAGTCGCCAGTTAATTCTGCTTTGGGTGATGTGGCCGCAACACTATCCCAAATGATTGTAATTGGAACATCTTTCTGTAATGCTTTAGCCTTAAGGATAGTCTGTTCAGCAATCGAAAGCACTTCTTCAGTACAATGAGTATCAACATATACGAACCGCTTGGTGATATCAACCCCTAAGGCACCTAGGTTTTCAACAGATGTCGCATTTTCGGTATCGATATATACCACGATACCTCCGGCTACTTGAGTGTGTTTTGCAATTTGTATTGCTATGTGAGATTTACCAATAGATGGAGGGCCGAATATTTCTACGATTCGACCTTCGGGTAAGCCACCTTCTGCTTTAGCAGATATTAGGTAGTCTAATTGTCTAGAGCCTGTACGAATCCAGCGGTTAACGTGAGTAGGTGATTCATCAAAAGCTAGATTGTAGGCAACTCGTGTGCCGTGGTCTTTGTTAAGTGATTTAATTAAATCGGAAGTGAAATCATCACCACCTTTTTTCTTTTTAGCCATAAAATTACTCCTTTGTTGCATGGTCTTAATTTAAACAAAATTGCTTAAATGTACAAGCCGTTAATTAAAAAAGGGTGCCAATTTGGCACCCATAAAACAACATGTTTTAACGTGTATTTTTAAAGGTCAAAGTCTTCAAGATCAGCAAACGCGTCATCAATTTTATTAAACGTTTTACCAGTTCCGGTGTTTGCAGCTTTAGTAGTTGAGCTCTTTCGAGTTTCTGAACGATGTTCAGAAGTTTTTTCTACCTCAGCAGTATCTCCTTCGTTAAGCCAGTTATTGATAATATTTTCCAGCTTTTCGTATGGTTCGAGTTGAAAGAAATCATCCAGATTTGGAATACTAGATGTCCACTGCTTTACTTGATCAGTTGATCCCAACGGGGTTGATTTTGGTCTTGGCCGGACATCAGTTGTTGCCCATTTCATTCCTGGTGCTTTTGTACAGATAACTTTAATATCGTGACCTTCGCTAACGTCTGTAATATCGCCGTAGTCTGGGTCTAGCATTACATTTAGAAGATTTTGGTATACCATTTTTCCGAAAGCCCAAAGCTTAATTCCTTCAGATTCTTCACCTCTAACTATAACGGCAGCGTAGGATCTCATCTTAGGATAAAGTTTTTTAGCCAATTCATAGGATTCTTTTGAACCCTCATCGCGAAGTTTGTTAATTAATTCTTGAATCGGATCAGGTTTTCCAAATTGGTACGGCGAAAGTAGGCCTGGGTTATTACCAATATTGTAATAAAAATAACGTTCCTGAAAAGGATTGCCATCATTATCTGGGAATGCAACAATACGAATAGCATACTCTTTCCCTTCTTCAGGTCTCCAAAATACTCTTCGTTTTGAATTGTTACCAGAAAGTTGTCCAAGCTTCTTTCGAAGTGCGTTAAAATCAATTGCCATTGTTTTTCTCCTTAAATTTTTAAATGTTTATTGATTACTAGGTTTATCAACATAGTTGATATATTAATATACACCGTCATAGAACGGTGTACAAAAAATTAAATTACTTTTTCTGAACGAAAGCATAAAGCTTTTCAGCTTCAGTAATAATATCATTAGTTGTAGGAAACGTAGGATAAGTGACAGTATTAACGTCAAAATTCTTATCTCGTTCCAGGCTTAGATGCATGTGGTTTATGACCCTTTCGGATTCAACTTGGTATTTATGCATTAAAATACCTTCGGCTTGCGAAAGCAAACCCGCGCGTAGGGCGTATGGATTACTACTCATTTTTTCTCCTGTGTGTTATGTGTAGTGTTATGTGCTAACATATTGTTACTTAGCGTTCAATATGTGCACAACTAACCATATAAGGATACTTATGGTTGTACAACCGATTTATTTTTTTCTTCTGTATGGATCATATACAGGTTTTTCAGGATCATACGCTAAAGGCATGTTTGGGCCTAGGCCAGATCCCATTCCAGACACAGTAGATGCTTCATCACTGGTTTTACCATCTTTTTCCTCTTCCTCTTCATATTGAGGCTGTGGGTTGTCTCGGTGTTTTTCCGGTGTAACGTCTGGCTCGCCAATAAGTTTTGATTTTTTTTCAAGAATGATAAGCCTGATTAAGTTTCTGAGAAATTTTGTACTATTCATTTTTATGCCCAACTTTGTGCTTTTTTTGAGATATATAATATAGCCTGGTCTTTTCCATCAACCATTTCAAGCCTCATTATTCTAGAACTTGTTGTATCCATATTAACCCAGCCGGCTTTGGCCGCTGCGATTATTAATGATCTTAAATACCCATAAGATCTTTTACCACCTTTATCGTCTTGAGACCAGAGACTATTTAATACTATAACAACACCTGGTTTTTCTTCTTTGTTTTTAATTACTTTAGCGCCTTGCAATAATGCGCCTAATTTAGTGTTTTTTGCAGAATTAAACAATGCAGAAATTTCTTCAGGCCAATCAGAACCAGATGGCTTAGATACTCCTAAGTCTTTTAGTAGCTCCACCGCTTCTCCGGTGCTTTGTTCTGCCCGGGATTTAATATCTGTTAATCCAGGATCAGATATAGGCCGGCCTTTTGAAATTTGGTTGCTTGTTGTAACAATATATTCTTCAGCTGAAAGTTTCGTTTGCTCAAAAAGCAGCCCAACAAATTCTTTAGTGTTTTTATTCATAATTTCTCTATTTTAACTGGTAATTCGATTCCTAAACCAACGTCAAGGGTTTTTATCTCTTTTTTACTTCCTTTGTATATAAATATAAGGCCGTCATGAATTATCCAATGCGGAACTATATCATTATCGTTATAAAAGTTGTAAAACCCAAATAAAGCCGCATCTGCGGCCGAAGATTGGAGCCACAAAGACAGTAAATGCCTATCTCTTGCTCCGTTTAAGTGGATTAGTCGTCCATACTCATTTCGAATAGTGTCATTTTTGACTTTTTTCTCCAAAGCGCTTACCTGGACTTCTAAATTAAAATACTCGGAGATTTTTTTTGCAAACTTGTCTGATCGGTTAGATCCATAGAGCGCAGCCATTGTAGCAATTTTAACTTTTGCTCGAGATATCTTGTTTTCAAAAACATCGAAACGAATACTCTCATACAGGTTTGTTTTTGGACTCCGGTTTTGTAATGCCAATAATAAGTTTGGTTCCATAGAAATAAAGTCAATTGAAAATCCATCGACAATTCCTTTTCTTAGGCCGGCATGCATATTTAGAACGTTCGGGCCTGATTTTACAGAAAGCCGCCCGGTTTTAGACTTTGTTCTAAAGTATTTTGGTGGTTCTATAAAACCATCTACCAAGCAATCTTTTATGGATCGATCAAAATGACTTGATAATTCAGGATCAATATTTGTAGGGTTATATCTACATCCCTTTAGGCTTTTTAAAAAACTGCCTATTTTAATATGGATATTAATATTTTCCCTATCAAAAGAATTTATAAATTTAAAATAGCTCTGTGAATAAGAATTTATTATTTTTAAAAACTTTTCTTTACCGATGTAAAAACACCATGGTGGATTGATGTTTAGTATTTTTGCAGACCTTGTATAAGATTCTGGAATCATTGGCTGTATTTCTATTCCCATGATTTCAGCCAACTCAGGGAAATCATGGGAATATAAGTAATTTTCTGGCATTTCAGAAGACCAATGGAAACCATCTTCTTTACATATGAAATGAGAAGAAGTTAAAAAATAAGAAGAATCGATTACAAGCATATTTTATTATAAGGTAACAAATCTATTTTTACAAACAATTTCTATTAGAAAAAATCACTGTCTGGATTGACCATTACGTCTCTGGCTAAACTGCCATTGCCGATAAATACCGGATCAGTCCTGGGGTCGTGAGGTTTCGATGTGCCACCTTTCACCTTGGGTTTTGGCTCTTCTGGATTATTATTTAATGACCTGATATCATTTGCCATTTTTGATAAATTGCCAATAAGAGATTGGTATTGTCCATATTTCATCATAGGAATAAATTTAACACTTGTTGTAAATTCGCCAGGCTTAAACCTGTGGGTGATTTCGTTCACAGCATAGATATCATCAACCGTAGTGCCTGTTGCAAAATCAATAAAATATTGTTGTCCAAAGTTAATAAAAGGACAACCATACATCTCTACAGTTAAAGATGCTGGAAATGTTCTAAGTGGCAAACCATCATCGATATCGCCTGACGGTCCGCTTTTTTTAGACTTGTTGGCTCTCTGCATATGAATAGTTGCCATTTTATTGTCTTGCTGCGTTGCAAGGTTTGCTTTTAAGACAGCACTATATGTTGAACCGTATTTAATAGACGGCATATTTCTATGAAAAAGATATCTTAAGCCCGCCGGGCCTCCTTTAATTCTTACATAAGGAGCGCTCAAAAGAGCGGTTGTCTCGTCAATGGTTTCTTGGTCTGTTACGCGGCCATCTTCATCATCCAGATCATTGTATAACTGGTCTATTTCAACTGTTCGCCCTGACGAATCAACAGCTTCAATTATATCTAGGTCTTTTAATAAAGCTAGTTGCTGAGCCCATTGTTCGCCATGGCCTGATCTTGTAGACGCTTGAGGTGCTTTTGAAGCGGACCTTTTTACACTATGGCTAACTTGGACCGCTTTAGTATTAACCATGCTGGCGCTTCCAGATCTTAACGATTCCCATAAATCTGAGAATCCACGATAAGAGGTTGCTGCTTTATCAAAAAAGTGTATTCTTAAAATGGTTGCAGCTTCTCCGCCGTTCTCTGTACCATTTCCTGGCACTGCTTCTAAATACATTTGTATTTGTGGCTTAACAAATTTTTGTTCGCTGTTAGGACCATAGGCTTTTTTAAAAATAGCCTTTTTCATGTCAGGAAGTTTAACCTTGTTTTTCTTGTTTTCTTTATATTTTTTTCTAAGTTGAGCTTTTGCAGTTTCAGGATCTCTAGTATAAATAGACTTAAACCCGTATATATCTGTTGCAAGATTACTAAAAAAGTTTCTGTTCATAAAACCAACAAATGCAGCTATTGTTAAATTAGGGTTCTTTTTAAGCCTTTCCTTAAGCTGTTTTTCAAAAACACTACTAGGAATTGGGAATGAACCAACATCATCATCTCTAGCAAACGTACTATAGGAGTTCATAGGATAAAAGCACATTTGTATTTCATCAAATTTATGTGCTGATGCCAAAGGCTTTGCTATAAATTCTAATGCAACCCGGGCGAAAGAAGTGTATTGAGTACGTGACATTTTTTTCGAGTCTGCTGATTTCAATGCTGACGAGCCGGTATTGTTTTTGTTAACATAGTCGTCCAACCCTATTGCCAGCTTTGCCAAATCGTTAAAACGTGAACGACTAATATACCCCAGGTCTTCCTGCTCGAGATCAGTGACTCCCTCAAAGAAAGATTTTGCGAAATTCCATTTTAGATCCTGCAGCTTTTCGTAGATCTGACCGGAATCTCCAGCCTTCAAAACCTTTCTGGTCAAGGCAGTTGATTGTCTTTGTTGTGCTTCGAGCGCGAGCGCTGCTCCGTATGTACCTTCGAGGTCCGCGTATCCGTCGACTTCCGTTTTCAGCAATTCATTAAAAACATCGTTGCCTTTCATAAATCGCTCAAGAGCTAGGTCAAAATTTGTCGTATGTTTCTCTAGGTCATACTCCATCAATGCCAAATTACTATCACTATAGTTGATATATCCTTCGTCAGCTCCTTCGAAATTTACCGGAAGGGCGGCTCGGCCACCGCTGAGCGCCAAGTGAGCTGGAACTTCTATATCGTTATCAGCAAACACACTTTGTATTTGCTCTTCTTCAATATCGGCAATTGCCTCTGCGAAAGGAGTTTGGCTGCTGACACCAGCGGATTGTTCATCCACAGACACTTGAGAAAATGTGGTGAACGTTTCGCCACCATAATTTTCATTTCCACCAGCGTATGTCCCGTATTCAGCCTGCGTGATATCGCCTTCTTCATAATCAAATTGCGCTTCCGCATCTTGGGCTATTTTGGCATCGTATTTATTTGCAAGATAAGAATTTGAGTACGTTCTAAATTTTTTGCTAGCAGCTCGGCCGTTGATTAATTCAATTCCTGCATTGGGGCATGCTTTTGCATAAGGGTCCGGACCATAACGGACTCTAGACATTTTTTGCTTTATGGTTTTATTTATCTGCTTATCCAAGCTTTTAATTTTTGTCATTGCGCTTTCAAAACCAGACGCCAATTCTTCGTATTCTGCGCTTGATTTTGGATTCTTTAAAATAGTTGCAATTAGCTTTCTTAATTTAGTTGCATCTTCTGGCGACATCGATCTTATGGCTGAAACGCTGTTGGCTTTACCCATTACTTGTTCTCCAACCATTTCTTCGTTTTGTTGTAGATCAGACCTAATAGACCTTTTTAGTTTGTTGATTTGCCGGAAAATCTTTTTAACCTCGTCAAAAGTCTGAGGAATTTCGTCGTCTGTAATCATCTTAAAATTAAGGTCTCTATTTCCTTTTGATACTAGTTTCATTGTGATGTCAACTTCGCCGACTTCATTAAATGAAAGACCGGAATTAACAACCTGAAATTTCTCTTTAGTCCTTAAAGAGTTTAACATTGTAGCAAAACTATTTTTAGAATTAGACCCTTCTGGATGAGACCATCCGTATTCAATCATTAATTCAACATCGGCTAAACCCTCAGGGGTAACCAATTGAGACACTTCAGATAGCCTAGATCGATCATGTAATGTAAACTGAATTGTAGCAGACTTTGTCGATATCATCCCGCGAGCTGGCTGTACGCTAACATCGAAAGACTTAAATGTCATAAATGGCCTCATTCTATCGATAACTGAAGTATTACGTCCTCCAGGGGTTATTCTATCGGCTCCTACATCATAGTGTGGTTCATTACCGTTAATTAAAGTCTGCGGGCTTGTAAATACCTCCATTCCTGCTACTGTCACTGGCTTTTCTTCCGTGACTGGTGATCCTTGGTCATCCAGCAACGGCCGGCCGTCGTTACCATAGACAATCTGCGAAGGCATGTCAGCATTGATTGGTCTAGCATTTAAGTATGCTGCTCCTACTTCATTGGTCTCTGCTTTCCCCATCAGAAACCTTAGTAAAGATATACCGTCTCCGATTGTTTGTGAAGCGTCACCTTCAGTGATCTCTGTTTCTGTTCCAGCTTCAAAAGTTATAACTTTAATATCAACGAAAGGTTGGCATTTAGATAATTCAGTGGTAGGCAACATGTTCATGAACACGGAAGCTATACCGGTAGATCGATTTGAAAAATTTAAAGCCGAATTGTGAAATTGAATTGTACCAATATTAGGACTATCTTTTGTAGGGTTGCTAACGTTTTTGTTAAATCCAGTACCAATTATAGAGCTTATTTTAGCATCACCACAAAACTCTTGGCCTTCTCCGTAGATTTCTTCAAACGTTACAGTCCAAAGCCGGTTTTCTACACCTTTTATTCTATCTACAAGAAGTGAATCAGTATTAGATCTTTCACTTCCTTCGGGTGGTGCAGCAATAAAAGATTTGCAGTCTTCAATAAAATTTTGAAGTCTGGTGCCACCATCGGTTAAGCCTACTAATTTAGAAACCAAATGTTCTAAATCTGATCCGGGCGCCCGAGATAAAGTATTATCTGATGTCATAGCTTTTAAAGCATCTGAATTTAGTGCCGGATCTGAGTTTTCAGATATTGATGCCAATTGTAAAAGCCTTGTCACAAATTGGTGTTCACCAATTTCGCCGACATATATGCCTAGTTCTCTAACTGCTTTTCTTATGTTGTTTTTATTTTTGTCACTAGCCATTTTATACCATTGTGCTAATTATTTCTAGATTCTCTGGGATCAAGATTTGTGTTCCTGGGGGAACTTGTAAATTCCAACCGATATTACTACAAGTAGCAAGTACCCACCAAAGTCCGCTGTCTCCTAAAAATCTGGCTGCCAAAGTATCTAATCTTTCAGATTCTTTAATAACATAACTAGACGTTCGTAAGCGGCCATGGCGTAAAGCCATTCTAATTTTATTAACCGACTGGTTAGTACCAAGGGATAACCCGGCTCTAATTCTACTATCTGATCTATATCTATTCATTTATTAAGTATCCTTAGGTCTTTTGGCTGAAGAATAATCTGTCTGCGATTGGTTAAAAACTCTCCGTCTTTCGTCATATCCGTCGTGAGGATCATCGTGGACATGGGGAGAAATATTTGCAACGTTAAATACCGGGGCTCTCATCATGCCATTGTGGTCTAAGCCAGGAGTAATATCATGGATAGGTGTAAAGGCAATTGATACTTTGCATCCCATTGGAGCTTTGTGATTAAACCTTTTTAAGTCCCACATTATTTCAGAATTTAGCCCCCAATCAAACGACAGTGATGTTATAACGCCGGCCAGGCCTCTTCCCATGGTTGTTTCAAACGATCGATAAAGAGGGTTTTTTGAATCTAACAATACAGAAAATAAGTCTGCGTCTTCATTGGTTTTTGAAGACTGTTGAGCAATGCGTGGGTTATCAGACGTCTCAAAATAGGATTGATTGATTCCTGGAGCCCTAGATATCGTAAGGGTTTCTTCGACATTAATTTGGCTTACATAAAACATTGCTTCGTCAAGAAAATCGCCTGTAAGCATGTCTTCACCTAAAGAAAGCACGACTGGTGCCAATGGATGATCTATTTGAGCCAGCTTAACTTTCATCATTAATTGGCCTGTACCTCTAGATCCTCCTCCGAGGCCTGTCCTTGGATTAATTGCAGTGTCGGCCAGAGAAGAGTTGGCGACATAATCAACTATTTCTACGGCAACTTTAGGAGCTAGAAGATATCTTTTTGTAATATCTTGATGGATTGATTCTTCTTTAATCGTTGTCAAATTAACCCCACTAATATCAAATTTATTAACTTTTCCAACAGATAAATAAGCGGCTCCGGCTAAATAGCCTAGGTCCACTATAACTATACTGCCAGGAGGAGGTAATCTTTTCATTACTTCAGTGGTATCATCTGCAAATACACCTAATTCTTTGGCGTTGCCTAATTCTTTACGAAGCGTTTCGTGTACGATATCTAAGGCTTCGTAAAAAGCTTTTTCGTCAGCTATCAGCTTGTCTTCGGCTCCGTCATCTGCTTTATTAATAGTGAATTGGTCATTATCAACACCTGATAATCTAGCCATTCCTTCTCGAGAATAGTTTGATTTAATTAAGTCTCCAACCCGAAGCCTAATTAACGGTGTTGCAGTTGTGATCTGCGAAAATGGTTGAACAAACCGCGTGGTACCGTTTTCTCCCTTTAATTCAAGTAAGGTACCACGAGAGTATTGCGGATATACCATTGATACTACTTTATTTAGTTTATAATACATTTCCTGCATGTCTGTAGGGTTCATCGACATTACCGTAAAATCAATAGCAATGGCTCTACTGGTTTTTTGATATATCTGCACATCTTCGACTCTGCCAAAACCAGAGCTTGCTGCATAAGAAGGAGAAAAGGAATCCGACAAGGTATTTAAAAAAGCGTGGAAAGAGACAATTTCATTTGTACGAAGATCATGAAAGTAGAACGGAAGAAGTTCAGCCTCTAACATATTTTCCATTGCTTCTACTTCTTCCCGCGAGAAGCGATTGGCCTCTCTATTTAATGGAGTCCCTAATTTCTTATAGAGTGCAGTACCTTTAGCATCGTCTAATGACTTGCCGTTTCGATCCAGTAGCCTAATTTTTGCTGCATTGCTAAAAAATGAATCGAAGTTATGGGATGTGTCTTGGTTTGAAAAATCACCTGCTTCTGTTCCTGAGCCTTTTTTCATGGCTAAAAATTTGGCTTGCCCATGAGTAAAAGCAGCAGGCAATAACATCATCGATGGAACATTTCTAGCAGCTAGACCGCCACCATATCTACCTCCGTTTGAAAGCCTAGTACCTGCGTGATTTCTTTGTTTAGACAGATCACCATATCCAGAAACTGGGTAGAGTGCACCTTTGAGATTTGGGCCTCTTTGAGCAACAATTTCTGACATAACTATTAAATGTCTTATTAGACTAACAGCATAACAATCCTTTAATTTCAGCATAAACCTAGAGTTGGATAGGTATGGTTGCGAAATTTTAATAGGAACGCCTAAGGCACCTGCACCCGCCGACAATGCCGCGCCTATAGCAGCAGAACCTAACGCTTCCATCAGTTCAGTGCCTACACCCGGTAGGCCGAATGAATTTTCTGGACTTAGCATTCTTATCATGTGATTAAGCTTAGATTGAACGCTTAACATCATTGTAGCATCGCCCTGTATTTGGCCCTGAATTAAAGTTAGCCCAAGGGCAACCACTGCCTTCCACCCTAAGGGCCCAGAGTCTTGAGCCTTTAGTAAATTAATGGTATGATGTGGAACTGGTAGACTCAGTGCTGACATCATCATGTATATTTGGTTTTCGTGTTTAAAACCTGGGCTTTGAATGACTTTTCCTTTATCATCTAAGACTGGTTCTCTACTTTTTTGGTCGCCTGATGAATTTGAGTGCCGTTGCCCCGGGGCGTTTGCGTTTTGCCCTTTTATAAAATTTTCCATTTTGCAACATAAGTTTAACAGCTGAGTTGTAGGGACTAAAGCTAGCTTAACAGCTTCAAGTCCCGCAACAGCCAATGTTGTCCATGGAATATCTCCGTTATTTTCAAATTTATGATCAGGAGAGTAAGGTTTATAAAAAGTTGTTGGCGTATGATGTTCAGAATATGCTGGATTTGGCTTATTAAACTCTTCTTTTATTTTGCCGAATTCTGTACTGCTCTTATCTGCAGCATCAAACCTAGGAAAGATTCCTCTAGGTCTAACACCTTGTCCTACCATAATATCATAAATTCTAGATAGATTTTCTATTGCAGGGTGATCTAAAGGTAAACCGTTTGCATCATGATAGTTGTTGTTAGGCGTATATTTTTTTAAACCTTCGCCTTCTTTAGAAGAAGCGACAAAAGGTTTTTTTGAATCGTATGAATTAAACCGATTTGATTTTAAAACCCTACTTATCTTCCTATTCGTTTTACTGTGGTTGAGCAAAGTATGGCCGGTTATTTGATCATTTTTATCAATATCATCCAAATCATCAAAAAAGCCTAGGGAGTCTAGATACCCGAAAGCATCATCCATGTTTTGTTTATATACTGGGTCTGATCCACCGGAATTTACTCCGGTCCGGACTCCAGCTGTTGGATTCTGGTATGTCTTTTGGAAAGACTTTGGATTGCCTAATGGTGGAGGTGTACCTGTTGCAGGATCAACACCAGGGCTATCGTATTGCTGCACATCAACCGGATAAGCGTTAGACTCTTCTAAACGTTGGGCGCCGCCCGTTCTCTTTCCCAGGTATTCACCAAGTGTTGATTTTAAATCGCTGCTTAAATCATCAATCCCGCCGGGTACAGCCACAGGAGAATTGGTGCCAGGAGCAACGCCGCCAAAGGGGGAATCCCCGGTTGGCTCAGCATTGAGCCCGGACTGTCTTATGGACTCGAGTAATTCACCTATTGTTGGCATTTTCTATCCCCTTTTTTATCATCATGAGCCTTGTTCCGCCGATTGAATGGCAGGGCTGGTGAGTGGCTCAAAATATTTGCCCTTTTCACTTTTTGTTAGTTGTTCACCAGATAATGCGCTAGCTAAATCGACAGCGTCTATGGAAACGGTAATGTTTACCTTGATGCTAGTATCTGAAAGATTAACTTTTACAGCATTTTTTCCGGCTAGACCATCTGCTACTCTAGCAACCATCATCTCGGCATTAATTGGAGCCATTTCCGCCAAGTGAGTTTTAATACTGCCGATAGTGTTAGCAACGATACCTACGGAATCTGATACTTTTTGTTTTGCGGCTGCTAAATGTTGGTCAAGGTTTGGCATTGCTTGACTTAACATTGACGGTATTGACTCTAAGCCAGTTGATATACTGTCGGCAATACCTGATCCAATTGGCATCATTGCTCCAGCTGCTTTAGCAGCTCCTGAGCTAAAGTCAATAGCCTTGTTAAACCCGTCGTTTACATGGCCGGCGAACTTAGACATGAGTTTAGAAGGAGAATTAATTCCAAGAGCTCCAGCAAAGGATGATCCCCAACCTTTGGCTGTTTCCCAACCAGATTTGGCTATATCTTTTACTTTGTTAAAACCTTCTTTAATCTGTTCGGCTTTTTTTGAAGCCCACTCTTTTGCTCCGTCCCATGCAGCTGTTGCGGCACTCCATGCAGCTTTAAAAGGCGCTGTTATCACGCCTGCAAGACTACCGAGCGAGCCCATTATTCCTTCAACAATGTTTTGGCCCATATCGGCTGCAGCCTTCGAAGGAGAAGATATCCCAAAAAACGACTTAACAGCACCCCAGGCCTTTTTAAAAGGCCATAGAATTACGTCTATGATCGAGCCAAGCGCTGACCCTATGCCAGAAACTATGTAGGTAGCCCAGCTAATCAACCAATCAGACAGGTCGTCAAAACCATTTAAAAGAGCGTCTTTTTCAAACCCTAGAAAGTTACCAATCCAGTTAATTATGTTCACAAAGACTCTTGGCAAGAACATGATACTGTCGATCATCATTCCCACAATGGCCTCTGTCATACTAGTGCCTTCATCAAAAAACCTTGCGCCGGCGCGTTTAAAGACTTGAAAAAGGGACTGGATCGTGGAGATGACTGCGGCGATCACTAAAGCAACCTTAGCGGTAATAATCGCGACACCACCAGTGGCTGCCATTCCGAAAAACCCAAGTATTTTAGTAGCCACAGCCATAAAGACTGCAGATAATGCACTGCCGAATGTTGTTGCTCCGGAAGCTATAATGGCGGCTTTTGCAGCTGCAAACATTGCGGGGATTGAAAGTACGATGTATTGCCCAATGCCGGCAAAAGCACCTTTGAGAACACCGGGCCCGGCCATTATTAATAACATCTTTGTTATAATTTCTTTGCCTTCTTCTGTGCCGGCCCACTCGATAATATTATTACCCAGAGATGTTAATAGTCCTTTAAAAGAGGACCAGAGAGCGGAACCACCTTCACTTAAAGAGTCCCCCATCTTGGCAATGCCTTCTGTCATTGCTGGGCCTAATCCAAGATCTCCAAACGCGTTGGCAGCACCGCCTTCAACCGTACCGGTAATCATTGAAAATAAACCAGCCATGCCCTTCATTACAACTTTTAAACCTTGGCCAATAAATTGAAGAAGCATTCCGCCGAATTGGTCAACTCTTTCATCTTTGAGGAAATTCATAAGATTAGATCTCATATCCTTGAAGAAGGTGTTAAAATCTTCACCTCCACCCTTAGCGAAATTCGTAATTGCTTTTCCAAAGCCTTTAAAAAAGTCTACGACCGCTTTCATAGCATTATTAAATTTATCTATATTTCCTTTATTCTTTTTCGAAAAGAAACCATCAGGTTCGCCAAATATTGCTTGAGCAACATTATAACCAATCTTGTAAACATCATCAAGGGCCTTTGTTAGTCCTTTAAAGACCCCGGAAGACATCATAACATGAGTCATTCCTTTAGTGAAACCTTGCGAAAAAGAATCAAAGAAACCCTGGGATTTCTTATGCATTCGGTCAATTGCCTTTTCCATCTTATCGGCAGCCTTTATCATGGCTTCCGCAGGATCCATCTGAGCTTCGGCTTCATCGGCGGCATCCATCATATCATCAAAAGATATATCGGCATTAGAAGGGTCAAAAGCGTTGTACAGATCCGCGCCTTTTAAACCAGTTAGGTCTTCAAAATATTTCCTTTCGGATCTAGATAGATCATCTAATGACTTTCCTGTCTCGGAAAATGCATTTCGCATCATATCCATTTGTTCGCCAGGGGATTCTGCATTCATCATAGCCATGGCATCAACGTTCATCCCAAACGCTTCAGCTAATTTTGCAGCACCTGTTGCAGCGTCTTCGAAGTTTTCAAACTTATCAAACATTGCTCCCATGCCTTCGATACTAACACCAAGCTTTGCAGCATAACCAGCTGTCGCGACGAGTTGCTTTTTCGACATGTGCCCAAAATTGGACATGTCTTTTGCTAGTTTATCTAAGTTTTTCCCAATCTGTTTTCCGTCTACGCCGATTTGCTTTTCCATTCCCATCACTAGTACCGTTGTTTCTTCCAACGATTCTTGCATTGTTTGTCCGGCAGCTCGGCCGTGTTGAGCAAGAGAAAGTAATGCTTCTCCGGAAAGATTTAATCCCTTATTCAAGATCAGTAATTCTGTAGCGCTTCCTACAAATTGATCCCTCATTTGACTAAACGTGTCACCGAATGTTTTAGCGATATCAGTTAGTGCAGTTAATCCAGCAGTGAATTCTCCACCAAAAACATTCATTAAACTTTTTCCGGTCTTGGCAGCAAAACCACCAGCCGACCTAATTTGTTTAAATGAAGAGACTATTGCTTTCCCTTCATTCGAAGCCAAAGATCCAAATTCACCTCTAACCTTTTCCCACGCCTTCGCGGCAGCATCTCCAGCGTTTCGTAAGTCCATGGCTCCGGAAACCAATGCACCCCAGGATTTCATTAAACCGCCAACGATAAAAGAACCTAGGTTCATTAGGCTTTTTATCAGGCCGCCGACCACACTAAACATCCCGCTTAGTCCGGAAGTAAATCCTTGAAAAGCAGATTTTGCGATCATACCAGCGCCGGCTGCTTTGGTTAATTTTTTACCCATGCCGGCGGATTGGTTGCCAGCTTTTTCAGCTCCTTTTGCCATGGCCTCTAAAGCGTCGGTCATGCTATCTATTCGCTGCGAATCTATATCATTTGCTGAATTTGCCAGTTGCTGCATAGCATCAGCTTGACTACCAGCTGATCCACCAATATTGTTTAACAGACCAGGTATGGTTTTAAGCATATCTGATAACTGTGTTGCAATTGTTAGTTGTTGTCCGAGATCATTATTGGCCATAAATTATTACCTTAAAATAACCACTTTTTACCGGTTACCAAAAAATAATTTTTGGCTGCCAAATTTTTTCGAGAAATTTGTTCAACGATATTATCTAAACTTTCGGTTGACTGCAACATATTGTATAGCTTACTAGACTCAAACAATACATCAGCCAAGGGCTTAGCGTGTTGGGTTGACTCAACAACTAAAGAAGAGTCAGCACTACCTTTTATAAACCTGACTATTTTCAATATCTGTGTAGGATCCATTTTTTGTTCTCCTTGTTACAAATAATTATGCTCTGCCCAGAATTCCAAAAAAAGAAAGCCGCAAAAGCGGCGCTATTAAGTAAATCTTCTTAGTTTAGCTGGAACATGTGCTCTATGCTTACCTTGGAGCGCTCTGTTAGTTGGTGTATTTTGGTGCGCTGCTTTAGTTTGAGCTTCTTGTCCGGCATCTTCGGATTTTTGAAATTCTTTTTTTATTCTAGTCATAAACCAAAGCCTTTGCCAAACAGGGATATTATAAGCTTCTCTATATGTAAACCCCATGTAATACATCAGACCGAAAATATGTTCTAAAATATATTCTTTATCACTCGGCGTCAGGCCAAAAAAACGATGCCCCTAACGGCATTCTAACCTCCGACTGTTCAGCACACATTGGGCATTCAATCCATGCCTTCATGTCGATGCCTGGCTCTACAGAATCGATGTGAGCTCTCAACGAGCGGGAATCCCTCGCCGGCATATTTCTAATAAACATCTGAATCTTGGTTTTATCAGTGATTTCGTCTACTGCTAGAATCTGGTGTCTATACCTTAATGTTATCATGTTAGACGTTTTGTTTCCGGATTTCTTTGAACGCTCTTGCAGTTTATTAATATTCGTTTCGTCGTTTCCATCCAGAAACTTAAACTTAATTTTCTTTTTCGTATATGGTAGTTCATAAGAAAAAATGTTTGAGCCGTATGTCTCCGGTTCGACCTCAAGTCTTTTAATGGGTAATTCCGAAAGATTAAACGTCTGCTTGGACTTTTCACTGCAGCTTGGGCATTGTACTTCGATATTGTAGTCATTTCCATAACCAGTAATTCTAAGTGACGTCATGATAGCATTTCTGTCGCCAGAAATTAAATCATCGGGATTAATGCTTTTGTCAATAAGGCATGACTTAATTAATTCTGTAATCACAGTGCCTTTTTTGATTAAAGCGCGACTAGTTAAAATATCTTCTTCCCGGGCAGTCATAGGCCGGATTTCGATAGCCTCCTTGCCATGCAAGGAACTAGTCTCGGGATATACTTTGCCGCAAGAAGGAAGAGGGACGAGCTCGGTTGGAATATCCAAGCCAAAGTCGTCCTTCATAGTATTTCTAACAGGCATTCCGGTCATCTTTGCGCGGGTGCCGGCATCACTACCGGAACCTCCAAAAATATCATTATTACTTCTGTCTCCAGACATTACACTTACTCCGTTTATAATATTGTATTAATTTAGAGCTATTATACTGTATGTAAACAAAATGTAGAATAATTTTTATTTTTAGTATTGCAATACGCAATTATCAAAGCGCATAGAAAGGCTTATTTCCGTTGGGTCGTCCGCACTATAGTCTAAAGAACCGAAATCAGCCGATGTAAGAAACGCACCTTTGATATCCCAAAATTCAACAACGGTACCGACTGGGTCTAGCAACTTTAGTTGAATGTTTCTTTTATAAAAGTCTGCATAACCTGCTCTTCCCGAAACCGATTCGTAATGAGTACGAATCCATTCCATTACTTGTTGAGCGCCAGAAGGCCCGATTGGGTCATGGATAGTTACATCCAAAGTACCTAAATCAGCTTTACCAGCCAAATAACGTCTTGAATTAATATATTCGATTGTTGTTTCGTTAAAAGATATGCTTGGTCTCTTAGCACTTTTGCACAAGAATGCGTCGATGCCTTCGATAGCAAGTACCCATCTATTTTGTCTTTTGGGCTCAAACTTATTTGGTATAAGCTGAGAGACGTCTAAAGTTTCTGCCATTTTTATTCTCCTGTTATAGTATTAATTATTAGGCTCATTAAATCTCTGCCCCAGCATTTGTAACAACAAAGTCAAGAGATATAAATTCTACTGATCTGGTTGGCTGGAGGAAGATTTTACCGCGGACAGTATTATTTTCAACGTCCAATTGGGTTGTTGTTGTTGTATCAATTATTACTTTAAATCTATCTAGACCTTGCTGGGCTTGGATTCTAGTAAGAATTGGTTGAACTGAGGCGGAAAATCTTGCCAATGTAGATTCACGATTTGGTTCAAATATAATTGAATTTGCTACTACTTTAACTTTTCTTCTGATATCTATAAGAAGACGTCTAACGTTAACTCTATCTAAGGCCGACTGTGCTTGTTGCAAAGTTTTTTGACCGAAGACAACAACTCCGTTTGAAGTTGGAAATGAAGTAATAGGGTTAATATCAACTTCATATAATGTATCTAGGTTGGCTCTGTTTAATTTAACCTGTGCTTGCTCGGTTGTCTGGAGTGCACCACGGGTAAATCCTGCAGGAGCAAACCATGGATGAGCAACATTATCGTTAAGAGCCATCGCACCAAGAACTGCAACAGAAGGTGGGCAACGAACGTTCGCGCCCGAAACCGGATCCTGCACTAAACAATCTGGAAAATATGCGGCTGCAAAACTAGTATCGAGGCCTCTACCTTGTAATTTAGCAGCAGTGTTTGTAACACTAATTTGTTGTACAGATCCTGTAACAATACCAGAGGTACCAGTATAGTCACATTCTTCAATATCCATAATATATAATGCATCAAATCTTTCTTCTGTTTTGTCAATAGCATAATCTGTAACAGACGGAGCTCTAAGACCAGGAACAGCCAAAAGTTGGATATTTAAGTTGCTTTTTTCAGAAATAACGTCTAAAGCTTTTCTATAGGCTGCAACCGTTGGTCCGGCTGTACCACCTTGAAGCGCTGAGTCTGCAATTTCTCGTACAGCGGCTGCATTTAGCATCTGGTTTTTGCTGACGTCAAATATATTAGATCCGTCAAAACCTCCTTGCATTATGGTAGTAAATTTGTAATACCTTCTAGAAGCCTGCTGAGTAAAGTCTTTGGTTACATTTAAGAATCGATATCCAGATGTCCCAGGGTTTACACCGGTTCTTATGTAAGAAGCATTTTGCCACTCATTAGGATCAACTACATCTGAAGCAGATTTTGTTTTAATCAAAACTCTTTCTAGCGAAAATTTACTATTTAAAAATCTATCAGCATCTAAAATTGAACCATTAGCATCAGCTACACCTTCGTTGCCACCGACCCAAGCCGGCCAACTTGCTTCATAACCTGGGAAATATTTAGTCCAGTTTTCCATGTTAGTATTGATAGCAGTACTAGCGTTTGGTGTAGAAGTATTTGTAACTTTTGTATTTTGCATACCCCAGTATAAATCAGAAACTGTTCGTTTTTTGTTTCCGGTTCCACTAGAAATCGATTTTCTATATAGGATCGGAGCTTGCTGCATTTGTAAAAACTTTTGTTCTAGCTTATGAACACCGGCTGCGCCGTTACCAATGTTAGGTTGATCTCGCAGAATAAGGTCGTTTGAACCGGTAGATGTTAACATGGTTGAACCAGATGTAACCAAGTGGTATGGTCCACGATATCCAACAGGAAGAGCTTCGGCATTAATTGTACCTGCAGCTACATCGCTGGTTACTTCTACACGAATGTATTGGGATCTATTTGCATATGATCCTTCGACAACTAACTTTTGATTAGAAACAGCTTTATCAAAATCAAAGAATATGTTTGTGTCTCCAATAATTCTAGAAATAAATCTTGAACTATTTGGATTTAAATCACAGCCAATGAATTTTTCTAAAATAACTGGGTTTGTATCATAGTCACTAAATCTTCTTACTAAAACATCAAAAGTACCATATTTGTTATTTACGTCGCGACTCTTTTGAATATTCGCTATCGATATCTTAACTTTATTGTTTCCGTAAGTACCTGCATCCAATGAGTGAATTTTAAATAAGTTTTTCTCAGTATTACCTAAAATTTGTGATATAAAATATGGGGTCTTTGCATGAGTAAACCTAAATTCAAAACCTTCATAGTTAGGCACATAGTCCGATCCACCTGTATAAGTGTTTCTAGCAGCCGAAGAAGTTGTAATCAATACTCGCGTTCTGTGAGATCCACTTGCAAGTGAACCGCCTGTTGAGCCAAATCCATGTGCAGGTGAAGGAACCGCAAGAGCAGAATCAACATCAAAGTGAGCATAAAGCAAATGGCCTTTAGTTTCTATTGAAGCTGCATCTGTATTAAATACTTTTGAAAAGTAATTACTTGATCCTGGATCCATTGAAGCAGATAGTACCGATCCATAAGTTCCAGAATACCCATTTAAGTATACTGAAAAAGTAGATCCGCCGTTAGCACTTAAGTCCATGGTACCATATCTGTTACCAGAATTTTTGCCCGGGCCATATTCGGTACCTGCTGTAGTTGCTGCTGTAGTTGGGTTTTGGTCTGCGTTAGCAGCAGAACCTGAAAGTCCAGGTAAAACACCAGATGGGAACATTAATACAGCTCTAAGTATTGAAGCACTCATCGGCTGGATTATACCAGAATCCGAGAAATAAGTAGACCCATTGGATTCAGACATAATGCATGATAAGAACCATGCTCGACCCAATGCACCACCAGCAGTTGCTTTTGAGTTATGTCCAATGGTTCCAGCACTTTGAACCTGTCTTGAACCAACAACGAACCCAGCGTTTTCTACTTTACCGCTTGATAAAGCTTTTTCGCCTTTACCAATGCCTAACGTTCGGACGTAAGCACCTGATCGAGAATTTCTCATCCATTCAGCTACTGCAATCGGACCAAATTTTTCACCATCGCTAGCACCAAACTTTGCAACAAAGTCATTATAGGTTGCAAATGTCACTGGGACAAATGCAGGGCCTTTTTCTGACGTTCCTATTACTACAGCTGGTGTACCTTGAATCCCAACTGTACCTGGCTGAGATAAATCTATCTCTCTTGCTGATACACCCGGGCTTTTAAGAATCTTTTCTGCCATTTTATTTAACTCCTGTTATCTTTCTATAAGTATTACTCAAAGGAAACACCCGCATTAGTAATGATGAAATCTATTGAAATAAATTCAATTGTCCTTGTCGGAACAACGATGATTTTACCATTCAATCGATTGCTTTCTTTATCTAATTCGGTGTTATTTGTGTCATCCATAACAATTCTGAACGACTCAATTCCCTGTTGTGCTTGTATTAAGGCTAATTTAGGGGCGACTAGATTAATAAATCGGTCCCTAGTTATTTGATTATTTTGTTCGAAAAGAAGTTTATCAGCAACGCTAATTACTTGTCTTTTTAATTCCAACATCATTCTTCTAACGTTTACTCTATCCAAAGCAGATTTTGCTATTTGCAAAGTTTTCTGACCAAAGATTACAAAATCCCCACCAGGGAAAGTTGCGATTGGATTAATTCTAGCATCGTACAATTCATCACGATCGTTTGTAGTTAGTCTTGTTGTTACATTCTGAACAAAGTCTAAAGAACCGCGGTTGAATCCTGCAGGAGCAAACCATGGATAAGCTACAGAATCAGTAAATGCTAAGGCTCCGATGGCTGCAATCGAAGAAGGCACTTTGACCATTCTTCCACCATTGACGTCGTCTTCGATGAATACATCTGGAAAATAAGTTGCAGCGTAGTTATTATCAAAAACTCGTCTAGAAAATTCTTCGACAGTTTTAATAACACCTGGCCTAGCAGTTGAATTATCAAACAATCGATTAGTAGATTCATCATAGTTTGGAATATCCATTAAATAAATAGACATACTGTAGTCTTTGTTACGATCCGCAGCAAAATCAGTGATGTAAGGATCTCTTATCCCTGGGATAGCAAGGATGTTTGTTCTGACTGTCATAGGATCGGTCATGATTTCTGCAGCAGCCCTGTAAGAAGCTACGATATTGTTTGATTTACCCGAGCCCATTAATGTACCAGCATCACCACCAGATAATCCAATCCCAAGCGTAATAGAATCACCAGCTTTTCCGCCGGTCTCTGTTGATGCAGATCTATCATTTAGTCGAGCACAATCTCTATCTAGGATGTTTACTCCATCAAATCCGCCATGGAAGATATTAGTAAATTTAGCATAACCGGTAAACTTATTAAATAAGAGGGAACTTGAATTTAGCAAGGAAGCCAAAGACAACCTGCTTGTTCCATTCACGGCGTCGTGAATAGTATAGGTTTTAGGATCAACTTTTCCATTTCTTATATAGGCGGCATCTAGCATGTGCAAAGCGGACGAACCGGTTAAAGAACCAGCTGTATCAATATGCCCGTTAGAATCCAACACTTGTTTAAAGGCTACTCTAGCCAAAGTAAACTTATGATTATGGAAACTATCTGAAGCCGACCCTGCTGCTGTTAGCGCGTCGAGTTTCTGGATACCTTGCATCTTAGTGTAAGTACGAACTAGTTCATTTATTTCTGTACCAGCATTAGCATTTAAAATAGAACCGGATACAAGCCGGTCTGTCTTAACACCCCAGTAAAATCTAGGCTCTGTTCTTTCTACTATACCGGGCTCTCCAATAAATGCAGGTGCACCATGTACTGCGCCTTTAGTAACCTTAAAACGATAAGGTAATGGAGGAACAATACTAGATGTTAAAGAAGTATTAGCAGCACCGACCACAAGAGAATCCGAACAGACTAATCTAGCAGCGCTTGTTACGGCAGCACCGGTTGGATTAATTCGATCACCGTTTGTCTGCAAAGCAGGTATACCACGGAAACCAAAAGGAAGACCAGCTTGAGGCACTTCTTTACGTAAGTGGGTATCACTCATTTGTACTCTAATATAAGCTGACTTATTAGGATATTTTCCAGAAAGAACCATTCTTCTTTCATCATCGTCTACATCATCAAAGTTAAAGCTAACTTTATAATCGCCAATGACTCTAGCAATATATCTTTCGTTGTTTGGATCCATGGATAGAGAAGGATATCTCTCTAAAATCTGAGGTGCTAAGTCGTTGTCAGCAAACTTACGAATCTGAACTTCAAAAGTACCATAATCGTTATTAGGGTCTGTCGATGAACGAATGTTTGCTATCGATATTTTAAATTTGTCATTTGCGTAAGCGCCATCAGAAAGACACTCAAAATGGAATAGATCGAATTCTGTATTACCAAAAGGCTGGCTTATGAATTTAGTTGTTTTTGGGGCAGTATACCTTGTATCAAATCGGCCAAATAGCTCTAGATACTTACCAGACACTGTTGCACCGGCAGCCGTAACGGTCGCTTGAGAACCAGAGACTAGAGCAATAGACCCGGCGGTTGTGCCGACCGTTGCTAATTCGTGCTCAACAGAAAAGTCCCAGTATAACATGTGTTTTTCTTCTTGGAACCTATCTGGATTTGTATTTAGAATTTTTCCAACATAATATGAATCATCTGGATCCAATGAACAAGTAAATACTTTAAATCCGGCAGCTCCATCCGCAGTTCCAAATGTTGCGTCTCCGGTATCTCTGTTTGCTGCTGTACCGCAATAAAGTGCAAGCTTGAATCTGGATGTGGTAGCATCGGCTGCAGCCAAATCTGTTGTGATTGCGTCTCTAGTTGTAATACTATCTGTATCGTCTAATATATAGAATAAAGACCCGGTTGTTGTAAATAGCCCAGCCCGTATAAGATGAGCAGTATCCGCGGCTGCGGATGTTTCACGAAAACCTACAAAAGAATCGTTGTCGGTATATACCGGAAATCCGATATCAGAATTAGCAGGCACTGAATGTTTTGCAGCAATAAACTGAACATTCCCCATTGTCCGGCCTTTGAGATCCATGTGTGTACTACCAGCAACTGGTGTTACTTTAAACCCGGCGTTCTTTACAACTCCGCCTAAAGAATAGTTTGCTATATCAGCAGCCGTTTCGTTACGACCAGCTCCAAGTACCCTCATAAAAGTAACAGCGGATCTTCTTTTTAAGAATTCTTTAACTGCATAAGGACCAAACTGATCGGGGTTTAAACCCCCAAATCTTGTTTCAAAGTCTGAAAAGCTTCCGATTGTTACCGGCACGAATGCTGGACCAAAGTCAGATGTACCAATTATGCCCGCGGGCGTTCCGAGCTGGGATGCTGAACGGGTAGATAGATCTATCTCTTGTTCAAAAAATCCCGGGCTTCTAAATGTTTGTTCTGCCATTTTTTATCTCCTAGTCATAGAATAAGTATTCGGTTCAATATGTTAATCAGTCAATTCTAGTCAATGAATGCACTGTTTCACCGTGTCTTGATTTTTTAGTTTTAACTAATACTGTTTTAAATTTTCGTTTTCCTGTAAACGGGTCGATGTAAGATTCCAATCGCACGAATTCACTATCACTAGATGGAGAATACCCACCTATTGTTGCCGATCCATGTTCCGCAGTGTCTAAAACACCAGCAACAGAATTGGTTGCCGATCCAGGCGGACCAACATGAGGAATCCTAGTGCCTCCAATAGCATGTCCCGGGAGAGCCTCGTCAGTAGTTTCTAAATCAGAATTTAAATAATGGTCTGTTTTAGAGCTTGGAATTCCGGTAATAGTCTGGATTGCTGAATTGTTAAACTTTACATCAAATGATAACTTAGGTACTGACAATGTACGCCTCACTGTAGTTTGTGAACCAGGGAACCTAGGATTAATTATGTAACCATTAACTGAAATACTTAAATTATATTTAACAATTCTTTCAGAATCGGTCATAGAGTCAAAATTAATGTCTCCGGTGAGACCTGAATCAACAAACCCAACAAACCAATAACCTTTATCAGATTCTAATTTAAATGATTTAGATGGGTTATGGCTATATGAGCTCATAACAGCTTCTAGGAGGTTGTTCATTTGTTGAAGATATTGAGCCCAAAACGTTACTTCATAAGTAACACTAAAATATCTAGGAGTTGGTATGGTTATTATTTCTGTAATAGGCGAAGATAATTCATTTTTTACAGCTGCGCCACCTAAATTTCTCCTGTAGTCTCTTAAGGAAGGACCTAAGTTTTTATCAGAGTTAACAGTGTTATCTTGATTAAGTAAGCCTTCTTCGTTGATCTCGTTAAAATAATCAACTGAGTCAGAAAATTTTCTTTTTGAAATAACCATTGTACCATCACCCGGCCCGATGCCACCGCCACCGCCGGCTTGCGGCTCTTGATTAAGGTCTGATCTTAAAATAGAAACCAACGGAAGAACTAGTGCACCCGATCGATCAGTTACAGGCTTATTTCTTCGTAATATAAAAGCTCTTTCGCCAGTCGCAAAAATAACAGGCACTCTTGTTTGTTCGTCTTCTAAAGTATAGAAAAGTGGTAGTTGCTCATTAAAAAGCTTAAAGACAGCTCTATCAACGTCTTCTATCCCACACGACGGCAACTCAAAATCTTCCGGTATATTAGACCTATACAAAGGATTTAAGGATGTTGGTGGTATGTCTGGTTTGTTATAAGAAGTAGACATTAATCATCTCCATAGAATGAAGATTTGTTAGAAACAGTTTTGTTAACTGATTTTGCACCAGATATTGGTGCGGATACAACGTTATCAGAAACCAATGCGCGTTTGTCTCCTTTAGATATATCGCCTCGCTGTTGAGAGAAGCTTTCCTGTACTGCATCTGGATCGGTGTAGATTTCTTCCGTTGGGCCGATTGGCTTGACATTGATTTGACCTTTTCTTGCTGTCTTACCAGAAAGTATAAATCCGGTGACGTGCTCAACCTGACCGTAAATCAAAGAATCGTTGTTTACTGTTATTATTTCAAAAAAATTATCTCCATAAGAAAAGAAATCTCCTTCTCTAATTTGTAATCCCCTGTCCAGAACATCCCTGTAATGCAAGTATACTTTCGTAGCGCTTGTTGAATGATGGCCGAAACGATCGGTGGTTTTTTCAGATTGTTGCCATTCAACTCTAGCGTCTATTTCGATTGGCGAATCAAATACTTTATCTAGCGCTTCTTCGTATATGTCGTGGACCTTAGTGATATCTTCTCTCACAGGATAATAATAAATAACCTGCCCGATTATGTCTTTGTGAATTTCTTTTGTTAGATCAGATATTAGATCTATTTCTCTCGGTGTTATAAATAATCTTGCCATCAGGTTTCTCCTAGCCTACTGTTATGACTTTGCCTAACGGAATTGGAACTGTCTTTAAAATTGTCTGAAGATTTGTTGCTTCTGTGGCCTGAGTTTCTATTAATTTATCGTAAGTTAACGAGTCTAGCATTTCTCTTAATTCTGTTCTAAGCCTGTCTTTTTCTTCTCTACCTTGACTTACTAGATCGGATCCGTTTAATTGCAAATCTCCATTTGGAATTGGTACAGAAGAAAACTTAGATCTTACTAGGCCCAGTATTTCTTTTGAGCCCCCTAATGTATATTGCCTAATCCATTGCTTTCCCATGGAATTAATGTTATTATAACCAATATTACCATAGGGGATATTGGCAGGTGAAGAAATACCATCTAAAGTACCATCTTCGTAAGAAGGGTTTAAGCCGTCGTTTATAAAACCGACACTGAGCCAGAGTTTTTTACCGGCTGAGGAAGATCCAGGTCTTGGAAATATCCTTAGTTTTGTACCTATTAATTGATAACTGTGGTGCGATCTTCTTACCCTATTAGACATATTCATTTGGCCGGCCCTTAAAACATCTTCAAAGACTGGTAATACGTAAAACGCTGTTTCTGGAGTGAATGATTCAAAGGCAAATTCATTATTTAAATAATTCACTGCAGAAGTTGTATCAAAAAATCTGTAAGCATCTTGGGGATTATAATGATAAACCTCAAATATTCTCATTTTTGATTTTGGAGAATTAGCACTATTATCAACGATTAAATTACCATCTTCGTCTTTAAGACTCGTGTATATATCATAATCTTGCTTTGAAGCCGAAAGTATTAGTGAACCACTCACTACATTATGCGATCCACCGACCGAAGCATGAGTAGCGTAAGGTTCGGCTTTACGCATTAAAAATTCCAAAGTTTCTCTTGGGAACCTGGCTTCAGACCCACTTAACGATCCGGTGGGATTTCCAAGCATATTTGATAGTTGCGACTTTGTCATATACTCGTTGACGAATTTACCATATTCAAAGACGGATTCTTCAAAACAAGCCCAAACCTGTTTTTTAGTCAATTCAACAGATAGAATATCGTCGCCTAATTTTCTTTTAACGAATGTATACATAGAATCCGCATCTGACTGAAAGCTAGTGTCTGAATCAAATGCCGCAAAGGGCGTTGGGTTTGTAGTATTAGAAAATGTTGCCATTGGTGTTCTCCCGACTATTATAAATATAGAAAAGAATTAGCTTATACCGTAACGCAAAAGTAATCAATTGCAAACTATTACATATAATTATTCAAGGTTAACTAAAAAAAATAAATAAAAAAAAAGGTCGGCATAATTGCCGACCAAGTATAACATTTACATGCAAAAATTTATTATTTATAATTTTGGAAAGTATGTTTTGTGTTTATGTGTTGCTGCAGTATCGAAATGTCTTTTGAGTTCTTTCCTTAAGTCTTCGTCTTTACCATTAGAAGAAACGTTAGACTGGCACATTGCTTTGCATTCTGCTTTTAATTCTGCATGAACTTCTTCAGAAGCTTTTGCTTGTGCTACCATAGCTGATTCCATAGAGGCTATCTTAGACTCTAAGGCTGCAATTTGAGCTAACATCTTTTTTTCCATCGCTGATAAACCTTGGTTAAAAACTTTCTTTTCTGCTTTAGAAGCAACCGGTGTGGAAGCTACTTTGCCCTTTGTTTTAATGGCCATTTTTGTCTCCTATAAATATTGACATCGTTTCATTTATTAATTATGCGGTTAATAATGTTTTTAACCAAAAAAAACCACCCAACCATTGCTGGAAGGATGGCAATTTTAGATAATCAACATAAGTGACACTTATGTTAGTAGACTATTATGATGTATGGAATTTTGTATCAGAATTTGAAGCAGTACCGTTACCAGCTGGCAAAACAAGTGCATCTGCATACCAAGCTGAACCTGTATACCTAAACATTACACGGGATCCAACGTTAGCACCGTAATTGGTCAGCCCATCAATATTTAAAAAATCATCTCCAGCAACCGATCGATCAACCGCTGAGATTCCTAAAGTTGTACCGGCGGGATGTACTAGTTTTGAGCCTAACGCAAGATCAGCGCCGGCTGTTCCAAATTTTGCTAATTGGCCGTTGCCGAGAACTGTGTCAAAATCAACAATAATAACATCCCCTGCTTTAGAGGCTGCTGCTACAGGTAAAGTTGCTGTAAACGCATTACCATCAGTCGGATTTAAGTAATGTGTATTTGATGCTAACGCTCCACTAAATCCGTTTGCTAACGCAGTCGGCGCGGCAGTTGAAATTCTAGCTGCTTCACCTAAGGTGCTACCTAAAACTTCCATTGAAACACCTTTTCCGGTTACCTGATGTAACCCTTTTGCTTCTGTATATTGTACTTTTGGCATAATTTTTCTCCTAATTTGTTTGTTTGAGATTACTTGTCCACATGATTCCCTAGCTAGCGTGTGGGGTCCGCCTTATGTCCGTGCTAGGGGCTTAACACTAATTATTCGTAAGCTAATAATAATACACAGTTTTTATTACTTTTATAAAAAAAAGAAAAAAAAAGGGCCGGCATAAAGCCGACCCTCGAATTTGATATCATCAATCAATGATTAAATGATGTTCATATCCATACAAGTTACAGTACCGTAGAAGTCAGATCGAACCATCTTCTTTCCGTAACGAGTCATAACACCTTTTCTTGGGGTGAAATCCTCAGGAGCGAAGATTGTAGGAGTAACAATCAATGGTACATAAGGAGCATAGACGTATCCAGTCTCTAAGTAAGAACCACCTTTGTATCCAACAAGAATCTTGTTACGTGGGAAGTAAGGATCTTTGTAAACAGTAAATCTGTTTGAAAGATTACCAACCTTCTCAGCACCAATACTCATTGAAGAAGCTTGTCCGTCGCCATCAAGGCTAAAGTTTGGCTTGTACAATACAGAAGACTCAAGGATAGTTGCAACATCAGGTCCTACGACGATGAAGTTTGCAGAACCACGAAGGGTCTTACGATGGATTTGGTTAGATGCATCGATGATAGTCTCAGTAAGGGTCTCATACCATTCACGAACAGTACCGGTGAAAGAAGGTCCACCAGCAAGTGAAGATGCTTTATGAGCTGTATTACCAGTAAGCTTGTTAACAAACTTTCCAGGAGCACGTGACCAATAAAGATTAGCACCGTTTGCTTGAGTCAAGAGGTCATTCAAGATCTCTCTGTCAAGTTCAAGAGCAATCTGCTCAGAAAGAATCTGAGTAAGTTCAACTTCAGCATCCAATGAGTGGTAAGCATTAAGATCTTGAGCAAGCTCTGGAGACCATCTAGCTTTTAACTTACGAGATACAGCTGTAACAGCGATTGATTCGATCTTGATGTCGATTTCTGGAATAGCAGGAGAACCCACTGTGTTTGAAGTGGCACTAAAATCCGACTCGAAAGAAGGAATAGTAAGAGCAGAACCGTCAGTACTATTAACATTTAAGCTTTCAGATTTAACATAAGAAGCTCTCAATACTTCACCGGCACTAAGAATAGCAGCAGTACCTGCATCCTTAATAACAACAGTGAGAATGTGATTTCCGCCTAAAGGATCAGAAGTCCAAAGACCACCGGAAGACATAGAACCACGTTGATTAAGACGTCGAATGTTAAGGACACCAGCACCACCTTGAATATTCAAAGATGCAGGATCAGTAACAGTACCAGCCCAGGCTCCATCATCAGCAACAAGCGAGATATCTTTGATCATAGTAAGATCAGCAGAACCACTCAAGTCAGTAACAGGGAAGATAACAAACTGAGCTGTATCATCACCATTTGTCATTAACTCGTCAAGTTGAGGATCGAATTGAAGCAATCGACCAACCGTACCAGTTAAAGCTGTTTGAGAAGGAACGAAAGAACCAGAAGCCCAAACACCAGCATTGGTGAAAGAACCGAAACCACCGTATCCAGTACCAGTGTTAGAGTCTCCAAGGTTAATACCAGTAGCTGCACTAACTTCGTGCATTCGAGAATATCCAGAACCAGCTAAGTCATATTGACCACCGACACCAAAAGAACCAGAACGTACGCCTTTGCCAACAGGTGAATTATAGATAGAGTCACCAGCAGAGTACTGACCATCACCAACGGCATCACCACCAACTTCTGTACCATAGGTATAGTCGAGATAGAAAAGCAGTCCGGAAGGAAGACTCATAGGTTGAATAGAAACTACTTCATTCGCAATTAATCCACCGAATACTCGACGAACGATTGGGAAAGCTACGTTTTGGAAACCACGAATATCTGCAGCAGCAGTATTCGCTTCTCTAAGAAGCTGAGCAGCTTGGTTTTCTAAAAGAACAGCCATAGTTTCTCGGCTTTGTCCTTCTAGGCCGCGAAGAAGACCTGTACGGTTCCACTTCTCGGTTAGTCGACGATATTGAGCACCAACGTGTCGTTGCTTAATGCCCTCAGTCAACTGATCTAATGTAAATTTTGACATTTTGTATCTCCTTTTAAGATTTTGTCAGATTGATTTCAGGGGGCTTATTTGTTTAAACCGGCTAAAACTGCCCATCTTCCGAGCTCTGTACCATTGTTGGTCGGGGCTGACGACCGGACAGATTTGCTTGCGGAACCAGTTCTAGAAGCACTTTCGTTCATAGTACCGCCCTTAGTACTACGTCCTTTTTTAAGTGATTCGGTTAAAGTTGTGTAAAGCAATTTGGCCTCACGGAGCGTCTTGGCATTATCTAGGGCCTCAACTATTGCTCTCTGTTGCTTTGCATTTAGATTGTAACTTTGCATTAACTTATTAACATACAATAATTTTGCATTAAAAAGATTTGATTCTTTTAATTCTTTCTTTGCAGCGGCAGCTTGTCGCTTTACTTCTGCAAGTTGTTTCTTAGCTTGACGCAATTGACGTCTTTCTTTGATAGCTTCTCTTCCAGCAGGAGCATCACCGAACGCCTTATGCTGTGATTCCGCTTTTCCGATTCCATCAATACTCATACCAGCATCATCTTGTACACCAAGTTCAGCTGCAAGCGCGTTGATTAAATCTTCTTCTGTAACTTCGATTACTTCGTCAGCAAGACCATGCATAGCTGCAACGGGATCTCCCATTTCAGCAAGTCTACGGCGACGAGCGAGTCTTCTACGACGGGATTCAGCCAACCGACTACGGGCTTTTCTTCTAGAAGAACCTCGTTTCATTTTTGCGATTTCTCGACGTAACATTGATTCAGAAATTTCCATTATTTCGCCGTCATCCATGTCTTCATCTTTGTCAGTTTCTGGCATCATTTCGTCATGATCAGCTTCTTTCATGTACGTTTCATCTTTGTCAGTTTCTGGCATCATTTCGTCATGATCAGCTTCATCAGCTTCAAGTTCTAGATCGAACTCTTCATCATCGCCATCATCGCCATCATCGTCATCATCGTCATCATCTTCGGTTTCTTCAGTTTCTTCAGCAACTTCCATGTTTAATGCGCTAGCAAGAGATGCGACGGCATCTTTAATTGCAGCAACGTCAACATCGACTTCAGCTTCTTCAGCAACTTCTGCTTCTTCTGCTTCTTCTGCTTCTTCAGATGCGACAGCACCTAAGTCTGATTCTTCATCTTCTTCGTTTAACCACCACATTTCTGTGAGGTTTCGACTGGTGGTATTTTTGCGGCTCATACTTTTGTTCTCCTTTAATAGTAAGTTAAGAGCGTTAAGCTTTGTGCGACTAGAATTATCACCAGCCTCACTCATAATTATAAGCTTTTTTCTAATTTTACTTAGTTCTTTTATGATCTCTTTCCGTTGTTGCGGGTTTTTTGCCTCAGTGAGCATTGATAGTAAGTTAGATAAAGACGAATTGGCATATTTTTTTGTTTGCCTTGCTTTATCTCCCCCTTCAACAGTTACAGATACCTTAACTTGTTTTCCGTCTTTTTCAAAAGAAAACTCAGTTGGCTTAGTCTCAACAGGGTCTGACCCAACGTCGAGGGCAATAGGTGTATCAACCGGGTCTTCCATAGAAGGAAGAACCGATCCCATATCGGAAACTAAGTCATCGACCGCAGTTTCCATTGTTGGCGGTGGTTCTTCAGAATTAAAAAATTCGATTGAATCTTCGTCTTCGTCAGACATTAATTCATTTTCGATTAGTTGTTTAATTCTAGGCGCGACCGCTTCAATAATTTTGTTTTTTGCATTTTGTTCTGCAACTTCGCGGAGCTTTTTAGCATCTGCTAAAGCGTCCTGATATATCTTACTCATTAATAGTCTCCAACGTTGTATAGATTTAATTATTACAGTAGAAGTTAAAATACCTTAAATAGGCTTATTTTTTTCTGCTCTTCTTTTTCCGGCTTTCTTTTTTGCTCTCTTTTTCATGCCTCTTGTGACAGGAAACCTTTTGTCCCTGAGTTCTTTTAAGATACCGGATTTTTTAAATTTTTTATTAAAAATTTTAATTAATTTGCTATTTTGTTCTTCGATACTTCCTTTAGTATTTTTTTTCAACCGAACACTGAAATTGCATTTATTTTTCATTTTCTAACCGAGCTCCATAAGCAGTATTTGTCTAACATATTCTCTTATTTCTTCTATCTGTTTATCAAGGATATCTTCTATTGTGTAGGCTGGGGCATCACTCTTGTCAGTATTATTATGCATGGTAGAGTAACCACGCTTACTTCCTGTTGGCCGGACCTTAGATGTAAAACCAGCCGAAGGGCCTTGAGGATAACGCCCACTCGGTCCGGAGGCTGACCTTGCTCTATTCTTGTAGAGATCTGGAATAGGTACCATTGAATTAGTAGCGGTTGCTATTTCCGACATTTTACTATTACCGCTTACGTAATATTGGCTTCTAGTATTAGAAGCTAAAGGATCATGGCTGGCTGGGGTCTCTGTTTTATTTATAATTAAATTCAGCAATTCTTCATCTATTTCTATATCTTCTAAATTTTTTGGTGGTTCAGAATAAGGAAAAGTAGGCCCACCGTGCAATCTTTCTTTATGAAATTTTGCAGCAAGCCTACCATAACCTAGGTCATTTCTAGTATCGCCCACAGAATTGGAAAATTTAGCTTTGCCCTTGTGGGAAGACGACATTAAATTGATCCGGGTGCTTTACCAAATTGATAATCGTTAATTTCACCAGTACTTTGTGAAGTTGATGATTGGTCCGGACTTAATTGAGATCCGACACCACTACCAAACTGGTCTGTTGGTTCTTGACCAAAGCCTTCTGGTGCGTCGCCAATGTCTGAAGCATTCATACTACCAGGACCTGGCGAACTAGGATTAGGAACGTAAGGTGATGCAAGGTTTTTACCAGCAACATCAACATCAGCCATAACCGGTGCATCTACATAATCTCTATTAAATTCTCCAAAAGTATGGCCGCCGTCATTAACGATCCCATCCATTAAAAGTTGCTGTGCCAATTCTTTAACAGACTGATCATTAATATCACCTGAATGAATTGGGCTAGCAGGGTATGCTGCCATTAACGATGCTGTGTCGTGAGTACCCATGCCTCGTGTTGTTTTTTCAGCTGTTTCTACCATATATTGCTTAGCCATATCTGTTACTCCTTATCGATATTCTTAAGAATTCTAGAACGAAGCTTATTTTTAGCTTCATTTATTTGACGTAACTTTTTAATTAAATTAGCTTCTTTAATATCCAACGCTTTCATAAAGTCAATATCTTTTTCTAAAGCGGTAGCATATTCTGACGCGTCAATTTCTTCAACATCGGCAGCAGCTTTTTTAACATCTTCTAACTTACCAGACATATTTTCTTTCTGTAACTTCGCGATTTCTTTTAGAACGAATTTTTTTAAATCTTTATTAAGCATTTGTAAATCTCCAGATATACTATAAATATGAGCTGATTTATTTTTTTGCACCAGAAAATGCTAATGCAGCCCAGTTTTGTGCACCATCGAACAAATCCTCTGGCTTATTTTCGTAAGCAACCCTTGCTGTACTATCAGCAGGCTTGTATGAATTATTTGGTCCTTCGCCGTTTTTTTGCTCTAAAAGTGTTGTTGCAGCAGTATCTGCAAGGATATCTCTCATTAGAGGATCTTCAGTCAATTTATTAACTTCTTCAAGTACTTTCGAAGTTTTATTTTTTAACATTTTATTTCTTTCAACAAAAACGTCAGGAGATATCATCGCCGACTTACTTTTCTTTGGCTTGTTTTCCATAATCCGATTAGGGCTAGCCTTGACTTCTTCTGATAAACCCTCAGAAAGAATTTCTACTAAGCATTCTTTAACTAAAACCTTTAATACTTTCCGTGTAACTTTAGCCATTATACACCCCAATAAACGTTGGCTGATAAATCTGCAATACTGCCGGTTGGGATTGCAGTTAGGCCGGCCATTACAGAGTAAGTTTTTGAATGTGCACCCGGTTTGACGAATAGACTTTTTGTACGTATATCAAATTTGTCTGTTTGGGTATCTGCCTGTACAGTGTAATATTGGTTTGCAGCAATACCGACTGCTGTAAAACCAATCCTCATATCTGTATCGCTTTCGTTTGAGACAAGAACCCACTGGGTCATTGTAGGAAATGTGATTTCAAAAACTCCGCTAGTATGAGATGTGCTTCCACTAACAAAAGGAAATCCACTAACCTGATACTCAGAAACTGCTTTTTCTCCAGGAGGAAAACCAATGCTTCCTGACACGTTGCCGCCGCCAGGTATTTGGCCTTGCTTTCTTCTATCGATATCAAAATATGCCATTATTATTTACTCCACTTTAATACATCGTTGAATATTCTATTTAGTCGGTCTGTTTTATTAAAAACTTTTCTTAATTCTGATTCAGTAATCTCTCGGCCTTCCTTCATCATGAAAGCTCCAGGCGTTGACGGTTCGCTAACGAAATCCCAACAAATAAGCTGAAAATCTTCCTGAACAACTTGGTGGTCGCCTTCTCTTCTGGTTGAGCCAACGCCGCGGCTGCTGATTCCTAGGGTAACGCCACTTGAAACCAAACTTTTTAGAATTTTTCCAGAAGGTGTATTTAGTATTTCTACCGTTCCATAACAGACATCACCGTCCATGTATGCTTCTTTAACAATATGAGAAGCATTTTTTAATTCCACTACAGAAGAATCTGGGTGATCTAATTCTCCAAGAGCTCGGTTTTCTTGAATAAATTTTTGATAATTTCTGACTTCCCTATCTAATATTTCGTAAGGATATACTCTACCATTTTGATTAAGGGTATTTGATTTTTGGAGTATACCTTTCATTATTAGTCTTGAACTACCTGATTCAATGGCCTCGTTTATCTCTTCTTTATTAGTTGTTTCCCAAGCAGACCATTCAGTCAATAATTTTAATTTATTCATTATCTTCTCCTCGAAGCTCGTTGCTTATTTCTAGCATCACCATAGCCTTAACTATGTCTGTATCATCTATGTTTTCATTAAAATTTTCCATTTTAATATTTTCATAAACTTTTTCTATCTTTTCAGAAATAATACTATTTTCACAATTATTTCTGTAATTTTCGATTTGCTCTAAAACCTGAAGCTGAGTTGTTTTTATTAAATTTAAAACGTTAACTTTTTGCTGATCATCAGACAACGACCATTCTTTCAATAACTTTATTTGGTTTTCAGCAAGGTTCTTAGAATATGACTTGTTAAATTTTTCTGTCATTAGTTTTACAACTAAAGAATTAACTTCAGGGGTTTTGATTTCTTCTAAGTTTTTATCCGATTTTTCTTTTTTAAGAATTTCAGAAACTTTGCTATAATATTCCATTAATATCTTAGGATCTGAAGCAGCTCCTTTTCTATATTCGGATATCAAAATATTGACAGTTGCTAAATCTCTATAATTTGAAACCCGAGTGGAATAAAAAGATTTTCCAAACGTTTCATTAATAGTACGAATTAATCTAGACTTTTCATTGTCTAATTTTCTATTATTAATTCTCCAAGAAGCTTTTTTGACTTCTTCTAAAATAGCTGGGATTATTGCAGACTCTTCAATATTAGTAACAACAACGCTGTTTAGTAGCCGATGTTCCTTGTATAACTCTGTATTTTTAGAAAAATATTTTTTAATTATTTTTTTTGTATCAGAAAATGTCTTCTTATCATTTTCAACCAATGCTTTGGATAATTTAAGCACGAGTTGTTCGTAGATAATCCCGACATTTCTTTTTTTGTTGTGGGATTTTTTATTCATGGGGTTCCTCATTAAAATCAATTTTAAATTCTTCTTCAACGTTTCCTTCATTTAACGTTTTATTACTAAAACCAAACTTTGCTCCAAATTGATCTAAAACTTTTTGCATTCTTACGTCCATTCTAGGCTTTTCAATGGATAAGTATTCGTCTGTTTGCGGAAGTAAGAAATCTGCTAATTTTGCTTCACTAAAAGGTTTACCTAAAATAAAGTCTTCGTCATAAGGCCGGTTCATAGAATCTTGAGTTCTAGCATTTTTCCCTACACTCGTCATAGAAGCGAAATCGGGAATGTGGCTTTTTTGCCGTTGAGTTTTATTCTTTTTAAGCTTAGTACCAAAAACGTTCTTTGCAGTTTTGTCTTTCTTTATTCTTGAATATTCAAAATCCGTTAAGTCTATCTCTTCTAGCGAATCTTCATCTGCTTCTTTGTATATGTTTGATTCCTTATTTGGGTTACCATCTAATATTGTACCGATGGTTTGATCACTTGAGAATAGTCCACCGCCTGCATCATCACCGGCTTCGCCATCTTCACCACCGCCCGCTTCTGCGCCGGGTGCTGTAGCTGATTCTAATTCTAGAGCCTGTATTTTTTCTTTTAGCATTTCTTCGTTAACTTGATTAATCTCATCTCTACTAAAGCCCATCACGTTTTGAAGGATCCAGGTTTTTGAAACCATACCCTCAGGTGCTGCTGAGGCGATTGAAAATTTAGTATTAATAAGCTCTAATTTTTGCTGCTGTGCGATTGATGATGGGTTGCTTAGCTGAAGGTCGAAATCCAGTAAGTCTTCGTCTGTAAATCCGTGAGCATACAGATGTATCATTGCTAATTTATTTAGTTCTGATAAAACAGTTTTTTGAATTCTTGTGATAGTTCTACTAAACCTAATGTCTTCTTGTGCTAATGTAGCTTTCGACCCGATGTCTTCATCATATCCTAGGTAGGCCTTTGGGATTTTTAATGCTGCAAACAACTTTTTTTGTATATATTCAACGTCTTCGATAGCCGAAGTGTTTTGGCCGCCAGCCAAAGTATCAATTCTTGTTCCGGAATCCCCACCGCGGACTGGGATAAAATAGTCTTCATCGACAGACATTGGGTTATATCTTAGATCTGAATTCCCATTTGATCGATCCATTACGTGGTTTCTTTTCAAAGAAGTCTTTGCTTGCTCTAAATAATTTGGAACATCCTCCGGAGGGACGTTACCTACGTCAATATAAAACACTCTTCTTTCAGGTGCACGAATAACACGGTACACTAACATTGCGTCTTCGATAAGAATAAGCTGACGCCAAATTCTCCGAGCAGATTCCAACACGCTGCTGCCGTACGGTAAAAATGCATCATTGCCTAAAAGCCTGAAGTGTGATATTTGCCAGTTCTCTAATGATTGATTGCCTTGCGTAATCCATCGAAATCTAACGGCGCTTCCATCGTTAGGATCAAAACCCTCTTCTCTTTCCATCTCCGTAATAGGAATTGGGTAGGCGTTGATAACTCCAAATTCTGGATGGACGTCATTAAATAGGAAAAAATCCCCATATTTACAAAGGTTTCTTATCCACATTACTAGATTAAAATTGATATTAAGAGTATCATAAAACAAGGTTTCCAACAGCTCTTTTACTTTTCTATTTTCAGAGTATATATGAAGTGATTTTCCATTAGCATCAGGTGCAACAGTCTCTTCTGCGTAAATATCTAAAGCCGAGGCAATTTCTGGGGTACTTTCCATTTCTGAAAAATCACCATACCGGGCCATTCTATCAAATGATCCATAAGCGTTTAAGGTAGAATTATAGATATCGGAATGTGATTTTTTAAAATGATCGATTGAAGAAGCTGGATTCTTCTCAGATTTTTTCGTCATTTTAACCCTACGTTTTATCGAGGGGCCTGAATAAAATAACTTAGTTAATCTTTGAAATAAATTCTTTTCAGACATTTTTCACCTTTGGATCTATTTAAGAAGCCAATCAAAATTTTTAAATGGACTATTATTGGAATTCCATTTTTTTCTTACGTCTTTCGTATAATTACTACCGTCAGTAGTAATTTCAGCATTTTTTAATACTGTATCGCCAATTTTTGTTCTGTTAACCCCAAAACCAGCTAACATTGCAGAGTTTAAATCAACAGATTGTTGAGTATACTGTGGGTTTGTATCGTACAACCATGAGCCTATGGCTAAAGACATAACCAGATCATCATTGGCTCCTTTTCGGGCTTGGGCTTTTTTGCCTTGCCAAACAAAAGTTTTCATTTCTTCATAAAACCTAGAAGAATAAACTTTAATAGATTTAGTTCTAAGTACTTCTTCAAGTTTAGTAAGAATCATATTTCTTGATCTAGCCTGTGTACTAAAACCAGCTTTAGAAATGTCTCCACCTCCATACAAGAATGAGTAGTAATCTTTTTCATTTTCGAAATATATTTGCTTATAGCCTAAATCTCTTAACTTCATTATTACTGCATAGCCATAAGAATTACTTTCGGGACAAATTGTCGCATTGTTGTATCTTCTGCCGGCTTCCGCTAGGATTTGAGCGAATTTATCTGGTGGTAATTTACCGCGGTATTCGCAAACAACTTCCGAAGCCTCTGTATCGATTACATGAAACGTAGAATAGTCTGCTGCATCTCCTCTAGAAACATCTGCAGACATAATATACTTTTTAGCAGATAAAGGATATGACCATGTCCATGCTCCCATATCAGGGCCCCATTTTTCCAAGGGTGGACGAATCATGGTACGATAGAATTCAATGTCGGCGGCTTGTAAGAAAGTTTCGCCAGAAGCTTGAAAATCGCAAAGAAGCTCTTGGGCTATTTGCTTAGGAGACATATTTTTAGTTTCGTGCTTAAACCAGTCTTCGCCTCTATCAGGATGTACATCCCATGCTAATTTTATAGGATTAAACTCATTTTCTCCACTTTGAGCTTGCATCCATAGGTCGTAGTACTGACCTCCAACACCATTAGGGGTAGACAATACAATTGCTCTACCACCAGTAGATAATGTTGGATACAGTCCGGTCCAGATAGTGTCAAAATTTCTTACAAAAGCAGCTTCGTCAACGATTAATAAAGAAAGCGCTTCAGATCGGCCGGCGTCTTCTGAAGTAGGAATAGCTTTAATGGTAGAGCCATTAGAAAATTCTAAAGCTTGTTTGTTGTTATTTATGATTTCTGGTAATAAAAGCCACTTAGGCATTGAGTGCAAAACAAATTTTACTTTACGAATAAAGTTTTGAGCGACAGATAATTTAGTAGCAATCACCAATATATTTTTGTCTTTATAGAAAATAGCTAGCCAGGCAGCGTACCCGGCCGAAATCGTAGAAAGACCTAGCTGCCTACTTTTTAAAACTATATTAAAACGATGATCCCTAAAATGATCGACACACGCATCCTGGAAGTCATATGTTTTAAACGGAATCGTTCCTTTAGTAGGATGTTGAATCTTTACATATTTATTAAAGAAATACTGCGGTTCTTTACCACATTTTATTATTTCCTTAATTTGCCTTTGTTTATTTTTTGCAGCCATTAACTAATCTCAAAAGTAACCTTCCGTCTATAATAGGCTATTTTTCTGCTACTGTTTGCAGTAGCAGACACTAATTCAACATCATCTTCATTGGATATTTCTTTTATTTTTAAAGACCTGGATGCTTGATCTCTAAAATCGGCAACCATCTCTTTTTTTAAAGATTCAATGCCTTTATTAGACAATCGTACTTGTTCTTTTTTCTGGGTTGCTAGACCGTCTGTACTATTAAAATGAACAATAGTATTGTACGTTAAAGTTAAAAGGTTTCCCTGTAGAGAAGTAGTAATATGTATACCCTTATCTCTTATAGAAGATTTTCCAAACGTGTGGTTAATGATATTGCCTAGAATGTTTAATTCATCAAAAGTAAAGATCTGAGCTGGTGTTTCTGATTCCATGTTATTTCTCCTTAATCATATAGTAATTATTCAGTTTATCGTGAACTACTTCTTTTTTTGGGCGCCAACCCTGATCCCAGTTAGATTTATTAGGCCAATAAAAGTAATCTTGACAATCTTTACAGCTTCCGCAATATTCAAAAGATGTCATGTCTTCTAAGCCCCTAAAGGCCATCTTACATACTGGGCAGTCAAAAGTAACTTTTTTAAAGCCGTCTTCTATAACTATAAGGATATTCTTTTCTTCTACGATTATATCTTTATTCATAGGTAACTTTAGCGTTTTTATCGTAACTGTTAATTTCTATTATGTCATCAACGCAGTCTTTAACTAAATCAACGTGACTAATTAACAATATTAGTCTATACCAGCTTCTGAGCTTTTGTAATAAACCGGTAACAGCTTCGATATTTCCAGCATCTAGAGAGCCAAAACCTTCGTCAATGATCAACATATCGGATTTGCTTAATGAGCTTATATTTGTTAATGCTACCCTAAGAGCAAGGCTTGATACCATTTTCTCCATGCCAGAACCGCATTCTATAGGTCTTCGACTATCCCCATAGTTAATATACATGTCTGTCTTTGAATCGTCTATTTCTAATTCTATGGTAAAACCAACAGACTCCTGAAGTATTGATCCAAGCTCTTCATTAATTGCTGGTACCATAGACTGTAATATTGCAGCAGGAATTCCTCTCCAACTAGTTGCGGCTAACAAGAATTCGAAGACAGACCAGTCAACTAAAATTTTATTGTATAATTTTTTCTCATCTTCTATATTTTTTAATTTTTCTTGATGCACACCGATTTTTGTAGCTAGTCGATTGCCGGAAGTTAAATATTCTGATTTTTCTTTCTTTAATTCAGAAATTAAAAGTTCGAGCAAAGATATAGACTCTAGTAAGGTTGGGTCGGATGCTTTTTTTGCCAGTTCTAATTTTAAGTTTAGATCAACTAAATTATTTTTAGATTCTAGTAATTCAGCAACGCATCTTTCTTTTTCCAGTTCTAGATTTGAAAGTCTAAGTTTTAACTCCGCTACTTTAGTTTTTCTTTTATCAAAATTATCAACATAGTTCCTAGAGTGGTTATATGCTGTAATGTCGATAGTGTCAGTTAAGTGATTAACCTGATTGTAGAATCCATCTAGTTCACTTTTATAGTTAGGTAATTTGCTTTTAGCAGTCAAGGCCTCTTTGACAAATTCATTATTACAGCAGAATTTACAATCTGGGTCATACTCATGTGACTTTAATAAACCTATTTTTTTACTACAGGAAGTGATTTTTGCCTCAATTTGTTTTGCCATGTTTTCAAGTTCAGACTTTTCTGCCTGTAATTTTTCAACATTTGCAACCTCTATTAACAATCGGGCGTGTTCTTTGTCATCTAGCGCGGACTCTGCACCTAAAATAACACTTTTTGCTTTGTTAATTTTTTCGTTATTTTTCTTAATAATTGCTTTAAATGCATTTATTTTTGAATTAGCGTCTTCTATGGAAAAATTTATAGTCGGAATATCTTCTACATCAGTAGACACTTGGTCTTTCTTTGTTTGCAATTTTGATATTTTTTCTTCTAACTTACTATTTACCGATAATATGTTTTGGTTACACACATCTCGTTCTTCCCGTAATTCTTTTAATACAGAAAGAATTTCTGTACGGGATTTTTCATAGTCTTTACCCTTAAAAGATTTCATTTTGGTCTTAGTTTCCAAGCTAGCATCTCTAAAAATTTTATTTAATTCAGAAAATACATCTAATCCTAAGAATCTGCAAATAGTCTTTCTTCTTTCGGAGCCTCCTAAGTTTATAAAGCTATTCATTCCACCTTGGGATGCAAAAGATGTTAGTAGAAAATCATCGCTAGTTCCGATTAATTTTGTTAATTCTTTCTCTGTTTCTCTGCGTTGTTCCCCAGATATGTCTTTTATAATAGTTGCATCTTCTTCAACTTCATATAAGTTTAGATGAGTCATCACAGTCTCAGAGCCTCTAGACATGCATTTAACAGACTGCCTTTCCGACCGGTATATTTGATTATTAACAGAAAATGTAATAGCTGCCTCGCAATAATCGGCTCGAGCGTTTACAACGTGTAAGTTAGAAACTATGCCTCTGTCATTCTTATTATAAAGACCATAGGTCATTGTACCAGGAATACTGGATTTTCCGGCTCTGTTTCTTCCAAAAAGACCAATAATGCCATTAAGTTTCGTAAAGTCAATTACATTGTCTTTTCCATAACCAAAGGTATTATCGAACTCCATTTTTCTAATAGACCATCTGTTACCATGGTGCAGTGCCTTTAGGCTATTGCTAATCGCAGTGTCTACCTGGCTATCTATTTCTGTCCAAAATTTTTCAGTTCTTACAGTATCACCGTTATAAGTCCGTAATAACTTCTTAATAGTCCGGTCGTCTAACGTTCCAGATTTTGCAATATCACTAACCTCTTTAGAGAGTGGCATTTCTTTGTGTGCTGTATCATATTTAAATACAACGTCAGTAGCACCTCGATCAGCTCTTATTTTTTTAGATATTTTTCTAGCGAGAGCATAAGGTAATCTTTCGTTTGCTCTAATTCTAACTCTGGATCCTTCTGCAAGATTTTCTGATTTGGCCAGCAAGTCTTCTATGCTTGAATCCCAATCGATAGTTACATAAGGGTGGACGTGCTTTATGGGATGAAACTTAACATCAAAATTATCTTTATCTTGAATTGTCCAGAAAAGAAAGCCTTTTTGTTGGGTTTCACCAAAATTCTGAGGGATTGTTGATCCAGAGTACCAGATTCTTTTTTCTTTATCCAACGCTTGTCTTTTATGGATATCCCCAAGCATAGCAAAATCATAGCCTTTGAATATATCAATGTTGTCATCACCCTCTAGCATAAAATCCATATCGGTATGTGAACCCCAGATAGCTCCATGGTATAGCCCAATATTAATATCGCCTTTTTTAGGGCGGGCATTTTTCCAATTAGCAGTATCAAAACAACTTAAGACACACCAATTAAAGCCTGGGTGGTCTGCAAATTGATATACTCCAGAGTCTTTATAGAAACATATGTTTTCATTGTCAAGCGCTTCTATAATCGGAGAAACAGTATCCATCCTATCGGTATTCAACATAAGGCCATCATGATTGCCTAGTATAACAACTACTTTAGAGATCTTAGCCATTTCATTAAACCACCAAGAAAGATGGGAAATTAATTCAGGGCTAATATTTTGTGTTTTAGAATGTACTATATCTCCACCTATATAGATATAGTCTGGTTTTAGCTTACGGCATTGTTGAAAAAATATTTCAAAAGTTTTTCTGTATTCTTCATGTCTTGAAAGACCGCGCCAGTGGACATCGGCTATGTGTGCAATTTTTACTGTCATAATTTATAAGACCTTAATTTTAATTTTAATTTGGTATTGTAAGTATATTGTTGTGCCGAAGCGATTAGTTGTTCAATAGAGGTAGTATCTAAGTCATTTAAATCTTGTCCTTGTGCTGGGAAGTTTATCAAAACTGGTATTGAATATCTAAAGAATGAGTCTGCAATTTTTAAAGCTTTTTTTCTAGCGTCGTCATCGAGAATAAGGATGACTGGTGTCTGGTTTTTAACTATCTTTTTAAAAAGAAGACTGTCTTCGCTTAATGAAGATCCCAATAGACATGTTTTATTCATTTTAACTTTTATTAAATCTAAAGGACCTTCTACCAATAAAATAGGTTGAGAAAAATCAATATCCATTTCGTTAAAAATAACCGTGTTTCTTGGTGCTGACTCATTTTTATATCGGAACGTGTTGTCTTTATCAATTGAACGGCCGGTGAAATAATTTAATTCGCCTTCTGAATCAAATGAAGGAATAATTAATCTTCTTCTCCACTCATATGTTTTAGAGTAGCCGACCCTAAAAGCCCAAAGAGAATTTTTATTAAACCCTCTACTTAAGGCATATCTAGTAATTGATTTCCAGTCTGGATCTTTTCTATTTCCATTAAGTAAAAGACAGAAATCTTCAGGAAGCTCAATTTTCTTCTCTATTTCTGCGGAGTCTTTTTCTATTTTTTTAAAAGATCGGTACTGTGCATGGTATTCCGGCAGCCTGGACCGGTCTATGTTTTTGATTAACTTAGATAAACCACGACCTTTTATGTCACAGACCCAGCAATGATATACATCGGTTTCTATCACGATGCACATTTTGCTTTTACCTGGTTTTCCGCAATCGGGGCACCTGACAGATATTTCTAGGCCATCCCTTGAAACTATTACGTCAGAGAATATGCTAGATAAGAACGATGTTTTGTTTTTTGCAATACGCATAAAAACATTATATCAGACATGTTGTAATTTTACAAAACCAGATTTAGCAACTACAAAAGAATCCGCAATATCGTAACAAGCTGGTGCAGGAATTGTTAGGCCCTTCCGCGGACCAGATTTCAAAGTTTTTGTAGGCCAAGTAAAATCAGGTATTTTAATTTTTACCCAAGAAAGAATTTGCTCTTTGGTGCTTATACCACATAATTTCTCTCTTTGGATTTTTATACCTAGGGTCTTTCTAGCATGGTTTGCATTAATCATATTAGGGTCAAATCCAAAAACGTTTAAACACACATACTGAATCATTCCGTTAAAAGAGGATAGCTTTGACATCGTCTGTGCAGATGATCCGCCTTTTGCAAACATCATAAAAGGTTCTTCAATCCATATAGATACTATATGATGTTTTTCTTCTATGCTTTTTAAAACTTGGTGGAATTGGGCAGCTTTTTGAACCGTAGATTTCTTTGAATCGAGGTCACAAAATCCAGATTCTAGATATTTTCCTTGAGGGGTTAAGACCGTATACCCTATTATATTTGTAGAAACGTCTAAACCTAGCGTGCAATCAGAAATCAAGTTTCACCCTTATCATATATTTATCTTTAACTCTTTTCATGATAGGCTGAGCTAATCTTGCTTTTGCAATTACGTTTAAATTATTATCGTGGAAATTCAACGTTGATATATAAACAAAAGAATCAGCATCTTCATTGTTATCATTCGAAGGCTTGAATTCATTATAATTGGGGTTGCTAGAAGAGTTAAACATTTTTCTGGCAATTGGAACAGTAAGTTCTAACATGTGAGTATTATGAACTCCTTCAAACTCCATTGTGAAATCATTTTGACCAAAGTTAAAGAGGTGCGGCGATTTGAGCGCGATAATACCATCTTCGTAGTAAACTGATCCAACATAATTAGACGTAGCTACAGAGCCGCTAGTGTTGCACACAATAATGTTTCCACTAGTATCGTCGCATAAAGTAATAGGCATTCTGAAATCCGAACCTTTAACGAAATCAGTACCTGAAACAGAACCGCCGCCTTGATAAAGGTTTGACTGTAATTTAATAGTACCAGGTCTTAATCGATGGCCGTAAAACAAAGTCGGAATAGAAAAAATAACAACCATGTTAGATGACTTTTCACTATCAGCTATGAGACCGTAGGAATCCGGGTCAAAGAATCTTAGGGCAGGAATAGTAGAAGGATTTGTATTAACTGCAGGTAAAGACTGGGCAGGCACGCCGACAACTGCAAGCGGAGCCGTTGATTGAGGGTTTAACTTTTCTGACTGGTAGTATTTCCACCCTTCATCAACAAAGATTAATTTAGAATCGTAGTTTGATTTAAAGTTCCCTAAATTTGATAGCGACACAATATTTCTAGAGTCCGGCAAGACAACAGACCCAGTTAGTTCTGAGCTAGAGTATATTTCGAATTTTCGATCGAATGTTCCGTCGTCGCATGGCATTATAAGAGTGTTTCTTCTTTGGTGTTCATCAAATAAAGCCCAACTAGAAGACATTTCGTGTTGACTGGAAAAAGTTCTTACACTGGAAGACAAAAAATGAAGGTAAGGATACCTTTTTGTTTTAAAGTCCTTAAGAAACGCTTGAGCGTTGATATTTAAAAAACCGCCAATATTAGAATGGTTAGTATTAAAAGGAGAATCAAACTGGCTGGTAACAGGTGGCGGTACCGAAGAAAAGAATTCTGTCAGTGTAGTACTTTCGGTTTTTGTTGAAGATTTTCCAACTAAATCTCCGACCAAGCCATTGTATCGATTAGAAGGTGAATCGCTAGTATATAATACCGGTAAATGGAACAGAGTACCGTTAGAAGCTGTAAGAGCTTGCCCTAATCCACTGTTAATGTCTTTTAAAGAACGATAATTATCTTGAATTCGTAATTCATAAATTTCAGCATCTAAAGCATTAGAGAAAGCAGCAGCCGGGTGATTAGCACTAGGACTAGTTTTAATTACACCTTGGTTTAAATTAGCCTGTGTACCAAAAAAATAAGTTGCGTTAAGAGCCGTACCAGTATAGAAAGAACCAACAGATAAAATATCTGCATTTTGAGTTAAGTGATTTTTGACAGTAAATGATGAAGTTGGTTCAAAAGTTCCAGCTAATTGCCCGTCAATAACAAAAGATCCAGTAAAGTTATTTTCAAACTCAGAAATCCTTATTGAACAATCATGCCACATGGAAGAAGTTATATTGGCAAGAGACTGATATACCTGGGTTGTTCCTCGTGCAGAATTTGCTACTGATAAATTTACAGAATTAGGCAGACTTGACATAGACGAGTCAGTACCTAACTGAAATAAAAGTTTATAATTCTTTGTACGACTGTGATTATCTAATGTGGAACCAGTAACAATACTTACCGCATAAGCCCCGGGGAGGTGTAAAATTGTACCGGTTTCAGATGGGTACCTAGGTACCTTTATTCTAAAGTCAATCTGCAAACTACCGGTTGGTAGGTACATGTTTGAAGGACTATTGTAGATTATTGCCGGGGTTTTTGTGCTATTGGTTTTAAAAAAGTTTAAACAATTAAAATTAGTATAACCCCATCCAGCACCTGGGCGGTGAACTGTATAAGCATGGTCTAATATACTTCGTATTATTTCTTTTTTCCTGTAAGCACGTGACGCAAAATCTGTGCCTGGAACGCTTCTGCTGCAATGCAGTTGATAAGAATTCCTAGGGTGCATCGGTAAATCAGAATATCCCTTTTGAGCAAAGTTTAAATTTAGCTGGCTATACTTGCTTTTTAATAGCTCTGGATTATCTATACCATCTAAGAGAAGCCCTAGTTGTAAGTCGTAATTAAATGCAGTAGGAGATTCATCGAACATGGTTCCTTGCCCGACCAGATCAAAAGTACCATCGTATATAGCCTTTCTTCTTCCTTCAAAAGTATTTAAAGAAAATTTCTGAGGGCCTTCTTGATTAGTTAATCCTTCGCGTAGGTCTATATTATCTTTCTGCATATTAGATCGATTAACTATTACATTAATAGAACCATGCAAGCCAGATGAATTAGAACTGAATACCCTTTTAGGCGAAAACTCGATTGTAGAATTCGATTTGTTTTCTTTTCTGATGTTTATGATTGCCATATATTATCATTTTCTTAGAAGTCTAGTCTTACACGAACGTTTAAATCTTTTTCATCGTTTTTCTCGATGGGTCTAGAAATTTTTCCAACAGCGACCAATTCATTTTGTGCGTTGTATAATCCTACAGTTGTTATAAATGTAAATGATCTTTCGGTTGGATCAGTTGCATCTTCAATAACGTTAAGTGAGCCAGCAGCATCAACAAAAGTTGGGTTAGTAGAATAGTTAAATTCGCCAGGCGAAGCTCTACAGAAGTATATAGAAGACTGGATATTTGTTTGATTTTGGAATGCCATACTAGTGAGTGTTCCAGAAGAGAATCTCGTACCAGCAATATGGTCAATAATGTTGTCAATGCTAGCAGATACAAGGAAATCTGGTATAAACGAACCACTAACGTTTGAATCCGCTCTAGGAACTCCAATTAACTGTTTCCCAGCTAAGACAGATAAAGTATTATGGGTATATGCAGTTGCGTTCATTGCGTCAATTGTTCCTGACATGTGCTGGTCTTTATAGCATATTTTTGCCAAATCAAAGACGCCTATTCCATAATCATAAAATAGTAAGCCGACGTCAGTATTAGTATTGGAAGCCTTTTTTAACCTAGCTACTGATCCGCCGGGAGTACTTCTGTGATCAGTGTTTGCACCAACATCAGCAAATATTTCAACACCCTCTTCAGAAGGATGGCCGACATTTGACCCAGTTCTATTAGTTAATCCACCGACATAGTAGTTTTTATTTAACTTGGTAATGTCAACTAAACCGGTCGCTGTTCTTTTTGAAGTGAGGTTATCTCTTCCGGATATAGAAGCAGAAGTGTAAAAACGCATTGCAAATGTTTCTTTTCTGAGGCGGTCCCTTGCAAACAGCCTTTTAAAATTAATAAACAATGCGTTGTCAATTCTATCAGTCACAGATGTTGCAACACCGCTATTGTCAGGATATGAAGAAGCGCCTAGGTAAAAAGCGCTATCCGAATTACCTAAAAGAAACGAAGCAAATTGTTTGTAATTGTCTACTTTTTCTCGCATCATAACAGATTGCGAAGCAAACAACAATTTTCCAGACGATGATTGCTGATAACCTGGCGCGCCTGTAACTGTTGACCCTGCGTCAAATAATCCAACAGTCATATCAAATACAGGGTTTGATGTCTGTAGTGTAAAATCTTGATCATAAACAGTTTGAAATAAAGAGCTAGTAATCCCTGGGCCGATACCTCCGGTTACAAAAACCTGGTATTTTCTTCGTGTTAACGAACCAGAAACGTCTTCTTGTATTACATCGATTAACTGGTTTAATGATGACGGAGATGAAATTATATCAGCTGCCGTAAAATTCTTATATGTACCCATATCTTAACTTTCCTTAAATTGTATATTTTACAGTCACTTCAAAAGTTTGTGAAACCCCAGTTGTAACGCCGACTACGCGTACGGGGGTTTTAACTATACCGGCTGAATCTAATAAAGCCGTGTGACTTTTGCCGGTGCTAACAAATGACAACGTAAAGTTTGACGTCGACAGAAGTCCGGACGATGAGGTTGGATTAGCTGGTATGTCATAAATTGCCGAGAATCCGAAAGGCTCTTTACGAGATCTAGAGAGCGTATTGGTTATCTTTAAAAATCTGCTATCTACAATAACCTGCATCATTGTTTCTTCCAACAGCACTCTTTGACTAGAAGTAACAGAGTTGGCAGCTATTTTTTGATCCATGGTTACCGATAGATTATTGGTAGAATCAATCTGCGTTAAACCAGAAGTTCTTTCTAAAGTAGGTAATGCAATCAGATTTGGATCGCTGTATGAAACTATTGGATATCTTAATGCAAGCGAATGACTGGTTTGTGCTTCAAAAACCGGAGTGTTTTTTTCTATTTTTTCTCGGCCGATTGTTCTGCCGAATTTTTTAATTATAGTATAATCAACTTCATCATCTGCAAATGCGTAGCGTACGATTCTAAAAGAACCATCATTTGCGGCCAGTAATTCTCTTCCTCGGTCGGTTAAGACTGCGTCTATAATAATGTTGTTAGTTGAATGATCTAGAAAACCCATGTTTTATCTCCGAATATGAATAATTATACGTTATAAAAATTTAAAATGATGTTTTTATTAATATGTTTGTGCTGTGACGGATTGGACCGCTTGAGAAAGTTGTTGAAGCTCCGGGCGATTGGACTCTCCACTGGTAGTATTTGTGCCATTAGTTTGTTCCTCTTGAACGTTTATAAATACGTCTATTCTTTCATCCTTTTGTGTCTCTGTATCAATTAATTGAATAACGTAGCTAGGGACATCCGGTTCTAAAGAATCACTTATTAATAATTGCTCGTTTTGCTTGTTTAGTAAAACTGTAAATTCAGGATTATGATAAATTTTCATTCTTTTATAACCACTGGCTTTAATAGAATCAGTAAATACAGTCGCTGTGATTGTTAAATTAGGGTATTGCTTTGGAGAACCAGGGTAAGCTATGTGCGTTACTTTAGGTTGTCCTAGACTGTCTAATTGTATTGCAAATTGAGCGCTCAAGAAGGAACTGTTACCATGAGCATCTACAGTACAGACGGAGTATATCTTTATTTGTCCTCTTTCTGGAAGTGGGCACTGAAGTCTCGTATCACCGCGGTGGGTACTTTTAATTAAAGTTCGAGGAACAAAGTCCATCATACCATAAATTAACATAGAATCATTAAAATCATACATTTTAATTAGCTTAAACGGAACATCAATTCCTGGTCTTTCAAATATTTGTACATATTTGATATCATTAATTGGGATCAACTGTTCGTTAGTTTCCACTGGTAAGTTCCAACTAATCAGGGTTGATGAATCCAAAAACTTAAAGCTTAGATCGCCGACTGTGGGTGGCGGGTTTTTTTCTATGCATTCTATTGTAACTTTTTTCGAGTTTTTAGACAATAATAAAAAATTAATAATGCTACTATTGGTCGACTCCGCTGCAACAACACAGAGGGTATGGACGGAATATTCATAAGTTGCCCCATAAACCACATCTATATCTTCAATTGTTGTTTTGTTTCTGCCGGTTAAAATTATAGGGTTTTCTGGAGTTCTTGTGTCTCCTTCTATTCTTGTTTTAAAAATTACAAAAGCAAATGGTTCGATACCAACATCTTCTAAAACCACGTTATCTAGTATTTCTATAGACAGAAAATAATCATCAAAATCAAATCCCCCGGGGGTGATATTACGTCTAGCATCGGACTGTCTTTCTTGAGCTTTTTTTTCAAAATCATAAAATTCATCAGAAAAACTAGATAACGGGTCATTGACAACCCCAGAAATTAAATCACCTATGACGACGTCCATTATTATAGGTGTAGTGTTTGTTTTAGTTTTTCTGTCTGTTTCAGCAATAGGGGTATTAGTACTTGGATTAAATTCTACTGGTCCGGGGATATAAGTGTTTTCAATTACTCGGGCCAAAACATCTTTTGACCCTTCTTCTAAATTGTTTATTAATTTGTTGATTGCAGAATAGTTGTCGTTAGCCGAATCAAATTCCGGGTGGTTATATATACTCTCTAAAAAATTATCGTCAATTGCAAACGTAACTCTTGTAGCATTCCTATTTTGCAATTGAGCTTCTGATTCTGCTTTAGATACCTCAGATAACAAAAGCTCAATACCATTTTGATGAATGCCATTAGTATTAGAGATGTCAGATATACTGTCTGAAATATTTAGAATTACTTTTCTGGGATATCCATATCTAGATAATTCCCTAGGGTCTAAAGTCATGTCGAGATTAGGCGTGTACAACGATTCACCACGAGTAAAATAATAATAGTTAAAAGACCCATTTACGTCTGAAATAACCGGTGTGTCTAGAACATAATATGGTTGAGATGGAATAGTCATTATAAAACCTTGTAAAAGTAACTAGCTAAATGAGAATCAAATGAAACACCGTCTGGAGAATCGTTTGGATCTAACGCTATAGAATATTTAAAAGTAGCGTTGGCATTCGGGCTATTCTGATTTTCGTATAAACCGCGCTGGATTTCGCTAGCGTAATGTTCGGAAGGGTGCACTAAAAAACAAAATACTCTGTCAAAAACCCTGGGAGTTAAGCAACTTTTTACTAGCATCTCTGGTGAAATTAGTCGGCAGTCGGTCGACCCTAAAAAACTATTTATTTCGTTTGCAGTTAAATTCGGCAGGCTTTTATAAATACTGCCACTTTCATTTATACTATCATTTCCTATACCAAGCTCGCTAACTATTCCAGTTGGAACGTTCGTTAGAATGTTTGGAATTAGGCCGGTTGCTTCAGAAGAAAGATACTTTTTATTCGCCAGTTCGTCAACCCTAAAGTTGTCTTCACTTAAGTCTAGACCGGTAGTTATTTTTGAAGTTAATTTTAAG
>TARA_R110001592_G_scaffold126655_4_pt1 | contig 58699 bp, 33 predicted proteins | sample TARA_R110001592 | Tara Oceans TARA_R110001592 (sample SAMEA4398387) | marine metagenome | biome: Polar Biome; feature: [SRF] surface water layer (ENVO:00010504); material: water (ENVO:00002006), including particulate matter (ENVO:01000060) such as... | depth 5 m | reverse complement strand
CATTGACTCTACTCTTTCTAATAAGTTATACGTTTCAGGAATAGAAGTACGTTTTAACAAGTTAGTCAAATCAGTGATTACATCTTTAACAAGTTCTTTTTCTTCTGAGCCTTCTAATTTTAATTTAGAATATCTTCTGTTAAAGTCTTCTGCCCATTGTTGAATTGTTGAATGAGCATCATCTTTTTTGTTAGCTGCGTAAAGATGTGTAATACCTGTGTCTGTATCTGTGTGTGCAAATATGTTATCAACTCTATATTTTCTAAAACCTTTAATAAATGATAAATACAAAGAAGAATCAGCAACTACTGATGGTATTTCTGCTTCTGGTTTTAGCATGTCTCCATTTTCAAAACCTTGTAATATACCTATATCTTTAAATAGCTTTGTAACTACAGCTTTTGTGTGAGCATTATTTCTAGAAAACAACCAAGCTTTTTGAAACATTTTAAGATCGTTAGGTGTGTTAGCTAAAACTTTTAATAAACCATTGTATATGTATTCAGGGTTTACATTTATAACAATAGGCTCTTTAGTTTCTTCATTAACATATTTATTACCATATCTGTCAGCTTCTTCTATTGTAGTTTGTGATATTAAGAATCTTATACGTTTAGGTAATGAAGAATAGCCACCAAACATGTCTGCTGATTTATCAAAATCACCTACAGATTTTTCATCTTGTTCAGTATAATCTACATCTTCTATTTGTATACCACTAAACTCAGATACTCTTCTTGTTACTAGATCTCTAACATCTCCAATTTGTTCTAGCAATGATTCATATACTAAAGTTAACTCATCTACATTCTCGTCATGCCATACACCTTGGTCAACATAAAAATCTCTGTCTGGATTATACATCTCTATCCAATCAGCTATAGCATCATCTAATATAAGTTTACCATCTACTGGTCCTGATTGTTTGTCTAATCTACTTACATATAAATTAGATATACCTGAAACTATTTCATTAACTTGATCTGCTGGTATATAATTTTTAACTTGTTTTAGTTTTTTAGAACCATCTTCAGCAGTTCTTTCAATAAAATTAGGATCTATTAATTCTAATTTATATGCAACATCTCCATCAAAAGATTTTGTAAATCTATTTTCTTGTATAGAAGTGTTTTTATATTTTCCTGAATCTATTCCATCAAAAAGTTTATTTAACTGTCTAGGTCTATATTCTGATAGCACACCAAATATAAAGTCTATTATTCTTTGGAACAATGATTTGTTTTCTGTATTAGTCTTAGTAGATTTAGGATCCATTTTAAACTTATCAAACTCATCAGCTAAATATTCTTCATAGTATCTTTCTTCTAATTTATCTTTAGTCATTTCTGCATACATAATATGTTGTTTTCTCATATTATCTAAAGCAGTATCTAAAGTAATGCCTTCTTTTTTAAGCTTTGCTTTTACTTCTTTTTTTGCAATAGCTAAATACTTAGTTATCTCAGCTTCTGTCAACAGCATTCTAAAGACAGAGTGAAAAGCTTCATGGTATTTAAATGGAGAATTAGCACTAACTGTTATAACTCCTTCTAATCCCATTATACCTTTTGATATATCTTTTAGTTGCATGTAAAATTGACCAACTGTAATGTAACCTGATTTAAGTTTAGTTGTAAGATCTTCTACATTAACTCTAATATCTTCTGGTAAGTTGTCTTGCACCCATCTTGTAAAGGTTTCAACATCTTCTATGTCATGACCATCAAAACTTTCTATTATTTTATTAGCTTTACTTTGTGCTAGTCTAAGTTGTGCATCTAAAAGCTTTATCTCAGGATCATTTAAAATAGCATCTTTGTTTATTTCATTTAGTTCTCTTGGAGATGCGTCTTTATTATTACTTCTATTCTCATTTCTTATAGCTCTTTTTCTAAGTTTTAATTTTTCTTTAAGTTCTATAATTTCACTAACGGCATTTTGATTATCAGCTTCACTTACTGTATTAGATTGTGAAACTGGCTTAGTAGCAAGTTGTATTCTTAAGCCTTGTATATCTACTCTTCTAAATGAATCAATTGCTTCTTCTAATTCAGTTAACTCTTTACCATCATTTAATTTTATTGCTATATCTTTTAATACATCAACAGGTACATCAGAAAAATCATTTTCATATGCATCCATTTTTTCTGCAGGACTTAGCTCATCAGCAGTTTTTTGCAATTCTTTTGGTTTTGACTTTGCTACTTTTCTTCTTGTAACATGTATAGAGTCTGTAGAAGACATTGTAAAGTTAATATCTTTTTTAACTTCTTTGTTTAGTTTAGTAGACATGTTTTGTATATCTTCTATACTAGGATCTTTTGGTACAGAGTTTTTAAAACTTTCTAAAGTAACAAGAGCTTTTCCAGCTAAAGGTGTAGTAGAACCAAATACTTTTGTATTTATCATATCTAACACTTCTTGTATGTCAGACATTTCTTGAAATTTGTTAGCTGGTATGATTAACTGTGCAGTTTGTATATCTTCTTTTCCTTTCTTTTTTTTCTTTTTTACAACTAAATCTGTATAGTCCATTCTAAACTGACCATCTTGTGAAATTTTAATTTCTATATATACACCTTCATTAGAAGATATGAAAAGATCATTTTGTAGTTTAGCATTGTATTTTTTATTGTATGCTGCCTTATCAACCTTATCAGTTACATTATTTTCAGTAGTCTCAATAGACCTATTCTGCAGATCATTAAATAAATCTATAACATTACTTTCAGTCATAGACTTAGGTACAAGATTTACATATGCTGATTTGCCGTTAGGTAATGTAACAAAAGCTATATATTTACCTACTCTTTTTTTAGGGTTAAATTTATTTTCATACTTTCTTGCTTCTTCTTTTAACCTTTGTCTAGACGGAGTACCTGATATAATGTTAGTTATAACGTTGTATTCAACTTTACCAGTAGGTAGAGTTCCGTCTTCATTATACTTTCTATTGTAGTCTAATATAAAATAAGGTTTTTCATTTGGGTCTACTAGGTCTTCTTTTTTTACAAAAGACAATGAGTTATAATCAAGATCTTTAAAGTCTACACCTTCACCAGGTTCAGCTATAGCAATAGATCCTTCAGATACATTTAGACTAACACCTAGTTCTTTCTGTGTAAAAATCTTTTCATCTAAACCAACCATTGCTTTATCTATAGTATCATATACAGAATACGCTTCTGCATAATTATCTTTTACTGTTTGTACAACGTCACCAACTTTTTGTTTGTTTAATCTAAATATATCTTTAACTTGAGATTCAGTTATTTCCATAGGGTTTATAACATTACCCTTTCTGTTCATTAATTGTAAAGTTGTAGGGCCTTGAAAAAAACCTATAGTATTATCATTAAACTGAACTTCTACTTGCCATTTTTGACCATGTCTTTTTATTAAATCATTTTCAATAGCATCTGCAAATGGTTTAAAGTTTTCTTTATCACCAGCTTTTTCTGACTCAGCACGGAACCAGTTAGGACCTGTAGTAACTCTAAAAGTAATTTTAGATAGATCTTCTGGCTTTAGTTCTCTTAATGTTTTCTGTAATTTAGAAATACCTTCTTCTTTTTTATCTGCAGTTAAAGCTATGCTTTCATCATAAACAGGAAATATAGAAAGTGGTTCATTAACTTTTATTTTACTTTTTGTATTTCTATAGTCTAACTGTTCTTTTGGTGCTGGTGTAAGATTCATCTCATTAAAAGATGTTTCATCTCTAAACAGTTTGTCTGTTTTTTTCCTACTAGCTATTTTATCTATATGTTTTAAGTATATGTTTTTGTTTGTTTCTACCATAGCTGGAGTAGAAAATACAACATACTCTTCTCCGTTTGGATCTATTAATTTATCTCCTTTTGTATATGTTTTACCAGCAAACGGAAACGGTGTTAAATCAGCTTTTTTACTAACTCTTTTTTTCTGAATAGATCTTTTTTCTGACTCAGCTTCTTTTTTATTAGTAAATGGTTTTTCATTTATCTTATCACCATTTTCATCTACAACATCATAAGTTTTAAATCTGTCACCAGTATCTTTATCGGTAATAACTGTTTCTTTTACTTTTGTCTTAGTAGTAATCTTAACTCCTGTGTCTTCTTCAGCTTCTTCTATAATGTCAGACATCTTTATGTTAACACTTCTAAGTATATCTCCAACTCTTTGATCACTTTTCATTGTGTTTAGCCAACCATAAAAACTTTCATTTGATTTACCTACAAGCTTCTCTTCTATAAATATTTCATCATAGATTCTTTTTATAGCAAGCTCAACTACTCTTGCTTGTTTTGATACAGGGTCTGCTAGCCAGTCCGCATGCTTTGTTAATACTGTACCATCTTTACCTTCTCTTTCTACTAAATACTCTTTATGTTTTTTAACTAAATAAGCATCACCGTAACGGTTACCTGTGTATTTACCTAATGAGCTTTCTGTTATTTCATCAGACTCTTCATCTTTCTCAAAATGTGTTTCTTCAAAGTTATAAGGATCAGACTCTTGATCTTTAACATCTTCTTCTTTTGCTTTATCTTTTTTATCACTCTGTACCTTATTATTACTTAAGTTTAAATATTCACCTAATATTTCATCTTTTGTATTATAAAGATCTAAATTAGTATCAGGTGTTAATATACCATTTTCTGTTTGATATTCATAAGGTGCTTCTCCTCCTTTAAGAAAGGTTTCAGCTTGATTTGCTTCAGGGTATATACCATATTCAGCAAGAGCATTAAGAAAGTTAATTTTTTCTTCTTGTGCTACATGAGCTTTCATTCTTTCTTTAACCTGTGCTTTGTTCTCAAAAAATAATTCTTTAAATACTACAGAGATTTTTGCTGAAACATTTTTAAGATTTTCAGGTTGTAGTATAGTTTTAATTATTTTATTATAATCTTCAGCTCTACCTTTAAGTGCTTTATGATCTATAAGCTTTGTAATAGTACCTTTAATCTCATCATACTTAATATAATTATCTTTAGTATCACCAGAGATGTCATTTAGAAATGCCATTATAGGTCCTTCTAACTTGTCTGTGTTATTTATATCAAATATCCCAAAAGGATTAGATGTGCCTGTTTGATATTTTACAAGGTCTTCAGAAACTTGATCAGTAATTATTTTTGTGCTTAGTACATTTTCTCTAGTTTTTTTAATAGCATCACTTGTAATTATATTTGATAGTCTATTAAACTCAGCATCTTCTTTACTACCGTCTTTAGATTGTTTACCTTCAGGTTGTTCATACTTGTGTATGTTTTCAGGATCTGTTAATGTTGCAAAATAATCTTGTAATAACTCTAATCTTTTTTTCTTTTTATCTAATATTGTTTTCATCTCACCCGTAACACTTACAGGTCCTTCTCCTGGTATAGGTGTAGTTTGATTTTTAATATCAATTTTTAATATTCTAATTTCTTGGATAAGTTGTGCTGTGTCAGCAAGCACAGAAATGTCATTAGCATCCATTTTAGATAATAATGGATTTGAAGATAGCTCTGTATATATTTCATTAGATCTTTCTAATGCTCTTTCAAAACCATCTCTAGTAAACATTGCAATCATTTTTGCGTGATCAAAAGCCTGCTTACTTATAGTTTCTTCAAAGTGTTCTTTAGTTCCTTTTTTAAATTGCTTAGGATTAAAAGGATTTATAATTTTATCATTAAGTTCATTATAGGACTTTTCTATGTCGTCCATTTTGTCAATCATGTCTTGAACTCTTTCTCTAGTCTTACCTGATTTAATTTCTTCACGTGTTGCTTGTGGAAAAGCTTGAGCTAAACCACGGTCATCTAATTGTAGATAATCTTGCATTTGTGCTTTAAACTCTCCCATTTTGCCAGCATGCATAATTGTGTATAGTGCATGAAACTTACTAGAATCTTTTTTATCCATAAAAGACATAGCATCTTCTGCAAAAGTTGTAGAGAATAAACTTTCATTAATTTCTTTTTGTGTTAATGCTTGTATTTTATCTGGGTGAAAATATTCTTCTGGATTTTCATATACTTTATTAAGAACATCTACAGTTTCTTTTACGTATGCATCTTTAGCTTCTTGATACTCTTTATATCCTTCAGGGTCAGTTTTCTTTTGATAATACTCAGAACCTTTTGTAAAAATTAAATTTTGTGGTCCTTGTACTAAACCACCCATTAAAAATCCAGACATAAATACTTCAAAACCTTGTCCTGACATTTGTGATTTTACACCTGCATATGTTGAAGCTGCTATAGCATCAATACCTGCTGCTAATGGATCTTTATATAAATTGTGATAATAGTCTTTTGCACCTACAGCAATACCTTCTTGTATAACTTCTTGCATACCTTCTACAAAGTTAGCTTGACCATAGTTTAATGAAGCTCCTGCAAAAGTTTTTAAGTTTCCTGTAAGACCTTTATTTATAAATCTTCTATATCCAGAAACACCTCCATCATAAAATGCTTTAGTTCCTGCAGTACCCATTTGTTTTTGAGAACTTTTAAGTACTCTACTTCCAATTCCTTTTTGTGCTGCAGCTAATAAAGAACCTGTACCTCTAAAACCTCTAAGCATAGTATCAAATACAATAGCATTAGAAAAGAATATAACAGGAGCATTAAGCATTGTTGTTGTGAATGCTGCTTGATCTCCTTTATTAACTATTTCTATTATCTCATCTCCTATTGGTGCACGTCCATGTTTTTGTACAAACTCAGAATATAATTCATCTATTAAATCATTCTTAACCATCCCACCTTCTAACTTAGATTCTGCCATAGCTAAATTAATAGCTCTAAAGTCTCTATACAAGCCACCTGTAGTTTTAGCTAACTTAGCTGAATTAGAAAGAAGACTAGCTCCGTTCTGTACACTGTTAATATTTTTTAGTGCTTTATAAGTATTAGGTGTTAATACATTAGTTGCCCATCTACCTCCTTTATTAAAGAAGTCTTTTGTCCAACTTAAATTATTCATTTGATTTAACATGCTTCTACTTTTACCAGCATAGTCTCCTACATCAAACAATTTATCTATAGCCTTAGCTCCTCTTACAGCATTGTATGCAGTTCTAGTAGCAGCTGCAGGTGTTGCAGCACCAAATGTTGCAGCTGACATTCCAGCCATTGCAAGTTCTTCAACTGCTATATTAGCTATTATACCTACAGTATATCCAGAGTTTAAAACAAGATTGTTAAAAAATGCACCTGTACCTTCTTGAGTTGAGTTACCTATTCTCATTGCGTCAGCAAAGTTTTGTGCACCATCAGTATCAGCACTTAGGTATTCACCACGTAGCATATCACCTATTGCATCATAAGTACTTAAAAAACCAGTACTAAATATTTTACTCCATTGACTTCTAGCTCTACGGTTTTCATCCCACCAACTAGATCTTTCATTATATTTTAATTCATTATTTGCATAAGGGTGAAAACCTAACTCATTAAATTTTGGGTGATTATAATATCTATCAAAATTAGAACTCTTAATACCAAAACGTGTTGGCTGTGTTTCATTAGGACCATTTTTACCTATACCGTTTAAAACTTGCTGGACACCTCCTCCTAAAACTTCATCTCTAGCATTTTCAAGAGTTGGTACTTGTGCAACAGATGGTGCATTATAAACAGGAAATTTAGCTACCATGTTATTTAATGCTGCAGCATTTTCTAATCCTTCTATCTCATTAAGACCTGGAGGTTCACTTCCTGTAAGTAAACTGTCTTTTATATTGTTCCAGTCAGATGTACCTTCAATTGATTCAGGAGTGCCTGACATAATATCTTGTGACATTAGTTCAGTCAGATTTACGTTTTCTTCAGCCATGCTTTTATTGTTCTGAGTTACTAGATTTGGTTTCTTTTTTATGTGCGTTAGAAGCGTCTGTGTTTATTTGTATTTGTTTGTCTAATAAATTATTATAATGATCATATATTTGGTCTACTGCAAAACCTCCACTAATTGGTTGTGGGTCACTATACCCTGAATAAACAATACTACCTCCTTTTGCATTCTTGTCATACACACCTAGTGCATATTTAAACATCATTTGATCGTCACTGTTTCTGTAGAACATCATCTTTCCTCCATCATTTTTTACTACTCTAGTGTTATTTAAATCTACCATAAACTCAGTAGCTGAAACATATGTGTTTCTAACAGCATTAGGATTATTTTGACCTTCTTCATTAGTAGCAAATATAGTTATTTGATTTTGTGGTATGTCAAATATAGGACCATCTGTTGTTTCCATTGTAGTTGCATATGCATCACCAAAAGTAATAACCCAACCACTATGATTACCTTTTCCATTTTCTCCTCCTATTACTTCAGCCCATCTTATTGTTGCATTAGGACCTTTACCTTTAGCAAAGTCTCCTGGAGGCACTTTAGTATTTTTAATAAACTCTGTCAATACAGCTTCTGCTTCAGGGCTTGTTACATCAGTGTATTCTCCACTTGCATCTCCTAATGTAATACTATAGTTTTGTTTTGGTCCTTTTAATAATTGATTTATTAAACGCATTTGATCATTTGCTGCTGGATTAAATTGTCCATTAATATATTCTGAATCATGGTAATTATATATAGTTCCTCCTGTACCTCCTTGTGCTTGGTTAGTAAGCATGGATGCAGCATTAAAAGAAGTAACACCAGGTATTGCATTTGCTGTAGTCATTCTTTTATTTACTTTGTTCTTAATATCATTAAATAAATCTACTGCGCTATCTTTACCAAAAAACTCATTATATACATTATCAAAATGTTTTTGTGAAACAAAATCTATGTTACTATTATAACGTTTTGGTGTTGGTGAAACTAATCTATAATCTCCATAAGTATTATTTCTAGGATATAAAGCATCTATTAATTCAGATCCATTCTTAAAGCCAAATTTTTCTGCAACAGGATTTAACTGATTCATTGCTTCAGTACTAACTCCTTCTTTATAGAAAGGTAATGATGGAGCAGTTGTTTGAAACCATTTTTTAAAACCTCCTTGCATTTGACCTACAACTTCTTCTGGTGGTCTCATTTCACCTTTACTATTGAATAAAGGATATGCATCTAACATGTTTGCTTGAAAAGAAGTTATCTCACCATCAGCTACAAGTAAATTAATAACGTTTTGTGTAACTTCATTTTGTTTGTCTCTAGTAACAAAAACCGCTACACCATCTGATTCTATTTTACCTTGGTTCTTTTTTAATTTATAATACAGTTGTGGATTAGTTCTTTGTAAGCTAGGCCCAGTATCTTTTCCTTCTACAATATCTTCTACTTTAGTATATAATGATTTAAATTTTTCTTTATTTTCCGGATCTAAATAGTATTCTTTAGCTTCTTTCCAAGTCATAAATTTACCATCAATTTTCATACCTTCTGTTGTATAAGCAGTATCATCATCACCAAGGTCATTAGCTTTTGTTGCATAATATGATTCAATAGAATTCCATCTAGTATTATTAATACCTTCAATTTTATTAGTCATTGCTGTTGAATTATCAGCAACTACATCTGCAGTTCCATCATCACCAGTATTCATTGTTTCTTCTGAACTACCAGCAACAACCTCAGTATTACTTACATCATTATATCTAACTCCTACATTAACTCCTTCTTGATTAGCTCCAGATCCTCCTTCTGCCCAAGGCATTGGTATCATTTGTCCATCATCACCCATTACATAACCTTTCTCAAAAGCTGTCTGTATTCTTTTTGCAGCATTGTCATATTCTTTTTCAACCATGTCTAATCTATGTTGATGATTTTTTAAAGCAAATTCATCAGCCTTAACTTTTCTACTAGATTCAATGTTAGAATAGAATTTAGCAGCAGCTTTAGTGTCTGCATCTATGTTAAACATCATATATGCATTTCTAGATTTTCTTTCTAAATCATCTATGCTTTGTGACTCACCGCTTATTTCGTTATGATGTTTGTCTTCTAGCTTTCTTCCATTCTTAATCATTAAGTATTCATCACGTGCTCTAAGGTAATCTTTGTGTTCTTCAGATCCTAAAACAAAATTACCATGCTTTTTTCTGTAAGAATCCCAGTTATTTTTTGCTTCAACAGAACTTATTACTTCTTTTTCTTTTTCTGCTTTGTTCTCTTCATGGTTTTGAAAATACCCAGATAAAACTTCATCATAAAATACTTTTCTTGCTGCATCAGTTCCACCATATTTTTCAGCATTAGCTTCATAAAACTCTCTTGCTTTTACATAATGTTTTGTAGCATAGTATCTTTGTACTCTAGGATCATCTAAAACTGTTTGGTTAATATAATCTTGTGCAGGATTTGTATATATAAGATCTCCTGTTGTTTCATCTTTACCTATAGCTCTTCTTGTTAGTAATGATCCATTCTTTTGTGTTATTTCATAATTACCATCTGGGCTCATTGACACTTGCTCATCTGACATACCTAACTCTTTAAGAGCATCAATACCCATCTGTACAAGATTAATGTTTTCTACAGCTTCTGGTAATTGTACATTCATAGAAGCTTCTCTAGAACCTGCTTGAAAATCAGCCATACTGTAGTTTAACATAGATACTCCTTCACCCCAGTATTTTTTTCTTGTTTCTTCATCATTACTTTGTCTAAAGTTTTGAAACTTTTGTAACTCTGATTGATGTCTTTTTGTAAATACTATATCTCTTACCATTTTATCATCTTCAAAAAATGGTGTAAATAAAGCTTTGGCTGCTTCTACATTTTGTTGCAAAGAAAAATCTACTCCTGATATTTGTTGTAGTTTAGGAGCAAGTTCTTTTGCATAGCTATCTCTAATTTCTCTATTGTCTTCTCTACTTAATTCTGCATGTACTACACTACCATAAAGATTATTCATCTTTTTATAGTTAGTATCATATCTGTCTTGCCTTTGTGCTAATGCATCAGAAATGAATTTAAAGTTAGGCGTAAAAGCCTTACTCTTAGATACATATTTATTTACGTTTGGTAGGTAGGTTGCCATATTACAAAATTACTAAATTTTTATGATGTATAGGATTCATATTTATAAACTTTTTATATTTATTTGTAGCCTAAAATCCATTTTCTTAACTCTCTCTTGCTTCTTAATAAGTCTTTCTCACGTGAAGTTTCTTTTCCATATTTTACTGAATCATCGTTATCCCTAGTTATATTAACATCTGTTGCATTATTTTTCTTAGGTTTATATATCTTATCAAAATATTTATCAGCAAATGCTTGATCTTTTTCAGCTAAAGCTTTATACTCTTCATAAGCTACCATGCTGTCACTTGTAGGTTGACCAGTAGTAGGGTCAAGACCTCTCTCATTGTAGTATTCAATGTTATGAGCTTGAGGGCTATACCAAAATTGTGGATTCTTTAAGTTTTCAATGTATTGTTGATCAGCATTACTCATTTGATCATTAACAGCACTTACTAAATTGTCTTGCATTTCCATTGATGCAACTTGGAAATTTTCTGCAGCAGCATTACTTTCATCCATAAAAGTTTTAAATTTAGCTGAGTTAGATTCAGCAGCATCATTTATTAAAGGAACGTTTATAGCTTGTGCATTATTATAAATTTTAGTATTAAGGTTTTCATGTTTATTAATAATACCTTCAGATGCATCTTGCATTTTACCCATAATAGCTGTAGCTTGATCTGGATTTTGTCTAATAGCTTCTGCTCCAGTAGCTTCTATAACAGACAGTTGTTGTCTAGGATCAACATACATAGGATTCATTAATGCAGGATTAATGCTAGGTTGTAATACAGGATTGATTTGTTTTAATCCTGCAAGTTGTGCAGACTTGGTTGCAACTAAAAGATCATCTTGTGGGAATGTTTCATACATTGGAGTTTTAGGTGTACTAACATCTCCAGTCTTAGCAACACAAGAACAACTTGGTCCATGGAACTCCATCTTTCTTTCTACACACTCTTGCATTACTTCAGCTCTTCTTTCTGGTCCACAGTCATCTACTACTTCTGTATTAGTAGAAGAAGTTTCATCTGGGTTTTCTGCTCTATAGAACTGACCTCCTGTTGTGTGACCTAGAAAACCATCTACATCAGATACATTTTCATCATTAGCATTAGTCATACCTTCTTGTTCTTGTCCTATAGGTGTAGTATTAATCTGATCTAACATTCCTGATTGATCTTCAATCTTTGCATTATCTAAAGATTTATACATACCTTGAAAAATTCTAATCTCTTCTTCTGTAGGAGCCTTGTCACCAAATCCATATTTTTTTGCTAGTGCATCATTATTACCTGTAGCATTTTTTCCAAAAGGGTCTCCTGCTTTACCTCCTTCTCCTGAATATACAGCAGAAAGATATTGATTCATTCTATTAAATGTGTTAAATAGTTCAGCATCTGTATACTCTGTTCCATCTGCTTTACTTGTAATCCATCTTTTTTTACCTGTTTTATTATTAGCAGCCTCTTCTTTATACTTAGTTAACCAAAGTTTTCTAACAGGATCAAAGTCTTTACTAGCCATTATATCAAACGCTTGTGAATGTGATTCATAACCGGGGCTAGCATTTGAGTTGTAAGTTTGCGTTGCAGGTTCAGCACTACCAATAATAGGATTACCGTCTGCATCATCTCCTTGATAACCCCAAGCATCTGATCCAGTCAATTCTCCTCTTGTTTGATAATCAGGTAATTCTTTACCGTACTTTGCCATTTGTTGTTGAGGTTGTACACCTTGCATACCTTCAAAAGGATTTACTTGCAAGCTTTGTTGCATCATGCTTTTTTGTATACTTTGTGTTTGTATATCTATTTCTCTAAGCTGACTTTCCATCTGTCTAATAGAGGCTTCTAGTTCTGCTGCTTTTTCAGGATCTGCTAATACATTAGGATTAGCCTCTACATAAGAAGCAGTAGAGTTATACTCTTCCATAAGTTTTTCTCTGTATGCCATTATGTTTTGTAATGCAATTTGACTATCAGATAATTTACCTTCTTGAGCCATGCCCATCATTTCTGGTTGTACAACTCCTTTTTGTGTACCTCCATGAGTAAACATTCTAAGAGGGTTTTCTTCAAAAGGAGAACCACCCATTCCATACTCTGCACCATATTCGTAGTTCATCATGTTTGGCTTTGCCATCATAGCCATGTACTCTTCATGTGTTGCTCCAGGGTGTACTGTACCATCTGGCATTGTATGTGTTTCTTCTCCACCCATACTCATTTGTGTTTGTGGGCCTCCTGTAAATTGTTGTAAGTCATTCATGCTAGGACCCATTGCCATTTGCTGTTGTCCTTGTAAATCTTGCTGTATCTTTTGTTCAAACTCTTGTGGGTTAATTCCATTTTCTATCATATAAGGATATGCAGCTAAAGGTACACCATCAGAAAAGTTTTTCTTTTTTTCTTGTAGGAATGCTATATGAGAAAGTTTAATTTTGTTTTTGTTTAACATATCTTCTGCAGTATCTATAGCTATTTTATCTGAGTCAGAGTTTTCTAAAATTTCTGTGTACTTGTTTAATTGAAAATTCTTAGATGCTTTAGCAGGTGTCATTTTCTTTTTAGAAATTATACCTAAATCTTTTAATTCTTCAATAGTAAGTTTCATCTTACTTGTATCAGAATATACAAAACTTTGCTCTGGTAAATTTAAAGGAGTACCTCCATCATAATGTCTTTTACCACCTATGTTATATAACTCAAATGAACCATCATTAGTTAAATCAGTTAAAGTTGTTTCACCTTTTTCTGCTTCAAGGTTAGCATCTTCTCTTTTCATTGGTCCTAAAGTGTTATTAACAGTACCGCCTGTTTTCATTGCTCTGACAACTTTGCCATTAACAACTCTAAACCCTTCTGGTAAATTTCCTATTTTTACTTTCATAATTTTATCCTAAAATTTTAATATCAGCTCCCGCTTTCATTAACTCATAATATAAATCCATATCTATTTCAGCTTCTTGTTCTCCTCCAAATTTAGCAGCATCGCTTTCTATATTACCTTTTAAAGCCATAGTTGGTGAAGAAGGTTTTGTTGTCATAGAGTCAGCTACTTGTGTTGTCACACTTTTATTAGCATCTGTTACACCAGCATAATTAGCCACATCTTTTGCTATTGCTGTTCCACCTGCTGCCCATCCTGCTGGACCTGGTATCATTGATGTAGCATTTAAAGCAAGATTTTCACCATGTATTTTTGCTGCTTCAGTGTCTCCAATTGCAGCATTATAACCAGTTCTTGTTCCGGATATTCCTGTATTAATTGCATCCGCAACAAACCCAATTGGACCAGGAGTAAGACCTGCACCTGATAATCCTGTTTGTAAATAGTCTGCTGCTTTACTATACCAAGGACTTCCTCCCTCATTCATTTTTTTGTAACCATTCATATAATAGCTGTTACCGTTACGGTCAGTAAACTCTTGGTTCTTTAGAATAGGATTAGTGTTTGTACCATCATGAAATTCTGCTTGTCTTGCATTCATGTCTAAGAAATTTTTTCTACCATCGTGACTAGGTACATATTGGTTGCTACTAATTATAGTATCTGTATCTAAATTAATACCTTGATCTATAAAATAATTTAATATTGCTTTTGTATCTTTATTCTTAAAATTAGCATCACCTTTAGTAAAAGCATTAGTGTATGCTTTAACTTCTGATTTATTTGGTCCTTGAAACTTAGGAAGAGTTCCACCATATTTCATACCAGGGCCTCTATAATTATTATTAGTATCTGCAGCAAATGCTTTTTCAGGATCTATAGGTCTGTCATAGGCATCACATAATACTGCTCCTTCAGCTGCTGTTCCTCCACCTCTTAAATATTTTTGTATCTCAGCTCCGTATTTTAAATTAAATCTTTTTGCTGTTTTAGCAGAAACTTTACTTTTATCAGGAGATTCTCCTCTTGCTCTTTTTGCATGTACGTTTGCCCAAAACCCAGGTTGACCTCCTGCTTTATACAAATCATCTACAGAGTCTTTATAATATTTATACTTTTTAGCATCAGTAGGACTAACACTATTAGTATCATTTAAAAATTTTATATAGTCTTCTGTATTATCATACCCAGCTTCTGTAGCAGCTTTCTTTAAGTATGCTTCTCTTTGTTTTTTCTCATGCGCTTGATCTAAGTTATCTCCAGACATTAGACTGTAAGCACCTAAACCTCCTGCTATGTATAGTGGCTGTTTGTTATATTCTGAAAATGTTTTACCATCACCAATAACTTTTTTAGTTCTAAAACCATTTAGTATACTTCTGCCTAAAGGTGAATGCATGTCCCATTTAAACCCTCCTACATTCTTTGCATTCATTTGATATATCATTTTATCTTCAGCCCCTAGTTCTTCATAAAAACTTCTGAACTCACTTAATTTTGTTTCACCTTTTTTATTTAATCCTGTTAACCTTACCGGACTGCCTGTATATTTTCCATCTACTATAAGAGAATTAAAATCAGTGTCACCAGCATCTACAAATTGATTTCTGCCTCTAATTTTATCCATCCTAGTTCTATCAGGATTTGTCATTTCAAGATTAAAATTTTTCCATATGCTTACTGTAGCTTCTGGGTTATCTAAAGTCTCACCACTTATAAGACCTGGATAACCTTGTGCAATAGATTCTTTTATTCCTTTATCATAAAGAGCAGTTGCAATACCCATTTTTCTAAACTCTTCAGGTACACTATTCATTTCAACACTAGGACCTAATGGATTGTCATATTTTAAATTTAAAAATCCTATGTTAGTTTCTTTATCTGCACCTGTCTTTAACATGTTTATTTTAGTAAACGGTTTAGTCTTTGATCCAGCACTAAAAAATAAATTATCAGCAGGTTTAAATTTAAAAGGGTTTATGTAATTAAATAATTTTCTAGTATTACTTACTTGACCAAGAGCTTGGTACTTTGGTAAAGCTCCACCATTTTTGTAGTCACCTAAAAAAGATTTTTGTTTATCTAAATGTTCTTTGTTAAATCTTAATACATCCATATCCATTTGCATGTATTTACTTACATCTATTGGAGTAGGTTCTTGATTCATTAGTTCTTTACCTTGTTGTACTTGTCCATATATTTCTCCTGTACCATATAAGTCATCTCCATAACCTCCTTTGTTTACATCATAGAAACCTCTATTACCTGTACCTGCAGTTTCTTCCATCATAGGTGCAAATGTTTCTGCAGAATTACCTTGTTGTTTTAATCTAGCTTCATGTTGATCTTGACCTTCAGCAAAACTTGACACAAGCGGTACAACATTATCTACAAGAACTTCTGATGTTTTTCCTAACACATCTAAGCCAGCACCAATAGCACCTGTATTAGTAATTTCTTTTGCTTTATTAAATATTTGTTGACCTTTAGTATCACCATAGCCAACATCAATACCCATATCTTTTTCTTCTTCAGTAGCTACACCTTCCATATCATTCTGACTAGTAGGGTCTAATACTCTTGGTGCATTTGGATCTACTTTTTTATCTATATTTTCCACCATGTCATCTGTCATAACATCAGCTTCAGTAGGTGGTTTGTTTAAATCATTGTTACCTTGTAAAAAGTTTTTTATTCGTGTGCCAAAGTTTGGTTTTTCAAAATTGTTTATTTCTTCTGGCTCTTGTTGTAAATTAATAGGGCCTTGTCCAGTGCCATTAGCAAATGCATAAGGATCATTAGTAGGAACTGTAAAATTATCTAAAGGATTAGGCATGTTTTCAGGTAGTTGCACTTGACCAGGATAATTTGTTTCATCTTCTTCATGTGGTCCACCATGCTCATAAAATGGTATATCAAATTTATCATAACCTTCAAAGTATGCTGTAGAATCATTTAAATTATCATCTGCAACTCCACCTGCATCATATCTTGTAAGCATACTTCTAAGCTCTTTACCATACCTTGCTTCAGGAGGATTACAGTTACCGTCAGGGCAATTTGCTTCTCTATTTAATCTTTCTTGTCTTGATTCTGATTCTGTTTCTGTAATTGTATAATTACCATAACTGCTGTTAGGATCATAAGGTGTATTACCTTTTACTTGTGATTCCTCTGTAGTTACATTACCCTGAGCATCTGTTTTAGTAATTGTTTGATTTGTATTTTGATCAAAGCTTACTAATTTATTATCTCCTTCTTTGTCAAAATCAAAATATAGATTTGTTGCATTTACATCATACAATCCTCCTGGACCACTACTCTCCTCTATATTATCATATATAGTTGCATCAGTCTTAAAGTAATTTACAGTACCATCTTTATTAAAATGTGTAAAAGTGCCGTCTTTGTTTTTTTGTTTATCAGTAAATAAACTCTCACCTGTATCAGGATCTAGAGTCATAGCATTTCTTGCTTGTACAGCTCTAAAATTAGTACCGTCCCATTTGGCTAGTCCATCTTCATTTCTATCCATGTAGTTACGTTTACCATAAGTCATATCATCAGTTGACCACCATAAGTCAGAATTACGTCCACCATTTGCAACCCATTCTTCTTTTTCTTTCTTAGACATGTTCATATACTTTGCTAAGTTATCTCCATGTAGCATTGCATTTTCATCAGTAGTGTTTGTAAAACTAGAACGTCCAAATCTTAAACTACCTTGCTCATCAAATTTTGAATATTTACCTCCTGCTGTATATGAGTCTTTATCAAACGCACCTTTAACAGTTTTAACTACATCACTTGTTCCTTGTATAGCATTTCCTAGTAAACCTAATCTACCCATACCACCAGCAAAACTAAATTTACTTCTATCTCCAAATTGTTCTTTGTATAACCTTCGCATCTTTTCTTGTTTGGTTTCAGGAGTCTCTCCTTCTTCTTCATATTTAGGTAAATTACTTCCACCCATCATAAAGTGTTGATACCCACCTAGGTATGGGTAAACATTAAAAGTTTGCTGTTTTTTGTTTTTTGCTTTTCTTGCCATAGTTTTTACACAGTTATACTGTCACATTTATAATATACTAAAAATCAAGCACATTATCTAATTATTTAAAGACTTCATGTAGTCTAACACAGTCATCTTACTAGCCTTAGCATCATTGTAATACAGACTATTTAACCTGTCATATATCCTTTTAACTTTTTTAAATTTTTCATCTTGATCAAAGGTACCATTTATTAAACTATTATAAATATCAATTTGTTTATTTAATGATATACCTTTATTGTTACCATCTGTTTTGTTATACAAGTCTTTAGAAGCATTTATATTTTCAATAGGAATGTCTACTCCTTCTTTAACAACATTCATCTCTTGAATACTCTTTTCAATTGGTTTAGGATTCTTAGGAAACTTATCAATTAGACCTAAATTTTTCATGTGTTCAAATTCAGTAGGATTAAGCGGCATACCTTGTTTGTGTTTTTTTATTATAGATTTTGTTCTGTTATGTTTTTTAAGCATATCAGATTCTTTAGAGTATACATCAATAATATTAAAATCATCATAACCTGACTCATCATCTTTATCATAGTAAATTCTATTGTTGTCTAAATTTTCAGCAGAATTATATTCTATGTAAGGTAGTCTTCTATTATCATCATAAGATTTTTTAATTGAGTAATCACCTAAAGCACCTTGTATCTTTTTTTCTGAACCTTTTTTAAATTTAGGTAAAAATGCTCCGTGCTCTAACATGTCTCCTATAATTTCACTTCTAACTTCTTTAGTGTTTGTAGAACCACCAAATTTATATGTAGGTATATTTTTAAAAAAGTTGTGTGCTGGATTATTTTTCATAAAGAAAGAAGACTTAGATATATCTATATCTGGGTTTAGGTAACTATTAACCTTTGTTGTATATCCTCCTATAGATATGTCATCTTTAACTTTATCATCTGAAAATTTTCCTGTTGCTAATTGTTCTCTTACATTTTTGTTTCCTCCTCTATGTATAGCTGCTAATAATTCAAAATCTGAATACTGACCAGATGCTTTAGGATAGGCATGCCTTAGATTAACCATCTCATCTGGATAAACATCTGTAATAAGATATTGCATTAACTTACGTTGATCACCTTTGTTGGTAAGATACTTAGCTCTCCAATCTTCTCCTTCTTTATAATTTAATACATCTTTTGCATACTTATCTAAAAGAGTTTCTTTAATACCAAATCTACCTAAAGCATTAGCAGAACTAACAAACTTATATGCATCATCCATACCACTTTCATATATGCCAGTAAATGGATGGTTGTCTGCTAAGTATTGTGGGTCATCAGTTGTATTTTTATATTTTCTACCTTCTGGTCTTTTATATTTTACTTTGCTACCTGTTTCAATATGTCCAATAGCACTCATTGCAGACCATAGTTCAGCTTCTGGTATATTTTCAAATGAATTAGCATAAGAACTTCTATCTTCACTATACTCTGTATGAGGTGTGAACTCAGGTCCTCCAACAAGTATATAATCATCTGCCCACATTCTATTTACATTCTTAGAATAATTAGGTTGATCTTTTATTTCAGTGTATTTATTATTTACAGAATTTAAAATACCTTGTTCATTCCACAATCCATATTTTAAACTAAGTGCTGATTTTGTGTCACCGCTTTTTACTTTATATCTATAATAAGTTTGACCATTAATATCAACTTGTTGTGTGTCAGAATAATCTACACCACCTCCATCATTAAATTTAGATAATCTATATCCCCCTACTTCACCACCTTGTTTATAAGCTTTAATTTGTCCTGTGTTTGCTTTCCAATTAATAGGTAAATTAAATTCATACCAAATATTACCTTTCTCATCAAGAATTTCTGTATAGGTATGATCTTTACCAAAAGCACTTTTAAATTGTTTATTAAATTCTTTTTCTGAATATTTTTTTAATATTGTTTGATGTTGATTATTATATTTATTTATATTAAAAGGTTCTTTTGTATAAGGCTTTTCAATATGATTAATTTCTCTAACATCATTTATGTACTTCATAGTATTAGGATTATCAAGCTCTCCTACATATTTCCATGAACCATCATCTTGTATATGATATGTACCAGCTTGTAAATTCTTTGCAGTTTCTATTGGTATTTCAACATTTGGAGAAGCCCAACCTGGAGCAGTTACTGCACCAGTATTATATCTATTACTATCTGCATTTCTTACAGTCATAGTATATTTACCATCATCCAACATAGATATGTGATTATTTTTCCAATGACCTATATTTCTGTTATAGTCATTAATTTCTGCATCAGTCCATCCATCATCATACAATGATTGTCTATAGCTTTCATCAGTTGCATAAGTATCCATTCTAGGCTTTCTAGCTTTTTTTGGAGACCACCCTTTTTCTTCATGTGTTATTCTTGGACTGTTGTCCATAGAATATACTGAATTAACTTCTTTAGGTATATTTACAAAAGGACCATGTCTTTTGGCTACTGTAGTATGACCATAAGTATTACTAGTAGCTAAATTTTTTATTGTACTTTCAAATTCACCAACATTTTCTAATGTCCACGGATTTTCAAATCTTTGTTCTAAGGTTAATTGTCCGCCACCAAATCCTTCAATAGTAGCTACAGTACTAGCATGTGGAAATCTTACAGTTTGAAATCCATTGTCTGCTGCATATCTAATAGTTTCTCCAAACAATCTATTAGTATGATTTTTTTCTAAAGCTGATATTTGAGCATTTTGATTAGTTGATCTACTTGACATTAAACCTCCAATTTGATCTCTATCAAATTCTGCATTTTTTAGTTTACCTTCAAGATACTTAATTTCTTCTCTTGCTTGTTGCATATAATTCCTTTTCTGCTGCTCATTAGGCATTATACTATTATCATTAGGTTTATATTGATCTATTAGTACTTGTTTTTCTTTTAATTGATTTTCAGCTTTAATAACATATTCATCAGCTTTTTTAAGTTTATTTAGTAGAGGTCTTTGGAATTCATCTGATTGTATTTCTAATATGTTAAACGTTTTATTATCTGTAGCAAAAAATCTTGTATGTCCGTAAGTTGGACCATAATCTTTTGAAGGAAAATGGCTATCAGATATTGGATTACCTATTTGATTATTTTGCCAAAGTATTGTTTTGTTATTAATCTTTGAATATGCTAGCTCAGCTGCATCATATTCTTCTTGTGTAGGAGCAAGAGTACCGCTCATTTGACTAGGAGTTTTGTAACCTAATCCGTTTAATCCTACATTAGCAAATTGATTTGTTAGTGTAGGTTGAAACTGTATTATGTTTTTATTAACTTCTGATTCAAATAATGAATAAGGTATCTTACTTTTATCTGTAAGACTTGGGTTAGTTATTTTTAAATCATCTATTGTACTTTGTAACAATAGTTTGTCTGCTTGTACTTGTGCTCCTGTAACTTTACTGTCTAAATTGTCTGTAAAATTTTGTAATGTAGAAATTCTTAAGTTACCGTTTTTATCAGTATTATTAACTAAAGCGTTACCTATAGAAAGACTTCTAGTTTGTACAGGACTAAAAGGTAATGCAGGTGTTTGCAAATTATTTACATCATTTATATAGTTTGTCCAATCACCTAAGTTATACTGTCTTGCATTATCCATATCTCCAAATGGTAATAAGTCTTTATTAGTACTCATAGGATTAAGAGTAGGAGTCTTACCAAAGTTAAAAAAGTTTTTAATTGGATTCCACAATTTTCTTCCTGTTTCAGCTAATCTTAAAGGACCTTGAAATTTATCTAATGGTATTTCTCTTACATTAGTTGTACCCATATCATGTATACCTGAATAAGGAGCAAGCTCTGTACCATTAGCTAATATTGGTCTTCCTGTGTTTGACATATCTATAAGTCCGCTAGGTGTATTAATATCTATAAAAGGTTCATTACTATAAGGAGAACCATCACTATATCCTAATGTGTCTTTATTATTCATTATCTCTGTGATGCGTTAAGTTTTGCATTTTCTAATCTTAGTAACATTTTTTTGTCACCAGATACTAACCTTCTTAAAACTACATGATTATAATAGTGTCTAAATTTCTTTCTTTCAAAAGATGATTTTAAAAGATTTATGTTAGCTAAATTTAAATCTCTTATATAACCATTTAGCTTTGTTATATATATTGAGTTTTGTACACCAGAAAATTCTCCTCTGTCATTTGTAACATCCCAAAATTGATTGAATCTATATTTCTGTTCTTCTTTACTATAAAGTATACTAATGTCATTTGCATTAATAATAGGATATGTAGTTATCAAAGGAACATTGTTTTTAGGAGAAAGATCTAATTTAAGTAATCCTGATGTTTGTTCTGAGTTATAAATTTCAGCTTGATCAAAGTTAAAATCTAAAACATGGAATCTATCTCTACCTTCGTTTTTATATACATATGATTCTAGCATGTACTCAATACTTCTAAGAGTAGTTACTGTTTGACCAGATGTTTCTAAAAGATCTATTTCCCAAGGATAGTCTGTACCATAGAAATTAGAATACTTATCTGTTCTTGCATTGTGTCTCCATAATCCTCCAACATCATAATTAGGTGCAACAGTATCACTAAAGTTATAAGTACACATTAATGGGTCAGTTGTAGATCCACATGTTCCTGATTCAACTAAAGCACTTGAGCCATAGCCTGGAAAACCTGCACAACTACAAACAGTACCTGTACATGAAGGAGTTGTAACTCCATCACAAACACCAACTAAAGTCATACCTGTTGGACAAGTACACGTAGTGTAATTACATACATCTCCAGCAATTGTAGTTCCTACTGATGCTAATGTTGTTACAGTACCTGCGTATTGATTAGGTCCCGGAGTACCACTAACTGAAGGTGTTTGCACTAAACAATCTGTTGCTGCTTCCCAACCTGTTGAAGGTGTGCCTGATCCTTGTGCAACAACTACAGCATATGTTTCTGTATCTAAACCAGAATTTCCTGCATTAGTACCAACAGACCAAACGTCATTTGGCATATCAATACCACAAGTACTACCAGCAGGTAGTGATTGTGTACATGCATTACTACTGCTTGCATCAGTTACAATTATAAGTATTCTCCTATAATTAGGATCTGCACTTCTGTCTCCTAATGTTGATGATGCAAAATCATTTAAGTTTTGCATACCAAATTCTACAGCTGCTTGATAAAAATCAGATCCGTTTTTAGTAACGCCTATTATCTGACTAGATGTACTATTATCTGCAAAAGCTTTTAGTGTAGCTGATGCAGTTGACATTTTACTTACATGAGAATTTACACCTTGTCCACCGTTATCACAAATAGTATTATCTAATGTACTCCATGTAACTAAACCTACTTGTATATCAGATGAACCTGTAACTGTACCTATAGACCCATCCATCTTATCATCTATAGTTGTAAGAAAATTAGCAACAAAAGCATTAGCTCCTGCGCATGTATCAGTATTGTTACTACCAGAAACATCCAAAGCTATTACTATATCTAATTTACATGCAGCACCAGTTGTTGTTTCTGTTGATAATACTGTGCTTGTAGTTACTGATGCAGGATTACTTCCCTGTGCTAATATTTCACACATGTTAGATGCTGCACTAAAAGTATATCCTGGAGGACATATAGGTGTAGCAGAAATACCTTTCTTAGTTGTTAAGAAATGATTAATACTATTAAATGCTAATTCAGGATGCCAGTCATGGAATGAAATCCAAGCTTTAGCTTTAGGATCAAAACTAACTGTCCAAGATACATCTTCAAAATAATCTGTATCTGTAAGATGTACTTCAACGCTTTGTTGTGTGCTAGCATCTGAATACATAAATCTACCATCAGGAAGATATTGTAAATTAGCTACCTTGTCAGCTAGTGGACTATAATCTCTTTTTGCAAAATATACAATGTCATTGTTAGGATCGTATATAGATTGTACACCAGCTGCTACTACAGGGTTATCTACAGCTCTTGATGCATTTTCTATGTTAGGGAATGCTTTAAGTAATTGTGATGGTAAATATTTGTTAAACCACCATTTCATTCCCATATCAGATATAGCTTGTATACCTTTACCTGCATACTGAAATATTTTACCTTGTGCTTGAGATACATAAAATAAACCTGAAGGTGTTTGTACAGCACTTCTTGCACTCTCACATGAACCATACTCATGAGATACATTAGAATTTGTTATACTTTGGAAAGCTTGACTAAACAAACCTCCGTCACCAATTGTAAGTTTATTGCCAGAGTCAGACATTTTTAATTGATCTACTCCCTGAAAGACTTGTGGAGACAATGTAGGAAATAATATTATTGCTCCTGTCTTACCTGTAGGTACAATTGTATTTACTTTTGATTTAAAGTCTCTAAAGTTTTCTGGTAAGAATGTTCTCCAATGATCAGATTTTTCATCTCTTTTAAATTGTTGTAATTCTTTTGTATGGACTCCTACAGATGGTAAAGAGTATAATAGTCTTTTAGGATATTTTATAAAACATGTTTCTGAAACAATAGGGTCATAATATCTTTCTTGTATTCTACCAAAAGATGCAGTCCAAAATCTTCTTGTATTTAAAGACTTGTCATATTTATAATAGTTGTCTCCTTTTATATGATCTACATGAAACAGTTCATGGATGTCCGTGTATTCTAAATAATCATAATGTCTTTTTCTAGCTTGGTCTTCCCAATCTCTAAAAGATAAATTCATATCAGATTCAACAAAGAAGTCTTGTACACCACTTACATGCGTGTACATGTAACCTACATTTTCAACAAATAGTCCTCCTGTTTTTTTAACAGGGTTATTGTTGTTGTCATCCATAGTGTCTTTGTAACCATCTTGATCACCACCTATATCTGATGTTTTAGGAACTGCCCCACCTTTAGTTATTAACTGGTGTACGTTTCTGTAACAACCTTCTGGATCTATTTGCGGAAGAGGGCTAGTAGCACTTAAGTTTCTATTTTCATCACCAGGTCTACAGAACGATGTACCAGCTCCATCACAGTCTGTCCAACTACTACTATTTGAACCACCAGCATCTGTACCATTACCTTTAATGTTAAATGATCCTTGATCTAATTTAATAGTTCCTGAGAACCATCCTTTTTCTTTTTTCCTTTGTGCTCTACTGAAGAATATAAAATCTCTAGGATCATTATCAGGTATACAACTATCTACCCATTTGTTTAATGCATCAATATTAGGATTACCACTAGAGTCTGTTATTGCAAGCATGCAATCTCTACGTGTTAAAGCACTTTCACTTGTAACACCACCAACTACACAATAGCCTTGATGATGACATGTACCTCCTGCATTAAAAGTCCAATTAGGATGACCTACAATACCATGGTGTGTACCAGTATTTGTATTATCCATAGAAGAATTATTTCTTACAGGGTACATAAACTTACCTTCATTCCAATTATACAATGCTGTAAATGTTCTTACCTGTCCGTCTATATCTGTTTTTCTTGGTGGAGTTGCATCATCACCAGGATTAGCAAAATCATACCAATCATCTTTACCAGATGATATACAAGAACCACCACTCCAATCAATTAATGGTGTAGAGTGTCTATGACTTTTATGTCTACCTTGAATACCAATTGCAACTTCTCTTCTTCTTGGTGGTTCAACTGGTTGTGCAGGAACTGCTGCAGAAGGACAAGCAACACCTGCTGCTGAATACCATGAACAATCTTCACCAGGGTGATTTATAAATTGAGATTTACCAACACCAGCTATTTCCCAAGTAGGTGCTTTAATTCTATTATCTAAAGTAGCCATTATATTATCAGAAGTTGGAACTCTAATTACTTGTAAATGAAAATTAGCTTCTTCATAATAATTTGCTACAGAACCTCCAGAGCCATCTTGACTACCAATAAGACCTGCGTCACAATCAACTTCTGTAGGTTGATCTAAATGATACATGTCAGAAGGATAAGCTTCATCAAAATTAAAAGTTAAAGAAGTAAGAGGTCTTACAAACTCATCCATACGGTATTTTTCCGTATTCATCCAATACCTTGGGAAAGGTACATTTGCATAATATCTATAATCAAAAGGAGTTCCGTCAGGCATGTCTTTCATAAAGTCATACCAAAAAGGCATTGTAACTTTTTCTGTATATCTTGCTATATAAGTATCTCCTCCAAATAAAGGTCCTGTACTAAATCTAGTATTTACATCCCAACCATTAGGATCTGTAGTTTTAAATTTAAACGTTTTACTCATTGGTGTAAACAAAATACTATCTAGTTGACCATACTGTGAATCATTGTCAACCTTTAAACCTACATAATGAGCTGATATATTAGATGTTGCTACACCTGTAGGAGACCACCAGCTTAATGAATGATTACCATCTCCAGCACATTGACCACCACCAATAACAAATTTTGAATCATCCTGATTACCCCAAGCTCCAGGACAATCAACTTTAGTATTAGTATTTAATACAACTGTAGAAGGTCTGTGTAAATTATTAATAGCTGTACCTCCCATATATTGTAAACCTGGTTTGATATATCTTGCTGAATTCATTTGATGTCTATAAACAGAAGTACATCCATTACCAGCTCCAGCCCATGGGTTATCACATGTACCGCTAGCAAAAGGTATATATGTTCCATAGAATCCATGACTATTATATTTATAAGCATAGTCTTGATAATCTACCATTTTTAAAATAAGATCTATAATCTTATCTCCACCTATAGCTACATAATTTAAGAATGTTAGTATACCTGTTATCATTGAAAACAATGTAGGTACACTTGTAAAATCACTACCTACATATTCAATAGTTTTGTTTGGTCCAATATGACCAGCCATAAGTCCAGTTGTACCAGTTTCTATCATTTGATATATAGGAGTACCAATTTGTCTTGCTAACTTACCTGCACCAAATACAGAAGCAACATCTACTACAGTGTTAAAAGCCATGTCTGCAACTGCACCTACAACAACACCAGGTAAATTTAATAGTACGTTTACTGCTGCTGCAGCTGTACCAGTACCTGGCATAGGAGTCATACCAGATCCAACAGCCATTGTTTCCCCTGTTGATTGTGATCTTGCAGTATTTATTTTTACATTTCTTTTACCCCTCATGTGGTTAAGTGCATAACCAACACCAATAATAGCCGCAATTAATACAGCTTTATTTTTTAATAGTTTTGCTCCTGGATGTTTTTCAGACTTTATAAAGTTACCTTCTGCCTTACCTACTAATGTTTTATAAACTACCATCTCTGATGGAGCTAGGTACATGTGTGTAAAGTTTAAATCAGGAGAATGGAAAGTGTGATGGTCAAAAGTAAATTCTGCCATACCTCTATTATCTTGACTCATATGAACAGTTGAATCTTGTACAGCTGTTTTCAATAAATTTCCAGATCCAGTTATCCAATTACTTTCAATAGGTTCTGTTCCAAAAATACCAGATAACCAAGGAGCTTCTGAAGCTCTTACATCACCATTACCTCTATAGATAAGGTAAGGATCAATACCCATATCATTGTATGGATAGTTTGGCATAAGTCCATATTGAATATCTGTTTGTCCTAAAGCGTTAGGAGAAGCTGATGCTATATCTTGTAATGATGCTTCAATTGGACCTCCACCATTAGTTCCTGTAATAGCAATATTACTAACACCTCCAGTACCTGAACCGTTTATACCATCTCCAAGTGGTGCAAAATCAGATCCTTGTAAACTTCTTTTATGTTCATATCTTTCATATGACATCATGTTTCTAATAATACCTTTAGCAATTATAGATTTGTTACCATCTCTATTACCTACAAGCATTTCATAACCTACTATGTTTGGTATAACAGCACCACTATTATCTAAGGGTGCGGCAATATTAGAAAATTGTGCACCTATTACTTGTATATGTGTTGTACCTGCTCCTGTTGTTGTTCCTGCAGCTACATCATTAGCTACACCATCTGTAGAAAGTCTAGTTGTAAGGTGTGTGTTTTCATTTGGTATTTTATGATGCCTAATTGGCATACCACATAAATCTATGCTACCATTGTTATATCTAACAGGATCAGTAGCAGGATATTTTTCTCCTGACTCCCAATATCCCATATCACCATATGATTGTACAATACCTCCATCAGGTAATACTACATTAGTTGTTGCAGTAAATGATGCTGTATTCTTTGTTTTAAATTCCTTAGCTACACCATCCCAAGAGTTTCCAGTTGTATCTGTAGATACTTCAGTTCCTGTAGCTATTCTTCCAGGTACGTGATAAGCATTAGATTTTTCTCCTGTGTTGTATACAAATCTTATAAAGAATGTGTATACTTCATCTCTCAGAAATGTAGGTTTGTTACCACCTTCTTTATAGTATTCTGCAGGATAACTAGCAGAAACCCATTCTGTCTTAATATTGTTTGCTAAAGGTTGATAATTAAAATCAAATTGTTCTACAGGTTGTGATCTAATTAAATAATCATTAACCTCAAACATACCAGATGATTTTTCATATGCAGGATTTCTTAATAGTAATCTAGATGATTTTATTTTAGTTAAATCAGGATCTAAATAATCAATATTTATATTTGTAGTTTCTGTACTATAATAACCAAGAACATAAGAAACAAAACCATTGTGTACTCTTGTTCTAACAACAACTTGTATCCATTCAAATTCTTTATCAAGCTCAGATATTTTTACATTTAAAGAACCTTGATTGTTATCATATGACCATAATGATTGCATATTAGATACACCTAAATAATCACCAACTATTTGATCATTTATTGAATAAGCAATAAAAACTTGATACATACCATTAGGTAGTTGACCTCCTTCTGCAGCTTTTGTTAACTCTATATTAGGTGTATCTAATAAAGGAGCTAATCTAATTTTTTCACAATCTAATTGTAATGGTGTAATATTTTGATATATAATACATGCACCTGTGCTAGATGGTCCTATTTCTTGTAAGTAAGGTACGTCATTTATATTAAGAGTTCTAGAAGGATTGTTACCATCATCCCAATATACTTGCCAAGAACAATCAAAATTTTCTTTTGCTACACCTATAATTAAATGATCTTTGTGAAAATTTAAACAGTCATCATTTACTAATGTTGTATATGTACAAGTGCTGTCATCAAATTCTCCTATCTCAGAAGATTTATCATTAAGTGTTCCTTCATTGTCTGTAGAATATATTATCCATTTATCACCATATAGATGTATACCTCCTATAATCGTGTAAGGTATATTTGCACAAAGAATGTTTGCTGGTTCATTACCAACAACACCTGTGTCACCATCAACAGAGTTGTTTATTGCATTTCTTGCATGTGACCAGTTTTTATTATCAAGATACCCAGCATGTATATCCTTAACCATACCTTTAACAGGTGTGTTTGTAATAACACTAGGTGGACCTTGTGGTTTAGGTTTCTGCTGTTGTTTTCTTTTCTTTGCCATTTTCTATCCGTTTGTAGCTACACTCTTGAACATGTTATAATAATTATGATACTGGGCTTTTCTGTTCTTTTCCCATAATTTTTTTAGTTGTGCAAAGTCTGGAGTGTTTACAAAAGATAAAGCATTGTTTCTAGCAGCTCTTAATTTTTGTTGCATAAATGATAATTGATTTACTACGTTTTCTCCAGCAAACATCATATTTTCTAATATCCTTTCTTTTAATGCATACTCATAATATTCATTACAATATGGATGATCTAAAACTAAAAGTTCACCGTTGTCATCTTCCATTGCCCCTTGGTAGCTTATGTATATTTTACCAGATTTAAAATTTGTTATAAAAAATCCATCTTTAATTTCTACATCATCAGCTCCTTTATATATTGGACACTCTCTACAACTATCTCCTTGATTATCTACAATGTTTATAGGTATCATATAACTATATTCTCTGTAAGTATCAGGACTTATTTTTTGTACTAACATTAACTCGTTATCATCACAATCTTTTTTTACTACACAAACACTTGTACATTTTGCAGCAGGATCATCACATGGACCAGAGTATCCTGGTTCAGGTTTATATGTTCCTTTAATAACTTCTTCAACATTTGTACCGCTAGGTTGAGTAGTTTTTATTGTATATGTACCACAAAGTGATCCATAATTTAAAACATTAAAATCAGATGGTAATTTACCTTTACTATTTTCTATATCTATTATAGCACTTTTAGTTCTTTGTATTCTTAAACCTAAATCATAATTAACTCTTACAGCAACTTTGATTAGCTGTTGAGGTTCAATCATTCCTTCTAAAGCATACGTTCTAAAATCAACAGTAACATCTTCTAGTAGCTGGTTAAAAGTTCTATATTTATGTGATACTGCCATTATTGTCTATTTATATTTATTTTATTATGTGAATCTTCAGGTGTTATCTTTACTGAATTAAATGCTACATTTAAAACTTGATTTTCTATTTCTGCAAATAAAAATTCAGGTATGTACATGTTTTGTAAATATCTTGGTGTACAATCATCATCTGTAATACATGTCCATCCTGAAATGTCTCCTTCAAAAACTCCTTCTAATTTAATACCATCCCATTCTATATTAGGGAAATATAAATAGCCATCTAAAAACCAATAGTATTTTGTATTATTATATTTAAATGTTGTTGTCTTAGACATAGAAACATAAGAACCAGGAGTAGTTGGTTGTATCTCAGTTGATCCATCTAATGATGATACAGTCCTAACTAAAGGTCCCCAGTAACCTTGCATAAAAGTTGGTAGTTTATGTTTACTTTTTTTTATAGTTTGCCCTGAAGAAATACCTACACATCCTGCTTCTAATTTATCAACTTCAACTAATTCTACATGAGGTAAAGTTTGCCATACTGCACTAAACTTCATAAGTTTGTTAGAGTGATCTTGTCTTCTCATTAATAGCTGAGCATATTTTAATATAAGACTGTAAAGGTATCTGTCAGTAACAAACGCATCTTGTGACGTTGCTTTAAGAGCTCCTCTGAGTCTTGATATTGCTTCACCTATTGTTGTCATATTACTTCTTTTTGTTTTTATACATATCAGTAACTCTGATTTTTGTTTTCATAGTAACAAATTTTTTCCAGTTTTTTGGATAGAACTTTGCTACTGCTCTTTTAAATTGCCTTACTGCTGTAAACTGCCATAACTCCCTAGTTTTAAACTTATACTTAGGAGAATAGTTAGTGTAGAATATTTTACCTACATGACCATCTGTATCCCAGTTTTTGTTTTGTATTAACTTACCGTATTGTTTAGATAAAGCATAGTCAACATTAATCTTTTTTGCAGCCGGACAACTTCCTATAAACAAGTACCCTAGAGATTCTGGAAGTTCAACTCCATTTCTATTGTTTAAAACTGTGTCCCAGATTTTACCGTTAAACTTGTGTATAACCTTTTTTAGTTTAGTATCATCAACACTTGAATACATTGGGTTCTTATCTTTAAATCTAAGCAATGTTTCTGTATTTAATAAATTTAAAACCTTTTCTTTATACCGTGGCTTATTTAAATCTGGTCCTCTAAAGTTACTTATCATATTACATACATTATAATTTACAAAAAAAAGGTGATTTATTCAAGTTAATTAGGTGAATATGTTAGTTCACAAATTTCTCCTTTGTTAGGATCATGTATAGATAATACACCTGACCTCCTAGAACCTACAAATTTATTGTGATAATGGTAGTAGTCTGTACGTGATAAACTTGGTAAAATCTTTAACATAAATCCTGTTCTTTCATGTTCTGTAATGTATTCTATTTTTTTCTTATGATGGTAATGTCCAGTGTACAAAGTTCTAAATAAAGTTTTACCCCATTGTTTAGGATACTCCATAGAATATAATAATAATGAATTTTTAGTATTAACATCTCCATGCTCAAATGCAAAAAAGTTATCTTTATATGTGTATACTTTTCTTTCTAAGTATACTACATCCCATACAATTTTTTTGTCTTTGAAACATTTAGATAAAGCATGAGCTAAATGAAATGAAGATAATCTATCATGATTACCTGGTATATATACAATTTGTAATTCATCACAGAATTGTTTTAAATAATTTATACTCCATTGTATAGCATCAAAAGCTTGCGTGTATGCTTCTGTAGCCGTTGAGCAGTTGTCTAAAGGCGTTCCACTAGTAGTACTACCATTCCATGTGTCCATGTTGATTAGATCTCCTCCTATGACGTAATAAAGCTTTTCTAGATGATGTGCTCTAGTAGCTCTATTTGCTAAGTCAACTATTGTCTCTTCAAAATCTTTGTCTATAGTTTCATTACCTTCTTTACCAAAATGTATATCTTGTAATGACAAAACTCCAGCTGTTTTTACTTTACCCGGAGTTTTTATTCTTTTGACTAGATTGTGTTTTTTTGGTTTAAAACCTTTTAATAACTCAGCTACATTATCTACCTCATTATCTTTTAACCTTGTAACCATTGCAGATACACGCCAGTGATCTCCCATTTGTTTATTCCAATAGCTAGATAATTTCCATTGTGAAATATCAATGTTAAGTATGTCAATTATTTCTTCAGGAGACTTAGGTTCTGTAGAGCTCATAGTCTCCATTTTAGCCTCTCCTTTTTCTAAATTATACTCATATGATGTTGATGAGTTTTCTAGAAGATCTTGTCCTTTAACTATATCTTTGAGTTTATCATAGTCTTCTATTGTTAAATCTAATTTGTCAGCACAGTAGTCTGATGTTTTTTTCCATTTGAATGATGCCTTAATCTTGTCAAATAATGAATCCATTTATAATTTTTTTAGTTAATATGGAGCAAAGATACAAAAAATTTATTCACATAAAAGAAAAGAGGCCCGGTGTTAACCCCAGGCCTCATACAATTAAGTTTTGGAAAACCAATAAACCATCACTTTCTTGTCTCTTTATAATGTTGATGCATATATAACTACAGAAGGACAATTTGCATCTGATGCAATTATTCTTAATTCATATGCAGTTGCTGCAGTTAAACAAGCTATGTTATAACTATATGTTGTAGCAGACAAACCTGTCACAGCATCTGTCCATGTAGCTGTACCTGCAACTCTATACTGAACAGTATATGTTGGAGCTGCTGGTGTTTGTGGAGCAGTCCAAGTAATAAATATACTTGTAGCTGTTATTCCAGATGTTCTTACTCCTACAGCAGCTTTAGTAAAACAGTCACCTCCTGCTGTTGCTATAATCATTCTTTGTAATGTTGATAACAATCTTTCTCCATTCTCTACTATAATATCATTTGATCCATTTACTGTATAGCTAAATTTATCATAACAATGAGAAACACAGTTTGTACACAATAACTCTTCACATCTTTCAATTGGCGTATTGCAATTAGATAGTTCACACGTATGTGTGTAAGCTGTTTGATCACAACCGCAAGGAAGTTTATCACATGTATTAGTAGTACAATCGCCCATTTTAATTTTGTTTTATTTATTCTAGTTCTAAAGTTGATGGATCATTATATGTTTTCTTAGGTGCAGGACAAGTTGATCCAACGTTTTGCCAAAAAGGAGCAGTTCTACTATACATAGCTAATGTGTTTCCTCCTTTAGTTCCAGTCACACAATACCAAGCGCCATTTAAACATTCTGAAGATACAGAAGGAACAGCACTTGTAAATGCTGGAATACTTGGGTCAAATAAAACTCCTGTTTCATTCCATAAATCTCTAGCATTATTACCTGCTCCGTCTATTGATTTAGCATTAGCAATTATAGTAGTACATACATTACTGTGTATAAAGAAAGTATATATATCACCCATTCTTCCTACACTTAATTTATTACCTGTTTCTTCTAGTAGTATTTTTACTGTATTTCTAAGGTCAGCAATAATAGTCCACATGTTTTTTACAGTATCTGCTAAAGTAGCTGCGCCCTGTACTAAAGGGCCATTGTATTCTGTTAAAGGTTGATTTAAATCTGCAACTTGATTACTAATACTTTTAGCTATATCTGTTGTTGTACCTATTAATTTTTCTGAGCTAACAACTTTTGCTTCAGTAGCTTGTACTATTTTTTCTATAGGATGTAGTTTATTTTGTTCTACTGTACCACTAGAATATATTTTTGGATTAGCTTCACCTACTGCTTTTTTCTTTTGTTCTAATAACTGTGTTTCTAAACCTTGTGCTATCTTTTTTTGTATGCTAAGATCTGTATGTAGAACAGCTATACCTTTTGTAAGAGAATCTATTAGATTAGGTAGTGTAACTTTATCAGATTGTGTTTTTGAATACCTTTTGTAAGCTTCTGATACACTGAATATCAGATCATTAACATCAACTTTACCATCATTATTAAGATCTTTAGTTCCTGCAGGTACAGCTTGACCAGCAAGATTATCAATAATTAATTGTAATAGTTGTTCATCAGTAGCAGCTCTTTCACCTTTAAGACCACCTTGGTTAATATTGCTAATATCTAAACGTGCTGTACGCCCATTATTTAAACCTGATTTATCTGAACTTTCAAAAGCCATAGTTAATTTTCTTTACTAGTATATAATAATATACAAATTATTCATCTTATAAGCAAACATTTACCTAGCAATTACAACTACCACTACAGCTTGTACTTATCTGTACTTTTGATATACCCATGTATGATCCGTGTTTAGTAGATGCAGGGTGTGAAGTACAAGAAGTACATTGGTTATAATCAGTAATTACATACATATGTATTCTGTGTTGTGATGCAGTAGCTGTAAACGTAATACATTTTTCAACCCAATTAGCGTGACTACCATTTGGAGCACCTGGTGAATTAACTCCATTAGCATTTCCAACATCGTTTGTTTGACATGTAGCGTTATGAATTAAAGCATTAGCTGTACTCAAAGTACCAAGAGCTACAGGATCATATAAATTAGTTGCACTATTAAGATCACTTGTATTAGGAGTACCTGTACCTTGATCTATTCTAACACCCCAACCTCCCATTAAACAATCAGAACATTGACCACTAGATCTTAAAGCCATTACAATCTCAGCCCATGTTATACAATATTGATTACCTATAGTTAATGGAGGATTACCATTTGCAGCATCATTACCTAACTCAAAGAAATAAGATTCTGTCCATACATTTCCTACATGATTACCTGTACCACCTAAAGCAAAGCTTCCGCTAATATTTTTTGTAACGTGTCCACCATAGAATGCCTCCCCTACTTCATAAGGGTAAGCTTGCATATAGTAAGTTGCACAACCAAGACCACTAACACCACTACCATCTTGTTGTAATAAGTTAGGGCTGTTAATACCAAAGTTTGTAGAACCAAGATCCATTGTAGGAACTGTTAAACAAGAGCCGTCATCTTGTGTTGCAAGAGGATCATAATTACAAGCACTAGCGTCAGTACATCCTTGAATTGGAAAAGTACAGCTTCCATCACTACAAGTTGCTAGAGAGTTATAATTAGATGCTGTAGCATCCATACATCCATACACACAGTAAGTACATGAACCATCATCTACGTTTGCAGCTGCGTTGTAATTTAAAGCAGTTGAATCCATACAGCCATACACAGGTAATATACATGATCCGTCATCTACATTAGCAGTTGAATCATAGTTTAACGCTGTTGCATTTGTACAACCAGGATATGTACAACAACTACCACATGCTACGTTTGCGCTAGAGTTGTAATTACTAGCAGCAGTATCCATACATCCTGTGTATTCGCAAGAGCCGTTATCTAAACAAGCTGAAGCATTATAATTATCAGCAGTTGAATCCATACATCCTGCTACTGAACAACAACAGCTAGCACATGCAACATTAGCACAAGGATTATAATTTAAAGAAGTAGGGTCCATACATCCTACTATTGTTTCTATACAGCTTCCATCATCACAATTTGCAAGAGCATTGTAATTAGTAGCAGTAGAATCAGTACAACCTAAAACTTCTAAAGCTATATCTCCAGCTATTGTTTCTGTAGGTATACATGTACACGCTACTGATTCTAAACCACAAGTGTTACATTCAGTTACACCTTCTACTGTTATTTTTATTCTTTGTGAGTTACAAGCTCCTGTAGTAGTAAAGCAGTGACAGAAGTTAACTTTATGTTCTGTATCTTCTGCTGCATTTGGTATAGAATGTCTTAACTCACCATTTTCATCTGTTTTACCTATAGCTATACCATCTAATACTATTTCATAGTCTTCAACAGCTTTATCATTTTTATCTTTAACATAGAAATATATACACTCTGATCCATCACAAGGTGTTCCTCCACATGCAGAATCTACCCAAAGAGGTTTTGGTGTTACTCCTTTAGTATGTAATGTTTTAGTGTATGATTCAGTTCCAAAGTCTGGTAATAATTTATCATCCCAGTCCATTGAATATTTTTTACTACTATGACCTTCAAAGTTATATAGACATCCTTTGTCTAAACCATATCTTTCATATTTATATAAGTTAAATACATCAGTTGCAAATTGACATTCTGTATCTAATTTTACTTGCTCACATCTTGTAAGCTTTTCTTCTTCTGTTAGTGGATACATGCAAGAACCGTCATCTACACCTGCAAGAGGATTATAGTTCCAAGATATAGGATCCATACATCCCGTAATACAATTTAAATTAGAAGTATAGTTTGCGCTAAGTGTATTTATTGTAATTAAAGATTGTAAACAACTACCTGTAGCATTAAAAGTATAACAACCATTTATAACTACTGAGCCAGATGCAGTAATAGTTGTTGTAATTTGTCCAGAAGCATCCGTTGAGCCAATGCTTGTACCGTTTACTTCTATTGGGTAACTTCCAACAGGCGTACCATTTTCATCTAATACTTGTATAACTGTACATTGTGATCCATCACAAGTTTGTGCATTTAAACCAAGAAATACTTCTAAGTCATTTTGGAAAGTAGTAGCATCAAAAACAGCACCTGCTACATTAATACCCCAACCAGATTGATCTAAAGCACCATAAGTTGGTGATAAACCTGTCCAATAAGGATTTTCAGTTTCTATTTTATCTATAGTAGCATAAGCATTAGTAGGAGAAGTACCTGCCTGCCACATACCATCTGCAGGAATATTATTACCACTATGAATTGTTGCTAAAGCATGTAGTGGGAATATTTTATGTCCACCACTTGTAGATACATTAGAAGTACCATTATCTTTTAAAGGTTTAGCTGGATATAAGAAAGCTCTGTATGATCCTCCGTGTGCTCCATAAATTGCTTTAAACTTATTATAATCAGCTTTATATTGAAGAGTAGGTTGTTGAGGGTCAATGTTTCCATAACTATTACCACCAGAAGTGTGTGTATAAGGATTGGTAGAATTTGTAAATTCATTTTCTTGACCTACATGGTAAGACCACATTGACTCATCTGCAAAAACTACTACTAATACATCATCTGTGTTTGATGCTTGTGGTGGGTAGCCATTCCAAGTTTGTGAAGCGTTATTACTATTTGAACCGTTATCAAACATTGGTTGACCTATTAAAGAACCTTCAGCAGTATCATAAAATTCATCTACATTCCACGTATATCCATTAGCACTTTCAGTAGCTGTATCATAGGCCCAATTAGATATTGCTATTGCTTTAGAACCATTACCGGGTGATTCAAAAAAAGCATCTTCCCAAGCATCTCCTGCACTATTTTTTTTTCTTGCGCAGTCTGATCCTGCAGTACAGTGAGATAAATTGCTTAAAGCTCCTCCGTTTAATGTGTATTGTTGAACTACATTATCATTGTTAAATTTACCTGTCAATACTGATGTTCCCCAATCTAACCATCTTTCTCCTGCTACAGAAACATGAAATACATTTTGTGTAGCAGAGCCATGTGTTGTATCTGCAGTAAAATTTGCAACACCTTTCAACCATCCCATTAACGCTTTATAAGCATTTTTAGCTGGGTTTGCCCCCATAGATGTACCGTCATAAAATGCATATACTTTTGTATCAGAACTTACAGTAACTTGACCACATTCTGCACCAGCCCATCCTGGTTGAGGTGCTGAACTACCTGAATCATAATCTTCTTTGTCATATGAACATTCTCCAGTTACATTTATTGTTTGGTTTTGTAATACTCCTGTAATAGTAATATCAGTTGGTGTTCCACATACTTGTGAATTTACTTGTGTTCCTTGAAGTGTTGCTTTTAAATTTTTTATTCCTGTTCCTGCTGATAAATCTACTGTTACTGTAGAAGTTCCATCTGCTGCACAAAGTTCTGAAAAAGATACATCACATGTACCTGATCCACCTCCTACTGTATATCTACAAGTTGAATCATCACATGTAGCAGCAGCATTGTAGTTATTAGCACTTTGGTCCATACAACCATATACACAAAAATAACAACTACCATCATCTATAGTAGCTGTAGGATTATAATTAGTAGCTGTTGGATCAGTACAACCTGAAGAATATGTACATGAACCATCATCAAAAGTAGCTGAAGGATTGTAGTTCGTTGCTGTAATGTCAGTACAACCTCCTGTGCCTGGGTTTAAACATGTTGTGCAATCAGCATATGATGCTGGTGATGCTACAGCAATATTTTGCATTCCTGAAGCAGCGGGTGCAACATTTGTTCCCATATACTCCCAACAATTACCAGATCTATTTGTAACAGCAGGATTTAAATTAATAATATCTCCTGCACTAGGTGATCCTGCACTAATATAAAACGTAGCATTATTAGCAGCGCTATTTGCATCACCTACAGCTAATATATTTATGCGTTCAGTGCCACCACACATTTTCCACTCATGATATACTGCTGTACTTGTACCTTGACATGCAGCACAATTATCATTATGTACATGAGGAGTCAAATAAGGTGTTGTTACTACATTAAATATAAAAGGAGTGCTTGTTATTGCAGCATCTGCTACCATATACATTCCTTTATATATAATACATATTCCGTTATATGTAGCTGTTTTGTTTAATGCTGGAGAACCTAATCCTGCATAAACATTAGCATTTGATCCTACAGTTATTGTACCAGTATTTTCTAGTCCTATACCTACAGCACCTAAATTGTTACACATTTCAAAAGCATGATATGTTTGTTGTGCAGCACATCCAGACAAACATCCAAAACAATTAGGAAAATGATTTGATGATGTTAATACAGGTGATGGTATTATAGCATCATATTCTACTCCACCGCCTGCAGCATCTTGCGTAGTACCCATGTATTCATAACAAATGCCATTATAACATACAAATACACCTATTGCTGGTTGACCCATACCCTGATAAAAATACCAAGAACCTAATCTTTTTGTATATAATGTATCAACTGCAGCTGCACTAGTTATTGAAGTTGTGGTTGGTCCTGATCCACAGCTTCCATCATGCTTTTTCCAATTATAATAAAGTGTATTATTTAAAGTCATGTTTAATTATCTATGCATTTGTATTAGCATTTTGTGTTCTTATTATAGCATTTGATGCATTTACACATCCTTTATGTACTACTTGACCATTATCATTTGTGGTTTTTTGACAGCCACATGAAAAAGGTTTTTGACAATGTGTGCAATTAGCACCGTTTACTCCTGACATCTTTTTTGATTTTGATTATCTATTAACTTGGTTTAGTCCTTCACATTGTTTGCAGACTATTCTTTCTAATTTCTTTTTTGCAAAGTTAAACAACTCTATACCTGCATCAGGCTGAGAACAGTATTCAACTTTAGATTTAGCTCCATCTATTAACATTCTTATTATGTTCATTTCTGACATTAATTTTTTTCTTGTAGAGTCAGGCTCACATGCAGCTAGTTCTAATTTGCATAGTTTTTCATAATACATTTTCATTAAACCTGTAGTTCTTAAGTAGTTATATTCTACATAAGTTTTATCATGAGGTGATAATTGGTATTTAATAACATAAACTCCGTCAGGTATATCTGTTCTAATTTCATTACAGCTCATAAGTTGCAAATTCATAGCACAAGCAGTTATGTTTAAATCAAAACCTGGCTTTACTTCTATGATTGATGTTTTTTTATTTGTTGTACCTATTGCAGGTGGAGGAGTTATTAGTAGTTCAGCGCAATCTGTACCAAGACCTTTTGCGTACTTGCTGGTATCCCTAATAGACAAATATTTAGTATTTGAGACATCAAGAACTTCTAAACTTAGTATGTGTTTGGCAGCCATTTATGTATAGTTAATTAAAATGCATTTAGTATCTATTAATAATATACAAAAAAAGACTCAATTATAAAACAAAAAAGGATGAGAACTTAATCTCACCCTTTTAAGAATTATTACTATTACTGTAGTGTTACACTAAAGGAAAAGATTCTACTGCAACAGCAGTGTTAGCTTGACCTGCAATGTTTGTCCACATAGTACCTAATGCAGTAACCGCAGCAGCATTGTTAACTTTGTCAGCAGCAACTTGAATTACATACTGGTCATTGTCAAATACACCTGTTGGGTTATTAAAACGTGGTACACTGTGTTGTAAATAGAATACATCAAATCTGCTGTTTCTATCTATAGCAGTAATTACAGCTTTTCCAGACTTTTCAATTTCTCTAAATCTAGCTGAATCTTTATTACCTTGGTTATAAGATTCTTGTCTGTATCTACTATCTTGGATAAGATCTCTAAGGATTGATTCACCGCTTGTTGCATCAGCTAAATCCATAATGCTTAAACCTTCAACAGGCATGTCAACATTAGAGTTATCTTTAATACATCCTGTAGTACATGCATCACCCTCATCATCAATCTCAGTTAAGAGTAATTTTACAGGCTCAGTATTGTACCAGTCTCTTGTATCAAAAGAACAGTCATCAAATTTAGTCATACGGTCAGCTTTCATTGTGATTGTTAAAGTTGAATAACCAGATAAATCAGCAGCAGTAGCTGAAATAAATTGCTCCATCATAACATCACCGTTGATAATATCTCTCCAAGCTTTTACAATATCAAAAGAAGTAAGAGATGCAGTTGAGCCAGTCATTGTACAACATCCTTCAGAAGATAATACTTTGTAGTAATTTCTATTGAATGCTCTCATTACTTCTTCACCTTTAAGATCAAGACGCATTTGAGCGTGTTTTGTACAAGTATAGCAATCATCAGTTACTCTGATTGTAATAGTAGGTGCACTGTTATCTACAGAAGCATCTTTCCATAATCTATTAATATACTTAGTTTTAATTACTTTAGATTTTACTGAAGCAGCATATCCACCGTGAAGTTTATTACCTCCTAAAGTATCATTAGCTACAGTTGCAGCACTTCCTGCAGCAGTAGTCTTGTTTAAATTCCCTTGTACTAAAAGAAATTCATTTGGTACAGCAGTAGCATGATTGATTACAGAGTATGTAGAAGTACTACACATTCCAACACCAGCAGCTGGTAGTGTGTGAGCTTTGTGTGACGTAGTAACACTCACTGTGTTTGCCAACATTGTTTTTTTGTAGGCGTGATTAAAATAACTCATTTTTCTAATGCCTGTTTTAGCAGGACTTTTTTTTATAGGACGGCTTTATATCACCATAATAAAGGTAGCCGAATCTTAACCTTTACTATTGTATACTATAATATAGGAAATATTAATACTTTTTCCTAGTTTTTCTCTTAGCTTTTTTCTTTACACTGCCACCTTTTTTATAAGTAGTAGTGCTTTTTGACTTCATTGACATTTTTGATGCTTTTTTTGCTGGCATAATTTCTATTTATTAATTGTTTTTTTCAGCAGATTGAGATCCCCTCATTGCTTGTGATACTAATTCTATGTCACCTGCTACTATTGCAACAGCTTCATCTATAAGTAATTCTACTACATCATCTTTAAATTCACATGTTATATCAGCTGCAGAAGCTACTTGTGTATAAGGATCAGTACAACCAAGTATTTCAATCATTCTTGGTCTTCTATAATATGTTAATATAGGACTAACTACGTTAAAATCTCTATGATATACTCTTATTGTATTTTGTTGCATTGTACAAAAAGTTTCTCCCCATTCAAAATCTGGTCTTTTTAAAGGATCTCTCATTATTAAATCAACATTTGCTTCTTCTGCTAAGTAGACAGTCATAGATCTTTCTGTTGTACAACACTCATTAGTAGCATTAATACTAACTCTTTTATATTCTAAGTAATCAGTAGGAAAGTTATTACCTTCAAAATGATCTGCATTATTTACACCAGTTAAAACTAATCTGTTAAGTAAAGGTTGGAGGTCATCTATTCTACGTTTAGATGCCTCATCACCTTCCTTAAACATATTATTACCATGCAAATTTCTTCTACACCACTCAATCTGAGCTTTATTAAAAGCTTCAACAATCTGCCAGCATTCTATGTTATCATAGTCATTACTAGCTAATTTGTTAAGCCTTTGTCTAAACTTTATTTGTAATGTGGTGTTATTAATTGCCATGTTCTAGTTTTCATTATCCCACAACTCTTCTACTTCATCTAAGTAGCGTTGTAGTGTATCATCATTTTTTGGGTTCTTAAGATGTTCTAGAACTTCAATAGGTCTTGCACCTAATTTAGAACCAGAATACTTATCATAAATATATCCATCTGACTTAGTTGTCATTAGGTTATATGTTATTGCATCTTTAATGACAGCTCTTATTTTAAGATCTTCCATTGATGTGTTAGCTGCTTTAATAAAACTTTCAGCTGCTTCTTTTGTACGTCTTTCAGCACCTTGCCCATTTATGTATTCATCCATATTTTCATATAATACATCAATAGGTGTACCTTTAATATACTGTGTGCTGTTTGAGTCAACAACTTTTGATACATATAATAGCTTTGTTGTATCAGTATCATATAAATTTTGTAATGCTGCTAACGCTCTATTCTTTGTTTTAGATACAGTAGTTCTTGTAGCAGATGATTCTTTAACTCTGTTTAAATAAAATCTATTCCCGTTTGATTTTGCACTATTTAAACTAGGAGCTACTATAGAAAAACCTCCTGCCTCTATTGCATATATCTTTATTAGATCATAAGGATCTATTGTTGGATCAAGAAATATAGGTTCATTACCTACTTTTAATTCTATTTTCTCCCAAAATTTATGGTTATCAGGTCTTAATACTTGAACCTTATTCCAAAATTCTTTATCATCTACATCTATAACATTAGATGCAAGTTCTTTTTCTAATTGAGAAACTACTTCTCTAATTTCTTTTATTTTAGCTTTTTTTGCTGCTGGTGATAATTGTTTTACTTCTGGAGCAAACTCGTTTAGACCAGTTACATATCTAGCTATTCCATTTCTTTCTAAGCATGCTAAACTTTCATGGTGCCATACACCATCAAATAAAGTCATGTTATATTTTTCTAACCCCATATTCTGTATGTCAGAATTAAAATAAGGTTTAATTGAAACTGTTTTACTTTTAGTTGCTTGATACTTCTCAGTAATTGTTACATCATTAATTTTCATAATATTTTTATAATTGGTTAATTTTTTTTATTGGTTTAGAAATAAGGAGGGGCATTACACCCCTCCGTCTTTCAAGTTGTTACTAGAATGATCCTCCAGTTATTGGATTCTTCATTACAATTTTAAGAACCTTAGTAGGATCTTCTACCCAAATAGCAGGCATTGTCTGAGTCATCATAACTCTGTACCCGTTAAATTGTCCTGTAGAAGCAAACCCTTGAGTTCTTCCCATGTAATCCATTGTACCATTTTGGTAGAACCATTTTAATTGGTTATCCCAAGATAGTTTTAATAAGTGGATGTTATCACTTCCTGAGTCAGTAACATCAAAAATGATGTAGCTGTAAGAAGATAATGGACGACCATCTATTAAAGGATTCTCAATGTCATTAGTATGTAAGTTATCAAACGCTGGGTTTAATACAAACTTAACATTAGCTAAGAAAGGAATAATGAAGCTAGTGTACGCAAATCCGTATCCTAAGTCCATTCCTTTTCCAGTTACAGCACCTACTGCATCAGCATTAGTTGTCATAACAGTGTTAGCAGCAGCATCAGCAGCAATAGCTGTGTTGATTAATTGCATACCTCCAATACCTGTTTGAACTACTAATTGACGTTTAGGATCTGGACCATCAAACTCAACTTTACCAGCATAGAAGTTATATAGTTCATTTTTGAACATATCTAAATCAAATCCTGATTTGTTGTATACTCTTTTGAAAGAGTTGTCTAATTGCTTCCAAAGACCTACAGATAATCTTAAATCATCTGGTCCGTCTTGCTTGATTCTACCACCGTTACCCCACATTAAGTAAGTTTCAATGTCATTAGCAATTTTTGATAAGTGAGCTCCTTCCATAGAAGTTAAGAACGTTCTAGAAAGTGAACCATTATCAAATGCTTTTTTAACATAGTCTTTACCCATTGCAGATGCAATATCTTCAATTGAAGCTAATGATGGATCTACTGATTTGTCAAAGTTTCTCCAAATCTCAGTTACAGGTACAGAACCGTCAGCATTCATCCCACCTTTGATCATAAGATCAGCACGTGATGAAATAGAGTAGTGTACGTGTGCTTCAGCTCCTCCTACAAAGTTGTAGAATTCTCTGAATCCAGCTCCTGTAGTGATGTCAGAGAATCTTTCTCCGTATTCACCTCTTGCAGATCCTTTTCTGAAGAACTTAGTTCCTACAGCTAGGTATTTGTCAGCTAGAGCAGTTGTTGAATTACTGTTTACTAGTTCACAAGTATAAACCCATCCGTCACCTACTTGCAAAATATCATCTGCAGTAATGTAAAGTTCAAGTCCATTGTACTTGTCATAAGTAATGATGTCTCCATGACCAAACTCTCTTTTAGATAGTTTAATTTTGAAAGATTGTCCATCAATACCTCTAGTGTCAGCTGCCAAAGCATCAATTTTACCTAAAGAAACTGGTAATTCTTGAGCTACAGGCGTTTGCCATTTGTACTCCCCACGAGCATTGTCCACCATAATTGTATTCTTCCCACCGAATGAAGCCATTTGGTATAAAGGCATTTCTACCTTCTGCGTCATAGCCCATAAGTCCACAGGACCCATGTCAGTTGGCTCAGCATTACCTAACATATTCGTTAAGTGATAAGAATCAATATGAGAACTAGCTTTGTAATTAGTGTCTCTGAGGAAGAGACCGTTGTTTAAAACTGGTGTTGCCATAATTTGATTGTTGTTTTTAATTAATTAATTGTTGTTGTCTATTTTTTTAAAATCTTTTAAATATGTTGTTACCTCTAGGTATAGTTCTTTTAGGAGTTCTTGTTGTTTTTTCTCCTCCTGTTTTAGTACTAGAAGCATTTTTGCTTGCCTGTGCAGTTTTTAGTTTTCTAACTGTTTGTTCAACAGCAGCATTAGTTCCTTGTGTTTTAAGTTGGCTTTTGTAACCCTCTGGGTCTGCTAATAACCATAATGCTTCTGATACTAAATTATAATTAGGCTCAACAAATTGATATTTTTCTAATAAGTGTCCTAGTAAATTAGTGTTCTCTCCAGAGATAGAAGGATAAGAAGGAGAAACTAAACCATTATATAACATTGATTGAGTTTTCTTATTAACTTTCATATCACCTAATTTACCATCTTTTAATGTATGATATACATTTGCCATATAGTTTTCAGATGCTTTTTGTTGTTGAGCACGTTTCATTTCTTGCTCTTCTAATTTTTTAGCAACTACTGCTTCTGACATCTTATCTAATTTTGGTTTAAATTTAGTTGCTTGTTTTTCAAGTTTACCTAAATCTTTCCAAATTTCTATTTCTTCATTTACTTCTTCTACAGATCCATATCCTGTAGCTGTTAAGTATTCTCTAATAATATGTTCTTGACCTCTTTCACTTGACATATCTAAAGTTTTTGTTTCTTCAACTTGTGATAATGTAGCAAATAAACCTTTAAGATCTTGACCACCATCTGCAACATATTTTGCTGCAACTTGTAATTCTTGTGGTAAACTATCAAAAAATTGTTTTGGTGTTTCTCTTCTTACCTTATTAGCTCTTTCATCCATATTAGCTTTGATGAGCTCTTTCCAATCCTTAGCTGTATAATCATCTAGTTCTTTATCATCATCAAAAGGTATAATTTCTTCATTGTCAATCATCTTCTTAAAGACATCTGACATATCATTAATTCTTTTTCTTCCTTTAGCAGTAGATTTTTCATCTTCATCTTCTGCTACTTCTAAACCTTCATTTAGTATGTCATCTATTTCTGACTCACTAACTTTATTTTCTTCTTCAGTTTTTGTATCTGCTGGTTTAGTCTCCACTCCTTTATCTGCAGCTTCTGGAGTTCCCTCTTCAGTTTTAGCTTCTGCGCTAACTTCTTCAGTGGATTCATCTTTAGTATCTTCATTTTCTTTTGGTTCTAAGAAACCTAAATCTACTTCTGCATTTCTTGAAAATACATTAGGTTTTGGTTTATCACTAGTTTTTTCTTCTGTAGATGGTAATGTAACAGATGATGCTCCTGGAGCACCATTGAAGATTTCATCTAAATCTACTTCTACTTGCTGTACATTTGTTGTTTCCATATTGGATTCTTCCATAATTTATAATTGGTTTGGTTAATATTATTGGTTATTACATATACAATATACTAAAGTTTATTTATTAAACCTTAGAAATTATAAGAGTAAGATAAGAAATTTTGCAGTATATAGCTATAGTTATTTTTTCTTATCCTTTTTCTTAGGTTTTACATCATATTTGTTTTTATTTTCACGGGCAATCTGTAGATTTTTATCTGCTATTTCACGTTGAGTGTTTAGTTTTTCTCTATCTATATCCATTTTTGCCCTTTTGTTAGCGTTGTCTGAAGATGCTTGTTCTTTTTTAAAGTTCATTTGTTCTCTATATTCATCTCTTTGACGCATATCTTTCATAGCATCAGTAAAATCACTTTGCATATTTTGATCAACATCTGACTGTGCACCATAACCAGCAGCTCTTATTTCAGCAACAGTGATGTCTTTTTGAATTTCAGCTTCATTTTGTGATTGCTCAAACTGTCTTTGTGCTGTTGCTTCTTGTTGCTGAGCCTGCAATTGTTGCTCTTGCATTTTTTGTTGTTGTTGCATTTCTGCTTCTTTTTGCTGTTGAGTTTTAGTCTCAGCATCTTTAAGTATATCAGATACTTCAGCTATAGAGTTAGATTTAATAACATTACCAAGATCATAGATAGAAGCTCCTGTTGTATTATTTTGTAGAGCCATTTGTTTTAACTGCTCTAAAGTTTCTCTATGATTAGTTTTAGTAGTAGCAAATACATTAAAATCTCTTAGTAATAAATCTTTTCCATTTATTGTAAAGTTAACCTTTTCAGCTTCTGAAGTCATATAACTCAATCTAACAGATGGTTTAGTACTGTGGTAATACTGTGATAAATCAGTTCTCATTTGATGTACTCTTGGCATAAGGTGATCTGAATGCTGTGTAAAATATTGTTCTGTTTGTGAGAATGATTGATTCATTGCTTGTGTTACTCCTGTTGCTGTTTGCTGTGCAATAGGTGTACCCATACGTTGTTGATTTATTCCTATAGATTCAAATGCTTGTTGTTTAAAATGATTAGCTAATTGAATCCTTGACATTAATCTATTAGTTTGTTCTAAGTTTAATGTTTGGTAATGATTAAAGTTTACTGCATTTTCTGTATTAGTAATAGATGTATCTAAAGGCATCATACCAAAGTCTTTCATTGCTACATAAGCTTTCTCTAAATTATTCTTACCCCAGTCTTCACCCATTGAGTGACGTGGTAATGCATTTTGATCAAACATAATAACAGTACCTAACTCATCTACTAGTATATCTGCTATTTGGTTGTTTACCATATTGTATCCTATTTGATACGGTTTCATTAAATCAACTAAAGAAGCTGATCTTGTATTTCTGTCAGAGAATACTCTACCTTCAATTGGAAGTTTACAATTATATAATGTATCCTCACCTTTAAATTGATATTTAACTTTACCAGGTTTTTTTGCGTTAATACCTAAATACATTGGATCTACGTCATTATCTTCTGATCTCCAATGCTGAGGTCCATTAGGACCTATTTTAACGCCTCCCCACACCTCATTGATCCAGAACCAATCCATATGTTCTCCTTCAATTAGATTTTCTCTTGTTTTATCTTTAAATAGTCTTGTATTATATACAGGTTTATCATTAATTTTATAATCCTCATCTACTATTCTTTGAATAAGTTCACCAGTATGATCAATTCTAGTTAAGTGACCAATTTTTCTTTGTGTCTTCCAGTAAACAGTTGTTACACGCATCATGTCTGAGTCTCCCCATTGTTGTACATCTGTTCCTTCATTTAGTATCCAATTAACAACATCTCCTTCAACTGCAGGATTACTTCCCATGTTACTCATTAATCTTCTGTAATCTATACCAGGTGCTTCAGTATTCCATTTGTGAGATTTACTAGCGTCATAGTATGATCCATCATTTTGCATACCGTTTAATAAGTATTGTGAGTTTCTTGCAGGATGTATGTTTTGCATAGATCTTAATTGCTCTTCATCCATTAAGTATCCATACTTGTCAATAACATCAGCAACAGTCATCATATCACACTTACCTGCAAAATTAGATTCTGATATATATCTTGACTCAGGTGATTTTTGATAGAATGTTAATACAGGATTCCATAGCTCAACATCATAATCATCTTCTCCCATTTTAAAATGCCAAAATTCTCTATCACAAATAAGCATATCTTTGAATGCTCTTTCTTCAAGCTCTGCCATTTTAAATCTTTCATCATCAACGTTTAATTGATGTGATGCCCATTCTTCTATTAAGCTTCTATAGCTTTTGCTAAAAAAATCTTCTATCTCAGGAAGTGACTTTAAATTTTCTGTAGATAATTGTTGTTGTACTTCTTCTGATTCAGGATCTGCACCTTGTTGAACCATATTAATCATAAGCTTGTTATAAGCATCTGTTAATAGGTTTTCTTCAATCATACCCCTCTTTTGCTCTAACATCTCATTATAAGAAGTGTCATCAACAGCTCTAAATTGTACTTTTGTATATCTTTTACTAAACTCTCCTGTTAATACATTAATAACATTTGGTATGATAGGATAAAATTTTAGTTCTAATGCTGACTCATCTTCTTTAGTAAGAACATCCATCAAGTCTGCATAATCATTTTCTTCTTCAACTATGTAATCAGTTTTGTCAATAATACCTTTTGCAAGTTTATAGTTTTTAAGAAGTCTTCTAGCATTTTTCTTAAGTTGCTTCATACCCTTTGTCTCAAGCCAATCTAAGTTCCATGCTGCCCAATCATCATCTTTCTCTTTAGCAGGTATAAACTGTAATGGTTGTGATAAAGTAGCATTAAGAGGGCCTTTGTCAATCTTAGCTCCTTTCTTTAATTGCAGTGCATTATATACTTTCATATTAGTTGTCTTTTACTGGATAATCAATATACTCAGTTATGTAAACATACACAAAAGATAAATAAGGATCTGTACAGGTTGTTACGTAATCATACATTATTTAATATTTTTAAAAGGGTTTTTTCTAAATTTTTTATCTCCAATCTTTTTATTCCTTCCAATGTTCCTAAAAGGACTCATAGATAATTTACCAAATTTCTTTGACTTATCCAAGATTTCAAGGGACTTATCTCTTTCTTTACGTTTAACATAGCCCCTATTAGCTTGCTGCATTTTAGCAAAAGCAACAAGTGCAGAAAAAGCAACTAATCTATCCACGTTAAGTCCTTCGTGATATTGTAGCATTTCTGTAATTAACATCTTGTCAGGCACACGCTCAACTCCATATGTGCTTTTATATACATTACCTTCTTTATCTATTTGCTCATCAGTTACTTCTCTTATAAATTCAATTGCATAAGATATTAAATGATGTTTAAATAAATTACCTGTATTCTTCCAACCATAGTCTTGATATACTGTTTTATTAGATCCAAGATCTTTAAGAAATACAATTTGTCCTTTAGGTACTAAATACTTTTGCTTTCTTTTAGCAATCATATATTGTATAAATAAAGATATATTATTCTCTACTAATGTCCATGCATTGTACCATTCAACAATTTTTTGTAATTGTTCATGTGTTTTATTTATATCATCATATCTACCGCACCATGATGCTACAATTTTATCACCTTCAATAAATGTTTCTAAACCTTCAGGTGTTTCTTTTGTTACTTCTACTGGATTTTTATATACAAATATAGAACACAAAGAGTCTGACGTAGTAGTTTTTCCTTCTGACACAGGGTCAATAGATGCATAGTAAGTACCAAAAGGAGGATCATTAATAGGTCTTTCCCATACAACTAAAGAAGCTGTTTTATCTTCTCTCTTTTTGTTTACAGGGAATTCATTGATTGGTAATTTTTTAGTTTTTTTAGGTAATATTTTATTACCATCAAATTCAAGAGCAAGAAGTTCATATGAGTATTCTTTATCTTCAATTCTTTTCATTTGTCTAGATAAAAAACCTTGAGGGAAGATTGATTCTTTTCTATATGCAAATGCCTCAGCAATATCAATAGGTTTTTGAGAAACTCTTAATTGAAACTGTTCTGCTTCTAAATCTCTTTTCCAATCTTCTCTTTCTCTTTTTATTGACTTAAGTGCCCCTTCAATGTTAGAGTTACCATACATATCAATAAAAGGTGGCATTGACCATTGCTCAGGTATAAATAAACCTGCAATACCTATAGTTCCTTTATCATCCATTAGATCTGTTTGTACACCTAGTATACCATTAGCTTCTGGATTCATAATAAACATCTTTAAAGGTTTACAGTGATCTAAGTCACCTACAGATCCTGCAGCAATAAATTGTCCTGTAGTCATCATACCAGAAGACATTGCAGGACGTAAGTATTCATACGTTTTATCCATTTTAGGAGCAATGCCTGCTTCTTCATGAAAGAAGTATGTACAAGGTCCCCCTACCCCTGCTGTAGCGTTTTTTTCAAAAGAAGCTCCTTGTATTTTAGATCTTAAACCTTTTTGCGTTTTTCTAGTATTAATTGTTACTTCAATTTTTTGTTCCCATAACAATACTTTACCGGGATTAGATGGTCTGTACCAAGCAGTGTGTTCATTTAAAAAAGTTTTATATTCATCTAAAAACTTCCAAGAACCTTTATCATTAATATAATCTTTTAACGCTGCACCTATCTTTAATGTAGCACCTTCTTCAAACCAATACATATTAATTAGTTTACCCATATGAAAGTATGAAGATGCTATCTGTCTTTTCTTTAATATTGCAACATGTTTATAATTAATTTCAGCCATTATTTCATATAAGGCCATATGATACTGAGCATCTCTTACTTTAGCAAAGCCGTATGCTTTTTCTTCTTTATCAAAAATAGGTAAGAAGTTTAACCACATATAATAATCTCTAGTAAGATACCATGTGTTTCCTTTGTTTTTATATATTACACCTTCTCTACATTTGTTTTTTTGATCTTCCCAATATTTCATGAAATCTTTTGATCTCATAGGTTTATCACAATAAAAACCTAGTTTGTTAAATCTAGTTGCTTCTTCATTAAATACAAATGCTGTTTCATCAAATTTATACTTTCCTGGTTCAGAAAATATTTCATCTATAAATTCCCTAAAGTCATCTATCTGTTCAAATACAGTTTCTTCCCAGACACCTTCATTCCATGTAGGTATTGTTTTATAGTTGGTCATAAGCTAATCCTTGACCACCACGCACTGAAGTTGATTGTTCTTCCTTCATGTCCTTATATGCTCCTTTAAATGATTGTCTAATAGCGTCAAAGTTTTTTGCTGCACTAACAAGTGAATTAATATTACCATCTCTTCCGTGTTCTATAGAAGTACTTTCCATATATTTTGCTAGTTTATCTATCATAGATTTGATACCTTTGTAAGCTCTAAAAGTAGGTGTCTCATATAATTCTGCACATTTATCTAATGCATATCTTATTTTAGAACACTCTAATGATTCTTGCATATTAATTTCATCTAATATTATTTCTTCTTTATCTACTTCTGGTACATTAAAAAAAGGATTAAGATCTGGATCAGGACACGTCATGTAAAATAAATACATGTATACATCTAAATAAGTATCAGGATACTTGTCCATAATTGCCTTTAAAAAGTTTAATGTATAACAATGCTCAGTAGGGACAACTTTGTTGTTTGATATGTCAAATAGTTTTACTAACATATTAAACGCTTGTTGCCATTAATTTCATAAAATTAGCAAGACTTTCATTAACAACATAGCTTTTTTGTGACTCCATTGTTAATTCAGTTTTTGTAGTATCTTCTGTACCATCATCAGGACTTAAAAAAGCTTGATAACTTACTATTTTTTCTAAGTCTACAGTAACTGCTGTAGTATCACTAAAGTTAGTTGATTGCAAACCTACCCATTGATAACCTTGATTTAAACAATAACCCATTCTGCTTGCGGCACCACCATTAGGTCCAACTGCTGTATTTGATCCTATGTTTATTTCTTCACCACCTTCATCAAAGCACCCACCTGAATTTGATCCTGTAGAAGTTTCTACACCATCATTTTCACTTTCTTCATCTTCTAATTTTAATACATCTAATTGTTTAAATTTTGCCATTACTTTTTATTTTTTGTCTTTTAACCACATTATTAATGATCTAACTTCATCTTTCATATATGGTAAATCATATATTTTAATATTTTTTATTATAGGTTCTCCTTGTTCATCATACTTAGTTATAGGATAACCATGAGTGTTTTCACCTTCTTTTTCAAAAGCAACATGCTGTATTACTAATTTCCCAGGTTTTAATTTAGGATTATGCTTTAATATAATATACATATAAATACTTAATTGTATATTATAATGATTAAGATTACAGTCATCTAAATGTGATAAAGGTTTATACATCTTAGATGTAACACCCTCCCAATTAGTAAATCCTTTTTCTTTTATTTCTTTATTAGTTTTATAATCTGTTATAGTAACTTTACCATTTACAACAGTAACTAAGTCTGCCTGACCACAAATAGCTGCTGATTTTAAATAAGCTAAGTGCTCAGGATAGACTCCATCTTGTAATTTTTGTTCTGGTGCTATTTTAATACCAGCACCATCAATAATTGGTTTTATTATTGGTACTTCTATACCTTCTCTTTCTATTGTATTAAACTCAAGTAAACCATCTTCTCTTTGATTGTGATACCAGTTACCTAGTTTAATAGCTCTTTGTGTTTCACCATCCCATGCTTCTAATATTTCTTTAGGAGTCATACCATACCATTTAGACCTCTTATTCTTACTAGATTTTTTAGCTTGTTTTTTAGCATCAAATTTAGGTTTGAATTTACCTATAAATGAAGTAACACTAGTCCAGGTTATATTATCCTTTTCTAAGTTTTCATCTATGCTTTCATAAATATGATCTTGTTCTTTAAATATTATTGCCATTATAAGTTTTTGTTTCTTTGTTTATTTTCATTTTCTACTAGTTGATCAAACAAAGCCTTTTCTTCATCTTCTGACATTAGCTCTTTCCATTTATTTTTAGGGCATGAAGCAGCTAAAGATCTTGTCTTATATGCTAAACTACAACCACAATCAGCACAACAAGGTTGTGTTCCTGGTGCAGCACACTTCTTTCCGTTTAAATCTAACTCTTCACAGTCTCTGCATATTTGCCATCTGTGATCTGCAATAGCTTCTACGTAATCTCTTTTAAACACTTTGTTTTTTACACCCTCATATACTTGAGAAATATTTTTAACACCGTTTAATAATTTACTTATGTTCATCTTTCCATTGTTTTTTTGTTTCTATCTCTTTACTAATACGTAATGAAGCTTTTTCCATTAACTCTAATTTTTCTTTTATAGGTACATGTTTACCATATCCTGAATAAGTTCTTTTTTCTAAGTTACCTAACATATCTTTATGTCTTTTAATTGCTCTATCTAATCTACCTTTTCTTGTTATAAAAGTACCAAGATTAGGTATTCTTATTCTTGTATGATCAAGACTTTCAATATTCTTTCTTATTTCATTGTAAAAAAATCTTACAAACTCATCTACTAAATCTGGATGAACTTCACACTCCTCTGCAATTTCTTTAAAGAATTTCCTGTAGTTCTTAGGATTTAATTGCATATCCTTAGTTTCTATATTCATTAGTCTACACCAAGTATTTTAAAATCTAAAAATATATCTCCTGTAGTTTGAATTTTCATTTGAGGATTTAACATAACTTTTTTACCATCTTTTACAACTAATTCTTTTCTTTTTGCCTTTTGTATTGCATTTCTACAAGACTGAGGACTTTTAAATATTAATTGTTCTGATATATTTTCACAAAAGTTTGTTAAATCAATTGATTCTTTTTTAGCAAGTTCAGTTAAGCAGTTTAAATCAGAAGTACTTATTTGAATATCATTCATAAAGCAATGTGTAATAATTTGAAATTTAATTACATTATCTCTATTAATCTTTACTCTTTTTTCTACTTTATTTACTATAGCCATTATATTGTTATTATATAGATCCCCCCTGATGTATTAAGACATCAACTAAATAGGATTACACCAGGGGTTCACTATAATACTTATGCTTGCTTAAGTTTTCTTGCAGCATCAGCTATAGCAGGGTCTACTGCAGGAGGTGCTTTATCACTACTAGCTTCCCAATCAGTACCAACTACATCCTGACCTTTAGGTCCTGCAGGAGCTTGTTGTGCTTGTTGTTGTTGTGCCATAGCATTAGCTAAGAACGTCTGAGCTTGCACTCTTTCTGCTCTTGCAGTTTCAATTTCTTTTAGTAACGTTTCATACTCTTTTTGAACTTTTAGATGATAAATACTATCTTTATAGTACGAAGTAATCTCATCTCTTTTTGCTTTCATTTCTGCTTGTGAAGCTTCAGCCTTTAACTGTTCTTCAGTTTTTACTGTTTTTGCCATTTTTTCTAAAATTTGGTTTATAAATTATAATTAATATAATACAAAGATAATAAAATAAGTTTAAATATAAAAGGTTTAAACTATATATTTTAATAACCAGTCAATAATTTAAGTACATCACCAATAGCTTTGTGCCTGTGATTATCTTCTAACACACACTTATAAACAAAGTCAGAATCTTTTATTTTAGCAACTTCATGAATAGCAGAATAATTTTCATCTTTTATGTCAATTTGCTGGTAATCTCCACAAAAAATCATCATTGAATCTTTACCTAATCTACCTAACGCCATGCTAAATTGTGATTTAGTTAAGTTTTGGAACTCATCTATGATAACTATGCTGTTTTCAAATGTTCTACCTCTAAAATGAGCAAGAGATACTAACTCTATTTCTTCAGAGTCTTCCATTTTTTGTAATTTATCTGGCTTATTGTATACCTTTCTCATATTAGACTTAATAGGTACGAGCCAAGGTTCTAGCTTTTCTTTTTCCGTTCCAGGTAAAAAACCATTATCTTCTGTAGATACTGTAGGTCTTGTTATTACAATTTTATTGTATTGACGTTTAAAAAACATATCAAGAGCTGTTTGCACAGCTAATAACGTTTTACCGCTACCTGCTTTACCAACTAAAAAATTAAATGGGTGGTTAAGAATCTCTGTTTTTGCTGCTTTTTGTTCCTCTGATAACGTTATTGAGAACTTCACTGAGTTCTTGGGAGGATTCTTTTTTCTGTTTTCTTGCATATTTGGCTTTTAATTTTTTAATAATGTCTCTTACCTCAGCACATTTTTCATATTCTTCATCTTCAACAAAAAAATCCATCATATTAGTGAGTTCATTTGGTAAAAGATCAGCAAATGGATCATGAGACAAGATTAAACCTCCTGATTCATTGACAATGTCTGTCATTTTTTTTCTTTTAGTAATAAGATTAAAAGAATTTTCAAAGGCTCTTCTCAGTAACTCTTGTTCAAGAATGTATTGTTCTCTCTCACTTAAGTCATCATAACCTTCTAATGGATCATTGTCTGCCATAGTTATCTTTTTAGTTGCAAAGTTATAAACTTTTATTAATAAGTTCCTAATTATTGAAGTATAAATTTTCCATATGCTGAATTATTAGGAGTAAATTTATTTGAATTAATCATGTTATTCATATATTTTTGAGCTCCTAATTGTGTAGATACTGGGTTAAATATATTACTACCTGCTATATTATTAACACCTTGTTTTAAAGAAAGTGCTGGTAATTCATTATTTACAAATTTATTTAATCCTTTAAGGTCATAGTTTGCTGGTGCTATTACATTTTTTGTATTAAACAATTTTGCATTAGTTTGAAATTTTCTATAAGGGTTAATTGCATTAAGTCCAGCAAATCCAAGATTTAAAGCACCACTACCATAGTTTCCTTCACTAAAATCAGTTATAGCTTGATCTCCTGACATACCTGCAAAAGTTACATTAGCTGCATTATTTAAATTACCTAAGCCAGCTGTACCAGGAATTGTAGGAGACATAACATATTTATTAAGTGCGCTTTTCTCATATAGTTTTGATCCATATTTTATAGGTTGTAATAATGTATTTGCTGCTGCACCAAACAATCCGTACTTGCCTGGGTTAGTCCAATAACCTGCTGTAGCTTTAAAACCTTGCTTCCATGCCAAAGATCTTAGACCCATTCCAAGAAATGCAAGGTCACCCATTAGAGTTCCCATAGTAGGAGCAGTAGCATCATAAGAATGTAAAGGATTAGATACTGTTCTATCTCCTATTGTAAATGAATGAGCTCCTCCTACCCCATTGTAATTTCTTGCAGGCATTGGATTACTACTAGATCCGTAAAATTCTTGACCACCTTGCCATTCTAATATCTTAGGTAATTCTGATTCTGGAGCATTAGCTATGCTTTCATATCTTGGTGAATATTCATTTTTTTGTGCCCAAGTAGGCCAAAACTCTTCAAATGTCATTTGAGGTTCTTCTTTAAAACCATCTACACGTGTATTATCTTGAACTATCCTAGGTCTACCAACTGTTAAGTTATATTCTAATTGTGCATCACTTATTGCTTTGGTTAAGTTTGCATCATATATCATTGAAGTGAGATTATCATCTGCATTTCCTGTACTTTTATAATCATGTAGTAACACAGGTTCACCATTTACAGTGACACCACCACCAAAGAAATTAACATCTTTTGTTTGATTAAAAAATGCTAAAGCCTCTTCTTGAGTCTTAAAATCTTCTTGAAACCTTGACTTTAATCTTTCCCCTAGTTCAGGATTATTTTGTAAAAAGATTCTAGATTCTCTTGTTAATTCAGAAAAATTTATTTTTGAATCATCATCAGCAAATTCTAATTTTTTACTAAGTTGAGGTGTTATATTAGTTTCCCACCATTCGCCTGTTTCTTTTTTATACTCAATTTGTTCTTCTTCAGTTTGCGTTAAAACAGGTTGACCATTATAAAAGAACATATTTAAACCTAAATCTTTTGCCATACCGAAAGCTTCACTTTGAGAAGATGGATACCAAGAAGCTTTAGGATCACCTGCGTTTTTTCTATTTAAATACGTTTGATGTAATTCTTCATCATGCCCCATATAAAGAGGATGACCATTACTGTTATACTCAATTTCCCCATTTTTTACTTTATATCTTCTTGCAGAACCAAAGTTTTTACCTTCCCACGTTGACCTATCCGTTGCATCAACACCTGAGTCCATTGTATATAATTGAGTATGGACATAAAATTGTAATAATTCATCAGCTGAATAACCACGATTTTTACTTCTCCATTTTTTATATTCTGGATCATTAGCAAAAGAAGTACCGTCACTATTTGTTTTAAATACACCTTTTGGAAAGTCAAAGAAATTGTTTAATGTCATATCCTTATAAGGACCATTGTAAAGCTCACGGCCATCTACTCCCTTACCCTTTACTTCTCCTTTAGAAGAATACACGTCTAAAACCTGACCGCCCTTTTTAAACCTTCTGTACTTCTGCGCTTTTGTATTGTAACGATTACCTGAAAGATTATAATTTGTTCCCTCAAGATGATTACCCCCGTGCATGTATTTCTTTATACCCATATTATAAATATACGGAAAAACTAAAACTTAGCCAAGTAATTTTTAAGAAACAGCCCCCACCCGTTTACACCTGAGTCAGCCATACCCATGTCCGTAGAGGGGATTTTTGTATTTAGTGCGTTCTCAAAAGGTCCTACACTTACACTCCCCAACAAAATCTTGGACTGGGGTTACCCCCCAAAGAAAATCATTATTAATTAAAAAAGTAAAAAAATGTCTAAAGAAATGTTTTTTATGGAGACTTACAAGTCTTCAAGATCAGGCAAGACTATGCTAGTCTTTTCTGACAAGAAAGTTGACCAAGATGAGTTAACAAGTGTGCAAGAGCACAATGATACTGTGAGATCAGGTAGTATCACAACCAAGTTTGCAGGTATTGCCGTTCAAACTTATGGCTCATTCAAGCAAGTTGATTCAGGTGACCAAGTAATTGTTCCGTTAAACGGAGCCTATGACTTTACACCAGAACAACTCACTAAGATGTCAGAAAAGAAGCATTCTGTAATCAAGGGTGATCCTGTTGAGTACAAGTCAGGCAACAAGTCAACGTTCCGTTACCTTGGTAAGCTAGACTGCTAGTATGTGAGTGAGCATTGCACCGAAAGGTGCTCTGTTCTTCTTAAATCACTATCATCAGCGTATACTTAGCGTTAATAATAGTTAATTGTGTGATTAGTTGGTAA
>TARA_R110001592_G_scaffold199938_6_pt1 | contig 58905 bp, 52 predicted proteins | sample TARA_R110001592 | Tara Oceans TARA_R110001592 (sample SAMEA4398387) | marine metagenome | biome: Polar Biome; feature: [SRF] surface water layer (ENVO:00010504); material: water (ENVO:00002006), including particulate matter (ENVO:01000060) such as... | depth 5 m | reverse complement strand
GAGCCGTTGCGGCGGGTCAGTGGCGTACGGCCGGGGGACTATATACAGGAGTACATCTGTCAGCCTGCGGGGATGGATTTCTTTGTGGGCGTGCCGGATGACGCGTTGTCGCGAGTTGCTCATGTGTCGCGTCTGCGAAATCAGGCTGGCGACGAGTATGCCCGCGCATTGTTTGCCTCCATGGGTCAGCCAGAAGGACTTGGCTTCAAGGCCTTTGGCAATCCTTCGAGCATGATGGTGAGCACTAATGAGCGACAGTGGCAGCAAGCGGAAATACTCTCGGCGAACGGTACAGGCAACGCCAGGTCACTGGCGCGTTTCTGGCAGTTAATGGCACACGATGGCAGTCTGGGTGATGTACGCTTGCTGGATGCTGAGTTGGTCGCCCAGGTGCGCCGGGAGCATTCGCAGGGTATGGATCGCACACTGCTGGCGCCAACGCGTTTCGGCCTGGGCGTTATGCTTGAACAGGACTATGAGGGTGGCAGCTTTGGCATGGGTCCGCAGGCCTATGGTCATCCGGGTGCAGGCGGTGCACTGGGTTTCTGCGACCCGGCCTCACAGGTCGGGTTCGGCTATGTCACCAATGCAATGGGCCCCTACGTACTGATGGACCCTCGCGCACTTGCATTGAGCCGTGAAGTCTACAAGTGCCTGCAGGCTAGCGATTGAAACAAGCCTTGTCCGGGATCAATGCAGGCCGGGTTGGCGATGCTAGGATTGATACATGATTCCAGGGAGAGTGCTAGATGAAGTCTGATATTGCTGATTTGCGCCGTAATTACACCCGCGATGGTCTGCTTGAAGAAAAGACCCCGGACGACCCGCTGAGCTTGTTCGCGAGCTGGTTTGAGCAGGCAGTGGAAATTGAGTCTAGCGAGGCCAATGCAATGATGCTGGCCACTGTCGATGCCGAGAACCAGCCGCACGTGCGAACTGTGCTGCTCAAGGGCGCCGATGAGCGTGGGTTTGTATTCTTTACTAACTACCAGAGCGCCAAGGGCAGACAACTGGTGGTTCAGCCCAAGGCCGCAATGACTTTTTGGTGGCATGATTTGGAACGTCAGGTTCGGATCGAAGGCGAGGTGGAGCGTATTAGTGACGAGGAGTCCGATGCCTATTATCACAGCCGACCCGTCGGTAGCCGACTGGGAGCCTGGGCGTCACCGCAAAGCGAAGTGATCGCCAGTCGTCAGGTACTGGAAGACAATCTGGCCGCACTGCAAGCGAAGTACAGCGATCAATCTCCGCCGCGCCCGGAGCACTGGGGCGGTATGCGGCTTAAACCGCAACTGATCGAGTTCTGGCAAGGCCGGCCCAGCCGTCTGCATGATCGATTGAATTACCGACTGGTTGATGGGCAATGGATTCGCGAGCGCCTGGCGCCCTAGGGGACTTCTTGCGGCCCAGGCAGTTTTGGCCCACTCTTTGAAATAACGGCAGAGGGAGGGAAGCTTGATGTCCAGAGGTGCGTTTCAACAGAAAGTGGTAGTTGTGACCGGCGGCTGTGCTGGCATCGGCCGGGCATTGGCCTTGCGCTTTGCCCAGGCCGGCGCGCGTATCGCGATCCTTGATGTGCAGGACGAGCCGCTGGTCGCGTTTCGCGAACAGTTGATGACCAAGATCAACGCCGAGGTGCTCGCTATTCATTGCGACGTGGCTGATGATAGCGCCTGTCAGCAGGCGATTGGGCAGGTGATCGAGCATTTTGGTGGTGTCGATGTGTTGATCAACAATGCAGGTATTACCCATCGCAGCGAGTTTGCCGATACGGATCTGGAGGTCTTCCAGCGCATCATGGCGGTGAATTATTTCGGTGCACTGCATTGCACGCGGCACGCGCTGGACAGTCTAATCGAGCGCAAGGGTCAGATTATCGTTCTCAGTTCGATCTCTGGCTTTGCGCCATTGCTGTATCGAAGCGCCTACAACGCCAGCAAACATGCTTTGCATGGTCTCTTTGAGACCCTGCGGCTGGAAGTGCGCGAGCGGGGTGTTAACGTCATGCTGGTCAGCCCGGGCTATACCGCTACGGATATTCGCAAGAATGCGCTGGTAGGCGACGGATCAATCAATCAGGCGAGTATCGTTACTCCTTTCAAGGTGGCTTCGCCCAACGATGTTGCCGATGATATCTATCTTGGAGCAGTGAAGCGCAAGCGGCTGTTGGTACTGTCCAACGTGGACTGGCGCGCGCGGTTCCTCTCGCGCTTTTTCCCCCGCCTGTTCGAACGCTGGATGCTGCCACGGCTCTCCGGCGTCAAGCTCCAGCGCTGAGCCAGTCTGCGGCACCGTTGCCGGCCACCCGCCCACTGGCGAAGCAAGCCGTCAGGAGGTAGCCGCCAGTGGGCGCTTCCCAGTCGAGCATTTCACCCGCGCAAAATACGCCGGGCATGCCGTTCAACATCAAACGGTCATCCGTTGCGACACGGGTTACCCCGCCAGCACTGCTGATCGCCTCGTCCAGCGGGCGGGTACCCTGCAGTAACACCGGCACTGTTTTTATACCCTGTGCGAGCTTTTGCGGGTCGGCCAGAATGTCCGGCGTCAGGCATTCGTGCAGTAGCGCTATTTTGAGCGGATCGAGTCCGGCGCGCTTACGTAGCACCGACGCCAGCGATTGCCCCTTGCGCGGTATGGACAGCGTCTTGAAGAGTTCGCACTGGCTGCGATCGGGAGCCAGATCCAGCAAAAAATGGGCTTCTCCGGTATTCATCAGCTGCTCACGTAGTGGTGCAGATAATGCATAAATCAGGCTACCCTCCAGGCCGTCACAGGTAACGACGCACTCGCCGCGCCGGCTCAGCTCGGTGCCATCCGGCCGCGTGACCGTTGCGATCACCTGCTTTAGTGGCTTACCGGCAAAGCGCTCGCTCAGGTGGGGGCTCCAATGACTAATAAATCCACAGTTGGCGGGTATCAGCTGCGTTACATCAATACCCCGTTCGAGGAGCGTCGCAACCCAGGCGCCGTCCGATCCCAGTCGTGCCCAGCTGCCGCCGCCCAGCGCCAGTATGGTCGCAGCATATTGTTTGCGCACTGCACCGTCTGGCGTATCAAACTGCAGCTGTTGCTCATTATCCCAACCCGTCCAGCGGTGACGGGTGTGCAGGCTCACGCCCGTCTCGCGCAAGCGGCGCAACCAGGCGCGTAACAGCGGGGCTGCTTTCATTTCGACCGGAAAAACCCGGCCCGAAGAGCCGACAAAGGTGTCTACTCCTAGACCATGCACCCACTGACGCAGAGCGCTTGCATCGAGTTGATGCAACCATGCGCTCACCCATGGACTGGCCTCCTGGTACCGGGCGGAAAAACAATCAGCGGATTCCGAGTGGGTGATATTCATACCGCCGACGCCGGCCAGCAGAAACTTGCGTCCCGGAGATGGCATGGCATCGTAGATGTCGACTTGTAGACCGCGATTAACCAGTGTCTCGGCGGCCATCAGTCCGCTTGGGCCGGCGCCGATGATGGCAACACGAGAGGAGTAAGTAGGGCTGGCTGACATGAATGATCCGATTGGGTCTAATGGGGCACTGACGGCGGCCGGCCAGTTTAACCCAAACCGCGCTCTCGCCAAATCTGCGCGGCACTGTGATGCAATAAACCATGACGACGGGCAAGCGCTTCGCGATCATTGCTGTAGCCGCCCCCTATTACAGCGCACACGGGAATGTCCCGGGCCAGACAGTGATCAATCACCATTCGATCTCGATTGGCAATGCCGGCATCGGTTAGCGCCAGATAGCCCAGAGCATCATCCTTGTGCACATCAACGCCGGCGTCGTACAGGACGATGTCAGGCTGATATAGGGGCAGAAGATAACTGAGTACGTCATCGACTACCTTCAGATAGGCATGATCATCTGTATTACGCGGCAGCGGGATGTCCCAGTCGCTGGCAGCCTTGCGTGCGGGGAAGTTGTTTTCGCAATGCAACGAAACCGTAATAGCGTCGGTATCGTTCTCTAGAATTCGCGCTGTGCCGTCGCCCTGATGCACATCACAGTCGAATATCAGTACCCTTCCGGCCTTGCCACTGGCCAGCAGATAACGGCTGATGATCGCTAGGTCATTGAATATGCAGAAGCCTGAGGCAAAGTCGTGATGGGCATGATGGGTTCCCCCGGCCAGATGGCAGGCGAGTCCGTGTCGCAGCGCTAGGTCGGCGGTCAGCAAGGAACCCCCAACGGCGCGAGTCGTGCGCTGCAGTAATGCTTCGCTCCATGGCAGTCCCATGCGTCGCAATTCTGCCGGTGCCTGAGCATTGGCGCAGAAGCGATTGACGTAGCCCGCGTCGTGGGCCAAAGCGAGCATATGGCAGTCTGCTGCGTCGGGTTGATGCAGGTTGCCTTCATGCAATATGCCGGCGGCGCGCAGATGGTCGTGTAGCCTCACGAATTTATCCATCGGGAAACGGTGTGCAGCAGGAAAGACGAAGCTGTAATCGGAATGATAGACGAGGGGCAAATCCATGAATCTGAGGCCTGTTACTAAATACAATCCCATTATGGATGCGTCTGGTACGCCGCAACAAGCATACAAGCATTACCAAAAACTGCAGGTTAATGGTTAGAATGACCCGCTTTGCGACACACTGTCGCATGCTCAATAGGTTTGCCGTCCGTTTGGGCGGCTGTTGTCGAGGAACCGATTATCATGACCAAAATGCTGGATGACCTGGTTAGCCTCCTGGCGCTGGAGAAGATCGAGGAAAACCTGTTTCGCGGGAGAAGTCAGGACCTGGGCTTCAAGCAACTATTTGGCGGTCAGGTATTGGGCCAATCGCTGTCTGCGGCTAGCCAGACGGTTGACGCCGAACGTCATGTGCATTCGGTGCATGGGTATTTCCTTCGTGCCGGTGATCCCACGCTACCGATCGTGTATCAAGTGGATCCGTTGCGCGACGGAGGCAGCTTTACCACCCGGCGGGTGCAGGCGATCCAGAAAGGCAAGCCGATCTTCACGATGATCTCCTCTTTTCAGGGAGATGAGGAAGGTTTTACCCATCAGTCCCAGATGCCGGATGTCCCTGCACCGGAAACCTTGCGCAGCGAAACCCAGTTGACTCGCGATAATCAGCATCTGCTTAACGAGAAAGTGCGAGACAAGGTTCTGGTCGAAAAACCAATCGAAATCCGTCCGGTTGGTGTTTTCAATCCGTTTGATCCCCAACCAACGGATCCGGTGCGCCATGTTTGGTTCCGCGCCGATGGTCGTCTACCGGATGACCCTCAGTTACACCGTTACCTGCTGGCGTATGCTTCGGATTTTCATTTGCTTGGCACCGCCATGCTGCCCCACGGCATATCCTCATGGTCGCGTGACATGCAAGTGGCGAGCCTGGATCATTCGCTGTGGTTTCACCAGCCGTTGCGTATGGATGACTGGTTGCTCTACGCAATGGACAGTCCCTCGGCGAGTGGCTCCCGAGGTCTGTCTCGCGGCCAGATATTTACCCGTGAGGGTGTATTGGTCGCTTCGGTGACTCAGGAATCGCTGATGCGTAAGGTCGAGCGTTAACCTATGAATGATATAAAAGCATGGATATTCGATCTCGATGGCACGCTGACGCTGGCTCAACACGACTTTCCAGCCATACGCCGAGAACTCGGCATACCCGCGCAAGACGATATCCTGACCTATCTGAAAGGTTTGCCCGAAGCGCAGGCCCAAGTCCTGAGTAAACAGCTCGACGCTATCGAGTTGCGCCTAGCCCGAGATGTGGCGCCCGCTCCCGGCGCTGCATCGTTGATTCGCCACCTGCGCAGCAGTGGTAAGGATGTCGGTATTCTTACTCGTAATCTGCACGCGGTAGCGGTATCGTCCCTGGAAGTGCTGGGTATCGCCGACTGCTTTACCCCACAGAGTATTCTCGGGCGAGACGAGGCCTCACCGAAACCGGATCCAGCAGGCATTCATCATTTGCTCGATCTTTGGTCGGTTTCGCCAGACCACGCCATAATGGTCGGCGATTTTCGCTTTGATCTTGAGGCTGGCCGTGCGGCTGGCTGTCGGACCTGTCTGCTCCATGCAGACAATAGTTGGCCTGACCTGGCCGACTGGCATTTTGACAACTGTGAGAATTTACTCGGCCTCTTGCAAGATTCATCCCGTAACAATTGAGCCTGCCCTGGCCGCTATCGATGTTTCTCGGTATGCCTATATGAGACGCTATCATGTGCGGTTAAAGATTCACCGATCCAGCTTTGCGGAAGTGCTCTGAATGTGGATCAAAATGAAGACGTTTTTTCTTCCCGGTCAGCGCCGGGCGCCCCGTTCGTCTGTAGCGACTGCTATCGAGTTGCCTGTTGTTTTGGACGAGGGCGTGGCGTTGGACGCAGACGAGCGCATCGAGCAGGTGTTCATGGACATGCTGTTTGGCATAAGCCCTGCGCAAGATGCGCCACTCAATGGTTTTGAGCGCAAGGCACTTAAAGCGTTTGCTGCGGTATTGGATGCTAACCTTTCGGATAATCAACTGGTTCCGCGTTTGCCTACGGTGCTACCTCGGCTGATGAGCGCTTTTCGCGACCCCTCCACCACCTCCAAAGAAATGGCAGATTTGATCGGGCGAGATATTATGACGCTCAGCGAGGTCATTCGGCTCGCCAATAGTCCCTTCTATCGACGAGCCATTGAAACCCGTAGCGTCGAACAGGCAGTCAATGTGATTGGCCGTATAGGCTTGCAGCAGATGGTTGCCAATTTGCTTGTCAGGCCTATTTTCAGCGAGCGTCAGGGGCATTTCAGCGCGATCGCCGGCGCACTCCTGTGGGAGCAGTCAGAGAAGACCGCAGTGGTCGCTGCAGCGCTTGCCGGTCGCGGTAAAGCCGACGAGTTCAGCGCTTATCTGGCGGGTATCTCCAGCAATCTTGGCCTGGTGATCGGATGCCGTATATTGGATAACGCGTATGACGGCACCCAGTTGCCAAGCAGTCTATTGTTTCGGACCCGTTGGCTGAAAATCGCCCGACAATTGACTTCACGGGTTGTTAGAGTCTGGGATTTCCCCGATGCGGCCTGTGTCATGCTGGAGCAGCTCTGTGAGCCCTCTGCGCCAAAGCTTGCGCCCGATACCCTGCGGCTGAATCGGGCGCAGCATTTGAGTCAGTTTCATTGCCTGCAAACCAGAGATCGTCTGCCCGTGCCCGTGCCCGTGCCCGACACGCAGTCTGAAACGGCTGCAGCCGGCGACAGCACTTTCGTATTGGCAATGAAGGTCCTGGCTCGTCTTGAGGGTCGCAAGAACTAAAGACAGCCGTTATCGCATCAAAAACAACTTTTATCAGGAGTGTGTTATGGGTTGGTTACGATCTCGCCGCCTGCATTACTTTTTGGGTGGCGTGGCCATTTTATGGTCTCTGTTGGTGGCCTTGCGGGGGGTATTTCTATTTGGTTTTTCATCAGTTAGTCCAGGAACAGGCCAATCCTGGGCGGTGGTGTTGGAGACGCTGGGCATAGGCCTCCGCTTTGACCTGAGGCTGGCTATCTTGCTAATGCTGCCGGCCATGTTGCTGGCCTGGTTACCGATATGGAATAGCATGCGAGTCAGCTCGCTGCGCTGGGTTAGTCGCGTCTATTTGCTGATCGCGCTGGCAGTAGTGCTTTTCATGTACATCATTGATTTCGGGCACTACGCCTATCTTGGTGTACGCCTGAATGCGTCAGCCCTCAAATTTATCGAAGATGCGGGTATTTCCCAGCAGATGGTCTGGGAGAGCTATCCAGTGATCTGGATTACGCTGGCCTGGCTGGTGATGTTACTGGGCAGTTTCTGGGCACTAGTCCGATTAGAGCGTGCAACCCTGGACCGGGCGGATACCCGTATCGGTCTGGGATCGCGGGTCTGGGGCAGCTGTCTTATGGTGGTTATCGTCTTTTTGGCAATTCTTGGGCGTTTCAGTAACATTAATCTGGAAAACCCGGTGCCGTTACGCTGGAGTGATGCATTTTTTTCGGGCGACAGCCAGGTAGGCGCACTTGGCATCAACCCGGTTATCTTTTTTTATGACACCATTTCCATCCCCCAGGAGCGTTACGACCTGGCACAAATTCGTGCGCATTACCCTGCGGTGAGTGCTTACCTAGGCGTAACCGAACCAGATGCGAAAAAACTGACGTTAGATCGGCAAGTGGCTATGCAGCCGCATCGTCTGGATACGCCCCAGCGTCCTAACGTGGTGTTCATCATGCTTGAGTCTCTGGGTACCACCGCAGTGGGCGCCTATGGAAATCCTATTAATCCGACGCCGAATCTGGATCGGATGGCCTCTGAAAGCTGGTTCTTCCGACATTTTTATGTGCCTGTAACCGGTACAGCTAAAACGGTATGGGCGAGTATCACCGGTATTCCTGACGTGTCTCGCTCCGAAACCGCGACGCGCAATCCACTGATAACCAATCAGCACACGCTGATCAATGCACTGGAGGGGTACAACAAGATCTACACCATCGGCGGCAGCTCCGGTTGGGCGAATATGAACGGGCTGATCCGCCAGAGCATTGATGGCGTGACCCTGTATGAGGAAGGTTTCTGGCAAGCAAGGAATGCAGACGTCTGGGGTATCTCCGATTTGGATCTGTTCAAGGAGACTGACAAATTACTCCGTCAGTTACCCAGTGATCAGCCCTTCTTTGCTTATATCCAGACAGCGGGTAATCACCGACCCTTTACCATTCCGCCCGATAATGATGGTTTTGAAGTGCTAGAGCCAAGCCTGGAGGAAGTGCAGGCAGCGGGTTCGCGGAGTGTGGAGCAGTACAATGCGGCACGCCTGCTGGACTTTAATCTGGGCCGGCTGATGGACATGGCGAAGGAAAGTGGATATTTCGATAACACCATCTTCGTGATGTTTGGTGACCACAATACGCGTATTGCCAATATTGATTATATGAAACCCGCCTTTGCCCAGTTGGGATTGGAAAGCAATAATACGCCGCTACTGATCTACGCACCCAAGTTGCTGGCGCCACGGGAGTTCGATGAAGCTGTCGGCTTGACTGACCTGCTCCCTACTATTGCAAGCCTGGTTGGTTACGAATATGACAATCGTACGCTGGGGCGCGATCTATTACAGCCTGCGCCGGAGGGTGAGCGGGTGGTGCCACTCGTACTGCGTGAAGGTACTTTTCCGTTGATTGGTGCTGTCAGCAAGGATTTCCTGCTACAGATGAATTACGACGGTAGCGAACCCAGTCTGCATGATCTGCATTCGGACACACCGCTGGACAATGTGGCTGAGCGTTATCCGGAGGAGTATCAGCGTCTCCTGCCGTTGACACGCGGACTTTATGAAACCTCACGCTACATGCTTTACGAGAACGTTCGTGACTGATCGAAAGGCATAAAAAAACCGGCTAAGGCCGGTTTTTTTATCACATGCTCAGGCGCATGGACAAGTCCACTGCCTTGATGTCCTTGGTCAGGCTACCGATCGAAATAAAGTCTACCCCGGTTTGCGCCACGTCTCGCAGTGTTGCCTCTGTAATACCTCCGGAGGCTTCCAGAGCCGCTCGGCCGCCAGTCAGTCTGACTGCTTCGCGCATTTCGTCGAGGCTGAGTTCGTCGAGCATGATGATGTCAGCCCCGGCAGTAAGCGCCTGTTGCAGCTCATCAAGGTTTTCGACTTCGACTTCTACCGGTTTGCCTGGAGCCAGACTGCGTGCTTGCTGGACTGCTTCAGGAATGCCGCCGCAAGCAGCTATGTGGTTTTCTTTGATGAGAAAGGCATCGAACAGCCCAATGCGATGATTGTGACAACCACCACAGGTCACCGCGTACTTTTGTGCCATGCGCAGGCCGGGAAGCGTTTTGCGTGTATCGAGCAGTTGCACCCCGGTACCGGTTACAAGGTCTGCAAAATGACGGCTGCGTGTGGCTGTGGCCGAGAGTGTTTGAATAAAGTTCATCGCACTGCGCTCGGCAGTCAGCAAGCTCCGTGCCGGGCCATTGAGAACGCAAAACACCTGATCCGCTTTCATGGCGTCGCCGTCCTTAACCAGCCACTGACAACTGATCTGTGGGTCTACCTGGCGGAATACCTCGCTAGCCCAGGCGGATCCACAAAAAACAGCCGCCTCACGGGTGAGAATGCGGGCGCTGGCATGGCGATCGGCGGGGATCAGCTCCGCGGTGATGTCACCGGAGCCGACGTCTTCCGCCAGTGCGCGACGTACGTCGTCTTCGATGACATGGTGCAGGCTGTCTAGGGTCAGATTGGGCATGGGCGGGGCTCCGTCGCGGTTGGCGTCAGCCGGCGAGTATACCTTATCAAGCGCAAAAGACCCGCCCGGGGAGGGCGGGTGTATACGGCGGACCTATTTGTCCTCGAGGCGGTTGGTTGGATCGTTGAAATAGTCCCGAGTCAGTTTGAATACCACCGGGCTAAGCAGGAGCAAAGCAATCAGATTCGGAATGGCCATCATCGCATTGAGTGTATCGGCAACCAGCCACAGGCTACCCAGATCAACAATGGGTAGCGTGCCCAATGGTATCGCCAACACCCAAAGTATTCGAAACGGAATATTCGACTTTTCACCGAACAGGAACTGAGTGCATTTTTCGCCGTAGAAGCTCCAACCGATAATGGTGGTAAAGGCGAAGATGGCAAGACCTATGCTCACGATATATTGCCCCCAGCCACCCGGCAGCCCGATATTGAAGGCGTGTGCAGACATCGATGCGCCATTTTCACCGCTCTGCCATGCGCCGGTAACCATGATAACCAGACCGGTAATCGAGCAGATAACGATGGTGTCGATAAAGGTTCCAAGCATCGCTACCGTACCTTGACGAACCGGGTTGCTGGTTTTAGCTGCTGCGTGGGCAATTGGGGCGCTGCCCAGGCCTGCTTCGTTAGAGAATACGCCACGGGCTATGCCGAAACGCATCGCTGCCCAGATGGTCGCACCGGCAAAACCGCCTGCGGCTGCGGCGGGGTTGAATGCATGGTAGAAAATCAGGCCAAAGGCTTCGGGCAGTTCTGATGCGTGCATTATCAATATGATCAGACCGCCGCCGACATAAAACAACGCCATGATCGGTACCAGTTTGCCAGCCACATCACCGATGCGTTTAATTCCGCCTATAAGGACTAGAGCGACAAGTACAGCGATGACGATTCCCGTCATCAACGGCGCAATACCGAAAGTGCTCTCCAGCGCATCGGCAACCGAATTGGATTGGATGGTGTTGCCGATGCCAAAGCCGGCGAGCATGCCGAAGATGGCAAAGAGCACGCCCAGCCACTTCCACTTCTTGCCCAATCCGTTTTTGATGTAGTACATCGGGCCGCCGACGTGGTTGCCGAGGGCGTCTTTTTCGCGAAAATGCACTGCCAGCGCCGCTTCACAGAACTTGGTCGCCATGCCAACTATGGCGATAGCCCACATCCAGAAAAGAGCGCCGGGGCCGCCGAAGAACAAAGCAGTCGCTACGCCGGCAATATTACCCGTGCCAACGGTGGCAGATAGAGCAGTCATCAGCGCGTTGAAGGGGCTTATGTCACCCTCAGCGGTGCTTTTACGTCCGCGCCACAGCATTTTGAAGCCGAAACCCAGCTTGCGTTGGGGAATCAACTTGAGGCCGAAGGTCAGATAAACGCCGGTGCCTGCTAGCAACGCCAGCATAGCCGGGCCCCAGACAATGCCATTGATAGTGCCGATGTACGCAACTATTGCATCCATTGAAATACTGCTCCAGAAGTCTGTTATGTTTTATTTTAGGTGCTGGTACAGAATAACCTGTGTCGGCCGCGGGGGCCTGCAGGCTGGCGTCTATTTGTGTCACTAATGCGTCGGGTGGCGTTTGGTCTTAAGGGCGGAAATGTGAACCTGTTCAAGGAAATAGAACATGAGCCTGATGATTCTAAAAAAGGATGTATACTAAATTTTAATTTGACGCCAACTATATGACACACGGAAAGCAAGGCGAGATGGATCATCGCGGTTTATGAAAGCTCCGCTGGCGTTGGTCATGACGGTCTCAGATCGTCTGGAGAATGGGTATGGCGCGCGATCCAAAAATCATCAACTTTTCGTCCGCCCCAGGGCCGGCCAATGGGGCGGATCCTGAGCGTTTCTCAACGCTCCCGGCTTCGCTGATAGCGTTACGCAAGGACGCTGTAGAATTTATCAAGGCGCGTTTGACAGCGCTTTTTGATAATGCTGACGATAGCCTGTTTGAGATGGCTGATCGTGCCGGTAATAATACTGACCAGACTCTTTTCTTTGAGGCCATGCGAGCCTTGCGTTTGCAGCGCCACGTTATTACCACCCGTTGCTGCCAGCATTTTGTGCGGGAAATGGAAGCGCTCAATGGCTCGGCTGCGGTCCCACCAGTAAGGCTGGAGCCGAACTTCGCAGTGGATTCTCTGGCTCTGGTTCAGCCCGACGAGCTGGAAGAAACGGTGGCGCTGGATAGCATGGTGGGGCGGGTGATTGGCCGCAATAAGCAGGCTTTGACCTATCTTGCCATCAGATTGAACAGCTTGGTGAAAGCGCCGGTCGACGAGCAAAATAATCCCTTAGGCCCAGCAATGCTGGCACAGGTATTTGTTGATGCCCTGAGCGAGATGACCCTAGACATCAAAGTCCGGTTGATTGTCCTCAAGCTCTTCGAACGTTATGTATTCAATTCGGTTGACTCGTTCATTGAAGCGGCCAACACACAGTTGATTAATTCAGGTGTACTCCCCGATTTAAAAGCCAGCAGTCCTGTGCGACGGCAGCAACCGACTTCTGGTTCCTTAGGCCGCCCTGATGAAGGTACGCCTCCACGTCATGAAGGCGATGACCAGCAACGGGTGCTCTCACTGTTCAGCGAGCTGATAGGCAATTGGCGGCACGCGAGTGGGGACTCGGCATTGTCTAGGGTATCGGGGTCATCCCTGGCGCCGCTACACAGCAAAGAACTGCTGGATGTTCTGGCGCAATTACCCGTGGAAGAAATGAGCGGAAACGGGTCACAACGTCAGGATCTACGTATTCACATTAATCAGTTGCTGCGTGCCCGACGTGATCATCAAGGCCAGCAACGCTCACTGGACCGGATTGACGAAGACGTTATCAGTCTGGTGTCCATGCTGTTTGATTTTATTCTAGACGATCCGCAATTGCCGGCTGCGCTGAAAGCGATGATCGGCCGGTTGCAGCTCCCGATTCTACGACTGGCCATTGCCGACAAGCGTTTCTTCGGTCAGTCCAGTCATCCCGCGCGCAGATTGTTGAATGAGCTGGCGCGCGCCACCATGGGCTGGAATGATCAGGACGACCTGCGCCGCGATCAGCTGCACGTATTGCTTGAAAGTATCGTTCAGCGGTTACTTGCCGAAGCTGATCCTCAACCAGAGCTTTTCTCGGTCATGCATGGGGAGTTGACCAGTTTCGTCAAAGCCGAGAGGCGCCGCTCCGATCTCCTGGAGCAGCGCACCCGTGACGCCGAAGAAGGTAAGGCACGGATCGACGCAGCGAGAGTTCAAGTGGCCACTTCCCTCAATCGTATGCTTATGGGCAGGACGCTCCCGGTATTTGTCGTGGACTTGTTGCGCGACACCTGGAGCCAGGTGATGCAGATGACCTGCTTGCGCGAGGGGTCGGATTCTCCCGCTGTGCAGGCGGCTGAAAACACTGCGCAGCAGTTGCTCGACAGTGTTGAGCAACTGGGTCAGGGTGATGCAGTCCAGCGTGAAGCCTTGAATCTGGCTGTACGTGAGGCTCTGGCCGACGGCTTTAGCCTACTGGGTATGCACGCACAGCAGGGAGCACCCTTGCTGGTCAGACTCAAGCAGCTACAACAGGTTATGTTGCAAGGTGTCGAACCGGTCGCTGATATAGACAAGTCTGTGAGCTTGCAAGCCGAGTCTCAGGTCGATGAGCGCCAGGAATTACCGTCAGTCGAAGCAGGTGAAACGCTGGATTGGACTCAGGCCGAAACACCCATATCTGATGTCAGTGTCAGTTCTCAGGAAGTGGGTTCGCCTCTCAAGCCTGCCGAAGGCGTCTCGATGCCCGTAGTCGAGATTCGTGAGCCCATATTGCGCGAAGGCAATGCGCTTGCTGAGCAATCCTCTGCCGCTCCCGACGCGCATGCGAGTGCTTGGGTGGAACAGTTGCACACAGGTAGCTGGTTCGAATTACAGATCGATACGCAAGCGTTACCGCAGCGCTGTAAGCTGGCCGCTATTATCAGCTTCAGTGGCAAGTACATCTTTGTTAATCGGGGAGGCATGAAGGTGGCTGAGTATTCTGCAGTGGAGCTCGCCAGGCATCACACGCAGAGTCTTATCCGTTTATTGAACGACAACCAGCTTTTCGATCGCGCTCTGGAGTCGGTTATTGGCAATTTACGCCAATTGCAGGCGGTCAAAAATCCGTGATACGGGCTGTGCTATCCGACGAGCAGCCTGCTAGCATAGGGTTTTTGTCGGACACCCTACGCTATGCACATACGCATCGAGGACGGCTGGGCGAGCGGAGTGCAGATATGCCCTTCGCCTCATTGCAATAGTCGTCCGCCAGCCGAGCTAATTTCTTTACTGGTCATCCACAATATCAGTCTCCCTCCGGGTGAATTCGGCGGTGGTTTTGTGCAGGCGTTTTTCTTAGGTTCAATCGATTCAGAGCAACATCCCTATTTTGCCCAGATAGCCTCTCTACGGGTGTCTGCGCATTTCCTTATTGAGCGTCACGGCGACATCACTCAATTCGTTTCGTGTCTCGAAAGAGCCTGGCATGCTGGTACCTCTTTGTATAACGGGCGTCCCGATTGTAATGACTACTCCATCGGGATAGAACTTGAAGGTACCGATACTCAACCTTACACCGATGCGCAGTATCACAGCTTGCTGCAGCTCACTCGTGGGCTTCGCGAGGCGTTCCCTGCCATTAGTCCTTATCGTATAACCGGCCATGAGTTCATAGCGCCTCAGCGCAAGACTGATCCGGGTCCTTCTTTTGATTGGCGTCGTTATCTGGCCGCCTTGGCGGGGTGACATGGGAGCAAGTCTGATGAGTTTTCTGGTTCTATTGTTGGTGGTATTGATCCTGCGGTTCACTCCGTGGCGCCATGGTTTTCCGACCGACCTGGTCGAGCGTTGGGTGCGTTTTGCACGGGACCGTTGTCAACTGAGACCTGTATGGCAGGTTTTGGTAATGATGGCTTTGCCGTTGCTTGTGGCGGGCTGGCTGCTTTGGGTCTTGCAGGGGCATGCCTATGGCTTACTGACATTGTTGGCTCATGTGGTTCTGGTATTGGTCACGGTGGGTCGCAGGGATCCCCTGCGAACGATGGCAAGTGCTTTCGAGGAAGCCTGGCAGCGTGGCGATAAAGAAGCGGCCAACCACATCGCCCTACGGGATATGCAATTGGCCAGCGATGGTCCTGAAGCACTGCTGCACAGTGTCGATGCCTGCATTGCCCGTGCTACTTTCAGAGACTATGTCACGCCCGTATTCTGGTATCTCCTGCTGGGGCCGTTAGGACCGCTGGGCTATCGCTTTTTGGAAAGATTTGAATCGTTGGGTGAACATCCGGCGCTGGCCTCCGTAAGGCGAATCACCCACGCTCTTGAATGGCTCCCGGCGCGATTGTTCGCTGTTAGTATGGCGCTGGTAGGTGATTTTGAGCGCACGCTGGGTTCGCTCAGAATAGGGCTATTGCGTTGGGACTCCAGTGCGGACGCTGTGGTTGCAAGCTGCACCTCAAGTGCTCTGAGCGATGACCAGCACAGCGACGGTGCTTTAATGGCAATCCTGAAGCCGGTGCGAACGCTGATGGTGCGTAGTTTGGCGGTTTGGGCTGTCTGTATTGCTTTCATTAGTTTGCTTGGCTAAAGATGTCAGCGCTAGCGCCGATAGCTCAGTATGAGACAGCAGGAGCAACCCTTTATGGTGCGTCCACCGCTTGCATGGAAAGAAAAGAAAGCACTTGAGCTTCAGATAGAATAAAAATTGGCCCGAGTTTGATTTGTCACCGGGTCGTATCCTCCCGCGATTGGCGGGAAAAGTGTAGTTGAGGAGAAGCATGCGTGAATAGTCTGATGGCCCCAGCCATAGCGTTGATGAACCGTTTGAGCTACGGCATGAAATTCTGCTTGATCAGTGTTCTGTTTTTTGTACCCCTCGGTATCGTCAGTAGCATGCTTGTCCAGCAAGCTTATGATCGCGTTCAGATCACCCAGCGGGCGCTTGACGGCATGACACTGGTTGAGCAAAACCTGACGCTCATGCGTGATGCCGAAATGTTGCGCGATCTGGATATGGTCCTTAACCAGCTAGGCCAGGGCGAGTACGCAGCTGATCTGGAGCAACGTACCGAGGTCTTGCGTGGTCGAGTGATCGCTGCCCTGGAGGGGCTGGACCTTGACCCGGAGGACCCGCAGGCGAGTGATCTGCTCGCTAAGCGCGATGAGTTGGTGCAGGCCTACCAGCATGCGGCCAAGGAGTCTGTTCGCAACCGGGGTGCATTGACGAGTCTGGCTTTGGGTGAGCTGTCTTCGCTGCTTAGTTTCAGTGCGGCCTACGCGGGACTGCCGCAGGATTATGATCGCAATATTCGACAACTCTCCGATCTGTTGATCAATGTGACTCCTCCTATTACCCAGGCACTGGGCAGCGGCCGCTCGGTTGGCGCCTATTCCATTGGTCTGGGCTATCTCAATTCGGATGCCAGCCGCAACATGGATGATCTGTTCGAGAGCATGCAGAAGTTGCGCGGTGACTACGAGCAAACCTTGGGAATGGTGCTCGCAGGGGATGAGGTGAGTGGCTTGCGCGGCGCCGGGCAGGTCAGTCTTGAGAGTCTTGATACTGCTGCGCGTATCTTTGAGGACGATATCATTTTGGCCAGTACGTTGCCTGGAAGCTGGCTGGATTACTTCAATCAGCTTACCACCGAGATTGACAAGACTTATGCGTTCAATCAGAACGTACTGGAAACCCTGACTCAGGTATTGACCCGGCGACTAGGGGAAAATATTCGAGCTATGACGGTTCTGATTATATCGTTGTCGGCCGTTGGTTTGCTGATCATCTATTTGTACGCCGGTTTTTACATGGCTACGCGTCGCACGTTGAAACGCCTGTCTACCTTGATGGGTCAAGTAGCAGATGGCGACATGACGGTGCATGTCGAGGTGGACAGCCGTGATGAGCTAGGTGCTCTGGCGAACGATTTTAATGACACCGTGCGGCGCATTCGGGACCTGATTACTCAGGTTAGTCAGACCGCAGGCCAAGTGGATCAACAGTCGCGTCAAGTGGAAACAATCTCCGGCGAAAGCAGTAAGGCTGTTGCCTCACAACGGTCGCAGATCGAGCAGGTAGCCACCGCGATGAACGAAATGTCGGCAACCTCTCAGGAAGTTGCCCGTAGTGCGGCGAATGCAGTGACCAGTGCCGGTCTGGTTAACAAGGAGACACTGGCTGGTCGACAGCTCGTTGAATCTTCTGTGGATGGCATCGAAAAGCTGGCGAGCGAAATCGAGAACTCGGTCAAGGCTATCAATCAGTTGGCCGATGACAGCTCTTCCATCAGCCGTGTACTGGAGGTCATCAAGGGGGTTGCCGAGCAGACCAATTTGTTGGCGCTTAACGCAGCCATTGAAGCCGCCAGAGCGGGCGAGCAAGGTCGCGGTTTTGCGGTTGTCGCCGACGAGGTGCGTACGTTGGCGCGGCGCACGCAGCAATCGACTGAAGAGATTGAGCAGATGATTGCGCGACTGCAGAGTGGGGTCAGTGGAGCGGTTAAAGCGATGGGTGCCAGCCATGGAATGACCGGTGCTACCGTAGACTCATCGCTGAAGGTGCAGGACGCCTTGGCCAATATTCTCAGGGCAGTCAACCAGATCGTCGATCAGAGCGAACAGATAGCCGCGGCGGCCGAAGAGCAGACAGCAGTCAGTCACGATATCGACAAGAATATTGTTGAGATCAATCAAGTCAGCGACCGTACCGCTGAAGGTGCGCGTCAGACTGAAGAATCAAGTAATCGCATGGGGCAGCTGGTCAAGGAGCTGCAGCAGATCATCAGCGCGTTTCGCGTATGATTCTGGCCAGGCAGCAGCGTTTTAAAGTGCTACTGCCTGGTATCTCCCTTACTCCTGAGGCCGCGGCTTCGATTGCCAGAGTACTTCAGGTGTCTGTTCCTGCCTGGCAATGGTCCTGGCCAGCACGAAAAGCAAGTCCGATAACCTGTTGAGATAGATTCTTGCCTGAGTGTTCACGGTTTCTTCGTTGGCTAGCGTCAAGTAGCGGCGTTCCGCGCGTCGACAGACGCTGCGGGCAAGATGGGCACTAGCGATACAGCGTGAGCCGCCGGGAAGGATGAAGTTCTTGAGCGGTTCGAGGTCGGCGTTGTAACCGTCTATCATCTCTTCCAGATGGGTCACGTCTGACTCTCCAATGATGTCGTATCCCGGTACCGCCAATTCACCTCCGAGATCGAATAATCGATGCTGAATCGGTGCCAGGACTGCGCAAAGTGCTGACAGGTGCTGAATCTGCAGGTCCGCTATTAATACGCCGAGCACGCTGTTCAGCTCGTCGACAGTGCCCATCGCCTCAATGCGCGGATGATCCTTATCAATCCGTCTGCCATCGGCCAGACCGGTTTTTCCCTCGTCGCCGGTACGGGTATAGAGTTTGCTCAAACGAAAGCCCATGATGCGGATATCCTGTGCGAAGTAGGGTTGATTTTGTGGATGATTTTCAATTGCAAAGCCTAGCCCGTATGTCTGACCGGTTAAAGGCTGCGCTCAGTTCGTCGGCAGTCCATGCATTGCCAGATGTGTCTTTAGCGCTGCATAGAGGCGCTGCAACGCAGGCACGTCAAGACCTTGCCTGACCGCCGTGCGGCACGCATGCCCGAGTATAAAATCTATCTCGGTGCGGCGACGGGCATGCAGGTCCTGACGCATTGAAGAACTATTTACCGCAGTTTTGTGGATAACCTGCACCAGTGTGTCGGGCAGTTCCGCTGCTTCAATCAGGCAACCCTGGCTGCGCAGCAGCAGCTGTAGTTCGGTGATTAGCGCGGTGAGGTCGGCGCCTGCTCTTGCGGGTACCTGGCCGTTGGGACAATCGAATAGAGCGGTGAAAGGATTGATTGCGCAGTTGATAGCTAGCTTTTGCCACAGTACGCGTGAAATACGTGGCTCCCACTGCCATTCGAGCGCATCCGGTGTCAGCATTTGCAGCCATGTCGGGCGTTCGCCTCCGCTGTCGTCGCCAATGCGGGTGATGCCTTTGCCCGCCCAGACCACATGGCCAGGGGCAGCCATCCAGGCGCCATCGGTTACGCTGGCCCACAGCACCTGCTGATTTGGGCAAAGATCGGTCGCATATTGCTGGCTTCCGAGACCGTTTTGCAGCATGACAACAGTGTTCTGCGGTTCTAGACGATTAGCCAAGGGTGTTAGCGCCGCGGGGACGGCATAGGCCTTGGTCGCAACAATCAGATGATTCAGCGGTTCCTCGGCGCTGCACAATATGGCATTTATGTGCACTTGCTGCGCCACACCATCCTGTTCCAGAGTAAGACGGTTGCCAATAGATTCCCAAGTTCTCAGGGCATCTTTGTTGCGCAGCAATAAGCGAACGTCGAAGCCAGCGCGCGCCAGACGGCCTGCCCAGAGAAGTCCAAGACTGCCGGCACCGAGAATATCGAACTTCATTGCGCTCAGCTCGTCGCGGTCCAGCGCACTTCGGTAATCAGACTCGTCTCGTAGGCTTCACTCAAGTGCTTTTCAACACGATCAAGCAACTCTGCCGCCGTGGGCAAGGCTTGCTTGTCATTCACCGAACATAATGCCATTCCGGCGCGCAAAGTCAGATAGCCCTCGCTGGTCTTGAATGCCTTGAGGTTCAATCCGTCGTGAAGACGTTTGAAACTCGCCGGTTTGCAATCAGCAGGGTCGTCCGCGAGGGTCACGATGGCGAAGGTATTGCTCCCCACCCGCGCTATCACATCAGTAGGGCGGACAAGTTGCTGCAGTCGACGGGCAATCCCCTTGAGCAACTCATGTTGTACACCTTCACCCAGACGCCCTGTCAATTCATCCAGATTCTGAACTCCGAGTACCAGCGTGCAGCAAATACCGCCGCGCGATTCGACATTCCGCAACATGTCGTTCAAGCGCTGCAGCGTGTATCGTCGGTTACCCAGCGAGGTCAGATTGTCTACCAGATTATGCTCTTCGAGCTGGCTGTTGTTACTGGCTAGCAGTTGATTCTCGTCGAGCAGGCGATTGATCAGTTGAGACGTACGGTCGGCGGCATAAATACGTGGCAACAATTGCTCGTTCATTGAGGATTTGCTGATGAAATCATCTACGCCGCGGTCGAATGCTTCGCTGAGGACGTTGTCTCCTTCGCGCGCGGTGAGCAATACCACGTAAGTGTAATGGTCGGTCTGCTCATCGGTCTGGCGAATCCGGGTAGTCAACTCCAGGCCGTCCATTTCCGGCATTAACCAATCAGCGACCATGACGCTGGCTGGGCGCTCTTCGTGCATTGCCAGGGCGTCCATCGCGGAACTGGCAAATCGGATATCGGCATAACCTGCGCGTGTCAGGTTGTGGCCGATGACCGCACTACTGAACTTGGTGTCATCGACCACCATGATACTGAGTTGCGGGTTGGGCATGAGGGGGACTCCGGGTCTAATGTGCTGTTCGCGCTATAATGCCACGAGCATATACTGTTGTTTTGCAATATATGTCATAAAAATCAAGTTTAGTTGAGGTAAATGTATGCCTTCTTTTGATGTTGTCTCCGAATTGGACAAGCACGAAGTCACCAACGCCGTGGAAAACGCGATGAAAGACCTTGAGCGCCGTTATGACTTGCGTGGCAAGGGTAACTTCGAATTCAAGGACAAGGAATCATTGGTGCATATGACCGGTGATGCCGAGTTTCAGCTCGAACAGATGCTAGAGATTCTCAAGATCAATCTGGCTAAGCGCAAGATCGATGTGCAGTGTCTGGAGATCAAGACCGCCTTTGCATCAGGCAAGCAGGTCAAGCAGGATGTCCAGCTCAGGGAAGGCATAGACAAGGAATTGGCGAAAAAGATTGTTGCTATGATCAAGGAGTCAAAGGCCAAGGTACAGGCAGCTATTCAGGGTGAGCAGGTGCGTATTACCGGCAAGAAGCGCGATGATCTTCAGGAAGTAATGGCGTTGCTGCGGGGAGCCGATGTGGAGATGCCCCTGCAATTCAATAATTTCCGCGATTGAAGCGGACAGTAGAGAGGTATAACGGATGGAAGATGTAATGACTCAGCTGGCGGATCTCCAGGAAGCCTGGTTACCGATGGTTGTTGAGTACGGGAGCCAAGTGTTGCTGGCCATTGTGACACTGCTGATTGGTTGGTGGATTATCGGCCGGATGGTCGCTGCGACTCACGTGTTGATGGAAAAGCGTCACATAGATAAAACCCTGCACGGATTCATCGGTGCTCTGGTCGGGATAGGCTTCAAGGTTATCCTGCTGGTGAGTGTGGCGGGAATGATCGGTGTTGAAACCACTTCTTTTATAGCGCTGATTGGTGCAGCTGGCCTCGCCGTTGGTCTGGCCCTGCAAGGTAGTCTGGCAAACTTCGCCGGGGGCATGCTGATACTCATAATTCGACCAATACGTGCTGGTGAATATATCGAAGCTCAGGGCGTAGGCGGTACCGTCGAAAGTATCCAGATATTCAATACCATCCTCAAGACGCCGGATAACAAGACCATCACTATTCCCAATGGCAGCTTGTCCAATGGCAATATCATTAACTATTCCCGCCAGCCGACCCGTCGTGTGGACGTCAATATTGGTATTGATTATGGTGATAATGTAAAAAAAGCACGGGAGATTCTGCTTGGACTGGCTAACGCCGACGAGCGCGTATTCAAGGATCCGGAAGCGGTCGTCTGGTTGGTATCACTGGGTGACAGCTCGGTTAATCTGTCGCTGCGCATGTGGACCAAAACTGATGATTACTGGGGTGTGTTCTGGGGTATTCAGGAATTGGCCAAAGAGCACTTTGACCGTGAAGGAATTTCCATTCCCTTTCCTCAGCGCACGGTTCACATGGTGTCCCAAGCTGCAGCAGAATAAGAATACACTGAACGACCAAAGCCCGGCCTTAGCCGGGCTTTTTTTCAGCTCATTTGCGCTTTAGTCCATCCCTGGCCGCTTAAGGCGATCCGGATGGGCTATGCGTAACAGCATGAAAGCGAGAACGATCGCCGGCAGTCCGGTCAGTGCGGTCAATGTAAAAAAAGTGACCCATCCGGTATTGGCGGCCAGCATGCCGGTAAAGCCGGCAGCAAACTGGCCGGGTAAGGTCATGATCGAACTGAATAACGCATACTGCGTGGCGGTATACGCCGTGTTGGTAAGACTCGAGAGATAGGCTATAAATACGGAGATGGCTAGACCTCCGGTGATATTGTCCGCAATGATTGCAAGAATCAGCCCCGATTGCTCGGGGCCAATGTGCGCGAGCCAGGCAAAGGTGAGGTTGGTAGCCGGAGCCATGAACGCGGTGAGCAGCAGAATGGGTGCAATACCGAAGCGAGCTACCAGTAACCCGCCGAGTGCGGCGCCCAGCAATGTCATGCCCAGACCGAACGCTGCAGCTATGTTGGCAATCTCGGCCTTGCTGAACCCCAGATCCAGATAAAACGGATTGGCCATCACGCCCATGAATATATCGCTGATACGGAAGGTGGCGATGAACGCCAGTATTAACAGTGCAGCCTTGCCATAACGCTGGAAGAATTCAGCAAAGGGGCAAATCAGCGCGCCTATGAACCAGGCTGTCAAGCGCCGCCGCCAACCGGCATGCAGGGTGTGCGCCAGGTAATCGCTAACCCGTTGTTCCAGGCGTTGAGTAGATTGAGTCACATGTACAGTGGGCTCGGCAATCATCAGCGTCGTAATCACCCCTATGGCCATCAGCACCGCCATCGCCACGTAGGCGATGCTCCAGCTGTCCAGGGAGGCTAGATGCAATGCGCCGGCACCCGCAGCAAGAATGGCTACTCGGTAGCCTGTTACGTAAGTAGCTGCCATCGCGCCTTGCCGGTGCTTGGCTTCCGCCTCTACCCGGTAGGCATCGATTGCGACGTCCTGTGTTGCCGAGCCGAATGCTGCCAATACAGCCCAAATGGCAACCAGGGTAAGGTTTTCCCTGGGGTCGGTGAACGCCATGCCCAGCAGTGCCACAGCGATAACCAGCTGAGCCAGCAGCATCCATGCCCTACGCCGGCCCAGCCAACGACTCAATAACGGAAGGGGCGCACGATCTACTAGCGGCGCCCATAGCACTTTGATCGAATGGGCCATACCGACCCAGCTGAGAAAGCCAATAGCCGTCAGTTCAACACCCAGATCACGCAGCCAGGCACTGAACGTACCGCCAACCAACAGAAGTGGCAGGCCGGCAGAGAAGCCCAGAAAAAGCATGCCGATAACGCGTGGCTTGAGATAGACCCGCAGACCCTCGCGCTCATGTGTCTCCGGCGGGTCGTTCCGGATCGTTTCGGGTGTATTCATGCTGCTCCTGTCAGTCCGGCCAGCCGTAGCATTTCATGTCGACTCGGCGATGGGTGACGATAATACCCTCGGCAAGCAGGCGTTCATATTGCTGGATGCCGGCCGGCGTATCCGGTGGCAGAGATAATTGCCCTAAACTGTTGACTACGCGGTGCCATGGCAGGGTAGTGTCCTCAGGAAGCTGACCTAACCATCGCCCGGCAAGGCGAGCGCCACGGCCCATGCCGGCAAGCCTGGCAAGGCGGCCATAGCTAGTGACCCGCCCAGAGGGGATGCTTGCCAGCACCTGCCAGAAGGTCTCGCGAACACTGACTTTGGCAAATTGGCTCGCATCACTCGGCATTACTGGCTTTCGCGTTATAGACATGGATAATGTCGCCTCTTTATTTGCCCATCATATAGGTTTTCCATGTCCAGTAGACGCCTTGTCTTGATCCTTATTCCGCTGCTGATTCTGTCGGCTCCCGCCTTGGGCGACACGTTGTGGTTGAATAATGGTGACCGTATCAGCGGCAAAATCGAGCTGCTGGAGGGCGGCAAACTGGTCATGAAGACGGAGCTGGCAGGCCGCGTGCGTATTGATATAGAGGATGTTGTCACCTTTGAGGCAGCCAACGCCATGTTGATTAAAGCCGGTGGTGAGGCCGAGCGCGCCTTGTCTGTTTCTGCTTCGAAAACGGCCGGAACAATCAATGTAGTCAACGGCGGGCCTGCCATAACTGAGCTGAGATTAGATCAGATTCAGCAAATGCTTGAGCCCAAGCCTATTATTGAGGACTGGACGTGGACGGGCGACGCAACAGCGGCTCTGGACATCAAAAACTCGGAAACGAGTCAACGCGATCTGGATTTGGCATTCGATACACGGGCCCGTCATGGGGACTGGCGCCACGTTTTGGGCGGTGAGTTCGAACGGGATTACCGGGATGATGTAAAGAACCGACACCTCTGGCAGGCTGATTATGACTTGAGCTGGTTCTTCGATGAACAATGGTTTTGGCAAACCGCAGCCAGTTACCAGCGAGACCATCTCAGCGATATAGCCACGCGTAAACAATTTGGTATGGGGCCGGGCTATGAGTGGTGGAATAACGCGTTGGGCCGGTTTGAGACATCAACGCGCCTGGATCGAGTTGAACTCGAAAATCGCGACGGCAGTACCGACAGCTTCAATGCCCTGGGCTTGCAATGGGAGCTGCGTCGTTATCTGTTCGGCAAGCGATTCGAGGCGGTTCATAACGCCGAGGCGCTCATCACCGGTGACCCGGCGATCAATTTTGCGCTGGATACGGAGGCGGGCCTACGTTACCTGGTTAATAATTGGGCTTCACTCAGTCTGCTCGCTGAGTGGGACTATATAAACGGTGAAGCCAATAACAGTATTAATGATACGCGTTACCGACTGGCATTCGGGATAGGTTGGTAGAATGGGCAGGGCTGATTGATGTTAGCCCTGCCCGCGATCGTCAGAGTCGGATACCGCCGTCCAACTCCAGAATACGGCCGGTGTAGTAATCGTTTTCGAACAGGTAAGCCGCGGAGTGTGCTATTTCGGCAGGCTTGCCCATACGTTTGAGGGGGATGCCTGAGGTCATCTTCTCCAACGCTTCGGGTTTCATGCCCGCTGTCATGTCGGTTTCGATGAAGCCGGGAGCGATGCCAGCAACGCGGATGCCATAACGCGCCAGTTCCTTTGCCCAGGTAACGGTCAGTGCTGCCACACCCGCTTTGGCAGCTGAATAGTTCGACTGGCCGATATTGCCTGCGCGGGAAATAGACGAAATATTGATTATCAGGCCTTTATTGCCGAGCTCGATCATCTTCGCGGCGACTTCCCGCGTACCAAGAAACACGCCGGTCAGGTTGACATCAATCACTGACTGCCACTGTGCCAGACTCATTTTCTGAATCTCGCCGTCCCGCGACTTGATTAGCAGCCCATCACGCAAAATACCAGCGTTATTGATCAGCCCGCTGATCTGCCCGTAATCCGCCGCAACCTGACTGACCATGTCACCAACCTGGGTTTCGTCTGCCACGTTGCAAATATAGGTGCGGGCCTCGCCGCCTGCCTTCGCGCAGGCGGCTGCTGCCTCGTCCAGGCGCTCCTGGTTCAGGTCGACAAGCGCCAGGCGCGCGCCGCGCGCGGCCATATATTCTCCCATCGAGCGGCCCAGACCCTGTCCGCCACCCGTAATGATGATCACGCTGTCTTTTATTTGCATAGGTCACTCCTTATAGCCAAAAGAGGAAAATCAAAGGTGGCAAGCTTGCCCGAGTCCAATGGACTTTAGAATACCCGCAGTAGCATTTTGGTCACTTTTTGACCTTCTGTTGTGTCGAAGACGGGATGCAATGCCGGGTTGAAAGCAGAGGTAGGTGCACCCATATAGAAGGTTAATAGGACAATTGTTCGAGGTTTCGCATGCCCTTCTTGCGTTTATTGTTTTTGGCTATTCCATTGATCGAGCTGGCCGGGCTAATTGTACTGGGCCAATCCATTGGGGTTGGTCTCACACTGCTGTGGGTTTTGGTCAGCGGCATTCTTGGTGTGGCTGTTATCCAGACGCAGGGCTGGACCATGCTGCAGCAATTGCAGGTCCGCATGGCTAATGAAAGCTCCCCTTTTGGTGTTCTCAAATCCGGTATGTGGGGCGTTCTGGCAGGATTATTACTCGTCTTTCCTGGTGTTCTGTCCGATGCTGCTGCGTTGCCATGTCTGGTGCTTGCCTGGCGTCATCGGGGTCGTCCACAGCCAGGTGATCCGGGTGGTCCAGGAGTCTGGCGCGGCGATGATCACAATATCATCGAAGGCGAGTGGGAGCAGAGCCGTGAAGAGCCACTGGAGCCTGGCAAGCGGGTAGATCACGAGTGAAAAAAGTTGCTCAGAGCACTTGAAATCGACTGGCCGGGCCCCATTAAAGCAACACCAGTTTGAATGGCTCCGATAGTGGAGCCATACGAAACAGTGACGTGGCCGTTGGCGCGTCCTTCGGGCCGTCAGGCCTGATTAACTTGAGAGGCCGGCTCGCCGGCAATTGACATCAATATTGGGAGAGATACAACGATGAAGATCCGTCCGTTACATGATCGCGTAGTGGTCCGTCGCAGCGAAGAAGAAACCAAGACCGCTGGTGGTATCGTGTTGCCAGGTTCTGCTGCAGAAAAGCCGAACACAGGCGTCGTGCTGGCCGTAGGAACTGGCCGCATTCTGGATAACGGCGATGTCCGTGCCCCAGCTCTCAAAGAAGGCGACAAGGTTGTCTTCGGCCCTTACTCAGGTAGCAACACCATCAAGATCGACGGCGAAGACCTGTTGATCATGAGCGAGTCAGAAATCTACGGCGTGTTGGAAAGCTGAGTTAAACGGTTCCGGCATTCTCTGAAAGACATTATTAAGGAAAGCGAAAATGGCTGCTAAAGAAGTTAAATTTGGTATTTCCGGCCGCAACAAGATGCTGGCTGGCGTAAACATCCTTGCCGACGCGGTCAAGGCAACCCTGGGGCCAAAGGGCCGCAACGTCCTGATCGAGCGTAGCTATGGCGCGCCAATCATCACCAAGGATGGCGTTACCGTTGCCAAGGAAATCGAGCTGAAAGACAAGTTCGAGAACATGGGCGCCCAATTGGTTAAAGACGTTGCCTCACGCGCCAACGACGACGCAGGCGATGGCACCACTACCGCGACTGTTTTGGCTCAGGCGATCGTTACTGAAGGTCTGAAGTCGGTTGCTGCCGGCATGAATCCGATGGATCTCAAGCGCGGCATCGACAAGGCAACTATTGCTATTGTTGCCGAGCTGAAGAATCTGGCCAAGCCCTGTGCTGATTCCAAAGCCATTGCCCAGGTGGGTACGATCTCCGCCAACTCCGACGAGTCCATTGGCAAGATCATTGCTGAAGCCATGGATCGTGTAGGCAAGGAAGGTGTTATCACCGTTGAAGAAGGTTCAGGTCTGGACAATGAACTGTCTGTTGTAGAAGGCATGCAATTTGACCGTGGTTACCTGTCGCCTTACTTCGTCAACAAGCCAGAAACCATGTCTGCTGAGCTGGATAACCCGTATATCCTGCTGGTTGACAAGAAAATTTCAAACATTCGCGAGATGCTGCCGACTCTGGAAGCTGTTGCCAAATCTGGCCGTCCGTTGATGATCGTTGCCGAAGATGTTGAGGGCGAAGCCCTGGCTACTCTTGTAGTCAACAACATGCGCGGTATTGTCAAAGTCGCAGCCGTCAAGGCGCCTGGCTTTGGTGATCGTCGCAAGGCCATGCTGCAGGATATTGCCATTCTTACTGGCGGTACCGTGATCAGCGAAGAAGTGGGCCTTAGTCTGGAAAATGCTGCATTGGAACATCTTGGTCAGGCCAAGAGCGTTCAGATCAATAAGGACAACACGACTGTCATTGATGGTGCCGGTTCCAAAGTGGATATCGAAGCCCGTGTAGGTCAGCTGCGCAAGCAGGTTGAAGACACCACGTCTGACTACGACAAAGAAAAGCTGCAGGAGCGTTTGGCCAAGTTGGCTGGTGGCGTTGCGGTGATCAAGGTCGGCGCTGCAACCGAAGTCGAAATGAAAGAGAAGAAGCACCGCGTTGAAGACGCATTGCACGCAACCCGTGCAGCTGTCGAAGAAGGCGTGGTACCTGGCGGCGGTGTTGCACTGGTACGTGCTCTACAAGCTATCGAAGGCATGGTCGGCGACAATGATGACCAGACTGTCGGTGTGAACCTGCTGCGTCGTGCAGTAGAGGCACCCTTCCGTCAGATCGTGATGAATGCCGGTGATGAAGCTTCAGTCGTCCTGAATAACGTCAAGGCGGGTACAGGTAACTACGGTTATAACGCCGCTACTGGCGAATATGGCGACATGATCGCGATGGGCATTCTGGACCCGGCTAAAGTAACCCGCAGCGCGCTGCAGGCTGCAGCGTCCGTAGCCAGTCTGATGATTACCACCGAAGCGATGATTGCTGAGTTGCCTGAAGACGACAAGCCGTCTATGCCTGATATGGGCGGCATGGGTGGTATGGGTGGTATGGGCGGCATGATGTAAGTCGACTGACCCTCGAAACCCTAACCCGGCGCCGCGAGGCGCCGGGTTTTTTTTGCCCGTACTTTCTTCCGCACGTCGTGCGGGACTGCTAAAAAAGTGGGTTGTTCCCATTGGATTAGGGTTCTTGCGTAAGCTTTTGCCTACAAAGCCTGTAAGTGATAGCTGTTATGTGATGTCAGTAGCAGGTCGAATTTCTCTAGTAAAAAATATAAATACTTGTTTTTAAACAATTATTATTTAAATTGGCTTGGGTCGGTCGTCCTGTATCGTACTTGCTTACATTTTTCCGAGCGGTATTATGTAGACATGTGTGACGGATCACGCAGTCGGGCAGGAAGCTAGGCAAGGATCATCAGGGTGATGGAGTCAGGACGACTGGATAAGGATTTCACATAGGGAATGAAAGAGTGGGCGGGTTATCCCGCCCCTTTTTTTGTCTGAAATTTGATCAGGCATGAAAAAGCCGGCGCAAGGCCGGCTTTTCGATTTATCTTTGAGTGCTTTCAGCGCTCAAGATATTGCAGCTTGTCTGGCACGCCATCCCACTCTTCGGCATCGGTGAGGCCTTCTTTCTTTTCAGTGATGTTGGGCCAGATTTCCGCCAGTTCGGCGTTCAGTTCGGTGAATTCCTGCATATCCTCCGGCACTTCGTCTTCAGAGAAAATGGCGTTGGCCGGACACTCAGGTTCACATAGTGCGCAGTCGATACATTCGTCGGGGTGAATAACGAGGAAGTTGGGTCCCTCGTAGAAACAGTCGACAGGGCAGACCTCAACGCAATCGGTGTATTTGCACTTGATGCAGTTGTCAACAACAACAAAGGTCATGGTGGGCGTCTCCGGTATCAGGCGGTCTTGATTAATGGCGAGTAGTCTAGCAGTTTTTCATTCCGGGTACAGACTGTGAGAGATATTTGCCGAAGTTGGCATCATGTTCGTCGCGTCTTAATGCAAATATATCTCATTTACGTTCTAGTCGATGTTCTGCTCTCCATGTATACAGCAGTTCTAGCGCTTGTCTGGGGGTCAGTTCATCTGGATTGAGCTGTTGTAGTTGTTCGATCAGTGGGTGGGGCGCCATGGCAAAAAGATCATTCTGCTGTGGCACCTTGCCGGCTTTAGCAGCAGGCCGCGATTGCTGGCTGAGACTTTGGTGTTCCAGCGCAGTCAGATGCTCGCGCGCGCGGTCAATTACCTGACGCGGAACACCGGCCAGCTGAGCTACCTGGAGGCCGTAGCTTTGGCTCGCAGGGCCAGGAAGAACGCTGTGCAGGAAGACGATTCGCTCATTATGCTCTGTGGCGTTGAGATGAACGTTGGCGACGACCTGATCCGTATCGACCAGGCCGGTCAGCTCGAAGTAATGTGTTGCGAACAAAGTGAAGGCGCGTATCCGGGCAAGGTACTCTGCTGCCGACCAGGCTAGTGACAAGCCGTCAAAGGTGCTGGTGCCGCGACCTACCTCGTCCATCAGTACCAGACTGGCATCGGTTGCATTGTGCAGAATATTCGCCGTCTCGCTCATTTCCACCATGAACGTGGAGCGACCGCCGGCCAGATCATCGCTGGAACCGATACGGGTGAAGATGCGGTCAACCATCGACATTTCCACGACCCGTGCGGGAACGAAGCTGCCGATATGCGCCAGCAGCACGATGAGCGCGGTTTGGCGCATGTAGGTCGACTTACCACCCATGTTCGGACCGGTGATGATCAGCATACGGGTATCGCTGTCCAGTCGTAGGTCATTGGCGACAAAGGGACCATCTAGTACTTGCTCTACGACGGGATGCCGGCCTTGTTCGATGTATAGTTGACTGCCCTCAACGAAGGTAGGGCGCTGGTAGTCAAGCGTGCTGGCTCGCTCACTGAGGGTTGCCAGCACATCCAGCTCGGCGAGGCCGGCCGCACTGTCTTGCAGACGTGCCAGATCCTCGTTGAGGCGATCCAGCAACTCTTCATAAAGCTGCTTTTCCCGGGCCAGGGCGCGGCTGCGGGCCGATAGAGCCTTATCTTCAAAGGTCTTCAGTTCGGGGGTAATAAAGCGCTCGGCTCCCTTTAGAGTCTGGCGACGAATGTAGTCAGCAGGCGCCTGGGCCGACTGGCCGCGGGACAGTTCAATGAAGTAGCCATGAACCCGGTTGTAGCCGACCTTGAGGGTGGAGAGTCCGGTACGCTCACGCTCCCGATTTTCCAGGTCGATCAAGTATTGTCCGGCGTTTTCGCTGATATTTTGCAGCTCATCGAGATCGACGTCATAGCCGGGCTTGATCACACCACCGTCACGCAGCACCGCTGGTGGATTCTCGATGACTGCTCGCTGGAGCAATTCGGTTAGTGACGGATAGACCCCGACTTCGCTGGCCAGATGTCGCAAATGGGGCGTTTCGAGAGGCTCCAGAGCCTTTTGCAGGGCAGGCAGTGCAGCCAGAGAGTCGCGCAGACGGGCCAGGTCCCTGGGTCTGGCGGAGCGCAGCGCAATGCGCGCGAGAATACGTTCGATGTCACCTATGCCCTTGAGCGCCGGCTGCAGCTCTTCATGATAATGCTGTTGCAGCAGCGTACTGATGCTGTCCTGACGGGCTTGCAAAACCAGCCCGTCACGCAACGGCCGGTTCAGCCAGCGGGCCAGCAGGCGTCCGCCCATGGCGGTTGCGGTATGGTCGAGTACGTCGAGCAACGTGTTGTCCCTCCCACCGGAGAGGTTGCTGTCGATCTCGAGATTGCGCCGGCTTGCACTGTCGATAATGACGCTGTCCTCGAAACGTTCCAGCAGGATGCTGCGGATGTGCGGCAGTGCTGTGCGTTGGGTTTCCTTGGCATAGCACATCAGCGCGCCGGCTGCGCCCAGCCCCAACGTCAAATCATTGCAGCCAAAGCCGACGAGATCCTTGGTACCGAACTGCTGAGTGAGAGACTTGAGAGCGCTATCGCGATCAAACTCCCAGGGTGCGCGACGGCGCACGGCGCGGCGCCGCTCAATCGGTGTACTGGTCTCCCAATCGTCTGGAATAAGCAGTTCCGCAGGGGCCAGGCGTTCGAGTTCGCCGAGTAGGGTCTCCCAACCCTGTAGTTCCATTACGCAGAACCGGCCGCTGTTGATATCCAGGGTGGCAAGTCCGAAGGCGCGCTCGCTGCCAACCAGCGCCGCCAGCAAATTGTCGCGCCTCTCATCAAGCAGCGCCTCGTCACTGACTGTACCGGGCGTGAGGATGCGAACGACTTGTCTTTCTACCGGTCCCTTACTGGTGGCGGGGTCTCCGATCTGTTCACAGATGACAACCGATTCACCCAATTTTACCAATCTGGCAAGGTAGCCTTCCGCCGCGTGGTAGGGAAGGCCAGCCATCGGGATCGGTTGTCCGCCCGATTGGCCTCGGGCGGTAAGAGTGATGTCCAGCAGGCGCGCAGCCTTTTTTGCATCGTCAAAAAATAGCTCGTAGAAATCACCCATGCGGTAAAACAGCAGTTCATTAGGATGGTGCTGTTTGATGGCGAAATATTGTTGCATCATCGGCGTGTGGCTAACGGATTTCTCGGCGCGGCTCATGCAGATCCCTGATGTATAAATGGTTGGCCGCGCTTAGTCTACGCAATGCACTCTCAGCTTTTAAGCGCAATTTTAAGAGGCAGGTAATATGTCCCAGTATGACCCCCTGATTGATTCTGCGGCAGCGCGTCTTGGTAGCGTTTTGCGCCGCCAGGGTTATCAGGTAACAGCTGCAGAATCCTGCACGGCAGGCGGTATCTGCGAAGCCATTACCCGCGTAGGTGGAAGCTCGGCCTGGTTCCAGACCGGCTTTGTAACGTATGCCAACCAGAGCAAAAGTCGTTGGCTGGGAGTGGATGAAACAGATCTGGCGACCCATGGCGCAGTGAGTGAGCCGGTGGTACGTGCCATGGCCAGTGGCGCGTTACAGGCGGCCGGCGCTGATATCGCCGTGGCGGTTAGCGGGGTCGCCGGCCCGGATGGAGGCAGTCCGGAAAAGCCGGTGGGTACCGTATGGTTTGCCTGGGCCATGGGCGACGGTACTGTCAGTGCCGGATGTCGACGTTTGCAGGGCAATCGTCGGGAGGTCCGGGCACAAACGGTGCTGCATGCGCTAGAAGGCTTGATCAAGGCCGCAGAGCGTCTAGCTGTGAGCCAGTCCTCAACCTGATCACACAGGGGGTAGGCGGCGACAAACTTCTGTGGAATAATACTGACCATATATACAGTAGTTTAAGTTTTCAGGGCACTTGCGTACCCACCAATCCAAGAGGATGCACAATGGACGACAACAAGAAAAAGGCGCTTACGGCTGCCTTGAGTCAGATTGAACGTCAGTTTGGCAAGGGTGCGGTGATGCGCATGGGCGATCATGAACGCATGGCCATACCGTCGATTTCCACCGGTTCGCTGGGTCTGGATATTGCGCTCGGCCTGGGCGGTTTGCCGCGGGGTCGGGTCGTCGAGATCTACGGTCCGGAGTCCTCGGGCAAAACCACGCTAAGCCTCTCGGTCATTGCTCAGGCGCAGAAGCAGGGTGCGACCTGTGCCTTTGTAGACGCAGAGCACGCATTGGATCCCGAATATGCCGGTAAGCTGGGAGTCCATGTCGACGACCTGCTGGTGTCACAACCGGATACTGGTGAGCAGGCGCTTGAAATAACCGACATGCTGGTGCGTTCCAACGCAGTGGATGTGATCGTGATCGACTCGGTAGCAGCGCTGGTGCCCAAGGCAGAGATCGAAGGCGAGATGGGCGATCACCACGTTGGCCTTCAGGCACGGTTGATGTCCCAGGCGTTACGTAAAATTACCGGTAATATCAAGAATGCTAATTGTCTGGTGATCTTTATTAACCAGATCCGTATGAAGATCGGTGTGATGTTCGGTAACCCGGAAACCACTACGGGTGGTAACGCACTGAAGTTCTATTCGTCTGTCCGACTGGACATTCGCCGCACCGGTGCGGTGAAGGAAGGGGACGAAGTAGTCGGCAGTGAAACCCGTGTCAAGGTGGTCAAGAACAAGGTAGCCCCGCCGTTCCGGCAAGCTGAATTCCAGATACTCTACGGCTCGGGTATCTATCACAATGCTGAGATCATTGATCTGGGCGTACAAATTGGCCTGGTGGAGAAGTCCGGTGCCTGGTATGCCTATAAAGGCAACAAGATCGGTCAGGGCAAGGCTAATGCGGCCAAGTACATGTCGGAGAATCCGGCTATTGCAGACGAAATAGAAAAAGCTATTCGCGACAAGTTGTTGCCCAAACCCAGTAATGCCAAGGCTGAGCCTGCGGAAGTCAGTGCCGACGCCGATAGCTGATCCGGTACGGAGTCATGTTCGGTCGTCAGCAACAGCTGGAAACACCCCAGGCAATTCGGCGTACCGCGCTGGATCTTCTAGCGCGGCGCGAGCATAGCCGATTTGAAATGCTGCGTAAGCTAAAGCTGAGAGGTGCAGCAACAGACCAATGCGAAGTGGTGATTGATCAGTTGCAGGAAGATGGGCTGATCAGTGATTCGCGTTTTTGTGAGGCTTACGTGCACGCTCGTGTCCAGCGTGGCTTCGGGCCACAGCGGCTGGGTGAAGAGTTGCGTGAGCGGGGAGTGAGCGACGCCCTGATCAGTTCAGTGCTGAAGCTGGACTGGTGCTGGGCTGAAGCGGCCAGCACCGCTTTTGCTAAACGTTTTCCGCAAGGCCCGGGCCAGGATGCAAAAGAACGAGCTCGTCAGTTACGATTCATGCAGTACCGGGGCTTTCCAGATTTTCAGCTTGATTGATGAAATCTATAAGTGCCCGCAGCAGACCCTGATGCCGTCCGTTAAAGTTGAACTCTAGGCAGTGCATGCTCTTTAGCTCTGGCTCGTCCGGATCAACGCCCGTGGGCGGGCTTTTTCTAAATGTACCTTCCTTGCATATATCCCCAAATGTATCATTAATCTGCTCAAGTGCTTGAGCGGTCAGAGGCCTGTACATGCGTAGCAAGTACCTGCCATCCATCCATCGAGAAGAATGGTAATTGCTATAGAAATTTAGAATTTCACGCATTGCCTGATCCGGCGAACGTGCCAATGTCATCAGGTTGAAGTCAGCCTCCAGAATGTAGCCTTCATCGCACATCTGACCTTTGAAGAAAGCCAGGAGCCCATCCCAGTAGCTGCCGTCCGGTAGGTCGAGCAAGATAACCGGTACCACGGGGCTTTTGCCTGTCTGGATAAGGGTTAACACTTCCAGCGTCTCATCCAATGTGCCAAATCCGCCGGGGCATAGCACCAGTGCATCGGCTTCCTTGACAAAAAACAGTTTGCGCAGAAAAAAGAACCTGAAACTCAGGTCATGGTCAGTGTTGTGAACGACAGCGTTAGATCGCTGCTCGAAGGGCAGCGTGATGTTGAATCCCAGACTATTGTCCAGGCCAGCGCCCTCATGAGAAGCTCCCATAATCCCATTGCCCGCACCGGTAATGGTCATGAAATCGTTGTCAGCAAGAGCTCTTCCCATGTCACGAGCCAGTGCATACATCTGATGATCTGTGGGCGTTCGAGCGGAACCAAAGACTGTGACCTTACGACGTCTCTTGAACTGTTCAAGTCGGGCAAATGCCTGTTCCAGCTCCGCAATGGTTTGCAGCATGATTTTCGCGTCCCAGCGATCACGATCCGCCTGAGCCATGCGCACGACGTTAAGAATCATTTCGCGGTAGAGCGATGCATTCTTGCTTTGCCCGGCACTGACTGCGACCAGTTCGTCGATTTTCTGCTGGAGTCCTGAGCCGCCTGTATGTAAATGCCGGATCAGAAAATCAGCCGGGTCTTTATCATCGATCATTCTGCCTCCTTGTACTTCGGCTCATGCTTCAGAACGCAATTTGCTCATCCAACTCAGGGATGGTGGCGTTCCAACCCAACTGATCTTTGATTGCTTGTGCCAGAGCCTGACTTTTTTCCAGTTCACCGTGGACCAGATAGATTTCGGGGCTACGCTTGAAATGGCCGAGCCACTCAATCAGCTGGGATTGCCCGGCGTGTGCGGAAAAGCCGCCCAGTGTGTGCAGGTGTGCCTTGACGGCCAGGCTTTGGTGGACAACGCGAATACTCTTTTCACCATCCACCAGCCGGCGACCCAGGGTGCCCTTGGCCTGGAAGCCAGGGAGTATGACATGGCAATCGTCGCGCCACAGGTTGTGCTTGAAGTGATGCACAATACGGCCACCGTTGCACATACCGGAGCCGGCAATGATGATTGCGCCGCCGGCTATCCGGTTAATCGCAATTGATTCCTCTGTTGTCGGTGTGCATTTGAGAATCGGTAACCAGTGTTTAAGATCGCCTTTGGGCTGGCCTTCGATGCGTGACTTTTCAGACGGCTTAAAATCCTGGTGAAAACGATCGTAGATTTTTGTCGCAGCGATGGCCATGGGGCTGTCGAGAAACACGGCCTGTTGCTTCAAAGTGCCGGCCTGATAAAACTGTCCCAGGTAGTACAGAAGATCCTGAGTTCGACCTACCGCAAAAGAGGGAATCAGTACGTTGCCGCCACTTGCCCAGGCGGCATCGAGTATCTCCTGGAGCTCAGCTAGGGTCTCATCGAGATTACGGTGATCGCGGTCTCCGTAAGTGGACTCCAGCAGGAGCAGATCTGCTTCTTGCCGATAAGCAGGCGGCCGTAAAAAGGGCGAACAGCTGTTGCCCAGATCACCGGAAAAAACTAGTTTGCGAGTGAGATTGTGCGCTTCGTGGAGGGTGATCTCGACGATTGCCGATCCTAGAATATGACCTGCTTCATGAAAGATGACACTGATACCGTCGGCAACGAGAGTCTCTTGGCGGTAGTCGCTGGGTTTGCGTAAGGCCAGTGCTGCATCGGTATCCGCCTGAGTATACAGCGGTTCGACAAGTGGTTTGCCCGCTCGTTTGCGCCACTTGTTTTCCCACTCGCTGTCACGCTCCTGCAATGAGGCCGCATCGCTGAGCATGAGTTCCAGCAGCGCCGCTGTACCGGGCGTCATGTAAATTGGGCCGGAATAACCTTCTGCAACCAACTTGGGCAAAAGCCCTGAATGATCGAGATGCGCGTGGGAAATGACAACAGCGTCAATATCCTTTGGCGTGAAGTCAAAGTGATTGCGATTTTGTGCCTCGTCACGGCGGTAACCTTGGGTCATACCGCATTCAAGCAGTACCCGGCAACCTGCCGAATCGCACCTTTGAAAGTTAGTAGAGCCATAGATTATCCTCCGCCTGAAAACTCACAGTGTGCCGGTTGCCGAAGGAGTGAATATTGATCTGCGACAAATCAGAGTGATTGGCAATGCTCGGCAACAAAGCTTTGAGTGAGAACTGGCTGAGTGGAATCGGTGAGTACGAAGTGATACGTCAGAGTGGCGCCCATATCCATCAGGCGACGAAATTGCTGGTTGGAGCACACGCTCGCCTGCAGTTGACTACGCACTACCAACGGCTCGGATTGCAGTTGTGCTGCATACGTCTCATTGACTGACAGAAAATTGATCAACTGACCATCCTGCGCTCTGAATCCCTCATCGACGATGTCGTCATTGAGGCGACGCGGCGTACCGGCACTGCTTTCCTTGGCAACGACATTGAGGGTTTCCTGCAGACGCATGTCGCGGAGTGATTCAGCCTGGGTGGGCAGGATAGTGAATGAAGCGAGAACCAGGGTTGTCGCCAAGGTTGACCAGCGCATATATGTCTCTCCATTTAAAGTGGGGTATCAATGAACTCAGAGTTTGGACAGCGGTGGCGTACAGGGGTTCGCTACCATGTCGGTCAGTAAGTCAATTGTGGCAGAATGCCCGCCTTTCACCCAACCTCCATTGTCAGGATGCGCCAATGACGTTTATCAGTCATGACCATGCCGTACACCGGCTGAGAAAACAGATGAGTGAACGGTCGACTCGGCCGTTCATGGCCAGAGGCTCAAACCTCAAGCGATGCGATAATTGTCTCCTGGCACTGCGCGTCTGCCTGTGCGGCTGGCAACCACAACTCGAAGCGCCGGTCGGGTTCGCACTGCTTATGCACCCGCTTGAGCCGCTGAAGCCAACCAACACCGGGCGGCTGATTGCCGACTGCGTGGAGGCCACGTACGCCTATGTGTGGTCGCGTATGGAAACGGATCCGCAGCTGGAGCAATTACTTGCAGATCCTCAATGGCAGGCCTATGTCGTCTTTCCTGAAGAGTACGGCCAGCCAGGTCAGCCGGTCGTTGCAGATCTCCCACATAGGGATGTATTCGAGCGAGAAGGTACAAAACCTCTGTTGATTATCCTCGATGGTACCTGGACCCAGGCGCGCAAGATGTTTCGCAAAAGCCCCTGTCTAGCTGGCCTGCCGATTCTGAGCTTGCGTACCGAGCAACTGTCACGCTATCGCCTGCGTCGATCCTGCCGTGAAGAGCATTTATGTACCGTGGAAGTTGCAGCCGCCTGCCTGGCATTGGCGGGTCATGACGCTGACGCGCAACTGCTGGGGGACTACTTCGATCTCTTCACTGAAGCCTATTTGGCATCGCGCGCCAATCGGGTCATGGTGACGGGTACATTAGCCCATCAGCGCTTGGCGGATCATCTGGGTACGTCCTCTGCCGCACTCAATGATGTCCAGCAGGCTCCTGTTGGACGGGTATCAGGGTCCGACGGCGTTCCAGGTATAAAGGTACCAACTGGGCAATAAGCATACCGGCAAGCATCAAGCAGCAGCCGATGAAGCCGCGCAGGCTGAGCGTCTCGTTGAGTATGAGCCAGCCAGCCAGAGCAGCAAAAACAGCTTCCAGGCTCAGAATGACAGCGGCATGTGAGGCAATGGCATTGCGTTGGGCGACTACTTGCAGAGTAAAACCGACGCCAACCGCCAGTAACCCACCATAGAGGATGGCAGGGCCGGCCAATACAATTGAAGTCCAGACAATAGGCTCAAAGATGATCGCCAGCGCCAGACTGATAATGGCACAGACGACAAATTGGCAGAAGGCGACTCGCACCGGGTCATAGCGGCTGGCCAGGGCGCTAACCAGCAGCACATGGATTGCCCAGCATGCAGCTCCGGTAAGCTGAAGCCAGTCGCCCCGGGCGATCGTGTAGTCGGCAGTGACACTGAGCAGTAGCATGCCAACCAGCGCCAGACCGGCGCCCGCCCAAGTTCCTACGCCCGTTCGCATACCGATGAAAAGTCCAAATACGGGTACCAGTATGACGTACAAGCCGGTAATAAAGCCGGAATTGGTCACGGTTGTGAACATAAGGCCGACTTGCTGCAGATTGATGCCCAGCGTTAGTACCAGGCCCAGTACCAGGCTGCCAAGAACCATGGGCCAAGTAAAACGATGCCCAGTGGAGCCCGCACGAGGTCTGACCAGCAGTACCAGCGGCAGGATCGCGAGTGCGCCCAGCAGAAACCGCAGGCCGGTATAGAGAAAGGGCCCTACATGCTCCATGCCCATGCTTTGGGCGACGAATGTCGAGCCCCAGATCACGGCTGTAATCAGCATCAGCACATCGGCCCGGTAAGCGCTGGATTTCATGCATGGCTCCGCTTGAATTAATCAGCCGAGGAGTATGCCTACAGCTTTTGTGCAAAAACAGATACAGTTGCGCAGGATCTGCAGGTTGCCAACGAGGCTGGCGCCCCCATTTAATTGTATGTTTGACGGGAGGCAAGCTTTGCGGCATCACAGCCAATAAAAATAACATTACTTTTGAGAGCGCCAGGTATGGGCACTACTTACAATATCTTGATCGCAGATGATCATCCGCTTTTTCGCAGTGCTTTGCGCCAGGCACTACTCGCTGCAGCAGAGGCACCTGTTGCGCTTACTGAAGTAGGCAGCATTGCCGAACTGCAGAGCAGTCTGGAGTTACGCACTGACTGGGATCTGGTCCTGCTGGATCTGAATATGCCGGGTGCCTATGGCTTTTCTGGTCTCGTATTGCTGCGCGGCCAGTACCCACATATACCGGTTGTGGTTATTTCTGCCCAGGAGGAGGCCTCGGTGGTCAATCGCGCACGTGATTTTGGTGCTAGCGGCTTCATTCCCAAATCCTCCTCATTACAAGTCATTCAGGGTTCGGTACGCACGGTGCTTGAAGGCGGCGTCTGTTGGCTGGCAGTGGCCGGCAATGCCGGTCCGCTTTCCGATCAAGAAACAGCGGTCAGCGCGCAGCTCGCCAGTCTTACCCCCCAGCAGTTTCGCGTCCTGACGATGGTGTGCGACGGCCTGTTGAACAAGCAGATCGCTTACGAACTCAGCGTTTCCGAGGCGACGGTGAAAGCGCATGTCACGGCTATTTTCCGCAAGCTTGGGGTGCGCACCCGGACTCAAGCGGCTCTGGTGTTGCAGCAAATGGAATTGAGTTGGCCGGGCAAGACTGCATGACTAATCCGTACAAGGGTGCGACCGGACTAAGGCGTATCTGGAATGCGTGCGGGTACTCGCTCGACGGATTGGCTATCGCCTATCGTGGCGAAGCGGCTTTTCGACAACTGGTGTGGATGGCAGCTGTGTTAATTCCCGTTGCGCTGATACTGCCGGTGGGCTTGATTTCTAGGGCGCTGTTGATTGGCAGCGTGCTTCTATCGCTGATAATCGAGCTGCTTAACTCAGCGATAGAAGCGGCCATCGACCGTATTTCGCTCGAGACGCATCCCTTGTCGAAAGCCTCAAAAGACATGGGCAGTGCGGCGCAAATGCTTGGTCTGATCATGCTATCCATGGTCTGGTTACTGGTGTTGCTGGACCGCTTCTAGGACGCCTGTTCTGAACTCAGGTCTCAGACCTAAGTAGGAGTCGGGCTGACTGGGCAAATCCACAGGGGCCTGACACACTCCTTATACCGTCCAAAGGCTCAGACACGTGATGCTTTCCGGCTTGTTGGTTGCCTCGATTTTTCTCTTGTATATGGCGCTGCTATTCGCCATTGCGTTCTGGGGTGACCGTCAGACAAGTGAGTTCAATCCACGACTGCGAGTATGGGTATATAGCCTATCGCTGGCGGTCTGGTGCACCAGCTGGACGTTCTTCGGTGCGGTTGGCATGGCTTCCGAGCAGATGTGGGGTTTTCTGCCAATCTATATCGGGCCGGTTGTGCTGTTTCTGTTTGGCTGGCGCCTGTACGCCCGCATGATTGCGATCAGCAAACAGGAAAACATTACCTCCATTGCCGACTTCATCGCTTCGCGCTACGGCAAATCCCGCGGTCTAGCCGTGGCGGTAAGTCTGCTGTGCCTAGTCAGTGTTTTGCCTTATATCGCGCTTCAGCTCAAGGGCATCGTGTTGGGGTACAACCTGCTTAGCGGCTCGCCCGTGACTCAAGGTGCGACGTCTGGCGGAACCAGCGGTGCCGAGGATACGGCTCTCGTCATCACGCTGGTACTGGCGTTGTTCACGGTGCTGTTCGGTACGCGCAGCCTGGACGCTACGGAGCATCACCGCGGTATGATGCTGGCGATTGCCTTTGAGTCACTGGTCAAGTTGCTGGCATTTATTGCCGTGGGCGTTTTCGTCACGTTCAGTCTGTTTAACGGCGTAGACGATCTGCTCGGGAGAGCCGCGACCCATACCGAACTACAGGCTTACTGGCAGCGCGATACTTTGTTCACTAACCTGCTTTTTCAGTCATTCATCGCCATCCTCGCGTTTCTGTGCCTGCCCCGACAATTCCAGGTGGCTGTGGTGGAGAATATAGAGCCGGGTGATCTGCGCATGGCCCGTTGGGTCTTTCCCGCGTACTTGATTCTTGCCGGGCTTTTCGTGCTGCCGATCAGTCTCGCGGGTCAGATGACGCTGGGTCCATCCGTTTCGGCCGACTCATACGTCATCAGTCTGCCGTTACTGCAAGGCAACCCCGTGTTGGCGTTATTGGCCTTTATTGGTGGGGCCTCTGCTGCTACCGGCATGGTGATTGTCGCAGCCAGTGCCTTGAGCACTATGGTGTCGAACGATGTGGTCCTGCCTCTACTGTTACGCAACAAGGGTCGCCCCGAGCGCACTTATGAGGAGTTTCGTGGCCTGCAGCTGAATGTGCGACGTACTAGTATTCTGGTTATTCTCTTGCTTGCCTATGTGGTGTATCGGCTGATCGGCTCGGCAGGCTCGCTGGCGAGTATTGGTCAGATCGCGTTTGCGGCCATAGCTCAGCTGGCCCCAGCGATGTTTGGCGCTTTATTCTGGAAGCAGGCCAACCGGACCGGCGTCTTCGCCGGCCTGGCAGTCGGTGCCAGCCTCTGGTTTTATACATTGGTCTTGCCGCTGCTTGGCTGGCAACTGGATGGCTGGCCACTACTCGGTACTCTTTACGGCGGACCAGTTGACCTGCCCATTGATAATCTGACGCTAGCGAGTCTTATTGCGCTGGTGGGCAACGCGCTGACGTTTATTTTAGTATCAGGGTTCAGCCGCACCCGTGTGCTCGAGCATTGGCAAGCCAGCCGTTTTGTCAGCCCCGATTCGCCACCTTGGCAGGAAGGCCCAAGTCGTGCGCTACTGAGAGTGACCATTGATGATCTGTTGATGCTGGCTGGCCGGTTTGTTGGCCAGGAACGAGCCGAGCGCAGCTTCGCACGGTTTGCGCTGACCCAGGGCAGTGCGTTGTCTGTATCCCAGGTGGCCGGTAGCGCTTGGATTGCCCATAGCGAGCGACTCTTGGCCGGTGTTTTGGGCGCCTCATCCGCGCGTGCAGTGGTCAAAACGGCCATCGAAGGGCGCGATATGCAGTTCGATGACGTAGTGCGTATTGTCGACGAAGCGTCCGAGGTACTGCAGTTTAATCGGGGTTTGCTGCAGGGAGCGATCGAGAATATCAGCCAGGGCATCAGCGTGGTTGATCGCGACTTGCGGTTAGTCGCCTGGAATCGCCGCTACCTGGACATGTTTGAATATCCTGATGGTTTGATTGCGATTGGCCGGCCCATCGCAGAGTTGATTCTGTATAACGCTGGTCGTGGTCTCTGCGGGCGCGGCGACCCGCAAGACCACGTTACCAAACGCATCAACTGGATGCGGCAAGGCAACGCTCATCGCTCCGAGCGCGAATTTCCCAGCGGGCAGGTGATCGAGATCATTGGTAATCCGATGCCCGGCGGGGGCTTCGTCATGAGTTTCACTGATATTTCCGAGTTCCGCCGCGCCGAACAGGCCCTCAAGGAATACAACGAGCGGCTTGAACAGAGGGTTGCCGAACGCACCAGCGAGCTATCACAATTGAATTTGGCGCTGACGCTGGCAAAGGCCCAGACAGAGCGTGCCAGCCAGTCTCAAAGCCGTTTTTTGACGGCTGTGAGTCATGATCTGATGCAGCCGATGAACGCGGCACGGTTATTTTCCGCCTCCCTGTCCCATCAGCCCAACATGCCAGCCGAGGCCGAAGAGCTGGTCAATCATCTGGATACCTCATTGCGCTCTGCGGAAGACCTGATCTCTGATCTGCTTGATATTTCCCGCCTCGAGGCGGGTCGTATTACCCCGGAATGGAATGATTTTGCCCTCGTCGAGCTGCTTGAACCGCTTCGCATTGAACTGGGTGCGCTAGCCTTAGAGCAGGGTGTGGATTTGCGTATACATGACAGTCGCCTGCGAGTTCGCAGCGACATGCGATTACTACGCAGAGTGCTACAGAACTTTCTGACCAACGCTTTTCGCTACGCGGGACGCTCAAGGGTTGTCATGGGAGCCCGCCGTTGCGGTAGTCAGGTGCGCATCGAAGTATGGGACCGCGGACCCGGTATACCCGGTGACAAGTTGCAGGTCATATTCGAAGAATTCCAGCGACTGGATAACCACCGTACTCAGGCCGAGAAGGGTCTGGGGCTGGGATTGACTATCGCTGACGGCATTTGCCGGGTCCTCGGTCATGAACTGGCAGTGCGCTCCTGGCCCGGTCGGGGCAGCGTGTTTACCGTCACGCTACCTTTAGTTGATGATCCTGTACCTCGCTTGGTGCCGACTGCTGTCCAAGCCAGCCCCACTGTATCCGGCGCCCAAGTACTCTGTGTCGACAATGAGGAGAAGATACTGACGGGCATGCAAAGCCTGCTTAGCCGCTGGCAATGCAATGTCGCAGTGGCGCGTGACCGGTCCGAAATAGATCAGCTGTTGCACGATGGCTTCGAGCCGCAGTTGATGCTCGTGGATTACCATCTTGACGGGGGGGATACAGGCACAGCACTGGCGCACTGGTTGCGTGGTCGGCTAGGAGTAAATCTTCCGGGTGTGGTCATTAGTGCGGACGGCCGCAGTGAGCTGGTTGCAGAGGTGCGCGCTGCCGGGCTGGACTTTCTACCTAAGCCCATCAAGCCAGCAGCGCTACGGGCATTGATCAGCCGCTATGTGACCTTGCAATAGTGCGCTGTTGCCGTCCAACTGTACCTTGTGCATGGCGGGTGCAGGGGGTAGTTTGAGCAGCCTCGATTGTTAGGGATCACGGTATGTCACCGCGTAGCAAAGCTGTTCTGCTTGGGGCCAGAGATACTATTCCTATGCTGGTCGGCGCACTGCCGTTCGGTATTATTTTTGGTACGCTTGCCGTTTCGTCCGGGCTTTCTGCTAGCGCTACCATGGCCATGTCCATCCTGGTTTTCGCTGGTGCATCGCAGTTCATCGCTATAGGCCTGATCGCTTCGGGTGCGGGTTTGCTGGTCATTCTGCTCACCACCCTGATAGTCAACCTGCGTCACTTACTTTACAGCGCCAGCCTGCTGCCGTACGTGCGCCAGTTATCGCAACGCTGGAGGGTGCCCTTAGCTTTCTGGTTAACCGACGAGAGTTTCGCCGTGGCTCACCGTCATTATCTGGATACGCGCATACCCGTGGCAGACAAACACTGGTACTTCCTCGGATCCTGTATAGCGATGTACAGCAACTGGGTTGTTTGCACGCTGATTGGGGTAATGCTTGGCCGCTCGCTACCAGGGTTAGCCGACTGGGGGCTGGATTTTGCTATGGTCGCCACGTTTATCGGGATCGTAGTACCACTGCTGCGTACCCGCCCGATGTTGGTTGCTGCGCTGGTCGCGGCAGCGATAGCAGTATTCGCCCATGGCTTACCCTATAAGCTGGGTTTAATGCTGGCCGCATTGGGCGGGGTTGCAGCAGGGATATTCGCTGAGCGGCTGCATAGCAGAAGCAGTGCGCGCGAGGAGATTATCGATGACGCCCTATGAAGGCATACTGATCGTTGGTATGGCTGCGATAACGTTCGCTATTCGTTACACCCTTTTTGCCGCAGGGCATCGGGTACGTTTCAGTCCCTGGGTGACGCAGGCATTGAACTACGTGCCGGTGGCTGTGCTGACCGCAATAGTCGCTCCTGCGATGCTTATGCCCGATGGTGAGCACCTGAATCTGGCGGTTGATAACGCCTATCTGATAGGGGGCGCTGTCGCCATCGTGCTGGCCGCGCGCTGGCATAATCTGATGGTGACCATTATCGGTGCAATGCTCTGTTTCTTTGTTTGGCGTTGGTGGTTGGGCTGATCACCAGAAAGTAGCGCGGCCGCTGCGCACGGCCGTGATCATCAAGGCCAATGCGGCGATCGAAATCAATGTGGTGAAGCCCAGTACCGTTGGACCAAAGCCTATCATATCGCTGATCAAACCGACTCCTAGTACAACCGAGGCCATGGTCAGATAAGCCATCAGGTAGAACGCAGAGATGATGCCGCCACGTTCCGCTGGGGGTGCCACCTGGCTGATTGAGGCAATGGCGACGACACCTGTTGCCCCGGCCCCGGTGGCCGTAGCGAGCGTGGCCAGAGCGAATAGCACCGAGGAGCTTAGCAGCACCGAGCTGGCCATAATGATCAGGCCGGTGATCAGGGTAATGGGGCCAACAATCAGCAGCCGGTTCAGAGGCTGGCGCTGACAGGCAAACTGACTCAAACCGGCCATTAACTGCCAGGCTGCGGCGAACAGGCCGGCCACCGCGCGGTCACTGATGCCGGTCAGATTCATTGCTAGCGAAGGGCCCAGAGAGGCGTAGAGGCTGCCTGTCGACCAGGCCAGGCAGATCGCTGCGGCGGCAAAGATGAAAGCGCCCAGTAGCTCGCGTGGGACCTTGATAGTGGTGGGACGCCAGGCGCGCAGGCGAAAGTTCTGCTGGCGCTGGCCCAGATGGTCGGGCCAGGGGGCTGTGAGCAGCATGACGATCGAGCCCAGCGACAGAGTGATAACAACCAGAAAGGGCCAGAAAGCAGCCCCGGTTCCAAAGAACAGCGCCAATGAGCTGACCGTGGGGCCAGCAAAAGCGCCGAGGGTAAAAAACAGCGCCGACAGCGTGGCTGCGCGTGTCCAGTTTTCGTCCGGTTCAAGTTCCACCAGGGCAGCGGAAGCCGCCCCGGTAACCAGGCCCGTGCCAATGCCCATGAGCAGGCGGGCCAGCCCCAGGCCATAGATCCCCTCAGCCAGCAGGAAGCTGATCGCCCCGCTGATTATGAATATCAGCCCCGGCACCATCATCTGACGCCGACCGAGCTTGTCGGAGAGCGATCCCAAGGTCAGCAGGGTCGCCACCACGCCAAGCACATAGATGGAAAATACCGATGTCAGCGCAGTAGAAGAGAATCCCCATTTGTCCTGCCAGTAGGAATACAGGGGGGTGGGCAGGTTGCTGGCGAAGATCGTAGTGAAGATCGCCATTAATGCGGCAACCATAGCCAGTCCTCGGCGATTTTCGCCGCCGATTGCGATCACTTCAACTGTCATGCTGTGTGTCCGTTGCGTTTATCCTCACATTATCGCAGAGAGCGGCTACCGTTGCGCTGTTAGCCGGCATCATCAGCGTTTATACAGCACTCAGGATTATCGCTAACGCAACGGAGGGTCACCGAGCGTACTGGCCAGATCCCGGAGCGACAGTCGGTAGCTGCTATCCACGGCACGACGGAAGAGATCCTCAATACGGGAAAACTCGGCACGCGGTGTGGGCCACTGCTCTGCCTCTTGTACTAGCTCGCTTTTGCCTTCTGGCTCCGTAATGGTCGCGAGTGCAAAGCGGAACGGATGATAGCCGGACATCCCCAGGCGCAGATCTGTGACCACCCACTGATCCTCGATGAGGTCGTAACGCAGGATGTCACGGGTGAACCAGCGCAAGCGCTGATGCTGAACCGAGCCCTCAAGTGCGGGCGCGGCATGGCTGTAACCGCGTGGCAGCTTTTCAAGGTCGGGTAGATCGCTGTCGAGCCAACCAGTCAGCCCCTCATAGTAATCATCCCCATCGACCGCCACCACACGCCAGAGCAGCGTGTTGAATGGCGTAGGAGAACTGAATCGGTGCGTCGTCTCGATTTCGCCTCGGGCCAGTGCTTGGTCTAGTCGATAATCAGCCATCTGCTTGCCGGCCAGGCTGCTGAGTAGATACAGCGTGCTGATGGTGAGAGCGGCATGCTGCCAGCGCAATCCGGTGCGACCCAGGCCAATACTCAGGGCGACGATAACCGCTATGAGCAGCGGCAGTGTATATAGCGGATCAATAATGAAAATGCTCGAGATCGCAACCGGCGCAGAGGTTAGTGGCCAGAACAGTTGTGTGCCATAGCTGGTAAAGGCATCGAGCAGAACATGGGTGACAAGAATCAGCCAGATCGACAGCCAAAGCCGCGTTGCTGAATAGTCTGGATGAGGTCGCCATCGCCGGACGAACCAGGCAAACATCAGGCTCAGACCGGTGAGGACGAACAAGGAATGGCTAAAGCCTCGGTGATAGGTCATGTCGGCGACCGCATCACCAAAGTCCAGGACGACGTCCATATCGGGCAACGTGCCCAGGGCGGCGCCAATCAGCAGGGCCTTGCGGCCATGCCAGCGCCCCAGCATGGCACCTCCGATTGAGGCGCCCAGTACCGCCTGACTGATCGAGTCCATTATCTAGTGGTTTCCTGAATAAAAGACCGCAGGATAATCCAAGCCCGGAGGCACAGTGTCGGCAAATCGATTCGAGTCGTTACGCGCCTGCGCGTTAAAGCGCGTGTTGCTTGTCAATCGTGATAGAGCTATCGAGTAACTCCAACAGGGCTTTACGCGTTTTCAGCTTGGTATTGCGATGGGCTGTCATATTCAGTTTGGTCAGTTGCGTCGCCATCTCCATCGCCTTGTTTTCGAGCTCCTCAGCGGGTACCACCTTGTCGAGAAATCCAGCGGTGACAGCCTCAGCGGGATCGAACATCTCAGCGTTGATCACCGAGCGGTTAAACGCGCTGTTGGTCAGACGGGCGCGGGCCAGCTCGATGCCGACATGGTGCATTGTCATGCCAATGGCAACTTCGTTCAGACCTATCTTGAACGGCCCTTCAATCCCGATCCGGTAATCGGCCGAAAGCAGAATGAACGCACCTTTGGCCACAGCATGGCCAGAGCAGGCAACAATGACCGGGTAGGGGTGCGACAGCATCCGGCGTGCCAGTGTTGAACCGGCAGCTACCAGATCCTTCGCGGCCTCAACGCTGGATGTCATGACCTTCAGGTCGTAGCCGCCGGATAGAATACCGGGCTGACCGGTTATGACCACGACCGCCTTGTCCTGCTCAGCCTGATCAAGCGCCTTGTTAAATGCCTCGACCACTGCCGGCGATACGGCGTTGACCTTGCCGTTACTCAGGGTAAGTCGCGCGATGCCATTGGAGAATTGGTAGGAAACCAGCTCGCTCATGAAAGATTCCTTCTTGCCTGGAGACGGCTCGGGATGGCCGCGTATGGGATGCAGTGTACCAAGATAAAGCTGACCGGCCAGTTCCGGTGTCAGCGTCAAGCGCAAGAGCCTGTCACGGGAGAAAGGGTTTGCCAAACAGCACTGTTTTCGGTAGATTAGCGCGCCTTGGAACCGGCTCTGCCGGAGACAAGAATTGCGGAGAGGTGTCCGAGTGGCTTAAGGAGCACGCCTGGAAAGTGTGTATACGTTAATAGCGTATCGAGGGTTCGAATCCCTCTCTCTCCGCCATACAATGAAAAAAGCCCTGATTATTCAGGGCTTTTTTGTTTCTATTGTTCTTGGTAGACAGCTTGCCTTCGATCATGGTTTTTTCAAAATGTCATAGAAGGAGTTCTCTTCTAGATTGTTCCCAGATCAGCGAAGGACTGCAGTTCTTTTTTCAGGGCATGAATCGGATCTGACCCGGTTCAGGATCGGCCGGACTGGCGGCCGTAAAAGTAAATACCCATTGCGAGCACCCCGCCTATGATCATCACCCAGCCGGCTCCACCTCCCATGCCGGATGGGCCACTGCTCGGGCCAAGCAAGATGATGGTGCCAAGTACGATGCTGACAATACTCATTATGAACAGAACAATCAGGCTTTTACGGGGCTCATATTTTACCACTGTTTTTGGGTCTTCCATTTTACTCTCCACATCTCACAGGATCAGGTAGCGCATAACCAAAGGGTAGCATACGGATAATCAAGGCATTAATTGACCCAGTGTATTACCGTCGATGGCTTGACCGAACAGGTCTACCCCGTCGTTGGAGTAGCATTTAACGCGTTTCTCCAAATGAGCTGTCGACCTGACGTGCGTTTCTGGTTATTCATGAAAGCTGCTATGTGTCTTTGTAGTGGTGTACTCATTTCGGATAATGAAATGGATAGTTAGTTAAGCAAGGGAAGAGCGTAAGATGCTCTGCCACTATCGCTTTTTTACAGATTAAACGGCTATTCACAGCTCCTGATATTATTCATAGGCTCCTTAAGTGTGACCTTTTTCATGCAGATTACGTACTTAAAACACATGAGCCGTTTGTTCACTTCGCTCACGCTCAGCTTATTGTTGAGTGCCTGTAGCGCAACTGCTCTAGATGAGCGGCGTGCGGCCTCAGTATTGGTTGGTACAGAAGCTGGTTGGCAGCCCATCAAGTTGGATACGGGGGATTTTGTTCTAACCGCTTTTGTGCCGCCGTTAAAGCTAAAACAGGCCAGCACTCTGACCATCTATATAGAAGGTGATGGATTGGCCTGGCTCAGTAGATCCACGCCGTCGCTCGATCCCACGCCGTTAAATCCTGTAGGGTTGAAATTGGCATTGCGCGACCCCTCTGACGCTGTTGCTTACCTGGCCCGTCCTTGTCAATTTGTCGCCAATGACGATAAGCGCAGCTGTCAGCGCAAGTACTGGACTCATCAACGATTTGCTCCTGAAGTCATAGCGGCCAGCGTCAATGCAGTTGAACAGCTGAAGCGGCGTGCGGGAGCGGATCGTTTGGTGCTGATTGGCTATTCTGGGGGGGCGGCTGTTGCCAGTTTGGTCGCTGCGCAGCGTCGAGATGTCGTACAACTGATAACAGTAGCCGGTACCCTTGATCATCCAACCTGGACTCAAGAGCTTCATTTATCTCCTCTGGAAGGTTCGCTGAATCCATCTGATGCCTGGGAGCGGTTGCAATCCTTGCCGCAAACCCATTTTGTAGGCGCTCAGGATGCAATTGTCAGTGTATCGGTAGCCCGTGCTTACGCTGCACATTTTCCGTTGGCGGCGCCATTGACCATAAAAACTCTGCCTGCTTTTGACCATCATTGCTGTTGGGTTGAGCACTGGCCGCAGTTGCTAGAGGAAGTTGCTCGTTGAACATGAATGTTCAGCTAGGAGAGGATAGGGCATAGCAGTGATTCGACATGATCTATTTCTGGATCAATCGTAAAAGTCTTTTCGGTGTGGTCATTATAAAAAATCCCCGACCTGAATTCTCAAGCCGGGGATTGTTTAATGCCAAAAACTCTTAGAAGTTCCAGCGCGCTTTAACTGAGGCGGTCTGGCTGGTCAGCCCCTGCCGATCCTCGGCATCATAGCGCAGAGACACGTCCATGCCGCTTGCGGTGCTATGGGTTAGCCCTAAGCCAGCACTTTGGCGCCATGCACTAGGATTCTGGCCGCGGGTGGTGAAACCGATACCCGGCTGCGAAGCAAATGCAGCGTTGATGGTAGATTGACTGTTCAGCGCGTCATAACCCAAGCCTAAATTACCGGCAATGCGAGTACCCGGCATCAACTCATGACTCAGCTCGCCATCGATAGCAAAAACCAGTTGATCATTGCTTTGCGAATCCACCTTGAGGTTGGCACTTGAGCCCTTCTCGGTATAGCTTTCGTCCTTGATCCATGTGTAGTCAGATCGTACGGAGGGTGTGAAGCTGGTTTTATTATCCAATGTGAGTGTGCGCGCTAAGCCCACGCCTGCTGTGGCAAAAAGACTGTTGTAATCGCCTTTGGCGGTTTCATTCAGAAATAGAATGTCACGCTCGCTGTCAGTCTTCATTTGGCCTGCACCAGCCTGGAAAGTTAACTCCGTTGTCTGATCAAGGCTATGACTGCCGTATCCGAGCACTTGGTACATATCTACATCAGCACTATTGGGCGCGGTGTTAGAGTTACTATCGATATCGGTGTTGGCGTAGGCCAAAGCCACACCGATACGGGTCAAGTCGGATATTGTTGCGTCAGCACCGAGTACGACACCAGCGGTGTCGGCATCAAAACCAGACACGCCATTGCGATCATCCAGGTCAGTCCAGGAGCCAAAAGGCATTAACCATACTTTTTGATCGCCGTAGAATTCGTCCCCCCCGGCAGCACCACTGCCGGTGTTGATCTGTTGACGCTGCCTTATAACACGGCGAATGCCGTCAGTGCCCGCCTGAGTCGCTATCCCGATATTACCGGCTAACAGGCCGGCGCTTTGTTCGGCTGCGTTTGCCACTTCTTCCTCAGTTTCGAGCTGACCCAATTTATCAATGAGATCTTGAAAAGCAGGACTGCTGATGCCGCCGTCAATGATGTTGTCAAGAGCTCCCGCGACACCCAGTGAACTTGGGTTGTTCTGGGCATTAACTGAATCCACTGTGGTCAGACCTTTGATAATCTTGAAGTCAATTTGACCGTCTTCGCCTTGAGTGGAGATGCTTTGAAAGTTGAAAAGTGCACTATTATCCTGCACGGAGGTAAAGTTACCGTTCAGTAAGTTCGCCTCAACGACCGCATCTAAAGTCTGACCGATTGCTAATGTGTTGATTTGTTTGACATCAACGAAAGCCCTGCCGGCAATGTTGGCGGTATTGCCGACGTATAGCTGGCTGTACTCTCCGTACCTGTTACCTGACGCCATTATCCGCAGGGTACCGGTTTCAGTTTGGGTAAATGTACCGCCCACATTCCCTGCATTTCCGATCATGGGCAGGTCAATCAGGCCTGAGTTATTTACGGTTACACCAGAGCCATTTACAGAAAGTTGACCGCGCAGTACGCCGGCCTGCATGTTATTGATGGTGCTGGAGCCCTCTGAGTAACCTAGTATCGAATAACCTTCACCGCCATCACTGGCAGTGCCAGCAATAGTGCCAAAGTTGTTCAGGGTGCCATTGTCCATGTAACCAAATTGAACCCCGGCTGCTTGGCCCTCACCGCCATCGGCAATCGTTGCGCTAATGGTTCCATAATTATTCAGGGTGCCTGAAAACAGGTTGGCAGATACGCCGTACACTTGACTATTACTACCGTCGCTTCCGTTTGTGGCGTTGGCGGTGATCGTGCCTTGATTATTAATGACGCCATAGAAACCGCTTTCTATACGGACACCCGAGATCTCAATAGACCGTCTCATACGTTCAAGGCTTACTCTCATATCGATGTCGCCTGTCGCACTCATATCGATATTGCCTGTGGCACTGATAGCGCCGTCGTTGTTAAGTGTGCCGTAAAAATTGTTGGTATAAATACCAGCTACATCGAGGTAGCCACCGCCAGTGGCCGTTGCGGTTATCACGCCACTGCTCTGGTTGTCGATGAGTGCATCCGCACCAACCCCATATTCTAGATTTATCGCTCTTGCCCTGGCCTCAGTGCCAAACATGCCAATACTGTTGGCGCTGATGGTGCCACTATTGATTAATGAACCTTCCATGAACGGCCCGCCACGCTCCAGCACACCGTAGGCGTTGGCGAATATTTTTTCGGATGTACCATTAATAAGGCCGTTATTCGTCAGCCTACCCAATAGTTCGCCGTTAATTTGTACCCCTGTCGCGTCTCCGCCCTCACTCTCCCTGCTGGTGGACAAAATATTACCGTTGTTGGTCAGGCTGCCGATAATGACGCCATCTTCAACATAGGAGCCTAGATCGCCGAAATACAGAACAGCAGGGTTTTGGGATGCGCTAACAGTCACACCCTGTTGGATGACAATGTCAGCAGAGCTGTCAGCTATACATTGCCCTTGATCGGCGCTGATAGGTGAGGCACACATGACGACCGCGTGGGCCTGTGAGGCAAGCAAGCCGTTGGCACAAAAAGCTGCAATGGCGCTATGCAGTGCAGTTTTTTTCCAATTTGGCCGAGCTGATGATGAACGTGTCATGGAACGATTTCCTTATCAATAAAAAAGTTTGATGTTTTATGATGGCATCATAGTAGCGGTTCGAAATTTATTAGCTATGAATAAAGTTCCGCAAAAAGGTGTTTTTTTTTGTTACGGTCAATTCTGCTGATGAATTTATGCTTTGGACGCTGCTCTTGTTGGTCTTTTCTGCTTCACGCTATCAAAAAGGTAGACATGGCATGTTGAAACACTCTCCTCTTTCGTACATGCAGGGCATCAGCTTTCCGGCCATTGCAGATGGCCACGGCGCGATGCAACTCGCCTTGCAATATCAGCTGGATGCTTCTCAATGGTGGTCAGCCGAGCAGCTGCTAGCTAAACAGTTCGAGCAGTTACGTCTTTTGCTGCTTCACGCTAACGCCACGGTACCCTATTACCAGCGACTATTTGCCGAGAACGGAGTACAGGTTCCGGACCGAATTGATGCGAAGTTCTTCCAGACAATTCCCGTCTCTGGCCGTTTGGCCATCCAGCAGGCCGGGCAAGCGCTTGACAGTACCGCTTTGCCTTCAGCACACGGCGCAAAGGAATATGGCACAACTTCCGGCTCGACTGGGCGTCCGATTCGCTTCGCCCGGACTTCGGTCACACGCACCTTTTGGTTTGCTTTTGCCTTGCGTGATCACTTTTGGCATGAGCGACATTTCGCTGGCAAGCTAAGTGCAATTCGTTGGTATCCTCGCGGTGTAGCCGAGCCACCTTTCGGCGCACCGGAGGCGCATTGGGGCGTAATTGTTGCACCGTTATTTGCCACTGGTCCTGCTTGCTCATTGAACGTAGCTGCGACGTTGGCAGAACAGCTAAAGTGGCTGAGCGATGAACAGCCAGATTATTTGGTGTCGTTTCCTTCTAATTTGATGGCACTGGTCCGCTATGCCTCAAAAATGGGCGTCACATTACCGGCTTTGCTCGAGATACGTAGCATCGGTGAGTCGCTGAGCAATACCCAGCGCCAGCAAATTGAATCGGCCTGGAAGACCCGTGTCGTGGATATTTATACCTGTGAGGAAGCTGGCTATCTTGCACTGCAGTGCCCGGTTAGCGGTGACTATCACGTCCAGTCCGAAAACGTTATTCTGGAAATTGTTGATGAACAGGGTGCTCCCTGTCAGCCCGGCAAGATCGGTCAGGTGCTGATCACCAGCTTGCATAACTTTGCCACACCCTTGATTCGCTATGAGCTGGGTGATATGGCTGAGTTTGGTGACCCCTGCGCGTGTGGGCGTGGGCTGCCGGTGATTCGCCGTATCCATGGGCGCAAGCGCAGCCGTCTGCAGTTGCCATCGGGTGAAAGTTTGTTTCCTTATCTGGGTGAACACGAAGATATTCCCCAGCTGACTGGGGTCAAGATGCATCAGTTTCAGTGCGTGCAACATAGCGTCGAAGAGATTGAGTTGAAGCTGGTGTTGGAACGTCCATTAAATGCAGATGAGCAGGCTAAGGTTCGCGCTTTGATGCAACGCAATCTGGGTCACCCTTTCCGTGTGCGTTTCAGTTTCCCCGATAACATTGCGCGGGGCCCGTCTGGCAAATACGAGGAGTTTCTCAGTCTGATTAGTTGAGCAATGGGTGGCTGTGCATGTCGCGTACAACCAACCCTGCATAGTTGCGACTGGCGTCATCCGGAAAGTATTCGGGAATAACGTGCCGGGCATCAGGCACCCTGAAGTGAAGCGCCTCATAAAGCGATAGTAAAGGGTCGAGCAAATGACGACCGCGTCGGCTGCTGCAGTAGTCATGGGCCGTGCATTCGCCTTTTTTTAGGCAATGTTTGGCATAGCCCGGCAACACCGCGCCAGCCAGTATATAACGCAAGCCCAGTTGCTGGGCCAAGGCCACTTCGCGCAATACCATGGGTGCAAAAATATCCTGGCCACGATAACGCTGGTCGATAACGCCCGATACAATATAAAGTGAGTTGCACGCTTCAAGATGAAAAGGTTTTAAATAGCCATTACCAGTTACTTGGTCCCAGTTATTAAAGTGGCTAATGTCATCTGCTTGATATTGCATCGGCATAGCGGTGATCGTTGCCACTACATCCTCTTTAGACTCACTGTTGCAGGCTAAAAAAACACCTTGAGGAAACGTCTCAAGTCGGGCAAGAAATTTATCCGTGCCGGCGCGTGCTTCCTCAGGCCAGCTGTTTTCAACGCGAAGAATAGATGGAAGGTCTTCTAGACTGGCAGATCTTATGGAGAACACGGTTGATCCTTTTTAAGAGTACAACAAAACCTCGTGCGATCGACTAGAATCATGACGTTATGAAATCTATTTAAAGGCCGTCGCTTTGAACTACATTATCATTGAAAACGCTTTGTCAGCTGATCTTCTTGGCGCGATTGCAGCATCCATTCAGAGCGGTCCCTTCGATAGTGGCAAACTGACTGCACAGGGAATGGCACAGGCGGCAAAAAGTAATTTGCAGTTATCCAGCGCTTTCCATGCTCAGTTGCTCGATACGATCGCTGCCATGATTCAATCACATCCCGTTGTTCAGGCGTTTGCGATACCGCGTTTTGTCGGGAGGCCGATCGTTAATCGTTATGAGTCAGGTATGGAGTACGGAATGCACTCTGATGGCGCCTATATTCATGATGTTCGGACCGATGTCGCATTCACTTTGTTTCTCGATGATCCAGCCACATATCAAGGTGGCGAGCTGGTTGTCGCGACAACCGCCCAGACGTTTAGTTTTAAATTACCTGCGGGCAGCATGGTGCTTTATCCTGCGGGCGAGCTTCATCGGGTATCAGTCGTAACCGGCGGGGTGCGCCACGCTGTGGTGGGTTGGATACAGAGCCACATACGTGATGCTCGTCAGCGTGAGCTTATCGCCAAGCTGAGCCTTGTACCCCGCACGTTAAGCAAAGATGCCAAATACACAGATCTGGCGACTCAAACAGGCCAGTGCGTCCAAGAACTTATGCGTATGTGGGGTGATTAAGCCCCTGGCTTTGCAGATTGTCTTTTTTTGTTTTGCTTACCAGGACTATTGTCGCTTATGACACAGGCTGTTTTTCCCGTTGCTGGCTTTTACGGTCGGTTGGGTCAACCAGAGCAGATTTTATGCTTGCGCCTGACCACCTGCTCAGAGTCTATCGATTGGCCTGCGCTGGATAATTGGCTGCATGAGAAGTTCCAGCTGGTACAGCAGTCTCCCGCTCTAAAGGAGGAAAACGTTGTAGCCCACAGCCTTGCCGATAACATGGGCAAGTTGTGCTGGCGGATTATGCTATTGGCTGCGTTCCTTCAGCGTGCGGCCAGTATTCCGGTATTCGAGCCAGGAAAATTACTCTCATGGCAGGCAGATGAAACACGGCCCGGTAGCTGGTTTGCAAGCATAAGTGTTGTGCAGATTGACCATGTGCCAAAGTCAATGACGCGCTTGGTATATGAAGGGGCCACGCTTTTAATAATGGGAGTAGCCACGGGCCCGAATCAGTTTGCAAATGTAGAGGCGCTTTACCAACAGTTAGATATCAAAGTACTGCAGCCGTTGCGCTCTGTAATGACGGTAGGTAAATCAACCTTACCGTTGTTGGCCTGTGCTTATGAGCGAGGCATCCCTTGGCGTCATCTGGGCGCTGGTATGTTCCAGTTGGGCTGGGGTAGTGAGAGTCTGCGCATGCATAACAGTAAAGTTGGTTCAGACTCTGCTTTGGGCGTCGCCGTGGCACAGAACAAATGGGTAGCTGCCGAATGGATGAGGCGCGCCGGCTTACCAGTGCCACAGCATCGCCTGGCCGTTAACGAAAAGGAGGCGCGGGCGATACAAGCAGTGCTGGGCTGGCCGCTAGTGGTAAAGCCAGCTGATCGTGATCGCGGTGAAGGAGTGTCCGTGGACATCACTAACGAATCACAGTTAGTCATTGCTTTTCAGCAAGCCGCAGCACTGAGCTCCCTGGTATTAGTGGAGCGCCAAGTTGTGGGCGTGTGCCATCGTTTGCTAGTGGTACGAGGTCAGCTGATTTATGCAGTAAAAAGGCTGCCCGTTGCTGTATGCGGTGATGGCAAGCATAGAGTGGACGAGCTGATAACCGCGACTAATATGACTCAAATGGATATTCCTAGCTGGGCTCGGGCACCACTTTATCCAATTGACGATCTGACAAAGGCCTGTTTGCATCGGGCTGATCAAGATATTGCCAGTGTGCCGGCGGCCGGTGTTTGGGTAAAGTTGAGGCCTTTCGAGTCAACCCAGTGGGGTGGGCTGGACGAAGATGTTTCAACTACGTTGCATCCCGATAACGCAGCCATTGCCTGCCGTGCTGCGGCGCTTTTTGGTCTGGATATGGCAGGTATTGATATTATTTCGCCGGATATCTCTCGTCCGTGGCATGAAAATGGTGCTGTCATCAATGAAGTGAATGCTGCGCCTGTACTCGGTCAGGGTGATAGTTCCAGTCGCACATTGCCACAGGTATTAAATCGCCTGCTTCCTCGTCGGGGCCGCATCTGCATCGAGGCCTACGTCGGGGCTGATAAAGCGATGACCATGGCACAAAACCGCCAACAGATACTGCAATCGCAGGGTGTGGCTTGTTATGTAACAAGCCACACAACAACGCTGGATCCTTCGGGGGCTTTGATGGTGATTGCCCACGATGGGCTTTTTGCGCGATGTTTGTCACTTCTGGAAGATAAGGCTGTGCAGTTTCTGGTGATAGTGATCCAGACAGACGAACTATTACATTTGGGCCTTCCTGTAGATACCCTGACACGTGTTGTGACCAGTGGTGAGCCGCTCGCATTATATGATGATGTTGAGAAGGCTGCCCCAGCAGTAAACGCAGACCAGATGATGGTCTTTTTGAAGCGCTTGTCGTCAATCCACATGCTAGATTTTGGTTGATTTCCCCACCCTTTGACCCCTCTGGTATCGGCAGCCGATTGAAGTCGTTTACCTAGCATCGTTGGCGCTAACCCACGACGTGTTGCCGAACTCGGCTCTGGCGCGTCGGTGGATCAGGAGGCGGTAAACACCCAGTAAAAACAGCCCGCTTCAGCCCTGCGGCGTTTCTGCAATCTGCTCGCAATACTGCAGCAGATTCTCCGGTAGGTCTGTGGGGCAAACGCCGCATTGCTTGTTGCCGGGCACGGCATGGTCAATGAACTTGGGATAGGGCAGGTTCAGATTTGCCATAATGGTTTTGAACTCTTCCAGGCTCTTGTCCATGCCGAGCCGCTGGTTCCGCTTCTTCTCCTGGGCAATGGTGGTGACGCGGCGGTCATGGTAGTCGTGGGCCGGGTAGACCAGATAATCGTCAGGCAGCACAAATAGCTTCTCCCGGACACTCTTGTACAGCGTTTCAGCGTCGCCGTTCTGGAAATCAGTACGCCCGCAGCCGTCAATCAACAGTGCATCGCCGGTAAACAGCCGATCGCCGAGCAGGTAGGCGAAGTGTCCGTCGGTATGGCCAGGGGTGTGCAGTGGCGTGAGTTCCAGACTGCCGACCTGAAAGGGGCGACCTTCTTCGATGCCGATGTCGGCGCAGGCCAAGTGATCGAAAGCGGGCGCAGCAATGCGGCTACCGACACGTTTCTTGAGTTCCAGCGCGGCAGTGATGTGGTCGGCATGGATATGAGTATCCAGACTGTAGGCCAGTTTCAGGCCTAAGCGACTTACTTCTTTCAGATCCCGATCGATGCTGGCGATGACCGGATCAATCAGGACTGCTTCACCGGTCTTTTCACAGCCCAGCAGATAGGTGTACGTACTGGAAATTGGCTCGAACAGCTGTCGAAATATCATAGGGCCTCGCACTAGCGTGATGTTGATGAACTCAGCCTAAACTATTCGCTGCCTGGGTTTCGAGTTCGACTTTCAGTGCCGGATCCAGTTTGAGTTGCCGCGCGAGCTCATCCAGATAGGCACGTTCCATGAAGTTTTGCTCATCGACCATGACCAGGCTGGCCAAATACATTTCCGCAGCGATCTCCGGT